>FTIP01388935.1_pt1 | contig 11013 bp, 9 predicted proteins | sample 1658301 | NCBI WGS metagenome assembly FTIP01 (sample SAMEA3914813, study PRJEB12502) | metagenome | biome: forest; material: soil | place: Canada | collected 2011-07-07 | depth 0.3 m
GATCGCGGCGATCGCGCTGGGAGGCTTCCTCCTCATCGGCGCGGGCGCCTCCAACCTCGTGCCCGTACTCTTTCGCCGAGCCGGAGCGCAGAGCGTCATGCCGCCCGCGCTCGCCGTGTCGGCGATGACCACCATCGGCTACGCGGGCATCCTCGCCGGGCCGCCGGTCATCGGATTCGTCGCCCAGGCGATCGGCCTGCACAACGCATTCTGGGTGCTCGCCTTGCTGATGTGTCTCGTCCCGATCTGCGCGCGCCACGTCGCGCCCGAACAGCAATGACGCCGCCAGGCCCGGGCTGGCATCCCTGCGACGCGATCCTGGCCGGAACGCCTGGTCGCGAGATGCCGCGACCGCGTCTTCGACCTGCAAGACCATTTCCATGAAACGCAGCATCAGCGACGTCGTGATCGTCGGCGCCGGCATGGGAGGGAGCACCGCCGCCCTGGCCCTGGCGCCCACCGGCGCGGACATCCTGCTCCTCGAGCAGGGTTACCAGATCCGATCCGAGCCGCTGACTCGGGACACGAAGGCGATCTTTCAGAAGGGCGCGTACACCCCGCAGGAGAAGTGGTTCGACACCGCTGGCCAGCCGCACGCCGCCGGTACGCACGCGAACTTCGGAGGAAGCACGAAGTTCTACGGCGGCCTGCTGGCACGCTTTCGCGAGTCCGACTTCGAGGCCCGCGCACTGCCTGGCGGCGACGTTCCCGCCTGGCCGATTCGCTATGCGGACGTCGAGCCCTGGTACGAAAGGGCAGAGGCCTTGTTCCACGTGTGCGGCAACGCCTCCGAGGATCCCACCGAGCCCTGGCGCCGAAAGGGGCTGCCCAACTCGCCTGTCCCCGATGAGCCACCCATCGCAGCGCTGCGCGAGCGCTTCAAGAGGGTCGGCCTGCACCCTTACTCGCTGCCCTTGGGTGTCGACATCCGGACCTGGCTGTCCAATGGACAGACCGGCTGGGACGGCTATCCCGACGCTCGCAGCGGCAAGATGGATGCCGAGACCTGTGCGCTGATTCCTGCGCTCGCTCATCCCAACGTCAGGATCCAGGACGGGGCGCAGGTCGTGCGCCTGATCTCCGCACCTGGCCGCAGGCGCATTCAAAGCGTGATCTACCGCCGCAATGGCGAGTTGCACGAGGTGACCGCCAAGCTGGTGCTGCTCGCGGGCGGTACGGTGAAGTCGGCCGCGCTGCTTCTTGCTTCGGAAGACGGCCACCTGGCCAACAGCTCGGGCATGGTTGGCCGCCACCTGATGGGCCACAACCAGACTGCCGTGATCGGGTTCGATCACCGATTCATGAACGACAGCGTCTACCAAAAGACGCTGGGCCTGAACGACTTCTACCTGCCGGGCAGCGCCGCAGGTGAGGCGATGGGCAACGTGCAACTGCTCGGACGCGTCAACGGCGAGATCATGAAGGGGTCCGTTCCGCGTGTGCCGACCGCCATCCTGAACTTCCTGTGCCGTCGCACCGTGGACTTTTTCCTGCTCGGCGAGGATCTCCCCGATCCGGCCAGCCGCGTGCTCGTTCGAGACGGCCGTATCGTTCTCGACCGCAAGCGGACCAACATGGAAGTGCACGGCAGGTTCATCGTCCGGTTCAAGGAGGTCTTGCGCGATATCGGCTTCAAGAGAGCGTTGCATCGCACGTTCGACGAGTTCGCGATCGGCCATCAGTGCGGGACGCTGCGGATGGGCCACTCGACTGCGGACTCGGTTGTCGATCCGACCGGGCGAGCCCATGACGTCGAAAACCTCTTCGTCGTCGACGGCAGCGTGTTCGTCTCTTCCGCGGCGGTCAACCCGTCGCTGACGATTGCTGCCCTTTCCTTGCGCGCGTCGGACAACATCGCCAAGTCGGAACTCGCCCGTTGAGCGATGCCTGCCTGGAGTCGGGCGCCCTGCCAGCTGCTTCCGAGGCCCAGCTTCGAAAGCGGCGACACACTTCAGCCGTGATCCTCCACCGTTCCAGCCCCGGAAGTTCGACCGACAGTCAACGACGATGGCATCAAGCATTGCCTGGAACGAAACAATCGATTGTCGGCAAAGCCATTTTTCTGAGTACCACGCTTCCCTAGAGTGAACTTGTCCCGACACGGTGTCTGGGCACCACTCAAGGAGAAGATCATGAAGTACACAACATTGGCTGTTGGCGCGGTGGCGATCGTCGCTTGCACGTACAGCACCCTTTGCAGCGCGCAGAGCGGTACTCCCTCGCGCCAAGAGGTCGGAAACGTTCAGTCCAGCCTCGTGCTGCTGGACGAACAGCCGGAAGTCGACGACTACGCGCGCTACCTGATGGTCGTCGACGGAATGAGTCGTGATCGGGCGGTGGCCGAGGCCACGGGCCGCGACAAGGCTCCGAGCCGGAAGGTCGCGCAGAAGAACGACCTGGGATCGTATGGTCGGTATCTGATGGTCGTCGATGGAATGCCCCATTCGGAGGCCTTGGCCGCTGCAGCCAACCAAGACCACCCCGATGCAACGCGATCGCTGGCAAACCGGTAGAACTTGTGGGCTTGACGAATAGCCTCGCGCCGGCTCCGGGGCTCCCCTGCGCAATTGCTGTTCAAAGCGACCGCCTCGGCGCATCTCGCCGATCCACGGCAAGAAGTCGCTCCGGCCCGAAGCCCCCAGCGCCTGACGACAAATGCACCAGGCCGATGGCAATCCGCTCTTCAAGCCGCACGACCAACTCCTGATTGCGTCATGCCGAGTGCTTCGCCGGCGCTGGCAAATGAATTGCCGTCGGCGACGGCCGCGGCCATGCGAATTCCATCGAGCATGCGAAGGTTGAATGCCGTAATTAATGACTATTGGTCATCAATCATATTCCTCCCATGCTATCGCATTGCGACGGGCAATTCCGCAGAATTCGTTCATCGCGTGCTACGGCACGCCTCTTCCCGAAGCACCACCATGCACGCAATCACCGGAATCACCGGCCAGGTCGGCAGCCAGGTCGCCAAGGAGCTGCTGAGCTCGGGCCACCAAATTCGCGCTGTTCTGCGCGATGAAAGAAAGGCCCGGGCCTGGCGTGAACTTGGATGCGAAATCGCACTCGCCGCGATGAACGACGCTGCCGCCCTCACCAGGGCGTTCACCGGCGCCGAGGCAGTGTTCGTGCTGCTGCCGGCGAACTTCGACCCGAGCCCGGGCTTCACGGAGACGAAGGGCATCGTCGAGGCGCTGTTCACGGCGCTGAGCGCGGCCAGGCCCGGACGCGTCGTCGCACTGTCGACCATCGGCGCGCAAGCCGCTCAGGAGAACCTGCTCTCGCAGCTGCAAATCATGGAGCGGCGCTTCGAAGACCTGTCTCTTCCCGTCGCATTCCTGCGCCCCGCATGGTTCATGGAGAACGCGGCATGGGACATCGCCGGCGCCAAAGAACTGGGCGTGTTGCCCGCATTCCTGCAGCCGGTCGACAAACCCGTCCCGATGGTGGCTACCCGGGATGTCGCCGCGGCCGCCGCGCAGATGTTGGAGCAGGAATGGTCAGGTCGGAAAGTCCTGGAACTCGAAGGACCGCATCGCGTGACGCCCAGCGAAATCGCCTTGACGCTCAGCTCACTGCTTCGTCGCGATGTCCAGACACAGCCCGTCCCGCGTTCGACCTGGGAAACTCTGTTCCGCTCGCAAGGCATGAAGAATCCCGGCCCGCGCATCCGGATGCTGGATGGCTTCAACGAGGGCTGGCTCGAGTTCGCCTCGAAGCCCGAGCACATTCGCAAAGGCCCGACCTCCATCAGTACGGTGTTGCGCAGCCTCGTTGAACAATCGGGTTGCTGAACTGACCTTCAAACAAGTTCGTTGGAGACGGTGATGGATCACGCAAGTCCCAATAGCTTCGATGCTGGATTGGCAGGTGGCATGAGCGCGTTCGCCGCCATCGTCGCAACCGGAAGCTTCAGGCGAGCATCGGAGCATTTGGATGTCAGCCCACCCGCCGTGACCCGCTTGATCTCGAGGCTGGAAGAGCGGGTAGGCGTTCGGTTGCTCAATCGAACGACAAGGTCGGTGTCTCTGACAGACGAAGGCCGACAGTTCCATGAGCGAATCGCACCGCTGCTCGAGGAAATGCGAGACGCCGCCAACTCGGTGTCGAGTTCGTCCACTTCGCTGAGGGGGCGTCTCAGGCTGAACGTCGACCCCTTCTTTTCTCGTCTGATATTGGCCTCACGACTGAGTGAATTCACTTCACTTTATCCAGCGATCGAACTGGAGATCATCACGCGAGATTCCATGGGCGATCTGGTCGCGGACGGTTTTGACCTATGCGTTCGCTTCGGTGAGCCTCCGGCGTCATCGCTTGTGGCCCGTCGACTTCTGACGACTCGCATCCTCACCGTTGCCTCGCCAGAATACCTCCGCGGCCACGGCAGACCGGAGGCTCCAGGCGACCTGGCGGACGATCGGCACCGCTGCATCCTCTACAGGAACCCCGATAGCGGGAGACCGTTTCCCTGGGAATTCCACAGTGGAGACAAGCGAACTACCGTCAACGCCAAAGGGACGATCACGTTGAACGATGTCGCGACCATGCACACACTTTGCCTGGCCGGACAAGGAGTTGCTCAGGTCATGGAGTTGGGCTGCGAGAACTGGCTAGCTGACGGAAGTCTCATCGAACTCTTCCCGGATTGGCAGGACGAGAGGTTTTCCCTCTATGCCATCTACCCGAGCCGCCAGTTTCTGCCCAAGAAGATGCGCTTGTTTCTCGACTTCGTTGTTGGCCTTGGAAACTGAACCTGGGCCGTCAGTACTGACCGAAACCAGTTGCAGGTTCGACAAAGTCGCCACCGAATTTGTTCGGCATCAATAGACGAAGCCCACGCCCCCGAACGGGGCGCGCTGACAAGATCCGTTCATCCATCCGTTCGGACGAACAGGCTATCCGCGCGCGATGAACCGCGCGACTCGCGCGGCATGGAACGCCTCGCGCGAGGACATGACCATCATGTCGACCGGCGGCAATCCGCCTAGCCATGGATTGCAGGCCGCGAACCAGCGTGCGATCTCCCAGTCGTCCATCACGTCCCGCAACTCCATGGTGATCTCTGCGCATCCGGACCGAAGTCCGCGCGCGCAGAGATCTATCTGGAACATGGGAATGAGCATCTCATGGCGCCAGTCGATCGTGATCATCGTGCGCGCAACGATCCATTTGGCGAGTACGGAAATCGGCTGATCCCAGAGTTCGCGCATCTGCCGAACCGCCGCGTCGGAGCAGAGCATGCCGCCGTGGGGCGCATAGGCTGACTTCATCCTGGCGAATTCGATCATCGAGGCGAGGTCATGCCGCGGCAACGACACTTTGTCGGCGCATTGCGGCCTCTCGCGAGGCCATGGACGATGTACTACCAGCCTTGGGGAACGAAGGTCGGTATTCATGTGGAACTCCTGTGCGCCTGGGGGCGCTGCAACGGACGGTCGTCGACGACCGCTGCTTCCAGATTTCGTTGGACATCGGCATGAACTCAACTGAAATGGACGCTGCTTCGCGCGAACATTCATGGCTCGAGCCGGGTGCGCAGCAACTTCAATCAATCGAGCCGATAGTTCGAGTTCGAGCGCCTCGTTCCGTTGTCCGCCGGCCTGACGCACCACAGGTTTCGGAAATCCGGGTTGGATTCATCCGACCAACGGCAAGGTTCTCAGACGAGCAGGTCCTCGACACGAATCGGCAGCGTGCGAACGCGCTTTCCCGTCGCGTGATGCACCGCGTTGGCGATCGCCGCGGCGGCGCCCACGCAAGCGACTTCGCCCACGCCCTTCGCTCCCACCGTGTTGAAGGCTGAATCTGTCCCCTTGATGAATTCGACGTCGATTTGCCGTACGTCAGCATTGACCGCGATCTGATACTCGGCAATGTTGTTGTTGAGGAAGCCACCGAAGCGCGAATCCACTTCGCTCGCCTCTGTCAGCGCAGCGCCGATCCCCCACACCACACCGCCGTAGACCTGGCTGTGCGCGGTGCGACTGCTGATGACCTGGCCGCAGTCCACGACTGAAACCACGCGCGTGACGCGCGGTCGTGGGATGCGCGGATCCAGGCGTACCTCGACGAAATGTGCAATGAACGAAAACGTCACCCAGTCGGGAAACTCCGGGCCGGCGAAGGCGATCTTGCCGACGGCCGCCTCCTGCAAGGCCGTCGGCCTCAGGCCCGGCACGCTCGCCTGGGCTTGCGCCTCGACATGGTCGAGCTTCGCGGCCTTCAGTACGGATTCCACTGATTCGCTTCTGCCGCCACTGCCGGTGATATGACCGTCCGCCAGCGTCAATGAGGAGAGGTCGTGGCCAAACAACGGGCCGCCACGCCGCTTGCCGGCCATCTCGACCAGGCGAGACCGCAATTGGCGGGCCGCCTGTTGAACCGGTGGAGCGGCCGTGGCGGCCCCCCAGGAGCCTGCGGTCGTGTGCTGCGGCGGTACCGTCGTGTCGCCAATCACGATGGTCACCTTCTCGGGATCTACCCCGAGCTCGTCCGCAGCCACGACGGCGATGGCGGTGCGGATTCCTTGGCCCATCTCGTGGCCGCCGACAGAAACAGAGACGGCGCCAGCCCTGTCCATCCGAACGATCGCGAGTGCCGGGCAGATGTAGCCCGGATAGGCGCCGACGGCGACGCCCCATCCGATGAGCGTTCCGTCGGCGTCGCGCATCGAGCCGGGCTCGGCGCTACGGTGCTCCCAGCCAAAGAGCTCGGCACCGCGTGTCAAGCAGTCCTTCAGTCGGCGCGAGGAAAATGGTTTGCCCGAAATCGGATCGGGCGTTGCGTCATTCTTCAGGCGAAATGCAACGGGATCCATTCGATGCTGGATGGCCAATTCGTCGATGGCGCTTTCCAGTGCAAAGAACGATGCCATTTCCATGGGCGCGCGCATGAACCCCGGCGTCTGGGTATCGAGCTTCACGAGTTGCGTCGACCCGCGAAAATCTTTCCAGCCGTACATGCGCCCCGTGGTCTCTTGCCCGGTGTACGGCATCAGATCGAAGCGCGACGTCTGCGCCCGCACCTCGTGGATGCCGCTCAGGATCAGGCCCTCTGCGTTCGTGCCGATGCGAATACGCTGCTGAGTCGCCGCCCGAAAACTGGTCGCGTGAAAGATCTGCGATCGCGGCACCGTGAGCTTGACGGGTCGGCCAATACGGCGGGCAGCCACGGCGGCAAACACCGTATGCGGCGAAATTGAACCGCGCTGTCCGAAGGCGCCCCCGACGTAGGGCGAGATCACGCGGATGCGTTCCGCGGGAATGTCGAGCGCGATGGCCAACCCCTGCCTCACGGCCTGGGCCGCTTGAGTACCCTCATGAATGAACAGACGTCCGCGGCGCCATTCGGCCACGGTGGACAGCAGTTCCATCGGATTCTGGTGCTGAGGCGAGCTGAAATAGGTACGATCGAGGACGATCGGCGCAGCAGCCATCGCACGGTCCGCGTCACCGTGCACGATGTCCTTGAAATACTGCGTCTTCTCGTTCTGCGAAATCTCTTCGCGACCAGGCGCGTCCAGTTGCACCGAGAAGGCTTCCTCTTCGTACGTTGCCGCGACCAGCCCCGCACCTTCGGCTGCTGCCTCCAGCGTCTGCGCGACGACGAGTGCAATGGCCTGCCCGCGATAGGCGATCTCGGCGGACTGCATCGGCATCATGCCTTGAATGGCCTGGCCACCAGCGAACGAAAAGCTGATCGGCTTCAGCCGATCCATGTCGAGGTGCGTCAGCACGAGAAGGACGCCAGGCGTGCGCGCGGCCACCTCCGTGTCGATACGCACGATCCGTCCCTTGCCGATGGTGGCGACCACCGGCACCGCATAGGCCATGCGCGGCAGCTTGCGATCGTTACCGTAGATTGCAGCGCCAACGACCTTGTCGCGGCCATCGACCCGTTGGGTATCCGCTCCGAGTGTTGTCTTCTGCATCAGGCTCTCCGCTTGGCGATCATGAGCGCCTCGGCCACGGTGTTCACTCCGAGAGGGAGCCGAAACGCGTTCTGTGGGCGAGTCCGCGCGCCTTCGAAGGCCAACTCGCCGGCGCGCCTCGCGGTCGCCTCGGTCAGCGGTTGGCCAATCAGGCTCTGTTCTGCTGCGCGCGTGCGCCAGGGTCTGGTTGCCACGCCTCCGACTGCGATGCGCGCCTGGCGCACGACCTCGCCTTCCATGTCCAGTGCGACCGCGGCGGATGTCAGCGCGAAGGCATAGGACTCGCGATCGCGAATCTTGTGATAAGTGGACGCCTTGGCAAGACGTGTGACCGGGATACGTGTGCGAACGATCAGCTCGTCGGGCGCGAGTGTGTTCTCGACGTGGGGGGTCGCGCCCGGCTCCACATGCAGCTGTTCGACCGGGATCGTCCGCGTTCCTCGCGGGCTGACCGTATCGATGGCAGCGTCGAGCGCGACGAGCGCAATGGCCCAGTCGCCCGGGTACGTGGCAATGCAGTGTTCGCTGCCGCCCAACAGAGCATGACCTCGATTCGCTCCCTCGAGCGCGGGACATCCACTGCCGGGTACGCGCTTGTTGCACGCGTATTGCACGTCGCGGAAGTACGCGCAGCGCGTTCGCTGAACCAGGTTGCCACCCAGGGTGGCCATATTGCGCAGTTGCTGCGACGCCGCCTTCCAGAGCGCTTCCGACAGCACCGGATAGTGCTGCTTCACGAAAGGATGGTCCGCGACATCGCTCATGCGCGTCAGCGCCCCGAACACCAGTTCGTTCGGGTTGGACAGGTCGAACGCGACGAGGTCTTTCGCGTTCGTGATGTCGACAAGGTGTGTCGGCTGCTCGACATTCAGCTTCATCAGGTCGACGAGTGTCGTGCCACCTGCGAGGAAGCGGGAATGCATGCCCGGCGAGACGATGCTCGACAACGCCGCCTGCTGCGACGTCGCCGCGGTGTACTCGAACGCCTTCATGTTCGGACTCCACGCGCGACGAACCGCACCGCGGCGACGATGCCCTTGTAAGCGCCGCAACGGCAGAGGTTGCCGCTCATGTATTCGCGGATATCCTCGTCCGAGCCAGCATGGCCCTCCCGGATGCACGCGACGGCCGACATGATCTGGCCCGGAGTGCAGTAGCCGCATTGCAACGCATCGTGATCCAGGAAGGCTTGTTGCATCGGGTGAAGCGTGCCATCGGATGCCGCCAGGCCCTCGATCGTGGTGACGCTTCTGCCGGCTACCGACTGCGCCAGCGTTAGACATGCCAGCACTCGCCGGCCCTCGACGTGAACCGTGCACGCGCCGCATTGACCTTGATCGCAGCCCTTCTTGGTGCCGCACAGATCCATCGATTCGCGCAGGGTGTCCAGCAAGGTCGCCCTCGGGTCGACCTGCACCGTGTGCGAAACGCCGTTGACCGTCAGCGATAGCGAGACCGCGTATGGCGGATGCGTACCGCCGGGCGGAGCGTCGGTCGTGGCGAACGCAGGAGCAGAGGCGGCACCGAGCGCGATGCCACTACCGAGCAGTTCGCGTCGAGTGAGGGGAAGATCAGCATCGCGCAAGAAATTCTCCCAGGTTCGTGTCCGAGGTTCGCCGCAAGAGCGCGACGCGCGGACCAGTGACGAAAGTATAGGAACGGCGCGTCGGCCACCCTAGGCACGACGCGTCATATCACTGATGACATCGCGTTATGGAAACGCTTCCGCTGCGATCTTTCGGGCGAGGGAGTAGAGGACTATGCTTGCAATGCCGCCATGGCTTCGCGGCGCTGGCAAGGAGTTCCGTGAGATTCGACGAACGACTGGTCAACGGCATGAGCGTCATGGCGGCGGTTGTCGAAGCGAAGAGCTTCGTCGGTGCCGCAAAGGCGCTGGACATGACGCAACCCGGCGTCAGCCGTGCCATTGCTCGGCTCGAGAAGCGTCTTGGCGTTCGCCTTTTCGATCGCACCACGCGCGTACTTCAGCTGACCGACGACGGCCGTCGTTTCTACGAGTGCGTGGTGCCCCTTCTCGTCGGCCTCGAGGAAGCTGCAGCCACGGCCGGTTGCAGCACGACCCGGGTGCGTGGGCATTTGCGCGTCAACGTCTGCCCGCTGTTCGCGCGGCACGTGCTCGGCCCTCGGCTTGGAGAATTCAAACGCGAGCATCCGGAACTCCAGATTGAGCTCGCGGCGCGCGACAGGCTCGGCGATCTGATCTCCGAAGGCTTCGATCTTGCCGTACGCTTCGGCCACCCTCGGTCACCAAATCTGGTCGCACGCAAGCTCTTCGACACCCGCGTACACACTGTTGCAGCGCCGTCCTTCATCGAGCGCTTCGGGCGTCCCTCGACCCCTCTGGAACTGGAGACCGGGAACTTTCCCTGCATCGACTACCGCGATCCAGAGAGCGGCCAGACCTTCCACTGGATGTTCGTGCGGGGGCAAGACATCATCGACGTGAAGACGTCGAACATGCTCATCGTCAACGACGTCGGCACCATGCACGCGGTCACGCTCGCTGGCGAAGCCGTCGCCCAGGTGTTGGCGTTCGGTGCCGAGGATCTCTTGGCCGACGGACGCCTGGTCGACTTGTTTCCTGATTGGCCTGACGAGCACTTTCCGTTTTTCGCGCTGTATCCCTCTCGCAGCAACCTGCCGGCAAAGACACGGGTCTTTCTGGAATTCCTTATTCGTCTCTGTTCATGACCAGCATGTGTGTTCGATGGGCCGAACAGCACAACAACACCATCGGGGCCGGATCCAGTACCACTTGCTTCGAGTCGGGACAGCGACCGAAATTGGCACGCTTCAGGCGCCTTCGCGTTCCGAGCCGCTTGCTTGGGGTGCACGCAAAGCAGGAGGATTTCGCGCTTCCAGGGCCACTCCTTGGCGACCGGGCTTAACTCTCCATAGCAAATCGTCGATATCCCGTTGATCGCCCCTCCGATTCCGGATCGGCGACAGCCCCGTCGTGGCCACACAGCAACGGCGACCCGTGATGTCGACCTTCCTCCGCCACCTCCGCATCGGACACCGCCTCGTGCTGTGTTTCTCGCTCATCCTCCTGCTGATGATCG
>FTIP01001039.1_pt2 | contig 10979 bp, 13 predicted proteins | sample 1658301 | NCBI WGS metagenome assembly FTIP01 (sample SAMEA3914813, study PRJEB12502) | metagenome | biome: forest; material: soil | place: Canada | collected 2011-07-07 | depth 0.3 m
ATCTTCGGGCCGGTGCTGGTGTGTGTCCGCGTATCGAGCTTCGACGAGGCCCTGCGTCTCATCAACACCCACGAGTTCGGCAACGGCGTGAGTTGCTACACGCAAGACGGCAATGTGGCACGTGAGTTCGCGCGTCGCGTGCAGGTCGGCATGGTGGGCGTCAATCTACCGATTCCCATTCCGATGGCGTGGCACGGGTTCGGTGGATGGAAGAAGAGCCTGTTTGGCGACATGCACGCCTACGGCGAAGAGGGGGTGCGCTTCTACACCAAGCAAAAGAGTGTGATGCAACGTTGGCCCGCGAGCATTGACAAGGGCGCCGAATTTGCGATGCCGGTGTCGAGATGAGCGACGCGCTGACGTTCGACTACGTCATTGTGGGGGCCGGCACGGCTGGTTGTCTGCTGGCAAATCGACTGAGTGCGGACAAGGATCGGAGTGTCTTGTTGATCGAGGCGGGTGGGCCGGACAACTATGTCTGGATCCACATTCCGGTGGGCTATCTGTACTGCATCGACAACCCGCGCACGGACTGGCGGTTTCGCACCGAGGCGGGGCCGGGTCTGAACGGGCGAAGCCTGCTGTATCCACGCGGCAAGACGCTGGGTGGCAGCTCGAGCATCAACGGCATGATCTACATGCGCGGGCAGCGGCGTGATTACGAGCACTGGGCTGACCTGACCGGCGACTCGGAGTGGAACTGGGAGCATTGTCTCGCAGACTTTCGCGAGCATGAGGATCACTACCGACTGGATGCCGAGCAGCGCACGATGTCGGACGCTGCAACTTTGGCGTTCGAGTCGCTGCATGGCTCCGGCGGTGAGTGGCGGGTGGACAAGCAGCGTTTGCGCTGGGATGTTCTGGACGCCTTCTCGAAAGCAGCACAGGAAGCCGGCATACCCGCCACTGATGACTTCAATGCGGGAGACAACTTCGGCGTCGGCTACTTCGAGGTGAATCAACGGAAGGGTTGGCGCTGGAACACCGCGAAGGCCTTCCTGCACCCCATTCGCAAACAGCGTAGCAATCTGAGCGTGTGGACAGGCGCGTGTGTCGAGCAGCTGCTCATCGATCGCAATGCCGATGGCGAGTGTGTTTGCGGCGGAGCGGTGGTCATTCGCAACGGACAGAGGGTGACGGTTCGGGCAGAACGCGAAGTCGTTCTCAGTAGCGGCGCCATTGGATCGCCGCAATTGCTGCAGCTCTCCGGCATCGGGCCGCGCGAGCTTCTGTTGCGTCGTGGCGTTTCGGTGAAGCATCACCTGCGCGGCGTTGGTTCCAACCTGCAGGATCATCTGCAGATCAGGTCGATATACAAGGTCAAAGGCGTTGAGACTCTGAATACGCAGGTGGCGAGCTTGTGGGGCAAGACCAGGATCGCGCTCGAATACGCCTTCAAGCGTAATGGGCCGATGAGCATGGCACCGTCTCAGCTGGGCATCTTCGCGCGCAGCGATCCGACTCGCCCTCACGCCAATATCCAGTACCACGTGCAGCCGCTGAGCCTGGAAGCGTTCGGTCAGCCACTGCACGATTTCGCGGCGATCACGGCCAGCGTTTGCAACATCAACCCGACCAGTCGTGGAACGGTGCAGATCCGCAGCGCCCGGCCTGAGGATCCGCCGGCGATCCAACCGAACTATCTGAGCACCGATGACGATCGATGCGTCGCTGCCGATTCATTGCGGGTGACGCGACGGATCGCGAGCCAGGCTGCGCTGTCGCGCTACGAGCTCTTCGAGTACAAGCCTGGCACGCAATTCCAGACGGACGAAGAACTCGCGCGACTGGCAGGTGACATCGGTACCACGATCTTCCATCCCGTGGGCACTGCGCGCATGGGCCCTGCCGACGACCCTGATGCAGTGGTCGACAGCCACCTGCGGGTCCATGGCGTCCGAGGCCTGCGTGTCGTCGATGCCAGCGTCATGCCAACGATCACGAGCGGCAACACCAACAGTCCGACCCTGATGATCGCCGAGAAGGCCGCACGATGGATCGCCGCGGGAATTTGAGACAACAAGGAAACGTTCGATGATGAACTCGACCTCGGATTTGCCGCGCAAACGCGGGCCGCTGGATGGCATCACGGTGCTGGATTTCTCCCGCGTGCTGGCGGGCCCCTACTGCACGATGGTGCTCGCTGACCTCGGAGCCCGCGTCATCAAGATCGAAAAGCTAGGCACCGGTGACGACACGCGCGTCTGGGGCCCCTACGTCGATCACGAGGGCACGAAGGAGTCGGCCTACTTCATGTGCTTCAACCGAGGCAAGGAGAGTATTGCCCTGGACATCAAGAGTCCGCGCGATCGTGAACTGCTCGAACGCATGTTTGCCAATGCGGATGTGGTGGTCGAGAATTTCCGACCTGGCGTAATGGACCGACTCGGCTTCGGCGCCGAGCACCTGGCGCGCACGCATCCGCACCTCGTTTATGCGTCGATCTCGGGCTTCGGTCACACCGGTCCGTACAGCGACTTGCCAGGTTACGACATGGTCGTGCAGGCCATGGGCGGCATCATGAGCCTCACCGGCTGGCCTGATTCGCCTCCGGCGCGCGTAGGAACGAGTTTCGGTGACCTGGGCGCGGCGCTCTTTGCCGCTGTAGGCATCATCGCCTCGCTGTACAAGCGAACTGGGGATGCGCAGGGTTCGCGCGTCGACATCGGCATGCTCGACTGTCAGGCAGCGCTGATGGAGACCGCGCTTGCCCGATTTGACGTGGAAGGAAAGGTTCCGACCCGAACGGGGGATAGCCATCCCTCGCTGGCGCCGTTTGAAACCTTCGGTGCGAAGGACGGCCGCTTTGTGATCGCCGCCGGTAATGACCAACTGTTCATGTTGTTGGCCGAGGCACTCGGATCGCCTGAATTGGCACTCGATGCACGGTTCCTCAGCAATGATCTGCGTTGCCAGAACCGCGCTGAGTTGGCCCGGGCCATCGAGGCTATCCTGGGCACGGCGCCGGTGGCGCACTGGATCGAGCTGCTCAACGCCGCCGGCGTACCCTGCGCGCCCGTCAACACGATCGACCGCCTGTTCACGCATCCCCAGCTGAAGGCGCGCAACATGATCGTGCAGGTCGAGGGCGAGATTGGGCGTCCTGTCCGCACGGCGGGCAATCCGATCAAGATCGATGCCTTCGCTGACATGGACCCAGGCACGCCGATCAAGTCTCCGGCGCTCAATGAGCACCGCGAGGCCATCCTGGCCGAGTTGATGGCCGGGACGGGCGAGTATGCACGCGCCGAGTCCGACGCGCAGGTCGACACCTCCACCACCGATGGAACGGTCCGTCCTGCGGCCGCCTGAACTCCAGCCACCTATTCCAACGGAGACATTGACATGACCGCTACCGCATCCAACTCCAGCAACCCGTCTTCTGATGGCGCTCGAACTGAAGCAGAGACTGCCAGCACGAGCAGGCCTGCCGCATCAACCGGCAAGCGTTTCGAGACCATTCTCGTCGAGCGTCGTGAACGCGTGGGGCTCATCACGCTCAATCGCCCGAAGAGTCTGAATGCGTTGAATGCGCGGATGGCTACGGAGGTACTGAGCGCGCTCAAGTCGTTCGACGCCGATGACAACGTGGGTGCCATCGTCATCGCAGGCAGTCCCAGGGCGTTCGCAGCAGGCGCAGACATTGCCGAGCTCGCCGAGAAGTCGCTCGTCGATCTGCGGGGCAGCGATCCGTTCGCGCCATGGGACGAGGTACGCTCGATCTCGAAGCCCATCATCGCCGCCGTCAATGGCTATGCGCTTGGCGGCGGATGCGAGCTTGCAATGATTTGCGACTTCATCCTCGCGTCTGAGGACGCTCAGTTCGGCCTGCCCGAGATCAAGCTTGGCATCCTGCCTGGCATCGGTGGCTCGCAGCGACTCACACGCGCGGTGGGGAAGGCACTCGCGATGGATCTTGTCCTTACGGGACGCACCCTGGGGGCAGTTGAAGCCAAGGCGGCGGGAATCGTCGCTCGTGTGGTGCCTGCCGCGGAGCTTCTGCAGACCGCGCTGGAAGCAGCGCACACGATTGCTGGCTATAACGCACCGGCGGTTCGAATGGCCAAGGAAGCGGTTGGGCGAGCGCACGAGGTTTCGTTGGCCGAAGGCATTCTGCACGAGCGCCGCTTGTTCCAATCTGCGTTTGCCACCGAAGGCCAGAAGGAGGGGATGCACGCGTTCCTCGCGAAGCGAGCGCCGGTATTCCGGCATCGGTGAGGCTTAGTTCATGCGCATCGTTGGGATGGACGTCGATCCGCGACAGGCAATGTCGGAGATCACCAGGCGAATGCGGCGCAGGCGTATCGAGGTCGATCGTATCGCGCTCGACTGGCCATGCTCAGAGTGTCGTATTGATGTTGCTCTGGCCACCTCGATCGAGGCCGTCGGCTCCGAATGCGAAGAAGGGCGCTCACAGCTTCGCTGCTGATCAGTTGAGGCCAGGCACGGACAAGGTTGTTTGCCTTGGCAACATGATTCGTTCTCTCCAGGCATTCCGTCACGCAGTTGACCCACTGCGCCTCGGCCGAATGCAGACAGTTCCCGCACTCGATGCCGCACATGCCACGGTCCAACTCGGAAAGACCGGTCGCGGTCGAGGCCCTGGATTCAAGAGCCACCGAACCAGTTGTAGCCCTGGTTCTCCCAGTAGCCACCGGGATATTCGTTCGTGACGGTGATCGCGATGATGTGCTTGGGATTCTTGTAGCCCAGCTTGGTTGGCATGCGCAGCTTCATCGGGAAACCGTACTTCGGCGGGAGAACTTGGCCATCGTAGGTCAACGTCAGCAGCGTCTGCGCATGCAGCGCGGTGGGCATGTCGATGCTTGTCCAGTAGTTGTCCGCGCAGTGCAGCGACACATACTTTGCGGTGAGGTCGGCGCCTGACAGCTTGAGGAAATTGGAGAAGCGCACCCCACCCCAGCGGCCGATGGCGCTCCATCCCTCGATGCAGATGTGGCGCGTGATCTGATCCTCTTGGGGTAGCGCGCGCAATTCTTCGAGTGCCCAGGAGCGTTTGCCGCTCGTGAGACCGCTGACCTGGAGCCGGTAGGCCGTGGCGTCGACATCGGGAACATCGTCGACATCGTAGAAAGCGTTGAACGGAAACGGCCGCGTGATCATCGACTCCGGATAGGTCGGAGCCATCTCATTCGGATTGAACAACAGGCCTTGCACGTGGTCATTGAAGACCGACATTCTGCGAAGCATCGCGTTCACGGACTTATCATTGGACAAGTCACATCCGGACAGCATCGACAAGCCGCCGATAGTAAGAACCCTTTTGCCGAGAAGGCGGCGTGCAGGGTTCTTCAATTCGCTGCGGGCATCCTTGATTATGGATTCGGCATGCAACGAAAGAAACGAGCCCTGCATCTTGATGTGTCTTCGAAGGGTCATGTCTACCGTCCACGAATCATCAGGAGAAGAGACCGCGGCACGAGAGCGACCATGACGACGTGCACGACGAAGAATGCGACCAGCACACTCATGGCCAGGAAATGCACGACACGTGCATTGTCGTAGCCGCCCATCAGCGTCCGCAGCAGCGGAAATTGCACTGATTTCCAAATCGCCAGTCCCGACAGGATCACCAAAACGATGTCGAGGATCACGACCAGATAGGCGAACTTTTGAACTGCGTTGTAGCGTGCAAGGTCTTCATGCCCAAGCGTACCGCGCAGCACAGCTGCAAGGTCAGTGGCCAGCGATTTGAAGCTGATCGGCAGCAGCTTTCGGAACAGGCGTCCGGAAGCCAGGTTCAATCCGAGATAGACGATGAAGTTCGTGATCAGCACCCACATGATCGCGAAATGCCAAAGAAGCGCGCCACCGAGCCAGCCCCCCAACGTAATGGCGGAGGGGAATCGAATCGCACGAAAGATCGGCGAGGCGTCGTAGACCTGCCAGCCGCTCATCACCATCAAGACAACGGCGATCGCGTTGATCCAGTGTGTGATGCGAACCCAGGCAGGCTGAATCGTTGCATGGCGCATGGCGACCTCGCGATTGACGACGCTCCCGGCTCGTGTAGCTGAAAAAAGAGGATCGCCATGACCTTGGCATGAAGCGACGTTGGAGCGCCACGGTCGCCTACGATCCTCAAACCGGCACCTCGCCGGTACCGTTCCAATCCGGCTTGTCACCAACGGGTAGACCACGACGAGAAGTCATCCGTTGGTGCACTGCTTGGCCTCAGAACTGTGGCGCCACGCCGTCCTTCTCGACGAACAGCACATGTGCGTCATAGACGCCACTCGCACCCGGGGTAACGACGAGGAACACCTTCTTGCCCGGCACCAGATCCGCTCGGCTCGCCGGGACCGGTGTCAGGACAGGCACATTCTCCGGCACGGTCACTGCGGTCGTGCCGCCCTTGAACGACAGGCTCAGCTCCCGACCTTTGGCGCCCGTGACCACCGAGTCCACATTCGCATTCGTCATCGTGCTGGCAGGGCCGAAGTCATACGGGAAATGCCCTTCTGCCGTACCGCGCGCCGCCTCTGGAAAGACGATGAGCGAAGTCGCGACTTGCTTGCCGTCACCGCCCGTGATCGCGGGCGCCCCGACGTACGTCCCGACCTTGGCGTCGGAGAGCTTGGCAGGCTTGAACGCCGACACACCGACGTCCGGCTTGACGTTGATCGTCGCGTTGCCGCCGCTCTTCCGATGTACGACCAGCGTCTCGCCGCTGAATGAGACGACATCGCCACGAATCCGTTCAGGCTTGACATCCGCGCCTTGGGAGAAAGCGGCGCTCGAGACCGCCAACGCGGCGAACAAGACACCCAGTTTATTTTGAATCGACATCAAATGCTCCATCTATGTGAACAGGAAATTGAAAAGAGCGCCAGACACTGCCGGACGCCGAAGTGACCGGAAGAACGTCTCCGGCGGCTGGATTTGTGCGCTGCCGGAGCGCAAACGGTCTACGCCGTTTCGTTGAGAGGTCTCGTCGCTTACTCGACGACGCTCAGTGCACTCTGGATCAGTCATTCGTAGAAGGCCGGCAGATGCTTCTTCGAGAGGCTTTGCGGTTCGTCGTGGTTGATCCAGAGCTCTGCGTGCCTGCCAGCCAGGACTTGAGACGGGGTGCGCTTCCGCCACGCGAGGCCGTCGCTGTCGACTCGAACAGGTATCAGCTGCGACCAGGGCGTCGCGTCGTGACTTCCTGGACCAGCCAAGCGTTACCGTCGGGATCGGCGAACGCGAAGAACGATCCGTAACTCGTGCCCAACGGGTCCGGTCCAGCAATCCGTGCCTCCGGAGGGAACGGCGCACCATGCCACATGTCGCTCACCTCGATACCGCGTCCGACGAGTTCGGCGTGCGCTGCCTTGATGTCCGAGACGATCAACGCCGCCGTCGACGAGCCGGGTGCGGCATCGGTGAGTCCACGCCCAAAGTTGACCGAGCAGCCCGACCCGTGTGGCGTGAACTGGACAACGCGAATACTCACCACTGGGGCGACGTCCTCGTCGAGTCTCCAGCCTAGACGTTGGTAGAACTGCTTGGATCGGTCGACGTCGGACACGGGGATGACGTGAACCTCGAGGCCCATCGTGACGCGTGCTGCGCCGGACTCGGATTTTTGCTGCTGCATGGTAGTACCTGCCTTTTTCATTTGGTTAGGTTTCGCTCGTGAGCGATCGGGGAACGTGCCACGTTCAATCCAGGACAGTCATTCGCCGCCTGATCTATCGTGGCGCTCGCGCGGACTTCAGGAGGGCAGCTTTGTCCCCAGCACGTCGATGCGTTCGATCGACGGTGGTTGGGACAACAACTTCGGCGCGTTGTCGCCCAGCGCCTGCGCGATCGCTCCTGTGAGGTGGGCTTGACGTCCTTCTTCATCGGAGAAGGCATCGAAGACACCAAACGTTGAAGGACCAATCTGCAGCGCGAACCACACCATCGTGCCGGGCTCCTGCTCGGCCATGCCAACGCCAGCCTGCAGAAACCGGGCGACCTCCGCCTCCTTCCCGGGCTTGGCTTCGAGGCGGACAAACAATGCTTTCGTGATCATGGACGGCTCCGGTTGGATGAATTGCGATGTCAGTAGTAGGCCTGTGGCGCTTGCTGATGTACATTGGCAAGATTGCCAACGTCGATATCTAAATTGCCATGAACGTCAACATACTCGTACTCAACGGCGTGTTCGATACCGGGCTGACCGCTGTACTCGACGCCTTCGGAATGGCCAACGCGCTGGCGGAGATGACCGGCATCTCCTCGCTGCGTTTCGAGACCAAGCTGGTGGGCCTGCGCAAGACGATTACTACGGCACACGGTCTGAGCGTGCCGGTGGTATCGGCGACCCGTGCACGAACACCAGAGGCGGTCGTGATGCCTGCGATCATGCAGATGAGGCCCGAGCCGCTGGTGCAGGCGCTGGCCAGCAGCGAAGTGCGGGAGGCTGGCGTCGTACTTCGAAAATGGGCTGAGCGCGGCGCGGTGACGGCGACCGCCTGCGTCGGGACCTTCGTCCTGGCGGAAGCGTCGCTGCTTGACGATGAGGACGCCACAACGAGCTGGTGGCTGTCGCCGCTGTTCCGGCAGCGCTATCCGCGGGTACGACTGGATGAATCGCGCCTCATCGTGCAGTCCAACGCTGTGCTGACCGCCGGCGCGGCGTTGAGCCACCTCGACCTGGCACTGGCGCTGATCCGGCGTGCCAGCCCGGAGCTGGCCAGCCTCACCGCCAAATACCTGGTGATGGACGAACGTACGTCGCAGTCGATCTACTCGATTCCGGACCACTTGGCGCATGCCGACCCCTTGATACGGCACTTCGAGCGCTGGGCGCGCGGGCGATTGGCCGAGGGGTTCTCGCTTGACGAGGCCGTAAAGGAGTTGGCGACCAGCAAGCGTACGTTGGCGCGTCGGATGGAGAGCGTACTGGGAAAGACACCGCTGACCTACTTCCAGGATCTCCGGATCGAGCGTGCGGTACACCTCCTCAGCACCAGCAACGCCAGCGTTGACCAGATCGCCGGCGAAGTCGGCTACGCCGAGGGCGTGACCCTGCGGGCGTTGCTGCGCCAGAAGCTTGGCCGCGGTGTGCGAGAGATCCGCCGAGGTCTGTGAGGCTACGCGCTGAACGTCGTGGACCGCCGGCAACACCTTCGTCCAATGGTGCTGTGCTGACGCATTTGGTGTAATGCTTATATAAACTGTCCGGAGTGGTGTGCGACCTAACGGGAAGCGATCTCGGTCGACACGTGGCTGCGATCGGGGCGATGACGCAAGGTTGCCGCGGTCTGCCATGGTGAGCCGCGGCGATTTGGTCAATCTGACGGTGTTCGAGCTGGCCTCCTCGATGTCCGCGGTGCCACGTTCGGGCGTACGAGGCCGTGACATCGATGCACACTGGAGGTATGGTCCAAAATCCAGGCCCTTTTGGGCGAACACGGGACGTGGAGTACGAGCGCCCCCGAGGGCGAGCATGACTTCACGAGATCCTTCCAAGACCGGGCTGCTAACGGCAGCGAACGAGGTGCCGGTCGTATTTGTCGTTGACGACGATGTGTCTGTGCGCGAGTCGCTGGAGTTGCTGATCGCCTCTGCCGGCTGGAAGGCGCAGACATTCGAGTCTGCGCAAAGCTTTCTGGACTGCCCCCGCGTCCATGCCGCGAGTTGCCTTCTGCTCGATGTCTCGATGCCTGGCTTGAATGGACTCGAGCTGCAGAAACGCGTGGCGAGCGAGCGTTCGGACATGCCCATCATCTTCATCACCGGGCACGGCGACGTGCCAACGACAGTGCAGGCAATGAAGGCGGGCGCAGTGGAGTTCCTGACCAAGCCGCTAAGAACGGACGTACTCATTTGCGCCATTGCGTGCGCTCTCGAGCGCAGTCGGATCGCGCTGGAACACGAAGAGCAGATGCAGGCATTGCGCGATCGGTACGCATCGCTGAGCAAGCGCGAACGCGAAGTCATGGCGCTGGTCGTGGTCGGCCTGCTGAACAAGCAGGTCGGCAGCGAGCTGGGCATCAGCGAGATCACGGTCAAGGCGCATCGCGGCAAACTGATGCAGAAGATGAATGCCGCGTCGCTCCCCGATTTGGTCATCATGTCCGCGCGACTGGGAATCCCGAGCGGATCCGGAGCGGGCATCGGGCGCAGGTCCGCCGCCAAGCTCGGCATGGTTCGGTGACCTGATTCGCGAATCATGGTCATGGCATTCCGGCGTTCGTTGACGATCCGGACAGTTGTTTGCGGTAGGCGAATAGCGCGGGCGTGCCACCTGTCATGATGAACAATATGTTTTCCCCGCGGGCGAACTCGCGGCGCTTGGCCAGATCCAGCAGGCCGGCGAAGGCCTTGGCCGAGTAGACGGGATCGAGCAGCAGTCCTTCCCGACGGGCGAGAAAATTGAGGGCGTCCGCGGCGTCCCGCGTCAGGTGGCCGTAGCCTGAGCCCCGGTGGGAGTCATCAATGACGACGTCGTCCGCGCGCACATCGTGTTCACCCTCCAGCAGTGCAGAGCACTCGCGTGCCATTGCAAGGGTGTTTGCATGCGACAGCGCCGTGTCGGCCAGCACCGAAAATCCGAGGACGATGGCCCGCCGGCGAAGCAGCGTGAAGCCAGCAACGAGTCCGGCCTGGGTGCCAGCACTGCCGTTGGGCACGACTACGCGATCGAACTTGAGACCCATCGCCTGCTCTTGATCGGTGATCTCCAGCGCGCAGTGGGCGTATCCCAAACTGGCGCGCGGCGAACTCGCGCCCGGCGGAAGGGAATATCCGCGGTGACCTTCGTTCTCGAGTGCGGACGCGCGTTCTTCCAGGAATGGCCCAACGGACGCAGCATCCGGTAGCGACTGTACCGTCGCACCAAACAGAGAATCGAGAAACGCGTTGCCGCTTTCACGATAGTCGATGCCGTCATTGTCCGTCAGCGGACGCAAGCCGACCTCGCAGCGCAACCCAAGACTGGCTGCGGCTGCGGCCGCCAGCCGCACGCTGTTCGACTGGCGGGG
>FTIP01388933.1_pt1 | contig 10962 bp, 10 predicted proteins | sample 1658301 | NCBI WGS metagenome assembly FTIP01 (sample SAMEA3914813, study PRJEB12502) | metagenome | biome: forest; material: soil | place: Canada | collected 2011-07-07 | depth 0.3 m
TTGTGGCCGACATGCGTCCTCGGTGCCGATGTCCGGGCCGCCGATAAATGACCTGCAAGGGTGTCCGTCCGCTGACCGTGGCACGGCGGACAGTGGCCTCCATGAGATGAGCCGCCGATGCGCAGTACCGGATGTTGAGCACGCGCCCGCCTGACTGTGGACAATGTCGTCAACCGGACAAATGACCCGGCATGGATGCCCTCCCGATGACTTTGATTCGACGATTTCTGGCGATAACGTTGATGCTGTCGACCGCCCCAACCACCTTCGCTGCAAGCGAGCGCGCCGATGCAATCGACTTGAGATCTCAAGACTGTCCTGCGACGGACGATATTCCACGCGGCGCGATCTGCATGCGCGCTACAGTGCCAGAAGACTACGACAAGCCCGCAGGCCGCATGATTGGCCTCGACATCGTGATCCTGAAGGCGATGCGCCATGAAGCGGGCAGCGTGCCTCTGTTCGTCCTACAGGGCGGCCCCGGCGATCGTACGACGCGCACCGCCGGCGATGAAGCCGAGATGTGGGCGAAATTCCGGCGCGCGCACGACCTCGTCTTCGTCGACCAGCGCGGCAACGGCGAGACACCCGAACTGGGCTGCGCGGCTGAGATGGCCACCTCGCCGTCGCTCGCTACGGACCTGTGGCCGGCGGCACAACTCGCGGCCTGCGCGCGCCGCTTGACCATGAGCGCCGACCTCTCCCGATACACGACGACCGACGCGGCGCGCGACGTTCACAACGTGCGCGCAGCGCTTGGCTACGCGAAGATCAACATCGTCGGGTACTCGTATGGCACGCGCCTCGCGCAGGAAGTGCTACGCCGCGACAGCTCTGCCGTTCATGCAGCGTTGCTGATTGGGCCAGAAGCGCCGGCGATGGCCGTGCCTGCTGGCATGGCTCAATTGGCGCAGCAGTCGCTCGCCGCGATCGTCGACCGGTGCAAGGCAGACGCCGCCTGCGCCGCCGCGTGGCCTGACGTCGACGGCGACCTCGAGCGCCTTCAGCAGCGCCTTGTACGAAGCTCTTTTGCGCTGCACACCAAAAGCGGCGACCTGGAGGCCGATATCGGCCCCGGCGTTATAGCTTCCTATCTACGGACCCGCCTCTATTGGGCCGAAGGTGCCGTTACGCTGCCGCGCATCATTCATGCGCTGTCCGACCCTCATCGCGACCAGGCCGAGCTCGCGGCGATCGCTGCGTGGCGCAAGGACTTCGACACCCGGGCGCCCTGGGGCATGTATATGGCTGTGACCTGCGCTGAAGATTTCCCTTTCGTCGATGAAGATGCCGAGCGTCGCGCTGCCGAGGGAACATTTTTGGGCAACTACCGCATCGATCAGCAGGCCGCCGCGTGCCGCGCGTGGCCGCGCGCGGAGCCAAACGCCAAAGTACACGCGCCGGTGGTGTCCTCAGTACCGACCTTGCTACTTGTAGGAGAGTTCGATCCGGCGACGCCGTCACGTTTTACGCCGGGCATCGTGGCTTCGCTTGCGCACAGTCGTACGATCGTCGTACCGAATCGCGGGCATTCGATGCCCGAGGAATGGAACGTGTGCCTTGGCAAGATCTCAACGTCATTCCTCGAGACCGCCGACGAGACGCATCTTGACGCCGCATGCGTCAAGCGGCTGCGCCTGCCGTCGTTCGTGACGATGCCTGTGCCGGCGAATTGAGGCACTGCACTGCGATGGCCAAGACACTTTCGGAGTTGCCGAAAACCCATCATCGAACAGGAGCTGCGGCTGATAGACAAGGCAACGAACATCGGTCGAACGATTGGCGGCCGAGGCCAGATATAGCTTCGGCCGTCGCTGGTCGTTGTGTCATGTTGCATTGAAGCTGACGTTGGTGAACGGCAGGCAGTGGCCGCGAGTTGCCAATTTACGCGCGGATCCACGGTTGCCACTGGCGGCGCCGTCACCACCAGACCGACGCGCTGAAGGACCAGCCAACCGAGCTACATCGGCGTAAGCTAGACGCTTCACTGCCAAAGGAGCCGTCATGACGCTTTGCCCCATTGCGCTGGCCGTCGGGTGTGCGAAGTGCCCCGCGTTTTCTGTCTGTCCCCTGAAGACCGTCATCGGCGACGTTCCGAAACCAGTCGACGGCAAGTCCGTCGACCCTCCCGGAAAGTGATCGCCGGCCAATAGGCTCAAGCGTTCAAACCGGCATTTGATGACGATCCGCTTCCCGATGGAGCGCCGCAAGCCGCCTGTCGGGACGGACTGCTGCTGGCCGGAACCGGAGATCAGCGGCGAAGTGCTCTTCGTTGGGTCAGTTCGATCCTCACTTGCTTCGATCGCGAAACGGGGTGCGGCCACTGGAAGCGCGAGCTTGGCCGCCTCGCGGACGTCAGATCGGCGACGCGACCGGTTGGCCGGAGAAATGGCGTGTCGAGTTCTCGATGAACCGTTCGATGGTCGCCTGCACCGCCTCGGGCGAGGTGCCAGCCACGTGGGGGGTAAGCACGACCTCGCCGAATTCGAACAGTTCAGCCGGTGGTTGAGGCTCGCTCTCGTAGACGTCCAGACCTGCACCGCCGACGCGCCCCTCGCGCAGCGCCTTGGCCAGTGCCGCGGTGTCGACGACGCTACCACGTGCAATGTTCACCAGGTAGCCGTGCGGGCCCAACGCCGAGAGCACGTCGGCATTCACGAGATGGCGCGTGGCCACGCCGCCGGGCGTCGCGACGACGAGGAAATCGCACCACGCGGCGAGCGCGACGGGCGTGTCGAACCAGGGATGTTCAACGTCCGGCCGCTTTGTCCGGGTGCAGTAGCCGATGGGCATGTCGAAGGCCGCAGCGCGGCGCGCGATCTTGCGACCGATGGCGCCGTATCCGAGCAGCCCGAGGCGTTTGCCGGAGACATTGGGCCGCGTCGGCAGCGCGGTGCGCCAGACGCCGGCCCGGCAAGCACGGTCGAATTGCGGCACGGCGCGCACAGCGGCCAGCAACAGCGCCAGCGCGTGATCCGCCACGCACTCATCATTGGTACCGGCGCCGCTTCCAACGGCGATGCCGCGCGCCTTGGCATGCGCGACCTCGATGTTCTCGTACCCCGCGCCGAGCGCGCAGACCAGCGACAGCCTGGGCATCGCATCGATCTCGGCGGCGGTGAGGCCAATCGAGCCGATGGTCAGCACGGCCTCAATGGCGGACGCATGTTGCGCAATCGCGGCGGACCGCTGCAGCGGGTCCGGCGCGTAAATCACTTCGTGGTGGGCCGCGATGGCGTCGCGGTGGGCCTGCGACAGCGGGTTCAGGACGAGCAGCAACGGCTTGGAAGGATTCATGATTCGACGGCGGAAATTCAAAGTGCCGGAGGTTCTGGGATCGTCCCACAGTCTCGCAGTTGCTACACACTGGGCGCAAATGACCGTAGGGGGGCTCGTGGACTGCCAACCGAGCCCAGTGGTCGCAGATCGACGCGCGCGTCGACATCGATGTGAGAGCCGCCGCCGGCGGTTCCCGGTCAGCCCAGCCCGGACCCGACCCGCATTGGACTGCTCAGAAGCCGCCGTTCGCGGAAGACTGGTATTGGCCGACATCAGAATTCACCAAGGTCACGGTACGTCGCTCACGCAGGCGCTGTGACGGACTCATGGAGCGGGAAACAGGTCTCGAAACTGCGCCTCAGCCTTGGAGGGCTGCGCTCTACCAACTAAGCTATTCCCGCGCGTTGGCCAGTCTACCAGCGCAACATTTCGAGGCGGGACAAGGCCAAATGGCCGAACTGGGACGCACGAGCTGCCAGCCGTTACTACGAGGCGATTGCGAAGCTGCATGCGTAGCTGACGCTGCGTCACGCAGCGGGCTGCTGCCGGGCGAGTCCCAGAAATCCGTAGGCGGCGAACATGAACGCTAGAAGCCACGCAAAGTAGGCCATGCTTGTGGCGACTGAGACCACCGCCGGCAGGCTGACGACGTATGCAGAGCCCAGCCACGCGACAACGACTAGCGGGCGAAGCCAGACGCCACGTATCACTCCGAACGGAAGCACCAGGTAAAGGGCGACGTTCACCAGCGATGAGAGAGCAATGTAGCAATCCTGCCATTGGCGGAACGGGCCGGCCAGAGACCCGAACGACGCCACGAACAGCGTGTATCCGCGAATCGGTGCGCCGAATACAACGCCTGCCGGTAGGGCAAGAGCGATAAGGCCGATCACCAAGCTACCGAAGGCGAAAAGCGTCGCCGTAGACTTCTCCGTCCGCATGAAGTTCGGCACATCTTCCCTCGGTTGGCGGTAAATCGATCGGGAGGCATAGCCTACCGCAAAGCCGACCCTCGCCGGTGCCCGCTTCTGGCCGACAGTGACTTTTACCGATCGCCTAGCACTCCGTCCACCCGCGGGCCAACGTCGTCTCTTGTCACGCCGATTATGAGGCCGAGGAAATGTGAGGTCGATGGCCCTGGGGCAGATCCGATCAGATACATGTCCGTTGGCGCGAGCGGATCGGTGCAACGAATATCGGCAACTTCCCGCCCGTCTCTCTCGACAAAGACGCCGGCGTCCTGACCCGCTTCGGCGAATCCGCCATAGTGTTCGCTGTAAACCGTGTAGTGGAACTCTCCAATCGAGAACGCCAACTGCTCGGTGCAACCCTTTACGCTGCACCCCTGCGCAAACTTGAACGCGTCCTGCGGAGGAGCCTGTTCCATGGGATAGACGAGGCTCGGAGCGTTTCCGACTCGGCCAAAGCGGTAAACAAGGCGTCCAGTCGTCGCGGTTGCGTCCTGCGATGCGCACACAGAGATCACTTTCGTGCGCCCGCTCTTGCAGGTGAATAGATTCATCTCACCGGCGTTGCAAAGTGAGGTTCGGGCCGGTTCGGCCTGCGCGTTCAAGAGGAAACACGCGATCGTCACCTGAGCCAATGCCAAACGGTTTCTCATCTTCTTAGCGTACCCGAAAGCTGACGGCCACGACCGATGGCTCATGGCCGGCGCCAGTCATGCGATCGCAGCGACCAGAGCGGCCGCAGCAAGTGTGCCACCCAACGTCAGCATGAGCGATCCGATCCGCGCTGTGATCCGAGCCCGTCGCGACCAAGGCGAGGAGAACTCCTCCGAAAGGCTGCGCGCCCAAGCAGAACCGGGTACACCGAAGATTGCCGCCAACAGGATGAACCCCGGGCCGTACAGCAAGACTCCAGCATTGTTCCAAGGCTCCAAGGCGTGGTCCAGAGCCAGCAACGCCATGAACAGCCATAGGATCACCACTGTTACGCCGAGCGCGACAAGACACGCAGCGAAGGCGAAATCCAGCAGAAGTTTTCGGTGCGACCGTGGAAGCATGCTGCAAGCGTAACCCACCCGGGAGCAGCCATTGGCGACCGTCTGGTTATGGCCGACTGGCGACGGCAAGTCCTCGCGCTGAAAATCATGCGGCCTCAAGAACCTTGGTCAGGCGCACCATCATCGTCCCGCTGTCATGAGGTGCCCGTTCGGTCACCGCGTAGCCATGCTTTTCGTACAAGCGGACAAGACGCATGTTGGTGGCCGACGTCCATGTCGCGGCCTCAAACATGCCTTGCCCGCGAATCCAGGCCTCACCGCGATCCAGCAGGCGGTCTGCAATGCCGGAACGCCGATGGGCGGGATCGACATAGGTGGTGGAGATCAGGCCGTAGAGGCGGCCGTCGGGCATCGCGTTGATGCGCAGGATGGTGTGGCCGACGATACGCATGGGATCTTCCTGCGCCACGGCAAGAAAGACCTGCGCCGGATGGGGGCGTGTGGTGTCGAGCAACTCACGCAGCCGCGTGCGCGTCCAGGCGATCGAAAAATCCTGCCGGCCTTTCTCGCCCTCAACTTCCACGAGCGTGAGGTGCATTCCGTTCGCGACCCATTCCAGGTCGGCGGCGTTGTCCTCGTTCAGGTTGCGGAGCACGAAAGAATCGGTTCCTGTCGAAGTCATCACCCGATAGTAGGAAAGCGTTTGCTGGAAGCGGTCGCTGGCGACTGTCTGCACGTGGCCGGGCTCCGTCCCTCGTCCAACATTGGCGCTAGCGTGCTCTCCTTCTGAACCACGTCGAGCCGGGGGAAGCGAACAAGAGATACATGCAGATGACGTCGGATGTCGCCTTCACTGCGGTGAGGACGCGTTCCAAGGTCGAGTCGGTCGAATAGGTAGGGCCGAAAAGAACCGCCGCTGTACTCAGAATCGTCAGAATGAGAATGAGGATCCGCGCCCAATTTCGTCCCCGATAAATGGACAAGTAAACATAGGCTGCCAAGGCAACGGTAAGACTCGTTAGAAGGACTTGTACCGCAGCGGCTGACGCCGGAGCACGCACGGCACCGAAGCCGACCTCATGTACCCACAGAATGAGGGTCGCCCACAAGAGGCAAATGGCCCAAGTCACCTGCCTTGGGCGTGGTCGATCAATTTCGTCGGTGACGTCGCTTACGATGGCAACTGGAGGGGCGTAATGGTCGTCATTCATTTTTAAACGCTTGGCAGAGAGGCGTACGTCGACGATTGGCAGTAGTGGCCGAGCTCCGACCTTACCCCAGGATCAACTTGCGGGACTTGCGGGAATGGGCGTCGCCGCCGCAATGCGAAGCTCGGCGTAGGCGGTCGCCGCGTCAGCGGCATAGCCGCGCGGCATCACTTCAGGTGCGGCGCTGGAGAGTTGGTATGCGCCCTCGATCATTGCGACGAGCCCGGCTGCCAGCGTGCCAGCGGCGGTGGCGTCGCGCGAGGCCGCACGCAGGCAGTCCTCGACGAGTGTCGTCAGCAGAGTCAGCTCGTCGGCAATCATTCCGCGGTAGACGACTCGCACCTCCGCCTGCCGCACGGCCTCAGCGCCGATCATGACCCAGGCAGCGACGATATCGGGCGCTGCGCCATCGCCTAGCCCGAGCCGGGCCTGCAGGTAGGCGCGCAGCCTGGTCAACGGTTCGACGGCGTCGCCCTGCACTGCCGCGTAGCGGGCGCTGGCGGCCTTGGCCATCGCCTCGATCAGCGAGACCAGGATCTCCTGCTTGCTCTTGAAGTGGTAGTGGATGAGCCCCGGCGCCAATCCGGCCTGCTTGGCGATTGCCTGGATGGTGGCCTTGTCGTACCCGTGGCGCGCGATGACGGTGAGCAATGCGCCGGTGATCTCTGCACGACGGGCTTCAGTGTTGGACTTACGGGCCACGGCGCGATCTCGCTTGGTTGGGCAATTGACCAAGTTTACTTGCGAAGAGTCGATCCCGGAGGTACAGTCCATTTATTGGTCAGATGACCAAGTAATAGGCAAACTATGTTTGATCCATCGCGTTCCGTCGCCTTCGAACCTCTCACAGCCCACGGCGCGCGCCGGTCCTGGGTCATCCCGGCATTTCTCTCCGACGACGAGTGTCGCCAACTCATCGCCCAGAGCGAAGCGCGTGGCTTCAGGGCAGCCGACAGCGACTATCCGCCGTCGTATCGCAACAACGACCGCCAAGTGTTGGACGACCCCGCATTCGCCGCGCGACTGCTGCCACGCCTTCGCGCCGTGGCCCCGGCCACTCTTGGCTCCACCGACGGCAAACCGGGCGCGTGGCGCCTGGATGCCATCAACGACCGCTTTCGCTTCTGCCGCTATCGCGCGGCACAGTCTTTCGGCATTCATCAGGACGGCGTACACCACCGCAGCGATACCCACAGGTCGCTGCTGACGTTCATGGTCTATCTCACAGACGGCAGCCAGTTCGAGGGCGGTGACACCGTCTTCTACGACAGTGGGCCGGGTGGCCCAGCGCGCGAGGTGGCCCGCGTGCGCCCGCGGGCTGGCAGCCTGATCTTGTTCGACCACACCTTGTGGCACGCGGGCGAGAGCCTGACCGCCGGCGTCAAGCATGTGCTGCGCAGCGACGTACTGTATAGGCGCGACGTCGATGTCGCGACCGCCACCCGCGAACCCGACTTCGCGACGGCCCATCGCGGCTACGTCTGGACGCTGGAGCCGCTGGCTGAGGGCCTATTCGCGAGTGGCGGACGCGACGCTGACATCCATGTTTGGGACACCGCAGGTCAACGCCTGGGCACGTTGTCGGGTCATCGCCGCTCCGTTCTCGGACTGGCTGCCTTGCCCGGCGGCCGGCTTGCGTCGGTGTCTCGCGATCGCGGGCTGCGGATCTGGAACTGGCGAGACCTCAAGTGCCTATCCGTGCTGGAGAATGCGCACGAGGCAGCGATCCTATCGGTGGTTGCCCTGGCCGACGGTACGCTCGTCACGGCGGGCGCCGATGGGAAGATCCGGCGTTGGAGCGGCGACGGCCGGCTGCTGGGGCTCGTCGGCAAGCAGCCGAGCTGGGCCTGGGCACTGGCTGCGGCAATGGACGGTCAAGTGGCCTGCGCCTGCGAAGACGGACGGGTGACCCACTGGCGACCGGGACGCGCGGAATCCACGCAGACGCTGGCCGGCACGACACCGCTACGCACGCTGGTCATCAACGCGACCGGGTCCATGCTCGCGACCGGAGATACGACAGGCACGATACGCGTCTGGAGCTCGCAAGGCGGCGCCTGGCAAGTTGAGCGCGCGATCCCGGCCCATACCGGTGCAATCCGTCGCCTGCGCCTGCTGGCCGACGAGTCGCTGGTCTCCGTCGGCGAAGATGGCTTTGTGCGCGGTTGGAATCTGAACGACGGCCACGGGCAGACCTTGGGTCGTCACGCCAACTTCGCGACCGACCTGCTGCAGTCAGGGGAGACCCTGTTCAGTTGTGGCTACGATGGCCGCATCCAGCAGTTCGCCACACGTCCTGCCGCTACGACGATTTGAGAGTGCTCACCGTGATCGATCTTGAGACCGCTTGGGCGACGCACTGGGCGATGTTGCGCCTACCGGCGCCCACAACCTTGCTACCCGGAATCGTCGCGCGGTGGGACGAGCCCCACCGACGCTATCACTCGCTGCAGCACCTGCGCGAATGCCTGGCGCTATTCGAGGAGAACCACGCCCTGGCCGAGCATCCCGGCGAGGTGGCGATCGCGATGTGGTTCCACGACGCCGTCTATGAGACGCGCGAACACGACAATGAAGGGCGGAGCGCCGAGTGGGCGGCGCAGGCGCTGACCGACGCGGGCGCGTCAGGGGACGTGGTCGTGCGCGTGCAAGCGCTGATCATGGCCACCAGCCATGACGCCGTGGCGGCAACCGCAGACGCACGCCTCGTAGTCGACATTGATCTTGCGATCCTGGGCGCCGCGCCGGCCCGCTTCGCCGAGTACGAACGCCAGATCCGCGACGAGTACGCGCACGTGCCGGAGCCCGTGTTCCGAGCCAAGCGGGCCGAGATACTTCGTGGGTTCCAGGCGCGCGAGCCGCTGTTCGCGACGCCGGCCTTCGCAGCGCGCTTCGAGCTGGCTGCGCAGAGGAACCTCGCCGTGGCGATCACGTCTCTCGCCTGAAGCATGCCCCGCGAAATCGCGCCATCAGCCTTCCCTATAGCCGACCTCTGTAACAGTCCGGTATTGGCCGAACTCAGTCTCCTCCAGCGGCGACCAGGCCATGCACCCATGAAACCACCGGCGTTCGACCGCTATGGGGAGCATACCTGCCCGTCGCGGCGGTCCGCCGAGCAGCGGCACGGCCTCGTTTGCGCTCCATCCAGCAGGCGTCAACCACCGGTCGACTTCCAGACAACTCTCTCGATGAACATCCTCATGTTCGACTGTCGGAGTATGAAGCTGCGAAGGCCGCAATGATGTTCCTCAAGCCTGCGTCGGCGGCGAGCGCGGCGGCTTGCGCCCCCGACAACCATCTTGCTTCGCGCTGCTCCTTCTCGCGCCACGACTTGTGGCAACGCCTCACGAGCAAGGGGAAGACGGTGACCTCGCACACCAGCACTCGATCATCCTCAGCTACCGCTACCCGTCACCGTATCGGGAAGCCAGATCCGGAACCCGACCCGCGAAGTCAGGCGCCTCGTGAAAGAAGTCGCCGGCACCCGGGGCGACGGACTTCGGTCTGGGGGTGGCGCGGATCGAACTTCCTCACCAGAATCACGAGCGTCAAGGCGTTCTCGGAGCATCCAGTGGCAAGAAGACCCGACCTGCAGATTGGCCAGCGCGTCGTGCCGGGAAGAGCCGTTCCCGAGCCCGCCGGCGCCGAGGAGTGGTTGCTCGTCGGAAAGGCACTCGTCGCCCAGGTGCGCCGCGAGTATGGCCTCCCCGCCAATGTCGACACGCTGGCGGTCGGCTGGACGAACGTCGACGGGCTGGAGTCCCGGCGTTTCATCGGCGGTTCCCGGGCGCCACGCGCACGCGCCGCATTGCCGAACGCGGCGCCGCATCTGCAGGCCCCCCGCGTCAACCACCAGTTCGTCGACCACGCCGAGCAGGACGTCGGCAACGCGTTTCTCGACGCGGTCGCCGGCGCCCGTGCCGAGGTAGGGGCGTACCACTGGCTGCGGATCTACGTCACGAAGGCAAGCGGCCCGTGCTCGGCGTGCGCGCAGGGGCTGGACAACCGCTTGGTCGCGCCGGGCGTGCTGGGCCAGTTGAGTCAACGATTTCCCGACCTGACGGTGACGGTGGTCTGGCCGCAACCGGAAGGAAAACTCGGCAACATGATCTTGCAGAACGGCGAGCGCCTCTGGTGAGGCTTCCGGGCCGGCGGCAGGAGCAGTCGCAGCTCAAACGGGGGGGCCTCGCGCCCCCGCGCGCGTCAGAACGCGCTCAACGCCGCCGTGAACTGCCCGCTCGCATTCACCGCGCCCAGCGTGTACCCCTGCCAGCTCGGGTAGGCCTCCGGCTCCCAGTAGAAGACGCCCAGGCCGTTGGAGCCCAGCGACTGCGTCTTCGTCAGCAGGTCCGCGAGCATGGCCTTGGCGGTGGCGGCCTGGTCCCAGGACATGCCCGTCTCGCACACCATCACCGGCTTGCCGTAGCGCGAGACCATGTCCTGCATCGTCGCGTAGATCTGGTTGTTGGTGGTCTGCCAGCCCGAGGTGGACGGGTAGTGCGACATGCCGAT
>FTIP01000133.1_pt3 | contig 10889 bp, 7 predicted proteins | sample 1658301 | NCBI WGS metagenome assembly FTIP01 (sample SAMEA3914813, study PRJEB12502) | metagenome | biome: forest; material: soil | place: Canada | collected 2011-07-07 | depth 0.3 m
CGGCGGCGGCCAGCGTCGCGACGGGGCTCCGGTCCAAAAGATGGGCCAGCAGCCGTGTCGCATCGAAGCGGTCCTGGCGCAGCAGCGCGAGCAGGCGGCTGTTGAGGGTGGGGGGCACCTCGAAGCCGCCGGTCATGGTGCGGCTGAAGTCCACCAGGCCGCTGCGTCCCAGCGCGCCGCCGGGCGCGATGCTGCGGCGCACGTCGTCGGTGCGCAGGCCGAGCAGGCGCGCGAACTGCAACGCGGGATCGCGCTCGAGACGCCGATGATCGAGCAGCCATCGGCCCAGGCCTTCGTGCTCGCACGTCAGGAGGATCAGCAGCGCCACCCGCACGTCCACGGTGTTCCAGCCGTAGATCCGGCCCAGCTCGGACAACCGGTTCTCCATCAGCGCCGGCGTGCCGTCCTGCGCGGCCTCGAATGCAACGAGACTGCGCTGGAGTACCGGACGCAGCCACGCGTCGTTGCGCGCGAACAGCCGGTACAACGCACACTCGTAGCCGCCATGCCGCGCCGCCAGGGCCGCGTCGACGATGTTCTCGGGCGCGCGGCCGTCCGGTCCGATGCCGTCTTCCTCGTCATGCCAGCCGGGGACGGGGTTGTCCTCCGGTGCGGTGAGCGATGCCTTGACCCGGCGCAGGGCGTCGGTCGGCCATCGGATGTGCCCGGCAAGGGCGCAGAACAACTCGTCGTCGATGTGCTTGGCGGGCAGCTGGCGCGTGTTGATCATGTATCGCAGCAGACACGGCACGACCAGGGCCTGGATGCGAGCCGCGTACAGGTCTTCCGCGTCGTGTTCCGCAAGCTCGCAGGTGGTGGGCGATTCGTCACGTGCGTGCATGGCGCTTTCTCGATGATCGGGGTCTCATCATCGCCACGGGTGCGACGCCACGTGTCGCACCGGTTCCCGGCTACCAGGCTGCGCTCAAGTTCGTGGGAAGATCTTCTCCATGGCGCAATTCCATCCGACGCTGGCTACCCGACATGCGACGTCTACCGGCGACTACGCCGAGATCGCCCTGCTGGAAATCCTGGAGCGCGGGCTCAGCGACGCCTACGCGGTATTCCACAACGTCGACTGGGTGCAGGCCGTCGACGGACGCGAGCTGCATGGCGAGCTGGACGTGGTGATCGTCAACCAGGCCGGCGATGTGCTGATCCTGGAGGTCAAGTCGGGCGACGTGGAGTCGACACCCGACGGCTTGTTCAAGACCTACGGCGGACAGCGCAAGGACGTGCTGCGCCAGGTCAGGCGCCAGCACGGCTCGATGCGCACGCGCCTCGCCGACGCCGGCTTGCGTGCATTCGTCCACCATTTGCTCGTGCTGCCGGACTGTCGCATCGCGGGGGCGTCGGTGCAGTGGCCGCGCGAGCGCATCGTCGACGCCGGGGACATGCCGCAGCTGGTCGCGCGCATCGGCCAGGTGCTGGGCGTGGGCGCGGCGCCCGGTTGCCGCGACGAGGTGATGGCATTCCTGGCAAACCGCTTTAGCGTCGAGCCCGACGTATCCGTGCTGGGCGGACAGTTGCAGCGGGCGACCGCGCGGCTGGCGTCCGGGCTGGCCACTTGGGTCCCGCGGCTGACCGTGCCGCACGGCGTGATCCGGGTCTGCGGCACCGCCGGCTCGGGCAAGACCCAGCTGGCCCTGCGCCTGCTGAACGACGCCTGCGCTGCTGGGCAGCGGGCGGCCTACTTCTGCTTCAACCGCACATTGGCCGATCATCTGGTACGCCTCGCGCCGCCACGCGCCCAGGTGGAGACGTTCCACGAGTACGCGGTGCGCGTCGCGCGCCAGCGCGGGCACGTGCTCGACCTGGCGCAGCCTGGAGCCTTCGAACTTGCCGCACGCACGCTGGAGCAAGGTCTGGCAGGCGAGCCGGCCACACTCGAACTCCTGGTCATCGACGAGATGCAGGACTTCCAGCCCGAGTGGGTGCAGGCTCTTGTCTCACGCCTGACGACCAGCGGACGAGCCGTGCTGCTCGAGGATCCGAGCCAGCAGTTGTACGCCGATCGCGAGAGTTTCGACATTCCCGACGCCGTCGTCCTGACCTCGCACGAGAACTACCGCAGCCCGCGCGGCGTGGTCCAGCTCATCAACCTCCTGCAGTTGTGCGACCAGGAGGTCCTGGCCATGAGCCCCTATGAGGGCGACGTTCCGGATCCCATCGTCAACCCGGACGGCACCGACTTCGCACCATCCACCCTGCGCGCTGTCAGCAACTGCCTGGAACGCGGATTCGCACTGTCGGACATCGCCCTCGTGAGCCTGCGGGGGCGCGGCGCCGACAGCCTTCAGGCGCGCGACACGCTGGGCGGCTGGCGCCTGCAGCACTTCACCGGGCGCTTCGACGAGGCCGGTAACGCGGTCTGGACCGACGGCGAGTTGCGCATCGACAGCGTGCGCCGCTTCAAGGGCCAGTCAGCCCCGGCGGTGGTGCTGACCGAGTGCGACACGCCGGACATGACGCCCCTCGAACGGCGGCTGCTCTTCGTGGGGCTGACCCGGGCGCGGATGCATCTCGAATGGGTGATGTCCGAGCGCATGGCCGCTGCGATCGCGAGCAGGATTTCTCGAACATGACCGGCTTGCGACACGAATCGTCGCACCTGGGCGTGATACTGGCCGTCCCGACTCGCACACCGACTGCCTTTGGCTCGCGTCTCCAAACCCGGCACTCTCGACACGACCCTGCTCGCGCTGGAGTTGCTGCAGCGCATCCCACGGCACGGCAAGACGACCGCCTCCGAGTTGCGTGACGACTTGGCCGCGGCGGGATACCGGCGCGACATCCGAAGCATCCAGCGCCTGCTGGATCAACTGGCCAATCACTTCCCGTACATCGAGCGCGATGAACGTACGAAGCCGTTCGGCTACAGCCGCAAGCCAGGCGCGGGCGACGCGTTCCTGCCCAAGCTCTCCGAGCAGGAGTCGATGCTGTTGCTCCTGGCCCGCGAGCAGCTTACTGGCATCCTACCCACCGCCGTGCTGCGTGCGCTCAAGCCCACGTTCGAAGCCGCCAGCACCCGGCTCGATGCGCAGCATCAGGTCACTGCCGCTCAGGCTCGCGCCTGGCCCACCAAGGTACGCGTCGTCAGCCAGTTGCAGCCCTTGCTGCCACCCAAGTTGGCACCCGGGATCTTCGAAGTGGTCACGCAGGCGCTGTACGCCGATCGTTGGCTGCAGATCGCCTACGTCAACCAGCAGGGCAAGGCCACGGAGGCGAGGGTTATGCCGCTCGGGTTGGGACAGCAGGGTGCGCGGTTGTTTCTCGTGGTGCGATTCGAAGGTCATGACGATGAGCGCAACCTGGCACTGCATCGCATCCACAAGGCCACCGACACAGGCCTGCCGTTCCAGCGGCCGCCCGGCTTCGATCTGGCGCGCTACGACGATGAGCAAGGTGGATTCGGTTTCGGCAGCGGCAGGCTGGTCCGCGTGCACGTGACGTTGCCCGCCAACCGGGCGTTCATTTTGAAAGAGACGCCGCTGTCGCCGGACCAGCGCGCCGTCGAACGAGCTGGCGGCCGCGTCGAATTCATTGCCACTGTCACGGACAGCGCGCGCCTGGACTGGTGGATTGCGACTCTGGGCGCCGACGTCCAAGTCAAGAAGAAGGCCTGTTGAACTCAATGCCGTTCACACGGGTTCCGCACAAGGGGAGTCATGTCGTTACTAGATCAATTTCCGCGCATGTCGGCGTACGACCCAGGCGCCGTAGGCGAGGGCGGCCTGGACCCGATGGGGTCGGGTGCTGTGTCCGACCGCATCGCGAACCTGCTAGTGCCCGGCCTGCGCGCACGGATGAGCCAGCCGCGCTTTACCACCTTGTCGGCCGTCGGCGCCATCGCCTGCCAGGCGCTGACCGATAAGACGGCGGACGACGGCAAGACCACGGCTGACATCGCCTTTGAGTGGCTGATCGTCGAGGCGCTCGTGCGCTCCACCGAACACGGCCGCAAGGACGGGCTGCCCGGAAGCCAGAAGGCGATGCGCGCGTTGAGGGCTCGCGAGCGACTGAGCCGCCGCACCTACCTCAGCGGCCCGCGCGTGTTCGGATTCACGGGGGTCTATCGTCCTTTCTCCCGCGATGTGGGCGTGCTCGCCATCGATGATCTTCCCGCAGAAAACGCAGTCATGCTCGTTCGCGCATGGGAGCGAGATCATGATCTGCCGGGGTTTGTCGATGGCAACGTCGCCAAAGCCGGCGGACGCCTGCGCAAGGAAATCGCGGACGCGTGCAGCCGCACGCTGGACAGAGGCGAATGTGCCGCTCCGGCCGAAGGCGCACTCATGCCATCGCTTGCCGGGTGCCTCGCGCCACGGGAAGCTGGCGAGCACGAGCGCGCGGCGCTTCAACAATTGATCCGCAGCGGCACCCACGAACTGCGCAACGAACTGGCCGAACGCCTGGTCCGCATCGGGTCTTCGCCGGAGGAAACGCAGCGCGATCTGGCACTGCGTCTACTGCCCGGATCGAGCCAGCCCTTGCGACTGGCTCTGCAGGCAGCCATTGATTACGAAGCTGCCACGACGGCGATCGACAACGCATTCCGACGCTTCCTTGCCCACACGACCCAACAGCACGGCGCGGTCATCAGCCGCGCCGGAGCACTCGCCACGCCCGGCCAAGCCGAATCGGCGCGCACCATCGGTGGCATGGCCCAGCGGGCGATCGATGCCGTGATTGCCCTAGGCGACGCGAGCCTGGCCAACGACGCAATGCAGGTGCTGGGCCCGTTCGCGCGGCAATTCAGCCCTGATGGATTCTTCGACGCGCTCATCGAGCGTCACGAGCAGGTTCAGGCGAACCGCAAGAAGCTCTCGTGGCTCGACCAGATTGACCGCCAGTGGACGGTGCGCCCGCCTTATCGAGGCCAGGACAACGACCTCGACGACGCAATCTGGACGCATCCGATGCGCATCTCGACGCTTGCCCGATTCCTGGCGGAGACCGCATGAATCCGACTCCCCTGCTCGATTTCTGGCAGAAGCCCGCCGGCGCCGGCGAACCGGTCGCTGTCTTGGCCACAACGTTCGCGCTGGATCCGGACTTCTTCGAGCGCAACTGCATCGCACGGTTTCTTGAGGTGTCGAGTGTGACCGAGGAGGCCGGCTCGGTCGACGACATCGTGGCAGGGGTGGAACTGCAAGAGTTGCTGCAGAAGGTCTGCGTGACCGTGCTGGCCGACCGCAGTGCACCCGTGCAACGGACGTCCCTGCTGTGGGATCTGCTCGGCTGTCGGGTAGACGGCGGTTTGCTGCACGCCAAGGTGGCCGTACTGATCTGGGAGAACGCGACGCGGGTGATCCTGGGTTCGGCCAATCTGACCGAAGCGGGCTATCGGCGTCAAATCGAACTGGGCTTGGCGGCAGATCTCGGTTCTGACTGCCTGCTGCCCCAGCAGGTCTTGACCGCGCTGGCTGACGAACTCGATTCCTATCTGTCGTTGGTGCCGGGTCATGACCCGCAGGCGGCGGTCTTCGCGCGAGCCGCCAACACACTGCGACTGTTCCGTCAGCGCATCGCAAGCCAACCCTCCGGCTCGACAACGCTTCGCGTTGCGTTCGCGCCGACCAACGATGATCACGGCCCGCTTGAGGCCCTTGACGCGGCATGGAGCGGCGCACGGCCGCTGAAGGCCACCCACCTTTCGCCGTTTTGGGACGGCGCAGATCAGCGCGCGCTGAACGAGGCCAAGAAGTTGCTGACGGGTCGGCCCGCCAGCGACAGGAGGCAGCGCGTGGCCGTAGTGCGGGGCCCGGACGGCAAAGCCGGCTTTTCGCAGCACCTCGCCGAAGGGGTTGATGTGCGCCAAATGGTGCCGCTCGATGGCGAGATACGCAGGCTGCATGCCAAGTGTCTTCTGTTGGAGAGCGCGGACTGGGTCGCAGCGCTGGTGGGCAGCTCCAACCACACGAAGGCCGGGTTGGGTCTCAAACCGAGCTCGCGCCGTCATCGCGAAGCCAACGTCTGGCTGGGAGCACCCAGAAACAGCAAAGAGGGCAAGGCTCTGCTCAGCTTGATCCGGCTCGGCGACAAGACGCAACCAGATGCCGAGGAAGCTCCATCAACGGACGAAGATGAGGCCGAATTGCCGCCGCTGCCGTCTTGCTTCGGCCTATGCCGCGTGGCGCGAGGGACGGCACCTGGCTCTTGGGCAATGCACATGGGCATCACGGCCACTTCGGACATGCCCGAAACCTGGACGATTCGCCTTGCCAGCGGCGAGCGCCCAGTTGTGGCCCGATCGAGCTGGGAGCACGATCGCGCTGCCAACACCGTGATCGAACTCGCCCAGGATGAACTTCCCTTGTACGTGCTGGTGGAGTGGGACGGCCACCAAATACCTTGGGCCACCCTTGTCGACGAGCGGCACGCGCTGCCGCCGCTTCCGGCGCTTGCCAAGCTTGACGCGAACCATCTGCTGGATGCGCTCGCGGCAGGACGCACGCTGGCCCAGGCATTGCGCGACGTACTGGAAAAGGAAGAGGCTGCGACCGACGCCAAGCGAGCAAAGAATGGTCAGGATCTGAATCCGCTCAAACGGCTCGAGGTTCAGAGCTCCCTGCTGCGCAAGGGGCGCGCGTTGGCCGCGTCCATCAATGCGCTGCAAAGGCGCCTGGAGCGGCCCGTTCCCAACGTCGAAGCGCTGCGGGCTCGACTCTGCAGCCCGCTCGGCCCTGCGCACGTGGCCACCAAGGTGGTCGAAGGCGCGCAGGCGAATCCAAACGCACGAGCCGAAGCCGTCTTCACGGTCGCCGAGGTCGGGCTAGCGCTCGGTCGGATCGATTGGGCGCGCGTTCTGGCGCCGGCCGACCTGGCCGAGGGGCTCGCGCTCGTCGTCGCGGCCCTGGCGCAGTTGGAAGCCTTGCGCGCGTGCATCGTCGATGCGCCGACCTATCTTGATTCGTACGCCCGTCGCGCCATCCAGGAGTCTCGCGCATGTCTGCCCTTTTGAGCCCGCGCTTGCTCGCGGCCACCGAGCCCCGGTTCGAGGCAGACTGGCTTCGCCAGCGCCGCACAGCGGCCGACATCCTCCAGCGACTCCAGACCCAAGAAGGCGTGATCCTGGCCGACCAAGTGGGCATGGGCAAGACCTATGTGGCACTGGCAGTCGCGGTCAGCCAGGTGCTGCGAACTCGTGAGCGGGGGCAGGTCGTGATCTTCGTACCCGCCGCCGTGGCCGACAAATGGGTGCGCGAGTGGAAGAAGTTCAGCGAATCGCTGCTCGAAGGCGGTTCGCGCATTCGCTGCGTCGATCGCCCAATCCGCAGCGGCGAGGAGTTTCTCAAGCGCCTCGACGACGCGCCAGATCAGCGCCGGCACATCGTGATCGTCACGCATACAGCGCTGACCGCCACGCTCAAGGACACCTTCGTCCAGCTCGCTCTACTTCATTACGCGACTCGCTACATGCGCGACGCTGGCGACTTGCGCCAGCGCATCGCCAAATGGTCTACCGGGATGACCGGCCTGATCCGCAACGTGGAGTTCACGAGCGCACGCGTGAGCGCCCTGCTGGACGTCGCGCCGTCCAAGTGGCGCGAGACGTGGAAGCAGCTTACAGGGCAGGAGCTCGCAGACGACCCAGTGCCGCGTGCGCTCGAGGCCGCCGTGCAGCATCTGTCGATGGACCCGCTGCGCACAGCCCTCGCGTCGCTCCCAAAGAATCACTCTGAAAAGATCGCCGAACGCCTCAACGACGCACGCGAGGCACTCAAGGTTGCCACACAGGCCACCTGGAAATGGTTGTTGACCTCCATTGACCTGGACCTGCCGCTGCTCATCGTCGACGAGGCCCATCGTCTCAAGAATCCCAAGACCAACATCGGCCAGCTTTTCGCCGAGCGGGCTGAAGATAGCCTTGGCGGCGCCTTCAGCGGCATCTTTCGCCGCATGCTGTTTCTCACCGCGACGCCCTTCGAGCTGGGGCACACCGAACTGGTGGAGGTACTGCGCCGCATGGGTGCCGTGCGCAAGATGCAGCCTCGCCCAGAACAGACCTTGGAGAAGCGGCTCGAAGCGCTGGCGTCTGCTCTGACGGCCGCACAGGCCACAGCCTTGGCGCTTGACGAGGCCTGGGGGCGTCTTGCACCAACAGACCTGGCGCCGTTCGACAACTGGAGCGAGGACACGCCCGCGCCAGCCAGCCTCAGTCCCTTCGCGCGCGAGGCGTGGGTTCACGCACAGCTTGCGGCCGAGGCGCGCAGCAGCATGCACGCCCTTCTGAAGAACTGGGTGATCCGCCACGAACGGCCGCGCCGGCGCGCCTACCATCCGGGCGCTGCGATCGGCGTTGACGACACAGCCGGGGGGATCCCGATCCACGACGAGGCGGCCTTGCCTTTCCTGCTTGCCGCACGCGCCCAGGCAATTGCCGTTGACGACAAGCGTGGCCGACCACTTTTTGCCTACGGTATTGCGTCGTCCTACGAAGCCTTTGCGCGGCTGGGCTCCGGCGAGGCGAGCGACGGGCGTGACACCGACCTATCGAATGAAGATCGCGAGGCAGGCGACATGCGGGCAGCCGATGATTGCCCGGCATCTGACGCGGTGGGCTGGTACCGCAAGGAGATTGACCGGGCTTTGAATGACAGCGCGGTTCGCACTAGGCACCCGAAGGTGCAGGCGACCGTGGAGAAGGCGGCGCAACTGTGGTGGTCGGGGCACAAGTGCCTGGTGTTCTGCTGGTTCATCCGCACGGGTGCGGCTGTTGAGATTGCGCTGGACGAGCGCGTCGACCAGCTCATGCGCGAGCGGGTGTCCACGGCCTTGAAGATGCCGGCACCCGAGGCTTGGGTCGAACTCGAGCACATCTGCAAGCGCCTGTTCCGCCGAGACTCGGACACGTACGAAAGGCTGCGCTTCCGTCTTGTCGAGGCATTGTCGGCATCAGCGAAGGACCTGCCAGACGTAACCGAACTGGTGGTGGAGGCGGCGCTGGCCCATTTGCGCGTGCCGCGCTCGGGCTACCTTGTACGCTTTACACGGTTGAGTTCAGACATGGATGACGAAACTGTGTGGAACGGCATCCACGGCGATAACCCCGCGGGCGTCAGGCTGATCGACCGTTGGCGCCTCTTTGCCCAGCGCCTTGCGCAGGCACGCCAGCAGATCGAAAACGTCGACCCGATGCAGGAGCGCGATAGCGAATTTGTGCGCATCCACGACGCGCTGCTCGGCGCCGATGCGGATGACCTCCAGGCAAGCGGTCGTGGCGGCAAACGAGCCCCTGTACGCCGAGCTCACGGCGGCACTGACCGCGACACTCGCGAACGTCTTATCGCGCAGTTCAACACCCCGCTCTCGCCTGAACTCCTCGTGGCGAGCTCCGTCATGGGTGAGGGCATCGATCTGCATCAGGAGTGCCGGTTCGTCATTCATCACGACCTGGACTGGAACCCGAGCGTGCTCGAGCAACGCACAGGTCGCCTGGACCGAATCGGTGCGCTCGCAGAGCGCGAGGGAAAGGCCATCGAGGTCTACGAGCCTTACCTTGCGGGCACGCACGACGAGAAGATGTTCCGCGTGGTCAAGGATCGCGCACAGTGGTTTGATGTGGTGATGGGTCGCGCGACTGGCACGGACGAGATTGGTACCGATGCCGAGGAGAGCCGGCTTCCGCTGCACGACCTGGTTCGGTTGGCGCTATCCATGGATTTGCGCAGTCCGCAGCGCTCAGGCGATTGAAGTCGTACGGCGCTTTGGTTGTTGGCCCGTTCGGAATTGAGACATGGATGTTCGGCCGAGGTGTGCAAACAGCGCGAGGTAGGCCTTCTCTTGCCGAAACGTGGCGAGTACAGGCCTTTCCTCGGCGCTGCAACCATCCCCCTTGCACATATACGCGAAACCTTCCCCGCAAGGTAGGCGACTCAGCGTCGGCTCAAATCGCGGACTGGCGGTCTCACTCAGACCGGCTGTCAAGCGGAAGTGGTGGCCGGAGAGACCCTGCGGTCTTGGTTGCTTCAAGTCCCGGTAGACGTCAACCTACTCACGTCGGACTTTCCTGCGCCTGGCGGTGGGAACGAAGCAATCTTACAAGTGCCGAGCCAAAGAACGCTTGCATGTGTTGAACACAGAATCAGACTTGCGACTCCTATCCACTTTCAGGAGTTATCCATGGCCAAGTCCAACAACGACCACAAGGCGAACCAGAACAACCGCGACCACGAGTCCTGGCAAAAGGTCAACGACAACCGGTCGAACCAGGGTAATCGGGATCACGATGCCTACTGGCAGTCCCGCAACCTCCCCACGCCGACCGAAAAGAAATAAGTTAGGGCCCAGGCGCCCACTTGAGCGGCGCCTGCTGAAATCAACATGAATACTTCGAAAAAGTCCATCGCGACCAAGTCGACTCACCAATCGGGAAGGCATCGCAGTCCTATTGGAGTCATCGCCGTTCTAGAGCGACTCACTGGAGTCCGTCCGCTATCGAACGAGATCAGAGACACGGCCTACCGCTACCTCAGGAACGAGAAACTCTTTCCAGAACTGACCGGTCAGGACAACTCATACGAAGGCAAGCTCGCGCGACCAGGCGCACACGACTTGGTGGTCAACGCATTGACGCTCAACGAGATCTTCGCGGCTGAATCGGCCGTGGTGGTGAGCCTCAGCCGCCGCCCGAGCGGCGAGCGATGCCAAGGGGTCTACGGCTCGATCGTGACCAACCCGCAAGGACAAGGGGTCTACCTCCTCGCCGAGTTCGACTTTCCGGGTCTGCCTCCGGACTGGGAGCAACGCCTGACCTGCCTGGTTCCCCCGGCCGACTTCAGCATCGCCCCCGACGTCACCGTCGATGAGGCCAAGGATGCGCTCGCCGAGGTCCTGCTCAAGCTCGACTGGGGCCCACGGGTTCGCTGAAGCGGTGCCAATCAGAT
>FTIP01000545.1_pt1 | contig 10886 bp, 11 predicted proteins | sample 1658301 | NCBI WGS metagenome assembly FTIP01 (sample SAMEA3914813, study PRJEB12502) | metagenome | biome: forest; material: soil | place: Canada | collected 2011-07-07 | depth 0.3 m
TGGCGGTCGGTCCAGTCCATCATCGGGGCAACCGACAGTGTCCAAGGACTCCGAGGCGTCGCAAGCCCTTGATTTTCCTGATGAATCGTCATTTTTCCTGAGAGCCTTCGGTGGCTCCAAAACCGGGTTTCGCGGGCCTTTTCGGGGCGACTTGCAATAGAGTTGCAAATCCGAGGCCCTGTCACAACTGGCTTTTGATCATTGTTGCGAGTCGGCGCATGAGGCCAGCAACGATTGTCGCTGACATGCCGACTTGCCGCTCGCACCCGTTTGCTCCCGCGCATGACATCGAGACTCGCACTTGCGGCGCGACCGCATCCAGGAAGCAGCTGCCCCGATCGAGCATGTGCGTGCCCAGAACGGAGAGGAGGTCGCGAGTGACGCCTTCCAGCTACGCGACGAGACTGCGGGCGGGGACGACCCGGATTCCAGGATCTCGCCGCTGAGACGCTGTGTCCGGCGGTCCCATGCGTCGTCAATTGACAAAGCGTTCCGAGCCGCTGGGCGACGCTTCCGAGGCGGAACGGCGCCTCGGCGGATGCGGCTGGGACTCGATGTCGAGCATTGCAAGCGCGGTCTTCAATCCACTCGCCAGGATGCTTTCGGCCACGCGTTCGTCATCGCAAGCCCGTACGAGCTGCACGCAGCCAATCAGCATCGAAAAGAGCGCGGGGACGCGGTGATGCAACTCGGAGGGCAAGGCCTTCGAGATCCGCTCGAACTGTTCGACGAGCCCCCGTGTATGCGCCGCACGCACATCGCTCGTCGACCGTGCGACCTCGGGTGCCAAAGCGGCCGACGCGCAGCCCGTCGCGGCATCGGCGACGTGTTGGCTGCCCAGGTAGTCGCGAATGACGGCTTCCACGCCATCGCTCCTAGAGAGGCACCGGTCGATCCGACGCAACCGCGCCTGTTGCGCCTCGACCACCGCCTCGCGCACAAGTTGGTCCTTCGATTCGAAGTGCCAATAGAACGCGCCGTGCGTGAGATCGCTGGCGGCCATCACCGCGGCGATTCCCGTCGCGCCGATGCCGTCACGGCGAATGAACTGCGAAGCGACTTCAGTGATCCGCTTCCTCGTCTCTTCTCGTTGGCCTTTGTCGTATCGCACGATGCCTTCCGTTCTTGCTCGCTGCGTGCGGTTCATGGCCGCGTACCACCGGCAGGCATCACCACTTTGGCGCCGCATCCGCCAGTTGGGCAACGCCCCGGCCGAAGGAGAAGTTCTCGTTCGGGACAGGGACGAGGGCGATGAAGACGTCGTCCGGCGAGATGTCCGCGGCCTGTCGGAGCAGTTCGGGGATCTTGGCCATCAGCGCCTTCTTGTCGGACAAGGGCCGGTGCGCGCCGATCAGGATGGAGATGATCATCGCGTTGGGCGTGCGGTTCATGCCCATGAAGGTCGGATCGATGAAGAGCTCGTCGTCGCCGTGTTCGCTCAGGATCACGAAGCGGTCGCCGCGAGGGATGTCGAGCGCCTGGACGAGCGACTGGTTCAGCGCGTTGCCGATCGCGATCTTCTGGTCGCGGGAGAAGCGACCCTTGGGGAGGTGGGCGTGAAAGACTGGCATGTGCAATGACTCCGGATGAAGGAACTGTGAACTGGCCGTCGGTTGGCGGCCGGCGACGCCTTCGCAGGCATCGGGTGCTTGGTGAACCAGGCGACCGCCGCACCGCTCGCGGCCGCCAATTTCTTGCGACAGGTCAACCGCGGTCCCAAGCGGCGGTCAGCGTGGTGAATGGCCGACAAGGGGCGCGCCTCAACGGCTCTGGATCAGGTCCGCGTTCAGCCCGAACAGGCGCCACTCCGAGAGCGCGCACGTGTCGAACACGCCCTCGGCGTGGTACGGGTCCTCCCGCACCAACGCCATCGCTTCGTCCTTCGACCGCGCCCGATAAATGGTCAGCGCCCCGGAGCCGTCTGCAAAAGGGCCGGCCATGAGCAGTTGCCCTTTCGTCTTGATCGTGCGTTCATAGGCCTCGTGTGCCGGCCTCAGCCGATCGACGTGCGCGAAGTCGGAGCCGTATTTCGCGTAACTGACGTAGGTTCGCGCGGCATGCGCATCCCGAACGGTCGGCGACGCGCCAGAGGCACGCTGTGCATCGTTCGGAACGCGCCGCTCTTCCGGGACGAGCGAGGCGGCGAGCAACTCGACGTTGCTGTCGAGCACGGTCCACTGATCCAGGCGGTAGTGCGAAATCGCCCCTTCCAGAACGAACGGATCCTCTTGCGCCAGCGTCTCGGCCTGCGCCTTCGACGCGACGTCATAGACGAGAAGCACGCCGCTGGGCCGCCCGTCGTCGTCAAGCAGCGGACCGCCCACGACGAGCCGGTCGTGCTCGCGAAGCGAATCTGCATAGGCTTGGTGCTCGGCCCGGGCGGCGTCCACCCTGTCCCGGTCCTGGACGTACGTCGCGTAGTTCACGATCTGCAGCCGGCCTCGGTCTCCCGAGAGCACTTCGGAAAGCGTGGGAAGCGAAGACGCCGACCCTGGCGTGGCCAGGTCATCGGAGCACGAGGATGCGGCCATGACCGAGGGGATGTCGATGAGCGCGAGGCTTGCGACCCCTGCGACGCCAGAGACGAGGAAGCGCCGGCGCGACAGATCTCGTGACCGCCAGCCAAGTCTCGCGCCGCCATCACCGTCGAACTCACCATCGGTACGTTGGACCGCCATGCTGGACCTCAATTCGCCTTCGTGTCCTGCCAGCCACCGCCGAGTGCCAGGAACAGGGTCACCTGATCGGACGCCAACTTGCTGTCGGCGGCTGCCGTGGACTGCTCGATGGCGATCAGCGTACGGTTGGCGTCGAGCACCGGGAGGTAGCCTTGCCGGCCGAGCGCAAAGAGGCGCTCGGTGTCGCGTGCCGCGTCGGCCGCCTTGGTGCGGGCGGCCTCCAGGATTTCGCGCCGGCGCTCGTCCTCGCTCACGACCTCGAGAGCGCTCTCGGTCTCCTTGAGCGCGGCCAGCACCGTCCCGTCGAAGCGCGCGAGCGTGGCGTCGTGATCGGCACCTGCGGAACGAATGCGCGCCTTCGTGCGGCTGCGGTCCGGGAACTCCCAGGAGATCAAGGGTCCGAGCGAGAACTTGAACGTGTCGTCGGAGAAGCCGCGCTGTAGCGCTCCGACCGACGCGAGAGAGGCCCCGAGCGAGACCTTCGGGTACAGGTCCGCGGTCACGACGCCGATGCGTTCGGCCGCGGCCTGGGCTTCAAACTCGGCTCGACGCACGTCCGGCCGCCGGCGCAGAAGACCCGCACCGTCGCCCACCGGCATGGGCGCAGCGAGACGCGGTTCCTGCACGCAGGCAGCGACATCGCGTGGGAAATCGGCAGGCGTCTGTCCCGTCAGCACCGCCAGGCGATAGAGCGCCAGGCGATGCTGGGTCTCGAGCTGCGGCAGCGTGGAGCGCACCTGGTCTTCCTGCACGGACGAGCGCTTGGTGTCCAGCGAGCCCGCTCGACCATTCTCGACCAGCGTCCGGGTGAGCGCGGTGCTCTTCTCCTGCAGGGCGAGCAGGCGCTCTGCGACACCGATCTCGCGGCCGCTGGCACAGGCGTCGATGTAGGCGCGCGTGGTTTCCGCAACCACGGTGACGCGCACGGCATCCCGGGCGGCCGTGGCAGCGCCGACATCGGCCTTGGCAGCATCGATGCTGCGAGCGATCTGGCCGAACAGGTCGACCTGGTAGGACACGCTCACGCCGGTGCCGTAGACGAACTTGTTCGGGAACGGCTTGCCAGGATGCAGATCCTCCTCGGCCGACCGGCGCCCGTACGAGGGCGCGGCGAACACGCTGGTCGACGGCTCCCTGGCGGCGTCGGCGTAGTCAAGGCCAGCCTCGGCCTTCTCCAGGTTCGCCGCGGCAACGCGCAGGTCCGTATTGGCGGTGAGCGCCAGATGAACGAGCGTGTCCAGGCGCGCATCGTCGTAGAGGCGCCACCAGTCGCCCGGAACCGGCTCTTGCGCGAACGATGGTGCGCTTGCGCCGAGAAATGGCGCATTGGCCGACGGCCGATTGACCACTGCATCCGCCGGCACGGGCGGAGGCGGCGCGATGGTTCCACAAGCGGCCAGCGCCGCGAGGGCAAGCAGTGCGAGCAGGCGACGCATGATCAAGCTCCCCTCGTGGAGACGCCACGCCGGGCGCCATCGAGGACTTCGACCGTGGCCGTGCGGCCCATGATGAGGCGGATGTCCGAAGGCACACGGTCGAGCTGCACACGCACCGGAATGCGTTGCGCGAGACGGACCCAGTTGAAGGTCGGGTTCACGTTGGCAAGCAGGTTGGAGCTCGCGTTGCGTTCACGGTCGTCGATGCCTGCTGCGATGGAGTCGACGTGGCCTTCGAGCTCGCGGGTGTCGCCGACCAGACGCACGTGCACAGGGTCGCCCACGGCGATGCGACCGATCTTGGTTTCCTCGAAGTAGCCCAAGACGTGCAGTGAGCCTTGGTCGACGACGGCGAGCATCGGCTTGCCGGCGGTCGCGTAGGCTCCCGGGCGCAGGTCGAAGTTGGTGACCCAGCCGTCGACGGAGGCCCGCACTTCGGTGCGCTCGAGATTGACTCGCGCGGTCTCGACCGCGGCGACGGCCTGTGCGAGAGAGGCCTGCAGCTGTTCCAGCTTGGCCGCACTCTGCTCGCGCGTCTCGCCGGGAACGAGGTCGCCAAGCGCGATGTTGCGCTTGTCCTCGCGTTGCGCCTGCGCAATCTGCGTGCGCAGGCTGCGAACGGTCGCACTGGCCTGGTCAAGGGCGAGGCGCGGCCGGACCGGGTCGATCGAGAACAGCACGTCGCCGCGATGCACGACCTGGTTGTCGCGCACGAGCACGCTCTCGACGAGGCCGGACACGTCAGGCGCCACCTGCACGACGTCTGCACGAACCCGCCCGTCCCGCGTCCACGGATCGTCGTGGTAATGCTGCCAGAGCGAATGAGCCGACGCAGCGGCGCCGACAGCCAGCGCGAGCGTCACGGCGACTCGACCGACGAGCTTGAGAGCAGGCTTCATGATGGTCATCCCAGGTAAGCGACGAGGCGGGACGGGAGCGCGAGCGCGATGAAAGCGGCCGCCCCCCACAGCAGGACGAACAGCGCGACGTCGACGAGGGCCGGATGCCACACGATGCGGTAGGCGCCGAGGGCACCGAGAAGGCGCCTGACGGGCATGACGAGCACCAGAGCCACGACGGCCGTGGCGAAGCGCACGTCGACGAAGACGCCGAAGAGATTGATGTCAGCCAGCATGGCGAGCCTCCTTGGGCGAGGTGTAGGCGGGGGCATCGGGAAAGAGAATTCGACGCAGGCCCGCCGCGGCGGCCAGCCCACGCGTGCGCTGCGCACCCGGGACGAGCGCGAAGATCTGTGCGATGACACGATCGAACGCTGCGGAAATCGCGGCATCGGGCGCGGCAGGCCCACGGCGCGCCTGGCCGCGAACGTGGCGGGCAAGACCCTGCAGCGCGACGTCGATGCTTGCTGCGGCGCTCCCGCCGGCCGCGTCGGCAACGTCGCGCAATTCCGCTATGGCGACGCCAAGTCTCAGGTCGCGCAGGGCATCGGCCAGGTGCACGCGTTCATCGCCTGCCGCACGTGCAAGACGCGGCATGAGCAGTCCGACCCGGTCGAGCATGCGGCTCGCCCAGGCGGCCGCGGTCTGAGGACGGCTGCCGTCGGCGAGGCCCGCAAGCTCCCGCCACCCGGCGCGCAGCAGCCTCCAGCTGCTCCACTCCGCACTCACGACGCGGATGAGGCTGGTCACGACGAGCGCGACGACGGTGCCGAGCACCGAAGCGATGGAGAGCGCGGCGAAGGCGTTGAAGTCCGCCCGCACCGTCGGCTGGAGCGAGATGAGGGACTGCGAGATCAAGGCGAAGGCCAGTCCGTGCAGCGTGTGCTTCGGTGTGCCCAGGTAGAAGGCCGTGCCGAAGAACAACGGCAGCAGCGCCAGGCACAGCGTCACGAAGTCCTGGATCGCGGGGAGGATGGCGAACAGGTACAGCGCGCCCACCGGTACTGCGGCAAGTGCCCAGGCGGGCAGCAGACGCTGCAGCGGTCGCGGATCGTCCAGGAAGGCGAACACCGCCGAGTTGGCCGCAGCGAGGCCGACGGCAGCACCGCCCTGCTGCCAGCCCGTCACCCAGCAGATTGCAGCGGTGACGATGACCGCAACCGCCGCGGCGAAGCCGGAGAGTGCGGCCAGGCCGTGATCGACATGCAGCGGCCGCCGGGTCGCCTGCGCCAGCAGGGGCACGGCGCGCGCCGGGAGCGCCGACGCTGGGCGACGCGCCGCGTCCGCGAGCAACAGGCACTCGTCCCACGCGGTCACCAGCGCGCCGAGACGTTCGATTGCGCTCGTGGCGAGCAACTCGACGTTCGGCTCGAGCGTTCCAGGCGTCGGCAGTGCGGCCCTGCCCGCAACCAGGAATGCTTCGGCAACCACCGGATCCTCGTGGTACTCCCGCGCGATCCATGCGCGCACCTCCGCGACGTGTGCGAACAGCGCGGGCAAGGCGTCCCGCTCGCCTGCAAGGCCAGCCAGGCGGTCTTCGATCGCGGTCAGCAGCGGCAGAAGTGCGACGAGACGCTCTTCGAGCGCGAGGATGACGCGCATCTCGTTGGCAGCGACGCCAGGCTCGAAGCGCATGTTCGCAGCGAGCACGCGCAATTCGGTCAGGTCGATCGCCAGGCGCCGGCGCGTCTGCTGCTCCTGGGCCGCTGCCGGCTCCGGAGCGAGGCTCCCATCGATCCAGCGGCGCGCGTCAGCCAGGCTCGCTGCAAGCTTCGCGTTGACGGTCTCGCGCAGCTTCTGCGGCAGCACGAGGTTGTGCACGAGGGCTGCACAAAGAGCCCCCAGCAGGATTTCCTCAGTGCGCGCGAGTGCGCTGTCGAAGATGGCGCTCGGATCGCCCGCCAGGGGCAGTCCCACCAGCGCCACCGAGTAGCCTGCCAGCAGGAACGTGTAGCTGCGCGGACCTCGGTCGAGCAACGCCACGTAGATGCACAGCCCGAGCCAGGTGGCAATCGCGATGATCAACAGTTCGGGCGAGCTCGCGAACGCGGGAATCATCACCAGCGAAGCGGCCATCCCGAGCAACGTGCCGGCAATGCGGTAGCGCGCCCGCGCGACGACCGCACCCGATGCGGCACCCAGGGGTTGGCTCGTGATGAAGACCGTCAGTGCCGCCCACCAGGGATTCGGAAGGTCGAAGACGAACGCCACCGACAGCGCCAGCAGCGCGGCGCCCGTGGTGTTCGCGGCGTAGGCGACCGTTCGGAATGTGGGGCTGGACATGCGGCGCACTGTAGAAGTCGTGTGCCGCCCGAGCTAGCCTCCGCGCATGAAAGGATTCTTGCGATTTCTTGAAAAAAGACCGCCAGCCCCGGCCCGCCCGCCTGGAACTTCTCCGCGCAACGCAAGACCCGATCCAGGCATCGAGGCCTGCTCCGTGCATCGGACGCCGGCATTCTTGCTGATACCGAAATGAGGCATTGCGTCGAGCCATCTTGGCGCCTGCGAGGTGGCCCTCTAGAGTTTCTTCACGGTGGTGCCAACGGTCGATCGAACGTCGGAGTCCACCGCGTCAGGCCACGGGCTTGTCTGTCATCGCACTCGTCCATGGCCATCGACCGCACGTCGGTGCGTCGGCGACACCCCTCTCGCCTTCACACAATCGGAGAAGTCACATGCATCCCTTGCGCAAACTGCGGGAATCCGGAAAACCCACGCCGGCCCAGGTGAGCGAGCTCCTTGCCGAGAACGTCGTGTTCAACAGCCCGATCCTGGCGCGGTCGATCGAGGGGCGTGAACCCGTCGCGGCGATCTTTGCCCAGTCGAGCTCCACGCGTGGCAGCGGCACCTACACCGCCGAGTTCAAGGTCGACGAACGGACCACCTTCCTGCGCTGGCAAGGCACCATGGACGGCCGCAAGCTCGAGAGCCTGGAGGTCATCGTGGACGACGAGCAGGGTCTGATCGTGGAACGCACGATCGCCCTTCGCCCGTATCCCGCCGCGAAGCTGTTTCGCGATGCGATGTATGCCTCGCTCAAGGACAAGCTGCCGCCTGACGTCTGGGACTACCCGGCGCCCTAGCGTCATGACCGCCGAGCGTTCGGCTGGCAGCCTGGATGCAGCTCTCCGCGGCTTGAACGTGCCGTGACGCGAGCACGGTCGGCCGGTGGCGACTCTGCCGTCCGGCCAACGGATCCGGGCTGAAGCCAGGCCGCGTCGACCCTCCACGAACATCCGCTCTCAATGGAGATCTTTCATGAGCAACCCTGAACTGATTGAAGCCTGCCGGAAGGCCTTCACCGGCTTCGAGAAGAACGACAAGTCCGATCTTGTCGATCACCTGGCGGACGACGTCATCTTCGAGTTTTCCGACTCCCTTCCCTACGGTGGAACCTACGTCGGCAAGGCGGAGTTCAAGGCCTTCTGGGCGCACGTCTACAAGGAGTACGAGTACTTCAACTACGACGCCCACGACATTCTCGAGGCCAAGGACTACATCGCGATTCCCGTCGTGGCGCGAGCAAAGACGACGCGGGGGTTCTCCATGGTGAACCAGCACATGTTCCTGTTCCGGGTCAGGGACGGAAAGATCGCCTGGGGTCGAATCTATGCCGACACCGCACGCGGTCGCGACGTCCTCGAAGGCCATGAGCCCAGGAAGTTTCCCAAGATCCTCATCGACTGACGCTCGCCTGGATGCCAATGCGTCGCCGACGCAGGGCACCCCGGTGCCAGACGTCAGTGCATCGATCGTGCGCCCAACCAGCCTTGAATCTCCGCGGCCGGCATCGGCCTGCCGAGACAGAAGCCCTGGGCGACATCGCAGCCGAGCTGGTTCAGCGCATCGAACGTCGGCTCGTCTTCGACGCCCTCGGCGATGACATTCAGATGCAGGTTGTGCGCCAGGTCGATCGTCGATCTCACGATCGCGGCGCAGCCGGCATCCGACACCAGCCCGCGCACGAAGGACTGGTCGATCTTGATCGCGTCCACGGGGAGTTGGCGCAGGTAGGACAAGGACGAATATCCGGTCCCGAAGTCGTCGATCGACAGCGTGACATCCATCTTCTTGAGTCCATGCAGCACCTCCAATGCCTTGACGGGGTCCTCCATCAAGGCACTCTCGGTCAACTCGAATTCAACCGTGCCGGAGCGCGCGCCCCACGTCGCGAGCTTGTCGGAAACGCGCTCCAGGAAGTGCGCGTCCCTCAGGTCGTGCGCGGACATGTTCACCGACACGGGATGCTCGATGCCGCTTTCGCGCCAGGCGTAAAGCTGTCGCAAGGCGTCTTCGAGCACCCAATAGGTCAGCGACGTGATGATCCCCGTGCTTTCCGCGAGCTGGATGAACTCGCTCGGGTTGAGCAAGCCTCGACTCGGGTGTTGCCAGCGCACCAGCGCCTCGAGGCCGCACGGTTGGCGCCGATCCATCTCGAGTTTCGGCTGGCAATACAGGCGCAATTCCCCGTTCGGGATCGCCTTGCGCAGTTCGGCCATCAGCGAGATGTTGCGGTCGCAGCCCCGGTCCAGATCGCTCGTGAAGACCGAGATCGGCCTCGACCTGCGTCGCGAGTGGACCAGGGCCTGCCCGGCACGCCTGTTGAGCAGGTCCGCATCTTCGCCATGGCCAGGAAAGACCGCCAGCCCTGCCACAAGCCGTGCGTCCAGTCGCAGTTCGTCGATCTCGTGAGGCTCGCCCGCAACTTCCACGAGATGCTTCGCGATCTGCCGCCCTTTCTCGGCGCCAGCAGAAGGCACGACGACCGCAAACTCGGCTTCAGCCGTGTGCGCGACGACCGCAGACGAGTCCAATGCGCCGCGCAGTCTTTGTGCTACCTGCGCGACCATCCGGTCGGCGACGGCGCCACCGAGGACCTGGTCCATTTCCTGGAAGCGTTCGATCGCCAGGCGGATGAGCGACAAGGGCTGGCGAGCAGCCTTGGCAGAGGAGATGGCCTGCGCGAGCAATTGGCGCAGGTTCGCCCGATTGGGCAGCCCGCTGACGGGTTCGTACAGCATCAGCCTTCGAATGGCATCCTCTGCGGCCGCATGGCGTTCGCGCGCATCGAGTGTCTGCAGACCGAACGCCAGGTCCGCGGCGGCTTCCAGAAGGGGTTCCCGTTCGAAATCGTCGAAGGCGTCTATCTCGGGCGCCAGAATGGTCAGCGCGCCGAATACCTGTTCCCGCAGCAGCAGCGGGAGTGCATACACCGATCCAAAGCCATGGTGACGGTGGAACTCGCGCCACTGCGGCGCGATCAGCGGACTGTTCTGAACGTCGTTCACCAGGCAGGGCTGACCGGTCCGCAGGGCCATGCTTGTTGCGCTCTTCGCCTGATCGTCCCACGTCATCGACTGCAGTCCTGCAAACGCTTCGTCGCCACCCACATGCGCGATCGGCGTCACGGAACGGCGTTCGTCGTGCTCGGCGCGAACCACTGCCGCAGCGCAGTACCCGCCCTCCTCGACCACGACCCGGCAGATCGTCTCGAGCAGTTCCTGGCGGTCGTTGGCGCGCAGCAGTGCCCGATTGCTGCCACTGAGCGTGCGCAGCGCTCGGCTGACGCGTTGAAGCTCCTCGTCGCGTGACACGAGTCTGGCCATGGCGGAGCCTCCGTTTCGGGCAGTGAATTGCCAGTATGCCCAGCTTGCACGCGCGTTGCCAGTTTCGCGCGCCTGAGCCGAAACTGCGGCATGCCGGTGAGCAGGCCGGCAAGGCCGTCCAGGGTCAATGGCGTCGTCGATCCACGCGATCAGCCGCGCGGAGAGGCGTTGGGACAGGCGTCTGGCATCGCACGCCCGCCCCGACTAGAACGACACGGCATCGGCGACACGGCGGGCGCGAGCGATGCGCTTCAGCGCCTGCGGCGG
>FTIP01009883.1_pt1 | contig 10883 bp, 8 predicted proteins | sample 1658301 | NCBI WGS metagenome assembly FTIP01 (sample SAMEA3914813, study PRJEB12502) | metagenome | biome: forest; material: soil | place: Canada | collected 2011-07-07 | depth 0.3 m
CTATCGGTCGATATGCTGATGGCATCGGCGTGCCTGCCCAAGATTCACCATCCCGTTGACATCGATGGCGAGCCCTACTGGGATGGTGGCTACTCAGCGAACCCTGCGGTGTTTCCGCTGTTCTACGAGTGTGACGCGCAGGATGTCCTGCTTGTGCTGTTGACCCCGCTGCGGCGCGACGACACGCCGCGAACGGTCAAGGAAATCGATGAACGTATCGCTGAGCTCTCGTTCAACGCCACCTTTATGCGAGAGATGCAGACTTTTGCACGCGCGACTGAGTTCTCGGACGTGTCGTCGGACACCAACGGCACCCTCGAATCGAAGCTGCGCGCAATGCGCGTCCACATGATCGACGTGTGCGACCTGACGAGTCTGGAGCGTACCGATACCAAGGCGCTAGCGCATGCGCCGTTTCTCGAAATGCTTCGCGGCCAGGGCCGCGAGCGAGCGGCGATCTGGCTCGACGATCACGGAGACGATATCGGCAAGCGATCGACGATCGACGTGCAGAAGTGGTTCGGTTGACTCGCCGATTGAGAGTGGTGGGGACGCTGCTTCGAAGCTGCCGTTCGTGACCGTCCGGTCTTGGCCGACAAGCGACTCGGGGGCACGCGGGGAGTCTGGCTCCAACGTCCTCAGCGACCGCTGAAATGCGTTTGACCTCTTTGCGGAGCTTCCCCCGCCGTTCGAAATCGATCGGCGGACGGCGGGGACCCGGGGCTGACATGCCTCAAGCCAGAATCGGCGCCCGTAACACGACTTCGCTCAAGCTCAATTGCAACTCGCTGCGCCGCCGCAGCTGATGAAGTTGCTCGAGACACCCATTTGCTCCCGATCGCGGCCGTAGAGGGAAATTTGCTTATAGGCCGATGACCCAGCTGGAGTCGGACTCCACGTCAACGTTTTCGTGGTCGAACCGTTGTGCTTGCCGTCGATCTCTGAATGGCCGGCCATCGCTGTGCCTGAGCAATTGCTTGCCAGGCACAAGGTGATGTCTTTCGGAGAAACGGTGGCGTTTCCGGCCCAACTGGCCGTGAAGGCGGCGGTCGCGCCGTCATAGCCGACGAGTGCCGTCTTGGTGGCGTCTTCGAGTTCGAGCCAGGGGATGCTGGAAAGGACGGCTGCCTTTGGCGGGACGCCATCCACGCGTTTCATGAACGTCGCCGAAAGTTGAGTCGCGGCTTGATCAGAGAAGAGCTCGACCTTGACCACGCGGCCGCGCTTGTAGAACGCATCGATCAACGCATCCCCGCCGGCAAGGTCGCCACCGAAGTTGTCGAGCGAGATCCACGACGAGCCGCACGAGCTGCCCACAATGGTCAATCTGGGGATCGAGGCGGAGCAAGTGGCGCTGTCGTCCAGGGTCGCAATCGGGGTGGTCTCCCACCCGGTGCCTGCGACATCGTGCTGATAGACCTTCGCCGCGTGGACTGTTCCATCGAAATTGCTGACATCAAAGGACAACGCACGCGTGTAGCTCGGGTTCAAGTCGACGATGTCCACGCGCAAGGTGCGTTGCACTGCGGCGCCGATATGAATCTCGTCAGCGGCGGTCTGCCCCAGCAGCGTCCATGCGGTAGAACCGCTGCGCTGAACGACGGCCAGCTCCGCGCCGTCAAACACAGCGTCGCCCTTGACGATGTCGAAGGCGACCGAGCAGATCTTGTCTACGCCAGTCAGGTCGCAGTCCTTGATGACCGGATTGGCGACGACGCCGCCCAGCAGGCTGGGCGTCGCGAGGCTGGCCATGGTGCAGATTCCGCTCGCGGCCGTGGTGGCCGTCAGCGGCGTACCGCCGTCCGCCTTGAGGCGGAACAGCGGGTCGAAAATCCCGCTCATGGCCGTGCTGCAGGTCGACACATCGGCTGCGCCAATGGCCGAGCTCATCGTGGCGAAAAGAGTTGAAATGCCCGTCATGTCGACGTTCAGGCCCTTCGTGTCCGCCACGATCGTGCCCGACTTCGTTCCATCGCTTCCGATGAACACGTTGCCCGAACCGATGTTGCCTTCCACTTGCACGAATGTGGACGCGGGCCCGCTCGCAGCAGCGTCGGATCCGGTCGTGATCTTGACGGCGTCGAGCAGTTTGTCCATGCCCGTCCGGTTGGCCGAGAACGCGTCGCTCGCGAAGTCCACGGTGGTGGACAGGCCCATGGCTGTGAGCACCGGGGCAAGCGCATCCAACAGGTTCTGCTTCTTCGCGGCCAATGTGGCCTCGGAAGGTGCGGCGGCACTGGCCGCCGGGTCGAACATGGCCGCGGCATCCCGGCCAAGGGCGAGCGACACGGCCGCGTGGGTCAACGGTGTGACGTTCGCGGTGCCGGCCTTTTCAACCACCGAGTAGTAGCAGGTGTTTGCACCGCCGACGAGTCCGCAGGCTTCGATGCGAAACGGGGCCGTCATGCCGCTGACAGAGAGTCCACTGAAGGTACCGTCAGCTGCGGCGGAACCAGAAATCGTGGCTCCGAGGGAATCCTTGATGGTCACCACGGCGTTGAGCATCGGCGCGCCGACCGCGACAGTGCCGGAAATCGACGTCGGGGTCACGGGGGGCACCGTGGTCTGTGCGGCGCCACCTCCACCACCGCAAGCACTGACAAGTGCTGCGCAAGTGCAGGCAACGGCGATAAGGCTGCGTCGATATGACATGGCGGGAAACCCTTTGACTGAAATGGAGGCGACGCTGATGCGCGTCGCCTGCTTCTCGGTCTATCGGTGCAGTCAGTTCCAACCGAAGTAGGTGATCGCCCGGTTTGTCGCGGTACTCGCGCAGAGTGCGACATATTGCTCATTGGGTTGGATCGCTCCTCTGGAATCCTGCAGGCCGCATCACGACACGCTTCGGTACCTACCGATGCTGCTCGCGGCGAGCCTGGTCGAACGTACCGGTCCACGGCACCGTCGGGCAAGCAGCACAAAAATGGCGAAATCAGTTGTAGCTGAGCTTCGGTCGGAACTGCTCGCCGCGGCCTTCCGGCGATAGGTCGAGAATCCCCCAGAGCGGCCAGAACCCATCGATATGTCGCGGGTCCTCGCCGGGATCGCGTGGCGCGAAAGCGAGTTCGCTAGCCCAGACGTGCCGGATCACCCCGCCTTGTCGAGCGAAGACGTTCATGATCGGCCGTTGTGAGCCTTGGGCATCCTCAGCGTGGTAATCAAGGTGGAAGCTGTTGCCTGCTGAGGACAATAGTTGGGTGTCGCGCCAGCCCCTGTCTTGGGCGTGCGCCTTGAAACGGGCAAGCGGCGAGCGAGCGACTACCGCGATCGCGACCCGTTGACGGATGTGCCGCATCTCCCCGTCCAAGGCATCGATGAATGAGGTACAGGAAGGGCAGGCCCGCTCCATTTTTGGACCATACATGAAGCCGTAGAGCAGCAGCACGCTCTTGTCGCCAAACAGTTGCGAGAGTCGTGCAGCTCCAGCCTCGCCCTCGAACACGTAGTCCTCGCGGATCTCGCCGCCCGGCGGTAGGGCCCGACGCAGAGCAGCAACGGCCTCGGTCTGTCGGCGAAGCGCGATCTCGGCCTCCAGCAGTCGATTGCGCGCGGCACGATACTCGACACTCTCATTGGGGAAATGCAGATCATGAAAGGCAGGTGCGTCGAATTTCGGCATGGGGCGTCTCCTTTTTAGGGCAGGGATTGCGCATCAGTACCCGCAGTGTGTACCGATTCCATTCCGTCGTACACGCGCGGCAAAACATCTGATTGGCGTATCTCCCGAATGATGGAACATCGACGGGGGACCTGCGAACTGCTGCCCAGTCCCGCGACGCAATTCAACTTCCCGGATCGGGCATTGGCCTGCTCCCAGCTCGGCGGACAACCGGAAACCAGTCACTCGCGGAAAACGGGGCCTGGCCGGACTGCGGCCTTCACCTGGCCTTCTTGGCTACGATCTTGATTTCGGTGATGCCGTTATCCGGAATCAGGCGCGAGACCTGTATGGCCGTCCAAGTCGGGTACGGCGGCTTGATGTAGAGATTCTTCACCGCCACGATCGCCGGCATCTGCGTCGTCAGGTCAGTGTGAAAGCTGGTGATGTCGACGACATCGTCCCATGACACGCCAGCGCTTCGCAGGATGACCCCGATGCGCTCGAAGGCGCGGGTGTACCCGGCGCGCAAGTCCGTCTCGCCAGGGCGTACCCCGGCAACGACGCCGGACAGCGTCACTGTGTCCCCGCTGACCACCGCGCTTGCGTATCCCCAGTCCTCCTGGAACTTCAGTTCGGCCGGATCTGCAGCCATGATGACCCGAGCGTCCTGACGCGCACCGGCCAAGGCTGCGGTCACTGGCAGCAGCATTGCGGCGAACAGGCATACGACGAGAGGTCGAGTCACCATGGTCCCTCCAAGCTAGGAAACGGCCACAAACGGCCAACTGGGTACCGATACTAGCGATGGCGACGAAGCTTGTGGATTTGCGCGGCTCTCGATCGGGTCGAACGACGGTTTGGCGTCATTGAGCGACATGAGTCGCGCCCTTTGCGGCGGCACCCGATACCTGCCGCTCGCCAGTACCTGTCTCTGGCCGAAAACGAGCGATCGGATGGCCGCGAACATGGTTCGGCAAATGAGAGGCAACCTGCTGACATCGGCAGCCGCTACGGATAGAAATTGCCGGCGTCTTGACAACAGTTGCCAAATGGATCACGATTCTGCCATGAGCACCGGTACGATGAACATCGCCCTCCCAGACGTCCTGCGCGCCTACGTAGCCCAGCGGGTCGAGTCCGGCGAGTACGGCAACACCAGTGAGTACGTGCGCGACCTGATTCGAAAGGACCAGCGCGAGCAACGAATCCAGCGGCTGCGCGCTCTGGTCGAGGACGGCCTGGCAAGTGGCCCGGCAACGGCGGACACGCGCGACGACTGGGCTGAGCTGCGTGCCATCGCCGACGGCCGAGGCCAGTGAAGCCTGTACTTCTGACGCCGGCGGCCAAGCAAGACCGCCGCGACGAGGTTCTCTACTACCGCACCGAAGCCGGGGCGCGGGTCGCGAAGACGCTGGTCGATGCCATGAAGAAGGCGCTGCAGGCGCTCGAGCAGCAACCTGGGATGGGCTCGCCGGCCATCGGCCAAGAACTTGAGATCGGCGGGCTGCGCGCCTGGCGCCTGGACGGCTTCCCGCTTTCACTCTGGTATTTCGAGCGCGCGGAGCATGTGCTCGTCGTCCGCCTTGTTGGGCAGCGACAGGACCCCGAGTACCTCACAGCCGTGGTCGACTGAGCCCGACTATTTTCGATGGGGCCTTGGTGGCCCTGTCCGGGGCGACTTCTGAAGGGCAACAGTCGTAGGTGTCGAAGCCTGCGCCACTCGCGGGGAGGGCTGGGGCCGACCGTTTACCGTTGATGAATACGTCGGCCATCACAACATCGACCCCAAGCCGTTCGTCTCAGGCGGTGCTGATGAAGCCGAGTGTGAGCGCGCGCGTGACCGCGTGCTTGCGCGAGCCGACGCCGAGCTTGTTGAACAGGTTCTTCAGATGCCACTTGACCGTCTCGTCGCTCATCGAGATGGACTTGGCGATCTCCTTGTTGGAGTAGTTGCGGGCGAGCAGCAACAGGATACTGCGCTCCTTCGGCGTCAGCGCATGGCGTGATTGCCGGTTCTGGCGGTCGTCGCCAGCCGCCGCGGCGGCATCGATGCTCGACGGCGTTGCGCGACGTCGCAGGCGGGCCAGCGCCACCGGATAGTTCATCTTCTGCATCGATTCCCGTTCCGTCGCCTGCAGGGCCTGACGCGCGTAGTCATAGGCGCGCGCATGATCGCCTTCCTCGGCCCAGCGCTCGGCAAGAAAGGAATAGAGACGGGCTGGCGCCTTCCAGCCTTCGATGGACTCGCCGCGGCTCAGCGTGGCTTCGGCGAAGTGCAGCGCGGCATTGGGCAGGCTCATGCCGGTCGGCGCCGAAAGCGCGTACCGGTGATGCAGGTCCGCGAGGACATCCGTCACGCCCACGCGCAGCGAGTTCAGATCGAACTTCTCGATCATGGCCTGCGCTTCGTCGAGCACGGCCACGGCTTCGTCGGCGCGACCAGCGGTCGCGAGCACGCGGGCCTGAAAGATCAAATTCAATGCGAGATGGTGGTCAAACCCTGCTTCGCGGTATATCGCGATCGCTTCGCTCATGGGCTCCAGCGCCTCAATAGGGCGCTCCAGGACAAGTAGCGTCTGGGCGAGCGAGGCGCAGGCGATCGCAACATGCAAGCTGCGCGGAACAACCAACAACTGCACGATCGTCTCGCTCAACAGCGCCCGGCTCTCCTCGGACGCGCCCAGCGTCAGCAGCAATTCACCCATCCGCGTGTTCGCCGCGCCGATCAGCGTCGGCCACGCCGTAGCCCGCGCACGCGAAGTGGCAACGTCGAAGCAGTCACTGGCCATGTCGAGGTCGCCTGTGCCCTGGTGCGCGGCGCCGGCATTGATCATCGTCACGATCTCAAGGCGCACCATGCCGACGAGCCGCGCCTGATCAGCAGCGTGTCTGAAGAGGGTGGCGGAGGTCGCCGGGTTTCGGAACGACAGCGCCATCGCGCGCTGGGCGCTTCGCAACGCGTCCCAGGCGATGCAAGCCTCCGGACAGGCGTCGCCGGGGGGGGCGAGATCCAGCGAGGATTCAAGTTCCGGCTGCTTGAACGAACGCTCGTAGCTCGACCACATCCGCGCGATCGAGAGGCGCTCGGGCGAACCGCTGGCGACGTAGAAAGCAATCGCCCGTTCGTACGCGGCGAGTTCCCGGTCGCGCTGGCCGCGTGTCTTGGCCAGGATGCTCTCAACGAGGAACGCATCTCCCTCGACCTGCGCGTCCGAACCCGGATCCGCATGGGTGCGCGCATCCGCCAGCCAGCGCTCTGCGGCGTCGAATTCGCATAGCAACGACTTCGCTTCGCTCGCGGCGAGCGCCGCACGTGCGCGATGAAGAATGGGCGCCGGCGCCGCACCGCCCGAATCAGCCCGCGCGCCGCCGAGCATGGGCAGCACGCTGTTGACAAGGTGTAGCGCGCGCAAGCTGTCACGCTGGCGAAGGTGCCAAGCCAGCGCCACCGTGGCGGCAATGCGCTCGTCGCCGCGCAGTTCGGAGAGCGAAGCATCGAGGGCCGAAACTTCGGCCTCTTGCGCGAACAACTTCATGGACGGATTGTAGCGGCGGCCAATATGGGCAGGTTGGCCGCCAACTGTTAGCCTCGCTTACATGCCACCGCTGCCCTCGTTCACGATCTCGCTGACCTCGCCCCTGCCGCAACTGGCCCGCGAGCCGCTGGTGGCCGGCACCAACTACTGGGTGCGCGACGGCATCTTGGACGATCCGGACGCCGTGCGTGCCCGCCTGCTGGCGCACCCGCGTTGGAACCTGGGCTACCCGCACCGACCAGAACCGTGGCCCGGCATGCGCTTTGCGGGCGCGTTGACGGCCCCGGAACTCGTTGATGTCGAGGCGTGGGTCAAGGAGGTCACCGGCAGCACTCGCCTGTGGGTCGAGAGCGCTCCGGGCGGCGCGCGCCTCGATTGCAACGTGGCGCAGTTGGTAGGCGCCGGCGAGAGCGGTCCGCGCCCCCACACCGACAGACGTGACCTGTGCCGCTACGCCGCCGTCATCTACCTCACGCCGGACCCGCAGCCGTGCAGCGGCACCGGCTTCTATCGCCTGCGCCATCGGAACGGCTCGCTGGGCGGCAACGCGTGCCCGCCGCCGTACAACAACCTCGTCGATGCGCTGAAGGTGACCAGGCTGCCGCCCGATGCCTGGGTCGAGGAGATGCGGGTGGACAACGTCTACAACCGCATCATCCTGTACAAGGCCTCGCTGGTACACAGCGCCAGCGGCTACTTCGGCTCGACGCTTCAGGAGAAGCGGCTGACCGCTGCCTTCTTCTGGATGGCAGAGTAACCCGCAAACCCGGCGGCCGCACTTGCCCACAGGATCCGTGGGCAACTCTGTGAGAGCGAAGGCATCGAGTGCCCGCCAGCCCGCGCCAATGCTCGGTCCCGAGAGGGCGCTTCGCGAGTGTGCGGCTCCGGCCGGAATCTCTTCGTCGGCATGCTTCAAGCCGGGCGACGCCATTTGGACGCGGTCACAGCACGTTCGGGTTTGCCCGGCTGGGGAGTACACCTTCCCCCCCCGCCGCGGGGGGCATGTTTTCGACGGTTGACCGACTAACGTGACGAACAGCTGACGTCGTCAGAGTCTGTGAATCGCGAGCTCGAGGCGCGCAGGCAGGCTAGTCATTTCTCGATGAATCTCCATCAGTCATCAACTCAAAGCCAGGCTCCATGAACCTCTCCGCGCTTCTCATCTCGCGTTGCCCTCATCGGCCGCGCCCGGCCGTTCTCGGGGTGGCGCTGGCCATGCTGTCGGTTTCCGCCCTGGCCTCGAATCCCATCAAGGCACCGGACCGCAAACGCGTCGAACAAGCCGTGGCTTCGGCACGCGACAGCGCCGGCGTGGAACTGATGGAACGTGTGTCGATGGTCAATGCGCATGGCCAGACGATCGTCCGTGCGAGCCAGGCCTGGCAGGGCCACCGCGTGTGGGGCTCGGAAGCCGTTGTGCGCGCCGATCGCGCGGGCAACGCCAAGATTGTGGCGAGCAGCTTGAGCACCGCCGCTGTGCCCGCTGGCAGCGCCGTGTTGACCGAGGCTCAGGCCGTGGCCATCGCGCGCAAGGCGTTGGGATTGAAAGGGACGGCCTACCCGCCCAAGTCCGAGCTGATCGTCTTTCCGACCAAGTATCGGGGCGGACTGAAATTCACCTGGGACGCGGTTGCCAAGCAGTCGCGGCTCGATCGTGCGAACAGCGTGGTGGCCGTCCGACCCTCGGACCCGTACGTCTGGGCCTGGGAAGTGGAGATCTTCGCCAATAACCGCATCGACGGTACCCGCGACATGAAGTACGTGGTCGACGCCCGCACGGGCGCCATCATGCGCGTGGACACCTGCAACCAGTCCCTCGCTCCGGCCAATCCACCGGTCCAGCTCGATACCGACCTCCCGGTCGTGGGCACCGGCTACAGCCAGTACAGCGGCACCGTGCCGTTGAACACGACCCAGCACGCCGATGGCACCTACGCGTTGATCGACCGTACCCGCGGTTCGAAGTACAACCCGTGGCTGCACGACTACTTCTGGGATTCGAACGGGACGCCGATCCTCGACCCGAATGGCAATCCGATTTCGGTCATCGGCCTGCAGACCATTTCGGAAACGCACGAAGGCACCAGCAACGACTTCACATGGACCTCCAGCTACTACTGGTACGACAACAATCCAGTCAACGTCTGGGGCGATGGCGCCCAGTTCGTGATGTACCCGTACGGCGGCGAAACCGGCGTCAACGGCCAGACCGCTGCGGTGGACGCGCACTGGGGCATGGCTCAAACCTGGGACTTCTACAAGAACGTCTTCGGCCGCGACGGCATCGACAACCAAGGCACGTCAGTCGTCTCTGAAGTCCACACCGTCGGTCCGTTCGGATACTACGACGACAACGCCTTCTGGAACACCTTCACCTTCGGAATGTTCTATTCCGACGGCACGAAGAATGTGGGCGTGGACCCCAACACCGGGGGGCCGACACTGCCGTCCCCGGCCGGCATGAGCACCCTGACCGAGATCGACATCATCGGCCACGAGATGACGCACGGCGTCACGGCATTCTCGTCCGGTCTCGTCTATTCCGGTGAGTCCGGCGGCCTCAACGAATCGACCTCGGACTTCATGGGGTCGATGATCGAAGCGTATTCGACGCGCCAACCCGGCAACGATTCGGTCATTCCCGAAACCGGCACCGACTGGCTGATGGGCGCCAAGCTCGGTAGCGTGCCCGTGCGTTCGATGATCAATCCCAGCAGTGACGGGTTGAGCCCGAACTTCTGGTACTCCGGTATCGAGTACTTGGATGTGCACTACAGCAGCGGCCCGATGAACCGCTTCTTCTACTTCCTGTCGCAGGGGGCTTCATCCGACAAGTCGTCGCAGTCCTACAGTGCCTACCTCCCCGGGGGCATGGCCGGCATCGGCAACGACAAAGCCGCGCGCATCTGGTACACCGCGATGACCGAGTTTCTGACGCCGGTGGACAAGTACGCCGAGGCGCGCACGGCGGGTATCAATGCCGCCGTCCAGCTCTATGGTGACAACTCGACTGAAGTCAATGCGGTCAAGAGCGCATTCGCGGCGATCAATGTGGGCGGGGTCACGGATACGCCGCGCGTCGCGATCAAATTCGCAATCGCCCAGCCGGCAGGAAGCGTATTCAACCTGGATGGAAGCGGCGCGGTCGAGCGCATTCCCATCGTCGCGATGAACTCCACGGTGCAGCTTGCCGCGGACGTCCAGAACACGAGCGACACCAGCGTGACGTGGAAGCTGGGTGGCATGCCGGGCGACTTCAACAACCCGGGCTTCCGCGCTGTTGGCGGCGCCGTCACAGCCAACGGAACCTGGTCCCCCGATGACTTGTGGGGCTTCCATTCGATGACGGTGACCAGCAACGCCGATGCGATGGAATTTGCCGAAGGCGCCATCTGGGTCATCGATGGCGACGCCGACGCGGACAACGAATTCGACGCGATCGATCTCGGTTCGGTCGCACTGTCCTGGGGTCTGAACGCCTGGATCAATGCGAGCCACAGCATCGTGCGAGACGCCTATGTCGACAGTTTTGACGTGGCCGCCATCGACGAGGCCTTCAAGAACGCCTACGGCGGCATCTGAGAACAGGGACGGATCATGAATTGCAAATTGGCTCTTTCCTTCGCCCTCGCTGCGGCACTGGCCGCCTGCGGCGGCGGCTCCAGCAGCCCGACATCCGCACCGGCGCCAGCCGGGCCGCCGCCTCCCGTCGCGCCGACGCACCTGTCCTACACCGACCCCACCGG
>FTIP01356015.1_pt1 | contig 10810 bp, 10 predicted proteins | sample 1658301 | NCBI WGS metagenome assembly FTIP01 (sample SAMEA3914813, study PRJEB12502) | metagenome | biome: forest; material: soil | place: Canada | collected 2011-07-07 | depth 0.3 m
CCGTCCCAGCGCAGCTCCATGTTGAAGTTGAGGCCGCCCCGGATGATGTGCAGGTGGTTGTCGATCAGGCCGGGCAGTACGCGCCGCCCCTGCAGGTCGATGACCTTCGTCGACGTCCCGACGTGTGCCATGGCATCGCGATCGTCGCCGACGAAGATGAAGCGGCCGTCGCGTATCGCGACGGCGTTGGCGACGGGCTGCGCCCGGTTCAACGTGTGGAAGAGGCCGCGGTGCAGGACGAGGTCGGCGGGGCGCTTGTCATCAAGTCGGGTCACGGGGCTCTCCAGGGCGCGGCTGCGCCAGATTCCTCGGCAGTTCGCCGAACATGTGCGGTTGTACCTGGTGCCTCAGCCACGAGACGTTCGCGGGCTTGAACCACAGGGTCTTGACCAGAGGCGGGATCTGCTCGCCGGCGAGGATGCCCAGCAGGCCGACGAGGGCGATCACGGGGGGAGCGGGAGAGCGGACATTGAAGAGCGCGTAGATCACGCCCACCAGCAGGCCGATGGCGGCAGACAGAAGATAGGGTTTCATCGGGTACTCCGAGCGGGAAAGGCGAGGCGGCGCACGCGGCGCCGCCGCGCTCACGGTCAGCCTTCGTGGGCGCCGAACATGGTCTTGGCGTAGGTGATGCCCAGGCCGTATCCGCCGGCGAAGCGCCTGGCGACGCCGGTCGTGATGTCGTAGGTGTCGGTGCGCGCCCAGTCGCGTTGCAGTTCCAGCAGGTACTGCACCGAGGTCATCGGCCGTACCCCGGCCTGGACCATGCGGTCCATCGCGCGGTCGTGGGCCTCCGTCGAGACGTCGCCGCAGGCGTCGGCGATCACGTAGACCTCGTAGCCCTGATCAAGCGCCGACAGCGCGGGCCCCACGATGCACACCGACGTCCACAGCCCGCACATGACCAGGCGCGACTTGCCGATCCGGTTGACTTCCTGGATGACGGCGGCGTCTTCCCAGGTGTTCATGGAGGTGCGATCCAGCAGCTTCTTCCCCGGGAACGGCTCCGTGACCTCGCTGAACATGGGGCCCGAGAAGCTCTTCTCGGCCACCGTGGTCAGGATGGTCGGCACCTTGAAGCTGGCCGCGGCGTTGGCAACGAGTGCGGCGTTGTTGCGCAACAGGACGGCGTCGATCGACTTGGTCGCGAAGGCCATCTGCGACTGGAAGTCGATCATGACGAGGGCGTGATCGGCCGGCGAGAGCAGCGTCTTGCCGGGTGTCGGGGTCGCGGTGAGAGGCATGTTGGATTCCTTTGGAAGTAAGACGTCTCGGTGTGCGGGCGGCGCCACCGGAGTCAATGTTCGACGCCCTCTCGCCAGGCGCCCACGATCGGTGGGTCCAGGCCGTCTATGTCGAATTGCAGATCCGTGTCGTCGCTGCCGGGACGGCGTCCGTCAGGCGCTTGCCGATTCAGCGAAGCGTTCGCCGGAAATCGCGCGCCACTGCAGCGGGGCGACGGGATCGTCGACCATGGCCTCGGGCAGCAGTCCGCGGGCCCCCGCGATGCTCGCCGCCTCGGTACGCGATGTCGCCTGCAGCTTTGCCATGACGCCGCGCACGTGAGCCTTCACGGTGCCGACGGCGATATCGAGGTGGTTGGCGATCGTCTTGTTGCAGTGGCCCTTGGCGAGCAGTATCAGGACGTCGCGTTCGCGCACCGTGAGGGCCTCGCCCGTCAGCCCATTGGCCACTTCCTCCGCCGAGGCCTGGCAGAGAAACCGACGCCCCTGCGAGGCGGCCCGCACGGCGCCCTCGAGTTCGCCGAGACTGCAGCTCGCGACGACGTAGGCAAGCGCGCCGCTCTCCATCGAGCGCTGGATCTCGAAGTCGCGCGCCTTGCGCGTCACGACCACGACGCGCGCACCTCGCAGGCGTGCATCGTCGGCCAGCTGCAGGCTCGTCTCGTAGCTGCAGACGACCACGCACGCGGCCAGGCTGGCGCTGGTGAGCGGATCGCCGGCGAGTACCTCGAAGCCGGCGAGGCTTCGCAAGGTCGCGAGGATACCCGTCACCAACAGCGGCTCCGGGTGGTGGACCAAGATGCGTTGGCGATCATTGCGTGTCGACATGAAGAGGCTCCTGAGATGGGGTGTGCGAGACAGACGTCTTCTGGCTCAGGATCGTATGGACCAAGGGGACGCCGCGCTCTACACAAATGGAGGTAGTGGCGGCTCCCCGGCCCTCAGGGTTCGAGGTCGATGATGCCCCGGCGCAGCGCGATCATCACGGCCTGCACGCGATCCGACGCGTCAAGCTTGGCCAGGATGTTCTTCATGTGCACCTTGATCGTGGCCTCCGACAAGCCCATCTCGGCCGCCACGAGCTTGTTGCGTCCACTGTTGGCGACCATGCGCAGGACTTCGATCTCGCGGGCCGTGAGGCGTTGCTCGTTGGCGTGCACGCTGATTGCCGCGGCAAGCGCCGGCGGAACGAACTCCTGCCCCGCATGCGCGGCCCGGATCGCGCGGATCATGTCGGCACGGATCATCGTCTTCAACAGGTAGCCGCAGGCCCCCGCTCGAAGGGCGCGCACGGCCTGCATGTCCCCGCTGTAGGTCGTGAGCACCACGATTCGCGCCTGCGGTGCGTGACCTCGGATCACCGTGATCGCCTCGATTCCGTCCATGCCCGACATCTGCAGATCCATCATCGTGACGTCGGGGCGGTGCGCGAGGAACTCGTCGACCGCACCGCGGCCGTCGCCAGCCTGTGCCACGACTTCCATGTCGTGTTCGGCTTCGATGAGCCCGGCAATGCCCGCCCGAACCACGGCGTGGTCGTCGGCGATCAGCAGTCGGATGGGGGGTGTCATGGTTGCTTCCTGGCCCAGGCGCGGGCGGTCTTCTCGACGATTTCCGTCATCCTGCGCCGCGTCCACGCGAGGCAATCTCCGGCTCGGTGGGACAGTGTGGCATGCAACGGAACCTCCAGCAGTACCTGGGTGCCTCCATGCACCAGGCTGAGAAGGTCCAGCCGCGCGTCGATGCGCGACGCGCGTTCGCGCATGCGCTTCAGGCCCCACCGCCCAGGACTGCCGCCCGCGGCGATCACGCCGGGATCGATGCCTTGTCCGTTGTCGTTGATGGCGATTCGCAATGTTCGCCCGATACGTGAAATGTCGATCTCGATGGCGAGCGCATGTGCATGCCGGAAGGCGTTGACCAAGGCTTCCCGCACGATGTTGAAGACCTCGGCGCCGACATCCGGGTGGAGTGCCGGCAGGGGAGGGGCATGGCGCAGATCGAAGCGAATGGCCCTCCCTCGTGCAAGCTCGAGCCCCAACGCCAGGAGGCCGTCGACCAGGTCGTCGATATCGCCCCGCAGGTCCCGCAATTCATGCACACGGTCGCGTGCGCTGGCGATCACGGCGTCGGCATCGTCGAGCAGCGCCTCGAGACGCCGGCGACGTTCGTCCCCGCGAGGCATCTCGCTCGCGACGACCTGGAGGTTCAGTACCAGCCCCTGCGTGCCCTGCAGCAGGGTGTCGTGAAGATCGCGGGCGATGCGCTCGCGTTCGCGCAGGCGATCCTCGAACCGGGCGCGCTCGCGTCGCAACAAGGCCCGTACTCGCAGCGCGTGCGCCGCCCACATGAGTGCGATGGCCGCCGCGATCACCAGCATGAGGAAGTCGCTCGTTCGGCTCCAGGCTGGTGGGTCGACGACGGCCTCGATCGCCTGGGCCGGGTTCGGTCGACCAGCCTCGTCGGCCGCGCGCGCGCAGGCCGAGCCAAGAGCCATGGTCGGCGCGAAGACGCACCTCAGGTAGAAGCCGCAACGCCCCGGACAGCTGCGCGGGGCGATGCGGGTCGCAGGATCTCGCGCGGCTGTGTTCGATGCCGGGCACATGTTCGTAAGCCATGAGGCAGGTGAACGAAGGGGAACTCTATCGGGACCGCTGCGTCTGCGCATACACAAATAGAGGTAGGCGGCACGCGTGATCCATGCCTTCGCCCTCGCGGCGCGACCGCATGCAGTGGCTGCAGGGTTCGGGCGTCAGCTCGGGAACGGGCCGCCGAACCAGCTGCGCCAGAAGTCCCCGACGAAGGACAGCTCCCGCCCTCCGGGTTCGAACGCCAGCCGGGCGCGCAGGCGCAGCGTGACCTCGGTGCCCTGCCCGAGCTCGCTGTGCAGTTCGAGTGTCGCCCCGAGTCGCTTGGCACGTTCGCGCATGCCCGTCAGGCCGAAGTGGCCCGCTCGCCCTTGCACCAGAAGCTCGGGCGTCATGCCCACACCATCGTCGCGGATCGACAGGCGCAGTCCGCGCCGCTCGCGCGTGAGCGCGAGGCGGATCGTGGTCGCCTGGGCATGCCGGAAGGCGTTGATGAGGGCCTCGCGAGCGATGCACAGCAGCTCGCTCGACACGGGCGGTCGCAATGGAGGCAGGCTATGGTCGACGGCCATCTCCAGGCGCGCCTTCTTGTCGATGTCGAAATCAGCGGCGACCGCCGCAAGCGCCGTCGCGAAATCGACGTCGCCGTCGGCCTGGCTGCGCAGCTCGTACACCCGATCACGTGCCTGCGCGATGGCCTCGTCGGCGCGGTCGAGGATGGCCTCCATCTCGTGTCTGCGCGCATCGTCCGGGGGCAGCTTGTTGGCGATCACCTGGAACTCGAGCACCAGGCCCTGGGTGCCTTGCAGCAGGGTGTCGTGCAGTTCGCGGGCGATGCGCTCGCGCTCGCGCATGCGTTCCTCGTAGCGGTCGCAGAGCCGCCGTGCCAGTACTTCCGTGCGAATCCTGAACGCGGTCCAGGCGAAGACAGCGGCCAGGGCGATGCAGACTGCCTTGAACCAGCCTGTCTGCCAGAACGCGGCCGGGACGACGATGGTCATCGATTGTTCGGTCGCGCTCTCGACGCCATCCTCGTTGATCGCGGTCACGTGAAAGACGTAGCTGCCCGGCGGCACGTTCGTGTAGAACGCCTGGCGCCGTCCCTGGGCGTCCTGCCAGTCCGTGTCGACGCCGTCGAGCCGGTAGCGGAAGCGCACGAGCTCGGGCGCCGAGAGGCTGGCCGCGGTGTAGTCCACCTCGAGCGAATGAATGGCCGCAGGCAGTTTCACCGAGGCCGCCGCGGGCAGCGCGTGGTCACCGGCGCCGACCGACAGGATCTGAACGACCGGTGCGACAAGGTTGCGCCGGATGCGTCCCGGATCGATGGAGAACAGGCCGCTCGACGTCGAGAACCAAAGACGTCCGTCGGAGGTGGCCGCGGCGGTCGGCATGGGGCCGAGGGTCTCAGGCGCGCCGCTGACACCCGCGCGCACGCCGAAATTCTCGACGCTGACACGCCGCCCCGGCTGGGCCGCGAAGGCCGCGAGTTCGGCGCGCGTGACGTGCGAGACACCGCTCGAGCCATTGAGCCACAGGTCGCCATTTCGATCGCGAACGAGCCCGCTGACTCCGGCGAACGCCTGGCCGTCCCGATCCAGCAACGGGACGATGCGGGTGCCGTCGACCCGTGCGACGCCGGTCGTGCCCGCGACCAGCATTCCTCGGCCATCGGGCAGGAAGGCCAGGACGTTGCCGACGTCCAGGCCGTCGGCCTGGCCCAGCAAGCGCACTTCCTCGCCCTGCACGATCGCCAGCTTGTCGTTCGGATAGCCGAACCACAGGCCTTGGCCGTCGTCCGATTGCATCGCCAGTGCGGGGCCGGGAGGCAGCCCCTGCAATCCGCCGTTGCGCGTCCAGCGGCCGTCCTGCAATCGGTAGACGCCTGCGTGCGCGGCCGAGAACCAAAGGCCTCCGGCACGATCCTCCGCCATCGCCTGGGCAAAGTAGCTAGGTTCGACGCCCTGGAGCGGCATCGCCTCATAGCCGCGTGCGCCGAGCCGGAACAGGTGTGAGGTGCCTCCGACCCACAGGGCGCCGTCCCGTGCCATGTACAGCATCAAGACAAACCCGTCGCCCGGCGTCCCGGCGGGGTGCGGCGCGACGTGACCGGCCGGGTCGCGTCGAAACAGTCCCATCGTGTAGGTGCCGATGGTCAAATCCTGGGATCCGGCCGCGAGCGCGACATTTCCCACCGCGCTGCCATTGAAGGTCACGCGATCGAACTTGTTGCGGTGGAAGCGGTCAAGTCCGCCGCTGGTTCCGACCCACACATTGCCCTCGCGGTCCTGCAGCACCGCCAAGACCTCATTGCCACTGAGTTCCTGGTCGCGCGGCCAGCGCTGCAACGGCCCCGGCGCGCCGCCGCATGGGGGACAGGGAAGGCGAAGCAACCCACCAAAATTCTGACCCCAGAGCAGGCCCTCGCGGTCGAGGAAGCGCAACATCGTGTTGGCGGTATGACTCGCGTCCAGATTCTTCATTTCGCTGATCGGCCAGTTCCGGCCGGGCACGGAAAGCGAGATGAGTCCGTCTTCGTCGGATATCCAGACATCGCCGGCAGGGTCCGAGATCAGAACCCCATTGAGCTCGGTGGCCTTCCGACGTTTTTCGAAGACGGTCGCCCCCGGCTCCAGGCAGTAGACGCCGCGATCGGCGCTGAGCGCCCACAGCCGGCCTTCGCGGTCCCGCTTCATGGATGAATAGCCGATGACGCGCAGCGTGGCGCCGTCGCGCGCGCGCACTTCTTCCCAGCGCGAACCACGCAGGACGAACGCGCCCTCGCCGGTTCCCGCCCAGATCCGCCCCGCACCGTCGGTCGCCAGTTGGTTGACCGTATGAACGGGCAAGCCTTGCGCCTCGCCATAGTCCACATGCTCCGTGCCTCGGATGGCATAGACGTGGCCGAAGCGCGTGCCGACCCAGACCTCCCCGCCCGGAAGCGCGAGCAGCGCCGTCACGGTAGTGTCGGGAAGCGGGTGACCGGCGTCACCGCGCCAGGGCAGGAAGCGCACGCCGTCGAAGCGATAGAGCCCTTGCGCGCTTCCGACCCACAGCAAGCCGTCGCCCGTCTGCGCCAGGGCGTACACATTGCTCGGCGCACCCGAACGCGGGGTGAGGGCCGTGTGATCGAAGTCGGCGAAGTCCGGCGCTGTTTCCTCGGCACGAGCTGTGCCGAACGCAACCATGAATACCAGGAACAGGCCGGCGATCCGAATCGGCATGCGTCCGAGCCGGTTGGCTTCTGGACAGGCCAAGGCCAATGGGGCGTGGGTGCAGGACGCTGGCATGGGCTTGCGAGCATAACCGGGGGGCGCGATCATTTCGCGGTGGTCTGGGCGTTCTCCGTTCCACCGGCGATTGCGGCGCTCGCGATGCTCGCCGACGCCCCGTGGGGACTTCAAGGGTGCATCAGCCGCGTTCGTCGCGCTGGATCGTCCGAGGGATGTGCCGCCACACGAACCAGCTCTGCATTTCGTGGGTGCGGATCAGCTGGCTGACCAGCAGGTCGTTGGTGCCGTCGTCGCCGCGCTCCGCCGCCTCGCGCGCGAGCGGTCGCGCCTCCCCCAGGACGAACTCGTGGGCATCCAGCAGGCGCTCGAGCTGGTGATGCGGCGTCTCGATGCCGTGGGGCGCGCGCGCCAGCCGGGACTCGCTCACGACGTCGCCGGCCAGCGCACGTGCCACGCCGCCCAGCGCCTGCACGCGCTCGGCCAGCGCGTCCATCAGCGCGACCTGTTCGTCGTAGTGCTTGTCGAACAACTGATGCAGCTCGAGGAACGTGATGCCCGCGGTTTGCCAATGCGACTTCTTGTACAGATCCCGCATCGCCATCGTGTGCGTGAGCAGGCGATTGAGGGCGGAGACGCTGGCATGGCGCACCTCCTCCGGCAGGCCGATGCGGACGGGGGCAAGGCTGCCGAACGATTGGGATACGGGGTCCGCCTCGGGGCGCGAGGAAAGGGTCATGGCTTGAACTCCAGGTTGATGGGAGCCTCCATTGAAATGGACCAGGCGGGGTACGGCATCGGTGAAAGGGCCGACCCCGGCTATGCAGAACGGACAGCCCCGGCTTCGCTGCCAGACGGAGGGACGCATGCCGGGATCGGTCCCGCGATGATCGGCTCACGCATTGCCGAGAGCGTCCGGATCTTGTGGCCTATGGGTGGACTGGTCGGATGACAGAGGCGCGGGCGCGATCCGGCGCGGATGCTCGAGGTCTCCCGGCCGCCCGTGGTGCGTCCAACTTTCATTCGAGCGAGACATGCCTGACTTCGACTTTCTCCTTCAGCCCGACAATTGCGCCCTGGTCTTGATCGATCAACAGGCCGGCCTGGCGTTTGGAGTCGAATCGATCGACCGTCAGGTGCTCCTGAACAACACGATCGCGCTGGTTCAGACAGCGCGCGCCTTCGACCTGCCGATCGTGATCAGCACGTCCGCAACCAAGGTCTACAGCGGGCCACTGTTGCCCGGCATCCGCGAGCTCCTGCCCGAACACACGATCTTCGATCGGCGAAACATGAACGTCTGGGAAGACGACGACGTGCGTGGCGTGATCGAAGCGACAGGCCGCAAGAAGCTGCTCTTCTCAGGGTTGCTGACGGAGTCCTGCATCTCGTTGCCGGTCCTTTGCGCCCAAGCCGCGGGGTATGAGTCCTTCGTGGTGGCGGATGCTTGTGGCGGACTGACCAAGACCGGCCACGAAATGGCGCTGTGGCGCATGCAGGCGCACGGCGCGCAGGTGACCAGCTGGGCGCAGGTGCTGCTCGAGCTGCAGCGTGACTGGACCCGCCACGCCACCTACGCGGCGGCCAGGTCCATCATCGAGCACAACGGCGGCGGCTATGGCATCGGGCTGCGATACGCCAGCGACATGTTGTCGAAATGATTCTTGATGCCGCTCGTGTTCGACTTTGAACCCAAGCCAAGCGATTCATTGCCCGAGCGCTCCTCCTTCGGGCCGCCATCACGTTGTCTTCCGCCCCGGCTTCCCATGCAGATGCGCCACATGCGACTGCGACTTCTGACCCGCAGCCAAGCCCCCGCGATCCAGCCCCTTCATGATCCCGCACTGATCCGCCGCGTTGACCTCGCGGCACTGCTCCCGCAGCGCGCGCAGGTCCTTCGACAGCCGCCGCAATTCGCTGATCCGCTCCTCGACGTGCTGCACATGCTCGTCCAGCAATGCATTCACCTCGCTGCAGTCCTCGTGGCTGCCATCGCGCAAGCGCAGCAGCACGCGGATCTCCTCCAGGTTCATGTCCAGCGCGCGGCACGCGCGGATGAAGCCGAGGCGGCCGACGTGGCCGTCGCCGTAGAGGCGGAAGTTGCCCTCCGTGCGCGCCGGGGCCGGCAGCAGGCCCTCGCGCTCGTAGTAGCGGATGGTCTCCACGGGGGTGTTGGTGGCGCTCGACAGCTCACCGATCTTCATGTTCGCGACAGCCTTTCCCGGCCTCCTTCAGGTTGGTGAAGGGGTCCGCTTGACTCTGTAGCAGGTACAGATTCGAGAATTCTGCCTGCAGCGCCGCCGGCGTGCTGTGGACGGCAGGACCTTTCTCGAAAAAAGAGCGTGATCGCATGAAGAACAATATCCCCCATCGCCTGGCCGGCCTGCTGCTGTCGGCCGCCCTGTCGACGCCCGCGTGGGCGGCGCCCGCCGAGCCCGGGCCGATGTTCGTCGTGCAGTCGGGCCGCATCGTCGTTCCGGCCGATTCGCCGTTGCGCCAGCGTCTCCAGGTCGCCGCGGTCGGCGAGCAGGCCGGACGGCATGTGCTGTCGGTGCCGGCGGTGGTCGAGGCCGACCCCGCGCGCGTCGTCGCGGTCGCGCCGCCGCTCACCGGCCGGCTGCTGGCGCTGCATGTCGGCCTGGGCGACACGGTGCGCCGCGGCCAGCCGCTTGCCACGGTCGGCTCGCCGGACTTCGGCCAGGCGATGGCCGACGCGGAGAAGGCCGCGGACGCGCTGGCCCTCGCCGAGCACGCGCTGCAACGCGCGCGCGGCGTGCAGGCGCTGGGCGCGAACGCCGGCAAGGACATCGAGGCCGCCGAGACCGCCCAGCGCGACGCCGCCGCCGAGGACCGGCGCGCCCGCGACCGCGTCGCGACGCTGTCCGGCGGCGCGAAGATCGATCCGCGCACCCGCGCGCTGGTCGTGCTGGCGCCGGTCTCCGGCACGGTGACGGCGCTGGTCGCCGGCGTCGGCGCGTTCCTCAACGACGCGACGGCGCCGATCATGACGGTGTCCGGCCTCGACCGCGTCTTCGTCACCGCCCAGGTGCCGGAACAGGCGCTGGGCGCGCTGTCGGCCGGCGCCGCGGTCGACGTGACGCTGGTCGGCCTGCCCGGCGTGACGCTGCACGGGAAGTCGCTGCGCGCGAGTCCTGTGCTCGAGCCCGACACGCGCCGCGCCAAGGTGCGCATTCCGTTCGACAACGCCGATGGCCGCCTGCGGCCGAACATGTTCGCCACGGCCACCTTCGCGGTGCCGGACGCGGGCGGCGTCAGCGTGCCGCCGTCCGCGCTGCTGATGAACAACGACAGCACCACCGTGCTCGTCGAGGTCGCGCCGTGGACGTTCGTGCGCCGCGCCGTGGAGATCGGCGCCGAGGACGACCAGGCCGTGCGCGTGGTGTCCGGCCTGAAGCGCGGCGACCGCGTGGTGACCCGCGGCGGAGTGCTGCTGAATGATTAACCAGTTCATCGAGCTGTGCTTCCGGCGCCGCCCGCTGGTGTGGGTGCTGACGCTGGGGCTGCTCGTCTACGGCTACTACTCGTGGACGCAGATGACGGTGGAGGCGTATCCCGACATCAGCGACGTCACCGTGCAGGTCACCACCCAGGTGCCCGGCCTGGCCGCCGAGGAGATCGAGCAGCAGGTCACCACGCCGCTGGAACGCGCGCTGGCCAACACGCCCGGGCTCGTGACCATGCGCTCGAGCAGCACCTTCGCGCTGTCGCTCATCACGCTCGTGTTCAAGGA
>FTIP01000522.1_pt6 | contig 10796 bp, 9 predicted proteins | sample 1658301 | NCBI WGS metagenome assembly FTIP01 (sample SAMEA3914813, study PRJEB12502) | metagenome | biome: forest; material: soil | place: Canada | collected 2011-07-07 | depth 0.3 m
CGATGGCGCCGCTGCCTTGCTTCTTCATCTGCAGCAGTTCGTGCTTCATGAAGGTCCAGATGCCGCGAAGGTTGACGGCCTGCGTCGCCTCGTAGCCTTCCAGCGTTTCGTCGGACATCTCGCACATCGGCCCCAGGATGCCGGCGTTGTTGAAGGCCATGTCGAGTCGTCCGAATTCGGAAACGGTGCGCTCGACCGCCGCCTTGGCCTGGCCTTCATCGGTCACGTCACAGACGATTCCGAGAACGCGGAATCCTTCAGCCTGCAGGGCGCTGACGGCGGCGTCGACCTTGCCTGCGTTGCGATCGACGATCGTGACCGCTGCACCCGATCGAGCGAAGGCGTGCGCCGTGGCCAGGCCCATGCCCGAGGCGCCGCCGGTGACGAGCGCGACTTGGTTCTTGAAGTCGTAGACGGGATTCATATTCGGATTTTTCCTTGGTTGTGATGTGTTTCGGGTGCGCAAGACAAGACGTGTTGACGAGGTCTGCGGCTCTCGGGGACGAGTGGGCGGGTCAGCGCCCGAGCGATGAAGTCAGTCAGGGCAGCAGCAGCGCCTTGATGGCACGCCGCTCATCCATCGCGCGGTAGCCTTCGGCCGCCCGGTCGAGCGGCAGCGTCAGATCGAAGACCTTGCCCGGATCGATCTTCCCGCTGCTCACGAGCTCGATCAGATGAGGCAGATAGCGCCTGACGGGTGCCGGGCCGCCGTGCAGGTGCACGTGCTCGAAGAACAGCGCCTCCCCGTCGAGTTGCACGCCGTGCGGCACACCCACGTAGCCCACATGGCCGCCCCGACGCGCGCAGTGGATGGCCTGGAGCATCGACTCCTGGGTACCGACGCACTCGAGCACCGAGTCGGCTCCGAGGCCACGCGTCATCTCCATCACGCGTGCCACGCCGTCGTCGCCGCGCTCGGCGACGATGTCGGTCGCGCCGAACTCTCGCGCGAGCTGTTGGCGCTCGGCGTGCCGGCTCATTGCAATGATTCGCTCAGCGCCCAGTTGTCGGGCAGACAGGACGCCCAGCAGGCCCACTGCACCGTCGCCAACGACCACGACGGTGCCACCCGGCTTGACTTGTGCCGCCGTGGCTGCGAACCAGCCGGTGCCGAGAACGTCCGAGGTCGCCAGCAAGCCAGGCAGCATCTCGCGCGAAGGCATTCCGCTTACCGGTACCAGCGTGCCTTGCGCCAGCGGGACGCGCAGGAATGGCGCTTGTGCGCCGCCGACGAACTCCGCGTTCTGGCATGACGATGGGTAGCCGTACGTGCACACCGGGCACACGTTGTCCGAGGCGAAGAACGATCCCACGACGAACTGGCCAGGGCGCAGGGCGAGGACGTCACTGCCGACTTCCTCGATCACGCCGCAATATTCGTGGCCCATCGGCATCGGTGCACCGATGGGCTGGATGCCGCGGTAGGGCCAGAGGTCGGAACCGCACACGCAGGCGACCGCGACGCGGATGATCGCGTCCGTGGGCTTGAGGATGCGAGGCGCTTCCCGCTCTTCCACGCGCAGGTCGCGAGGGCCGTGAAGGACGGCTGCTTTCATGAACGAACTCCTGAGTTGTAGTCTCCCCGTTCACCAGGCGCGGACGGGTCAGCTCACGAGTTCAAATTTAGTCGTTGCTGTCAGTTCCCACTAGACGGCGGCAAGCGCATGAGCCTATCGTGCTCATTCATCAATTCCGGCAAGGAACGCAGCTCGAACTTCGGAGCGAGCGTCTGTCGGCCGGGCAGGGCAGGGGAAGTCGCCTCGTTGAGCAAACCGCGGCTTTCATACAGCCTGGCTGCGCAACCGACATTTGACTCTGCGCCCGCCGTAGGTCCGATCGGGCGACAGTCAGACTGGGGGCTTGCGATCCATAAGCTTGGCAGCAGTTGATTCCAGCCTCGACCCGGTCCGAAAATACCCCAGCACGGTTGGCACCGATGCATGTCCCGTCATCGCCATCGTCTCCCCGAGCGGCACGCCTTGCCGCGCCGCCTCTGTGACGAAACCCGAACGCAGTGAGTGCGCCGAAAAGTCGCCGGGTATCCCAGCCAGCAACGCTCGCTGCTTGACGATGTCACGCACGGCCGCAGAAGACAGCGGTTCGCCCAGTTTGTTCCCGCGGCGGATGCGCCGAAAGATCGCACCCGACCGAATGCCACTGGCGGCGAGCCAGGCCTCGAGCGCCGCGGCGGCAACACCCACGATCGGCTTGTCGTTGTCTGGCCGGTCGGTGCCCGTCTGGTTCGTCTTTGAATAAGCGAGGGCGAACACGTAAGCTCGCTCGCCGACCTTCGTCACGTTCTCGCGCGTCGCGGCCGTGACTTCAGAGCGCCGGCGGCCGCCGCTTGCCCAGGCGAAGAGAAGGAGGGCGCGGTCACGGATGCCCCGCAGCGAGTCGTCGCAAGTTTCCAGCAGGGCCTCGAGGGGCTCCCGCGTCAGCGCCGGCTTCTTGTCTTGTGTGACGCCGCGCTTGGCGTACGCACGTCGCGCTTTCGAAAGAAGCTCCTGGACTTGCGGATCCCGGCAAGGGTTCGGCAGCGCCTTGATCTGGTGAACCTTCGACAGCACGCTCAGCCGGTGCGAGACCGTTGCCATGGCCAGCGAGCCGAGCTTGCCTTTGAGGCCCGCGTCGACGAGCGCGGCGTCGATCGCCGCGGGCAGCTCCGAGCGCACGCCGTCCTCGGTCGTTCGGTTGACGTGGTCGACGATGAACTGCAGCGCGACCGGCGTTGGAACGGGCAGGGCGATGGCGCGGCCGTACCGCAGCGAAAACCAGGCCGACCAGTAGCGCAGCGCGCCTTGATAGCTGCGCACCGTGTTCGCCGATTCGCCTTCGGCCAAGAGCGCGTCAATGGCGTCCGCGGCGAGCGGGGTGAGCCGGGCCGGATCCAGTGACTCGATCGGCGCCGTCGCGAGCGTGATTTCGGCGGGCAACTGCGGCGCTCGGGCAGCGCGAATCGCTGGCTTCTTCGTATTCATAAACTATCGTACATCTAACATATGATGTCTAACGTATAAAACGCATAGCTCACGATAATCTTTTATTATCGTGACTAATTATGACGCCGAGCAGGGCGCTGATCAAGGAGTGACAGGATGGCCCGAGGGATCACCGAAAACGACGTCTTCACGGCGTGCGACGCACTGCTGCTCGCCGGCGAGCGGCCGACGATCGAACGTGTGCGCCAGAAAATCGGCCGCGGCTCGCCGAATACTGTCAGTCCGATGCTCGACGCCTGGTTCAAGGGGCTGGGCAGGCGTTTGCAGGATCCCGGTGCGTTCGCTGCGCCGCCAGACATCGCCGAACCTGTCCTTCAGGCCGCTCAGCACTTCTGGGAGGTCGCCCAAGCCGGCGCCCGCGCCGACCTCGAGGTGCAGGTCGCCGAGCGTCTGCGCCCCATGCACTCGGAGCTGGAATTGGCCCGGCACGCCGCCGAAACGGCGCTTGCGAGGCGAGAGGTCGAGACCCAGCGGGTCGATGCACTGAGCCGACAGCTCCAGGCGATCGGCGAGCGCCTTGACGTCGAGCGCCTGGCGCACGCGGCCACCACCGCCGAAGTTGCCGCGGCGAAGGCCCATGTCGCCGACCTGCAGGGGCGGCTCGCGGCAGCGCAGGTCCAGTTGCAAGCGGCACAACAGCGCGCGCATCGAGACGTCGAAGCCGCTCACGAGCGAGCCACCGGCGCCGAGCGTCGCGCAGCGCTCGAAATCGAGAACGAGCGCACGGCGAGGGCGCGCGCCGATCGACGCGCCGAGACGGTCGAAAGGCGCCTCGAGGCGCTGCAAGGCGCTGGCGCAGCCCAGTTGGAAGAGCTGGTGGCTGCGCGAACTTCTCTGGAGCACGAGCGGCGCGAGGTTGGACGGCTCGTTTCCGCCCACGCCTCCGAGCTGCAGCGACGCCAGCTCGCCGAGTCCCAGCTGGCGGAAGTTCGGCTGGCGCTGTGCCGAGCCGAGACCGAGGCCAAGCGAACGCGCGAGGCGATGACGCAGATGCTGCCGCTCATTGCGCATGCCAAGGCGAAGAAGGCGCCGCCCAAGGTACAGGAACCCGGCAAAGCCTGACCGTCACGAGCGGTTACAGTTGTCGTGCTGCCAAACAGAGCACGTCAAATAATCGGCAGCCAAGGGAGGCGGATTGGCGCGGCATCTGGCGAAATACAACGTCCCGCTGTACCTGCGAGACAAGCGAGAACGCAAGCGTGCGCGTCGCGCGGCACGCATTGCACAGGCCTCGAAGCTGAGCGCAGCGCGCTCTCGGGAGCTGTTCGCGGTTTTCGGCAAGGAGTCGCGCGTGATCCAGATGTTGGCCGGGAGCACCGCTGCGCCGACGAATAACTTCGGCGGGCGCATTCGGTTTTCGCTACCCGACGTGTTCTCGATCATGGATTCGCCAGAGACAGCGCTCGCTGCGCTGAGCGACCTGGCCCAGCGGGCCAGAGCCGACACACTGGCAAGCGTGTTCTTCGACTTCGAGCGCGTTCACCAATACGACCTGGGCGCCAACGGCGTTCTCGATGTCCTGGTCGAAGAAATGGAGACCCAGGCCAAACGGCGCGGGCGCCGAGTCCACTGGATGGGAAACTTCCCCAAGGATCCCGCGAACATGCGCTTCATTCGCGCCATGGGCGTGATCAAGCGGCTCAAGATCCGGCACGAATACCCGAGCAAGGAAGACGCGGGGCGACTCGCCTTGTTCGACGTCCGCTGCCGTCACTACATCCGGATGCTTCGGCCCCGGGAGGCGGACAAGAAGACGCGTGTCACCAAGGAGTTCGCCGACCACATCAACCATTGCCTCGGTTTCATTGGCCGGCAGCTGACCGCCTCGGCTCGAGCCCGCCTGTGCACCTACGTCGGCGAGGTGATCGACAACGCGGAAGAGCACTCTGGCATGCACGACTGGGCGATTCAGGGCTACCTTGACACGCAGTTGGCCGTCCCCATGTGTGAAGTCGTGATCTTCAACTTTGGGAGGACGATCGCACAGACGATCGAGGAACTTCCAGACGATGCCTACACTCGCAAGCAGATCCGGCCCTACCTGGAGATGCACCAGAAGCGAGGGTTTTTCCGCAGGGGATGGCGCAAAGAAGACCTGTACACCCTGATTGCATTGCAGGGCAACGTGAGCAGCAAGAACCGCAGCGAGCGAGACACACGCGGAAATGGCTCCGTTGACCTCATCGAGTTTTTCCAGCGCGTGCACGCCGAATGCTCTGTGGAAGAGGGGCCGCCAGCACGGATGGCAGTGCTGTCGGGCTCGACCTGTATCGTTTTCGACGGCGCCTACCGGATGGAGGAGTCGGCTTCCGGGGCCCGCGTGATTGCCTTCAACGCTTTCAACGACCTTCAGACCAAGCCTGACGCGAAATATGTCCGACAACTTGAGGGGGTGGCCTTCCCAGGAACCCTCGTTAGCCTAAAATTCCCCTTGTCAACGGTAAGAAATACCGTTGTAGCGGCGGAGAAGCTGCCATGAGCAATGCAACAAGAGTGATCGACTTCAAAGATATCGACGGCTTGGTCTACACCGGCCGGGATCGGGGAGAGCGCTTGCGTTCCGAGTTCAAGCTGGACGAACTCGATGCTGCCGGCGACATGGTCGAGGTCGACATTCCCGACAATGCGTACACGATCAGTAGCTCGTTTTTCCTGGGCTTGTTCGGTCCCAGCGTAGTGGGCGCCGGCAGCAAGGAGGCTTTCCTGCGCCGGTACCACTTCAAAGCGCCGGAGTTTTTGAGCGAGGTCATGGATACCTACGTCAGCCGCGCCCTGCAGAGCCGTAACCTTTTCGCTTGAAGCACCGGCCCGTCTCAGCCAGTCGACCCGCCCCAGCGGCCGTAAGCGCCACTTCACCGGCGGCGCCCACGCCAGTGCCCAGCGCGGTGGTCCCCGCTTCCCCAGCGTCTGCCGCGCTTGTCTTGCCGGACGGCTGTTCCTGGATCAAGACGGAGCAGGGCGTGGCCATTGCGCTGTGCCGGCCGCAGCAGGACAGCGCCTGGGGCAAGTTTTGGCCGAGCTTTCCAGGCTTGCTGCTGAGCTGTTTTGCAGCAGGCTTGGCGGTGTACTCCTTCATATACGCCAAGCGCAAGGACGAGACTGCGCGCGACCAGTCCGTGCGAGACGACTTTTGGCTCCGGAAGGTCGTCTCGCCTGCATCCATCGAGCCCTTCGTCACGTTCTCCGCGGAGCTCACCACCAGCTTGCCTGATGCCTCGAAAACGGCTGCTGAGGTTCAAGAATATTGGCTCAAGCAAGTCGACCGCACGAATGAATTTGCGTCGATCTTTGCGCTGCTGACACTGGTCAAGGAGGACATGCACACGGGCGTTGAGGAGCAGCTCGAGTTCCTGGAGGATGTGGTTTCTAGCTATTGCGGAAACCTGCAAGCCCACCTGGAGCAGGGTAAGCCGCCGCCCAGCCGCAAGGAGGCGATCGCGCGGATCAGATCCATTTCGATCGCGCTCCTGAAAGCAATTCAGGTGCACCAGCTCACGGCGACGAAGAAGAGCTAAGCGGCCTCGGGCGGACGCGCTGTTTAGCTTAGGGCGTTGCCCCTGGCGGTTGTCCCATCAGATTGCGTCGCTGTGCCAGCATCAACGGAGTCATCCGCTCGGCGACAGTCCGTGCCACGACCGCGATCTGTTCTGCCGTCATTTCCTGGTCAGGCTTGGCGCCACAGGCGGCCAATGCCTCGTTGATTGCCGCGGTCACAACGCGATCGCGCTCGCGTTGGTAGGAGATCTGCAGGGCTCGACCTAAGACATATGAGAAGGCTGCCAGCATCTGATCATTCGGGGCTCGCTCGCCGCGCAAGGAAGCTTCGACTTCAAGTCGACTGAGTCCAAGATCAAACTCCTGCTGAACGGCTTCGCCGCTCACTGGGTCGATGAAATAGCTCGCGTGCACTTCGATGCCGGTGTAGTTCTCGGCCAGCCGCACCAGGCAACGTCGAGCCCCGAAGTATTCGACGTAAGCCAGAAGCTGACCATCCGTGTCGCGGCTGCTGATGGCTACACCATGGAGTGGTCGATCCGGACGCCCAACGAGGAGGTCTTGCGCGTAGAAGTAGTCGAAGGGCGGTTCGAGCGGCCTATCCGTGGCAGAGCCGCTGACTGGAAGCGGTGAGAACGGCGCCACGGCCTGCGACGCGTCCGGATGCGAATCTCGGGCACGGAGATAGTGGCGAGCGGAAGCACAGGCCCTGGCGTCGACGCCCAAGTGGGCAGCGAAGACGAGCGCGGTCTTGACGACTGATCGCCCGGTACGTGGGCCGCCGAACATCAGTGACATTTGAATTGGCGATTCAAGATACCGCTGCACGTGAGTCGCAGCCTCGAGCGCAGTCGCTACGTTTAGCGAGGGGAAACGACGCGCAGCCTGCGTGACAAGACGCCGGGCCTCGTCATTGTCGCGAGCGGTGATCTGGAGAGCAGTCGTGGATTCAGACAGCTGTTGCCGCCTGAATGTCGGATGACGAGGAGTCATCGAGCCATCCGGACGAAGAAGCAACTGCTGGCCGTCGACAGTCGTGACAGGCATCGTCGGCGGTTCGCCGCGTTCACGCGTGATCCCGAAGATGAGCGAGAACCAGTTCATCTGCTCGCACAGCGTGCTATCCCATTCGCTGCCAGTCCACCCATTGCAATTGCGACACAGCACCGAAGCCACCTTCAGGCGGCCGCCGACGGCGTTCGGAAGAACGTGCTCCTCCGAGTCGTTCTCCGCAGAGATGGGTTGATCGCAGAGGACGCAATCCATGATTGGCGCGCTTGGTTGTCTGGCAGGTTTGGAGAGCAATCGCAGGTACTGCGATGCCACAGGCGTCGGTATGCGGCCCGTAGAGTGTACGGAAGCCAAAGCTACACAAGCCGCCATGGCTCAATTGCTACCACTCATCGCTGGGGGCATGCCGAAGAAGGCCACCCCGAAGGGGCGCCAAGGCAGCAAGGGCGCCTGACGTCTTCGACCTGCTCGCTTTGGCGGCCACCGTGCAGTCTGGCCGGACCTTTCCAGCGTTCCCGATGTCGGGTTTCGCGCCCGCAATGCGTTTGGACGATGAGGAAGCCGAGAGGGGCGGCGACTATGATTGCTCGACAAGACGGATCGGGAGAGAGCCTATGGAAACCGCAGTCGTGTCCAAAACGGACGCGGTCGACGCGTCGGCGGAGCCGCGCGTCCACGTTCGAAGGCTCGTCCTCTCGAACTTCAAGAAGTTCGAGTCCTTGACGCTCGACTTCGATTCGAAGCTCAACATATTCGCGGGCGGAAACGAGGCCGGCAAGAGCACCGCGATGCTCGCCATCGACCTCGCCTTGTCGGCCAGCCGCAGCAAGGTCGAGGCGTTGGGCATCGAAGCCCTGATGCGCAAGGAGGCGGTCGAGGCCTTCGTCGCGGGCGGCAAGAAGGCCGACGCGCTGCCGGTCTTCTTCGTCGAAGTTTACCTTTCCGACCTCCTGGAGCCCGAGCTGTGCGGACGGGGCAACTCCCTGCACGTCAACACGTTCGGGCTGCGGTTCTCGTGCGAGCCGAGCGACGACTACGCCGAAGAGATCAAGCAGCTCCTCGCCGAGGAGGGCGACAACGTCCCGTTCGAGTTCTACGCGATCAAGTTCCACACTTTCGCGGGCAGCCCCTATGGCGGCCACAGCCGCCCGATGCGGCACCTGCTCATCGACGCCGCGCAGATCAACGCCGACTACGCTCAGCGCGAATACACCCGCGCGCTATATCGCTCGCATGCCGCCCCGAGCCACCGCGGCGGCCATGAGAACCGATATCGGCAAGCCAAGAACGCTTTCGCGGCAGAGCATCTCGCGGAGCTCAACGCCGCGCTCGCCGTCAAGTTCCAGGCTCGCAGCTCGTCGAAGTCGAACCTCGAGTCGGATTTGCAGATCGTCGAGGACGGCGTGCCCTTAGAGAACCGCGGGCGCGGGCGCCAGGCCCTGGTCAAGACCGAGTTCGCGCTCGCTCGCGGACGCGGGGCGAGGTCGGAGGCCATCGACGCGTTGCTTTTGGAGGAGCCCGAGAATCACCTCAGCCATGTCAGCATGCGCAAGCTGCTCGACACGCTGGCCGGCGCGGGTGGCAAGCAGCTCTTCGTATCGACCCACAGCAGCCTCGTGTGCGCGCGGCTCGACTTGCGCAAAGTCATCATGTTGGGCGCGGCGGGCAACCCCGCCACGCTGCGCGGCCTCGACGGGCCGACGGCGGATTTCTTCTGCAAGGCGCCGGACAACTACGTGCTCGAGTTCGCGATGTCGTCGCGAGTCATCCTTGTCGAGGGCGACGCCGAGTTCATCCTCGTAGCGGCGCTCTACGAAGCCTGTTCGGGCTCGACGCTAGCCCGCGATGGCGTCCACGTGATCGCGGTGGGCGGCACAAGCTTCAAACGCTACCTGGCGCTGGCCAAGCTTCTGGACATCCGAACCGCGGTCGTGCGCGACAACGACGGCGACTATCAGCGGCACTGCGTCGACAACTACGACGAATTCGTCGGCGCCCACGCCCGAGTGTTTGCTGACCAAGACGACAGCCGTAGCACCTTCGAGATCTGCGTCTACGAGGACAACAAGGATCGCTGCGAGGAGCTGTTCGCGCCCGGGCGCAAGACGCTGTCGGCGAAGGAATGGATGTTGGACAACAAGGCGGAGGCCGCGCTCGCGCTGCTCGAGAAGTTCGGGCCGGCGCTCAACGTCCCCGGCTATCTGCGCGAGGCGATCGAGTGGGCAAGACAGTGATCTTCGCCGTCGCCGGGTCGGGCAAGACCACCCGGATCGTGGAGGAGCTTGGGAAGGGGCGGCGGTGCCTCGTCTTCACCTACACCGACGAGAACTCGCTCAATCTGCGCAGGAAGATCGCGCAGCGCCATGGCGGGATGCCTCCCGGGGCTCGCGTCATGACCTATTTCGCCTTCCTGCATGCGTTCTGCTTCCGCCCCGCGGTCGGCTTGAAGATGCCGGCGCGCGGGCTGAGCTTCAACGATCCGCCGCGGATGGGGAGGTTCAACGCGACCCAGGACGACTACTACATGGACAGGGGCGGCCGCCTCTTTCATAGCCGGCTCTCCAAGTTCCTCATGGCGCGCGGTCTCGCGGCGGAGGCGCGCTCGCGCATCGACCAGTTCTTCGATCTGGTCTGCGTGGACGAGGTGCAGGACTTCGCCGGCCACGACTTCAACTTCCTGATGGAGCTCGCCGAGACGCGCGCCGATATGCTGCTTGTCGGCGACTTCCGGCAGCACACCTACGACACCAGCCGCGACGGTTCGGTCAACAAGAATCTGCACGTGGGCTTCGACGCCTACGCGAAGCGCTTCCGCGACGCCGGCATCGAGGTCGACACGTCGTCGATGGCCCATAGCCGCAGATGCAGCCCGGCGGTCTGCTCGTTCATCTCGGACCAGCTAGGCATCCCCATCGGGACGACGTCGGAGCGCGTCGCCGCGGTGCGCGACGTCACGAGCCAAGACGACGCGGACGTCCTTTGGCGGCGGCCGGATGTCGTCAAGCTGTTCTATCAGCAGCATGCGGAGTATGGATGCGCGTCCCAGAACTGGGGCGCCTCCAAGGGCGAGGATCACTACGACGAGGTCTGCGTCGTCCTCAACCCCAACACGCTGAAGCTGCACGCGCGAGGCGAGCTCTCGACGCTCGCGCCTGGGACGCTCAACAAGCTATACGTCGCCCTGTCGCGGTCCCGCGGGGACGTTCATCTCGTTCCGCAGACGCTGTTGGATCGCTACAAGCGGCGGTAGGCGCGCGTTGCTCGTCGCCACGCGCCGCCAGCGCCGCCAGC
>FTIP01000324.1_pt1 | contig 10731 bp, 5 predicted proteins | sample 1658301 | NCBI WGS metagenome assembly FTIP01 (sample SAMEA3914813, study PRJEB12502) | metagenome | biome: forest; material: soil | place: Canada | collected 2011-07-07 | depth 0.3 m
CCTAAAAGCCCATTTCCCGCTGGAGTGCCGCAATACCGCGTCGCACATAGCTGCCGGCGAAGCTGTGCCACTCGCCCTTCAAGTGCGCCACACCACGCATTTCACGCACCGGTGAGGATGCGGCGTCGCCGCAGTCGGCCAACCGAACGCGGTATCTGGCTTCGGTCGGCACCAAGGCGCCCTGCTTGTCTTTTTGCACCGCAATTGCACCGCCATATGTGGAAGCCAGATAAGGAGACTCCAATGCGGCAAGGTTGACTCTGTCGATAGCCTCGATGCGGCAAGTCAGGCTCGGCGCGCCTGCCAACTCCGCGATGAAATTTGCGCTGCTGCCTGCTTGCAGGGAAGACAACTCATATTCACCGACGAACGCTTCTGCCTTGGCGCCATGCGGACCAACCACTTCATACAGCTTTTCCTTGTGCGCCATCCAGGCGCCAGGCACCAAGCCTTCATTGATATCGGCGATGCGGCCGGAAAACGGTGCACGCACAATCAATTGGTCTACCTGTTCCTGCAAACCTTTCACACTGGCCTGCGCTTCGACCCAGCGTTCGCGCAAGGCCGGCCCCTGCTTCTGCAAGTCTTCATTGAAAGATTGCTGCTCGAGTTCCCAGTGCAAAAAGCGCTCACGCGTTTGTTCCTGCTCAAGATGAAATTGCAGTTCCGGTGATTCAAGCTGCACCAGTACCTGGCCTGCCTGCACTTCTGTTCCCGCCTGCACCGGTGCGCTCACCACTCGCGCGGCGCTGACTGCGTACAACCCTTGTGCTTCGGCCGCACTAAGCACGGCGGGTGCGCGCACGTCACTACGCCATGGCAGCAAGAGTGCAGCCAGAAGCACACCGCATATCAGCGCGCTGCGCCGCGTAACGCGATTCCAATGCATGTTTGATCTCAATTTCCACCACACCTTCAACTCACTGCCGATCGGCATCCAGATGAACCAGCCAAGCTCTATCGCCAGCAGAAAAATTCCCAGCAGTTTGAACGATACGTGGTAAACAAGAAACGCAATCCCTAGAAACACCACCAGCCGGTAGATCCAGGTGCCAAAGGAAAAAACAATCAGAAAACGGCGCCGTGTTTCAGGAAAGTTTTCCGGTGGCGGATCATCCCAGCCGAACAAATACCGGCGCATCCACCAGCGCGCCAGCGCAAATGCGCGGCTATGCAAATTGGGCATGTCGAGCCAGTCGGAAAGCAGGAAATAACCGTCGAAACGCATGAAAGGGCTGGCATTGATGCCGAGCGTGACGACCCAGGTCGTCGTGGCAAGCATGAATACGCCGGCGCGCAAGGGGCCATCGGGCAGGAAACTCCATGCCACCGTGGCCACCGCCGCCAGTGCCAGTTCCGACAGCATGCCGGCCGCCGCGATCGCCAGCCGCTCGCGCTTGCCGGGCAGCTTCCAGGCTTCGTTGGTGTCGGTGTACAGCACCGGTATCATGACGAGGAAAGCCACGCCCATGGTCGGCACGCGGCAGCCGAAACGCTGCGCGGTGAAAGCGTGGCCCAACTCGTGCAATACCTTGGCAAACGAGAGTGCCAGACCGATGCCAAGGAAGCCTGCCACGCCATTGTACGCGGAGAAGGTATGCAGAAATTGCTCCCACTCGCGCGAAGCCAGATACAGGCCGAACAAGGCGGTGCAAACAATCGCAAGCCAGAAGCGCGGGTCGAACACCCATTTCACGTAAGGTGCACAGCGATCAAGCATGGCCGCAGGGCGGAAAAGCGGCATGCGGAAAAACAGATAATTCTTCAGCAGCCATTGTGCGCGCGAAGGCTTGGCCGCCGCAGCCGCCTGCGCCAGTCGGCGCGTATCGCTCGGCCCCAAGGCATCGAGCAGATGGTGCGCTGAGAGAAATTCCAGCACACCCATCAAATCATGTCCATCGGCAGCCAGCGTAGTGTCGCGGCTGATGGCATTGATGATGGCTTGCGGGTCATTGAGCGACCAGCGCGATAGAATCTCGAATGCAGTCCAACCGAGGCGATAAAAACGATTGGCCGCCGGATCATGCAGCGTCCAGGTCGGCGAGCCGTCCAGGTCGGCCGGCCCGGGATGCAGGCTCAGGTCTTGTCTTAGCGCTGGCAACATGACGTTTCGCGGCGCGGCTGGCTTACCAGCCCAGCCACTGGCGCGCGCCCGCCAGAGGGCGGCGCAGCACGTAATAAATCAATGGTGCCCAGCCGCCGCGCACCTTGGCGGTACCCTGCAGGCCCAGGCGCGGCAAGCTTTCATTAGCTTCAAAGCCGACCTTGACGCGGTAGGCCAGCACCCCTTCAGGCGTCGGTTCGGCCCGATACGCGGCACTGCTCACGTGCCCGTCGTAGGAAGAAAACAGCGAACCGTTCGGGTACAGCGTCACCGATGCGCCAGGCTCCAGGTCGAAAGCTTCGGCTACCGGCAATGCCACCGCGAGCTCCACCTTGTTCGGGTCCGCCAGAACCATCACACGCTCACCGGCTGACAGCGCACGCCCCTGCCAATCGTTGGCGTCGGCGAACACGGCCACGCCGGCACGCGGGGCCTTGATTTGCACACGGTCGAGCGACTCTTTCGAGAAATCGAGTTCGACGGTCTTTTCTTCGAGATTGCCTTTCTTCACCGTCATGTCGAGCTTGCTTTTTTCATCGTTCAAGGCAAGCTGCGCTGCCTGGCGGTATTCTTCGTTCGCCACGTCGTAGGCCTTGCGCGCCACGCCCAGGCGCGAACGCAGTGCCGTGGTATCGAGATCGAACAGGGGGTCACCGGCCTTCACGACCTGACTTGGGCGCACATGAAATTGATCCACCACGCCGTCCTGCGGCGCGCGCACGGGAAAGGGTTCAAGCGGCACCACTTCCGCCGGCGCCAACACGGACAGACGCACCGGGAACAGGCACACGATCAATAATACAACCATGATCTTCCAACGATTCTTCGCCGGCAGCAGCCAGTTGGTCCATTTCTCGCGCCAGCTTCGCGTGGCGCCAAAACGCGCCAACGCATATCCGTAAGCATGCGCCAGCTCTGCGCCGAGCAGCATTTCGTGATTGTCCCAAGGCTCTTCGCGTGCCAACAGCAGATTGGCATGTGCGTGTCCGCCCGGCCCCTGAAGGGGCAGCAGCAGCGCGTGTTCCGGCAGCCAGGATGGCCAGTCGCGCGCCAGCAGTTCGGGCAAGTCACCCGCACCCAGTGGCCGCACGGCGGCGGCCGGTTCCGGAATATCCTGCTTGGCGATATGACGAAATACCTGTGCCAGCCATTGCACGTAGGGTGCCTGCGGGTCCGGCTGCGGCAGGCCGGATACGGCCATCACCTCGCCTGGCAGCATCTGCCCCAATGCGGATACGCGTCCCAGCGCTGCCTGACGATATTCGAACAATTGGCGCGTTTCATTGACGGCGACGAAGCCCACCACGTCGACGTTTTCCGCTTCGCGCACGCGCCGGCCCAATTGCAGCAGGGTGGCCAGCTCGCGTATGGCCGGATCTTGCGGTGCTGCGGGATGGTAGGACTGGCTCACTTCTCTGCCTTTGAATAAATGCTTACTTCTTCGTTGCCGCTGCGGCAGCCTGTTCCACACTGAAGCTTGCTGCACCGCTCATGCCGGGCAACAGTTCGGGATGATTGCCCTCCACTTCGCCGGCCAGCGAAATCGACTGGCTCACAGGGTCAATGCGTGCGCCCAGGCGCACCACACGGGCAGTATATTCGCGGTCAAGTTCATCGACCTTGAGCGTGAAATGACCCCCTACCTTGATCCATGCCAGCCATTTGGATGGCACGATCATCTGCAGTTCCAGGCGCCGCGTATCGAGAATTTCCATGATCGGCTTGCCCGGCGCCACGTATTCATAGGCCTGGGCATCGAGCTTGGCCACACGGCCGGCAAACGGCGCAACCAACGCGCATTTGCTCACCGTGGCGCGCATGGCACCCGCTTCGGCTTCCGTTTCCTTGACCTTGGCAGCGGCAAGATCGACTTCCAGTGCGCCGATGGAATTCAATTGCGCCAATCGTTGATTGGTTTTCAGGGTCTGGCGCGCTGCTTCGGCAGAAGCTTCGGCTTTATTCAACTGCGCACGAAACAGGCTGCAATCGAAACTGATCAGCACTTGGCCGGCCCGAAACGTATCGCCTTCGCGCAACGGCATGGCGGCAATCTTGGCCGACAGCTCGGACGACAGCACGCTTTGTTGAAACGGCACGAATTGGACTCGTATGCGGCCATCCTTGCCTGCTTCACCGAGCGCGTCGGTCGGCGCCGAACTTTTCGCCGCCGGCGTTACGACAACCGGCGCGGGAGCAGCAGAAGCGGCGCGACACGCAGCCGGATATATCGAGGCAAACCCGGCAGCCAACAGCGCCGGGCCTACCGCCTTCAACAGCTTGAACCCTGTATTTACACTACTACTGCCTACACTCATTGATTCGTCTTTACACCTGGGGTTGCGGCAAGGACCAGATCGAGCCGTTGATGTTCCGCGGTTTCCACAGCGCGGGTCAGCGAAGCAACGTCATGGCCACCGATTTCTTCCGGCAACGGATCGACGCCCATGGTCGCCAATACCGTGCCGTAGGAATTTTGCAGGGCGCCGAAGTCCTGCTGCAAGCGCAGGTCGGAGTATAAGGCATTCAAGCTTGCGCGGATTTGCGTCAGCTTGCCTTGCGCATCGCTCTTGGTTTCATTACGCGCCTGGTCGAGAATCTGGCGATCCACGTCGTCGAGCTTCTTAGCCAGCACGAACTGCCGGTTACGGCCTTTGAAATCGCGTTCGGCGATATAAACCTGCGACAACACAGCCATGTTCAGCGCCATGCGCTGCATCTTGGCCACATCGACCTGTGCTTGCGCGGTGTCGGTAATTTGCCTGGCCGAGAGCAGGTTGAAAATATTCCAGCTCACGTGGATGCCGGCATCGGCCCAATGGTTGTTGACCAGAAAACTGTTGCTGTCATAGTGCTCTCCAAGGTCGAGCTCGAGGCCCGGCATCAGCTTGGCCATGGCTTTCTTGGTCTCGGTGACGCTGATGCGTTCGTTGTAGCGCGCCTCAACCAGTTCAGGACGCTTGAGCAGGGCCGTGTCGATCATGGCAGGCAAGCTGGCATTCAAGGCCGGCACAGCCATGGTGCTATCGCCGGCCAGCGTGAATTGCTGTCCGGGATCGAGATTCATCAAAGCGGCCAGATGCGGTTTGGCCTGAGCCAGTTCATCGCGCACCGCTTCGAGCTGGCGCAGCGTATCGAGCAACTGACGGCGGTCCGCCAGCACTTCCTTCGGCGAGCGCAGTTTTTCAGACTGAATCTTGTCGAGGTCGCCAAGCGCCGATTCGACGTCTTTTTGCATGGCCGCGACCTTGTTTTCCACTTCCTGTGCGCCCAGCGCCAGCCAGTAAGCCTGACGCACCTGCTGCATCAGGCTATGTACGACCTTGCGCCGGCGCTCCTTCATGATCAGGGTGCGGTCGGCCGTTTCCTGCGCCTGATAGTAGCTGACGCCGAAGTCGAGGATATTCCAGGCGAAGCCCAGATCGGCCGTATGCAAGGCCTTGTCGGACGATGTTGAAGGCGCCAGCGACTGCGTATTGGTGAACACATCTTCCGACGACGCCGCCGGGAAGCTGTTGCGATCGGTATAGCCGGCGGCAATCGTCAAGCGCGGCAGCATATCGTAGCGCGACAAGTCAAGCTGGTGCTGCGCCAACGCCTCTTCCATCATCTTCAGGCGATTGTCCAGATTGTATTTGATGGCGCGCGCCATGGCCTCGGAAAGCGTGACCGGCTTGGTGATAGGCTCCTGCTCCTTGAACATGGCATCGCGGTCGGTCTTGATTTGCGCGCTTTGTTCGTCACTCGTCATCGGCTGAGGAACAACGGCGCAGCCGGAGAACAGCAGGGCGATGGCGGAAGCCAACATGGCTTTGCGCATTGGGCTGGCGAAAGTTGCGAGAGCTGGCGTTGCGAAACCGGTTAGTGCTTGAGTCGTCTTCATATTGGTTAATCTCATTCGAAATTTATGTTTTTCATTCCCATGGCCGGCTAGCGCCGGCATCCCCAGTTCAACCAGCTCGCCGTTGCGCGATTCGCTGCGCATTGTCGACCAACATCGATTTCTCCCGCTCCCACGCCTTGTGCCCGTAACGGCTGAATTGCTGATTCAGCGAGGCCTTGCCATTGGTTGTGCGTGCCTGCACGGCAGGCGCCACATCGGCAGGCACGGCATGGCGCTGCGCAATGTCTGCACCTGATTTGGCATCAGATAGCGTCACTTCAGGTCGCGTCACGACTGCTGCGGCAACGACAACCGCATTCGCACTCTGCTGATCGGTTTGCGCCCGCGCACTGACATCGCTGGAGCGGAACGATGCTCCTTGCAAGTTTTGCGGAGCTTGCCAATTGAGCGAATTGCTGCGGTCAAGATTGCTGTTCCGCGTCGCGTTCAGGTTGACAGGCAAGGGGTTGACCAATTGATCGATCACACCGGGCGTTTTGCTGCCAAAGCCGGAACTACCGATTTCGATATCATCGCCACGGTCGAAGTCGCTGTCGCTGTGTCCGAACCCTTGCTGTCCGCCGGACAACAATGGTAATGACGACCACGTGTCTTGCGTAGTAATCAGGTTGGCTTCAGGCGAATGGTTCGGTGCGCCGCCATCCGCAGGTGGCAACCAGACGACCTGGATGGACTGCGGCGACCATGGCAATGTCTCTGTGCCAGGCAAGATGCCGCGTCCGGGTTCACCGACCGGAGGTGGCGGTGGCGGCGGAGGTGGCGGAGGTGGTTGCACTGTTACGCCGACATCGACATTATCGGTTGACGGAATGCCCGACAGCGCCAGTGCCGCAGGGTTGTGGGCCGCGCTCACAATACTGCCGCCGTTGGCGTTGACGGTGCTGCCTACGCTAATGCCGTTGACGTCCTTGTCGCCGGTGGCAACCGTATAACTGAACACCAGCGTGCCCGTTCCGCTGCCGCTCAAGTAATGTGCTTGCACGGTTCCGCTGTCTAGCGTGAGCGTGATGCTCGGCACGCCGCCGGTGGTATCAACTGTCACCGCCTGTGAGAAACTCACGTCGAAGTTCATGGTTTGTCCAGCCGTGTAGTTGCCATTGGCGGGGACAGTGACGCCGGTGATTGTCGGGTCGACGCGATCAACGCTGTATGCAGCGCCACTATTGTAACCATTGACCGCGATGCCCGCGGTGTCGGTCACTCCCGACGCGGGCTTAAGGTCCAGCCGCAAAGTACCTGCGCCGGCGATGTTGTCGACAGTGACGGTATAAGTCGTGGCATTGACAGCACTCACCGTTTCGATGGTACCGCCGGCACTGCCGGTGGCCGCCAAAGCGAAATCGCCTGCGTTGACGCCAGTCACGCCTTCCGAGAAAGTGACAGTGTAAGTCACGGACGAGGCGTTGGTGGTACCGCTGCCGCTGGTCGTGATGGACGAGACCACAGGGTCAGTGCCATCGACCAGCACGTGACTGGTGTCGCCGACGTTTGCCAACACCGTTCCCGCGCCATTGCCGAGGTTGTCGGTCATGCTGCCGCCATTGGTGTCAATGCTGCCGCCGAGCGTGATGCCGTTGCTGTCGATATCGCCGTTTGCCACCGTGTACTCGAACGTCAACGCGGCACTTCCGCTGCCGGACACGTAAGTGGCGTATACCGTCTCGCCATTATCGAGCGTGATGGCGATCCGCGGCGTGCCGCCGCCGGTGCTGACATTGACGGCTTCGCTGTAATCCACGGTAAAGTCAAGCGCCTGGCCTGCCGTGTAAATGCCGGGCGCCGGTACGCCAACGCCGATGAGACTGGCCGACGAATGGTCGAACGTAAAAGTGCCTCCAGTCGTGAAACCGGTTGCGATGGCATTGGTCGCCAGATCGGCAATCCCTGTGCCGCTGCTGTTCAGGTCAAGGCGCAAGGTGCCGTCGCCGCTGATGCTGTTGACGGTGACCGTATACACGCTGGCGCTCACCGGCGTGACCGAGCTGATCGTTCCTACCGTGGCGCCGGTTTTGGAGAGCACAAAATCGCTCGCGTCGACACCGGTCACACCTTCCGAGAATGTGACCGTGTAGGTGACACTCGACGCGTTCGTCAGCGTGGCACCGTTGGTGGTAATCGAACTCACGATGGGCGGCACCGCATCAACCAGAACGCCGGCGGTAGACGCTTCGCCGCTCAACGTTGTTGACACTGCATTACTATGCACATCGACAATCGTGCCGCCGTTCAACGCAAGTGAGGAACCGAGGGCAATGCCGTTGGTATCCAGGTTGCCGCTTGCCACAACGTAACGGAAGGTCAGCGTGCTGGTACCGGAACCCGAAATGTATTGCGCATCGACCGTGCCGCCGGTATCGAGCGTCAGCGTAATGTATGGCGTGCCGCCTGTGATATCGACCGTGACGCTCTTGTTCAGGTTGAGCGTAAAGTCCAGGTCCTGGCCGGCGATATAGGTGGCGTTAGCCGGCACGTCCACGCTGGTAACCGCCGGCTGGATCGCATCGACGTCGATGCCTGCCGTCGATGGTTCGACGGCGTTGATCGCCAGCACCGCATTGTTGGTCGCCGCATCCTTGATGGTGCCGCCGTTGGTGTCGATGGCCGTGCCGGTCACGATGCCGGTCAGGTCTTGCGAGCCCGACGTCGGGATGTAACGGAACGTCAATGTGCCTGTGCCGCTGCCTGACACGTAGTTGGCATAAACAGTGCCGCCGGTATCCAGCGTGATGGCAATACGCGGAGTGCCGCCGGTCGAATCCACCGTGACGCTCTCGCTGAACGTGACGGTGAAGTCCATGTTCTGACCCACACCGTACGTGCCGTCCGCCGGCACAGTCATGGCGGTGGCAGAAGGCGGCGTGTGCTCGATGGTGTAACTCTGGTCACCCGTATGTGCCGCCGTCAGCGTATTGCCATAGGCATCGGTGATGGAGGTTCCGCTGGTATTCAGATCCAGCCGCATCGTGCCGTCACCAGTCACCCCCGTCACCGTTACGGTATACACGCTGCCGCTGACCGCCGTCACCGATGAAATCGTGCCGGCGATTGTGCCGGTATTGTGCAGGCTGAAGTCGGTCGTGTCGGGCGGGCTGAGGCTGACATCGGTTGAGAATGTCACCGTGAAGGTCTCGGTGCCAAGGTTGTTGGTCGATGCCAGCACGGTGTCGATCGACGTGACCGTCGGCAAGATAGAGTCAACCAGCACGCCCGTCGTCGATGCTACGCTATTGAGCGTCGGATCGGTGTTATTGCCGATGGCATCCTGGATGGTGCCGCTGTTCAACACAATGCTGCCGCCGACCGCAATGCCGTTGGTATCGAGTTCGCCACTTGGCACGACATAGCGGAACACCAGCGAACTGGAGCCGGAACCGGAAAGATAGAAGGCGTCTACCGTGCCGCCGGTGTCGAGCGTGATCTGGACATATGGCGTGCCGCCAGTTGTATCGACTGTGACGACTTTGGTGAAGTTGACCGTGAAGTCGAGATCGGTACTGGTGCCATAAGTGCCGTTGACCGGCACGCCGACCGAACTCACCGCCGGCACAATGGCGTCGATATCGACACCCGCAGTCGACGCTTCGCCGGTCAGGTTCAAGCCGCTGCCCGCCGCCGCGTTCGTTGCAGCATCCTTGATCGTGCCGCCGTTGAGGTCAATTGCTGCGCCGGTCGCAATGCCGGTCAAGTCCTGGTTGCCGGACACGACGGTGTAGCGGAAGGTCAGCGTATTGGTGCCGCTGCCGGAAACGTAATTGGCGTAGACCGTGCCGCCAGTGTCGAGCGTCACGGCGATACGCGGCGTCCCGGTGACGGTAACGGCTTCGCCGAACGTCGTGGTGAAGTCGAGGTCTTGCCCGGCGACGTAGGTGCCGTTGCCGGGGACGGTCACGGAAGCCACCGCAGGGGCGGTATGGTCTATCGTATAGCTTTGGTCGCCGGTATGCGATGCAGTAAGCTGATTGCCAAAGTTGTCGGTGATCGCGTCGCCGGCATTGTTCAGGTCAAGCCGCAAGCTACCGTCGCCGGTGACGCTGCCCACCGTCACGGTCCAAGTGGTGCCGCTGCCGGAAACCGTAGTGACCGTACCGCTGGTTGTGCCTGTGCCGACAACCGTGAAATCGCTGGCGTCGACACCGTTGACCGGCGCCGAGAACGTCACCGTATAGACTTCCGAAGACCCGTTGTTCGGGCTGGTGCCGGCAATGTCGATCGAAGTGACCGTCGGTGGAATCGCATCGACCAGTACGCTGGTCGTAGTGCCGACACTGTTGAGGCTCAAGACAGCGGCATTGGTGGCCGCGTCCCTGACGGTGCCGCCGTTCAGGACAATGGACGAACCCAGCGTCACGCCCGTCGGATCATTGTCGCCACTGGTGACTGTGTATTCGAACGTCAGCGCATTGGTGCCGGAGCCGCCCACATAACTTGCATGAACGGTGCCGCCGGTATCGAGCGTGAGGTCGATGTAAGGCGTGCCGCCGCCGGTGGTAACCAGCACGTTCTCGGAGAAGTTGACGGTGAAGTCGAGCGCCTGCCCGGCGCCGTATACACCGTTCGCAGGTACACCGACCGAACTGACGGTCGGTGCGATCGAGTCGACGTCCACGCCGGCAGTGCTTCCCACGCTGTTGAGCGTCAGCACGGCATCATTGGTCGCCGCATCCTTGATCGTGCCTCCGTTGATCGTGATGGCGGAATCGAGCGTGACGCCGTTGGCATCGTTCTG
>FTIP01382792.1_pt1 | contig 10686 bp, 11 predicted proteins | sample 1658301 | NCBI WGS metagenome assembly FTIP01 (sample SAMEA3914813, study PRJEB12502) | metagenome | biome: forest; material: soil | place: Canada | collected 2011-07-07 | depth 0.3 m
GCCTCGATGGCCGACGGCGCGGCGGGCGGGGCCCTGGTCATGGCCGGCTTCGCCCTGGCGTCGATGCCGGCGCTCGCGGCGGCGCCGTGGGCCTGGCGCCGCTGGCGCGCGTTGACGGGACGCCAGGCGTCGGCCGCCGACATCACGGCGTTGGGCTACCGGATCGCGGGGCTCGGCCTGGCCGTGAGCGCCGGCTGGGCCGTCGCGCTGGGAGCGAGCGATCGTTTCGCGGCGTTCTGCGCCAGCTGATCGCACCCTTACCTTTCGACGAACGCGCGCTCGATCACGTAGGTGGCCGGGCGATTCATCGACCCTTCGGAAAATCCCAGCCTCTCGAGCAGGCCGCGCGTATCGGCCAGCATCGGCGGGCTGCCGCACACCATGCAGCGGTCGAACGCCGGATCCGGCGCCGGCAGCCCGATGTCGCGACCCAGCTGGCCCGATTCGATCAAGGCCGGAATCCGCCCCTGGTGGACGAACGACTCGCGCGTGACGGTGGGGTAGTAGATCAATTGCGCCGCGACCTGGGCCCCGATGAACTCGTCGCGCGGCAGTTCGCGCCGAAGCAGGTCGTCGTAGGCCAGTTCCGCCACAAGGCGACACCCGTGCACGAGAACGACGCGGGCGAAGCGCTCGTAGGCCTCGGGGTCCCGGACGATGCTCAGGAACGGCGCCAGGCCCGTGCCGCTCGCCAGCAGATAGAGCGTGCGCCCCGGCAGCAGGTTCTGCATCAACAAGGTCCCTGTGGGCTTGCGCCCGACCAGCACCGTGTCGCCTGGCGCCACGTGCGCGAGGCGCGACGTGAGCGGCCCGTCGGGTACCTTGATGCTGAGGAATTCGAGCCGCTGGTCGAAAGGCGAGCTCACGATGCTGTAGGCCCGCATCAGCGGACGGCCCGCCACCTCCAGGCCGATCATCACGAACTGCCCGCTCTGGAAGCGCAGCGACGGATCCCGCGTGGTGGTGAACGAGAAAAGGCGATCCGTCCAATGATGGACGCTCAGGACGCTGGCTGCGAAATACGGATTCATCTCGACTCCGGAAGGTGCCCCAGCATGCCCTGGGCCGGCGTCCGGCGCGTTGACGCGCGGCAAATGCCCCCGCGAGCAGGACGCGAAACGCGCGCGGTTGACCTGGCGCAAGCACGCGCCGCGCCGTTCGGCGTGCAATGGCGGGCGCAAGCAATGCGTTTCGTCCGCCCGGAATCCCATGTCAACTTCTTCACCTTCCACCCCGCTCGAGGCCCCCGCCAGCGAGATTCCGCATCGCAAGCTGATCCGCACCTGGCTGGCGCCGTTGTCGACGCGCAGCACGTCGCGTGCGCTCGCGCTGGTCGTGACGGACGTCGCGCTGTTCGCGGCCTGCCTGGCCGCGGTCGTTCTCGCGCCGGAGGCCTGGATGCAACTGGCCGCCAGCGTGGCCACCGGCCTCGTGATCGGCCGCCTGTTCATCCTCGGACACGACGCCTGCCACCAGAGCCTGACCAACCATCGAGGCCTGAACCGATGGCTGGGCCGGCTGGTGTTCCTGCCCTCGCTGACGCCCTACAGCCTGTGGGAGGTGGGGCACAACGTGATCCACCACGGCTACACCAACCTGCGCGGCTTCGACTTCGTGTGGCAGCCCCGGTCGCTCGAAGAGTACCGCGCGCTACCCCGCTGGAATCGCGCGCTCGAACGCATCTACCGCAGCGGCTGGGCGCCGTGGCTGTACTACATCGTCGAGATCTGGTGGGCGCGGCTGCTGTTCCCGAATCGCCAGCGCATGCCCAGCCGGCGTCCCGTGTTCACGCTCGACGGCCTGCTGGTCTGCGCGTTTGCGGCCGCCTGGATCGCGGGCCTGGCCTGGGGCGCGCACGCGACAGGGCAGTCCGCCGCGTGGCTCGTGGGCGTCGGCTTCGTGCTGCCCTTCGTGCTCTGGAACGGGCTGATCGGGTTCGTCGTCTACGTGCATCACACCCATCCCGGCGTGGCGTGGTACGAGGACAAGCGAAGCTGGGCAGCGGCGCAGCCCTTCGTGTCCACCACGGTCCACCTCACCTTCAAGTCCATGATGGGAACCGTGCTGCACCACATCATGGAGCACACCGCCCACCACGTCGACATGGGCGTGCCGCTCTACCGGCTCAAGGAAGCGCAGGCCTTGCTCGAGAAGAAGCTGGCCGGACACATCGTGGTGCAGCCGTTCTCCTGGCGCTGGTACGCCGACACCGTGCGACGCTGCAAGCTCTACGACTTCGACACGCGGTGCTGGACGGACTTTTCCGGCAGGCGCAGCGACGCGATCGCAGGGCAAGCCACCTGAATCGCTTCCCCACCGGGAGAACGCCGCCATGTCCACGCCTCGCGCCGATCGGCGCCCCGTCACGCCCCGCTGGCGCTTCGATGGATTCGAGGCGCTCGATGTCTGCCACCGCGAGACGCTGCGCATGCTCGGGCAACTGGATGCGCTCCTGCGCCGACTCGACGAGACGGGCTCCGATGCCCGGACGCGCGAGATGGCCGCGGAGATCGGTCGTCACTTCTCCGTCACGATGCGCGAGCATCACGAGGACGAGGAGCGGCACGTCTTCCCCGCACTGTGGGAGGGCGGCGACGCGGCGACCCGGCATGCCGTCGAGTGCCTGCGCCAGGACCACTTCTGGCTGGGCGCCGACTGGCGCCAGCTTTCCCCGCTGGTGGATGCCATCGCCCACGGCCAGGCGTGCTGCGACATCGAGGCGCTGCGCCAGGGCGCGGAGGTGTTCGGGCTCTTGTGCCACGATCACATCGCGCAGGAGGAATCGCTGATCTACCCGCGGGCGAATGCCACGATGTCGGAGACGGCGCGCGCCTCGATGAATCGAGAGATTGCGTCGCGGCGGTGCCGAGGCCCGGCGTTCGCCGCACGTCCTTGACGGTCGCGGCGCCCCGAACCCGTCAAGCCAGGCTGGCGGCCAAGGCCTTGTGCCATTGGCGCAGGCGCCGGGCCGAATGAAAGTCCAGCATGTCGTCGACTGCCGTCGACGGCTCGCACGCGCTGCCCGCCCGCGACTCGACGTCGATGTCGCCCAGCACCGGCACCCCGGACTCCCTGCGCAACGCGTCCACGAAGTCGGCGGGCAACGCCACGCACACGATGATCTCGTACAGGCGGCCCAGCATGTGCGCCGTCTCGGGAATGGCGCGCACTTCCTGCTCGCCGGTGAAACGGGGCCGCACCAACGCGACGCGTGCACCAAGATCCACCGCGGCGCGATAGGCCAGCAACGCGTCGTCCAGCGAAGGATCGTCGCAGAGCAGGCCCAGGTTCTTGTCCTTCAGCAAGGCGCAGCCCGCATCGCCACTCGTGCTGGAAGGATCCAGGGACGCACGGCCCGGCACACCGTCCGCAACGCCCAGGGGCGATGCAACGCTGGCGCGAAGCGAGGCGGGGATCGGTTGCAGGCTCATGGAAGTTCAGGCTCGACGAAAGAAGGCGACTTTGATGTGGAGCTTAGTCACCGGTCTTCCTGTCGGCTTGCGCTTTGTCAAGAAGGCGCCACCGCAGCCGCCGTGTCGCCGCGTCGTTACCGTGCATTGACCGACTGTTACCGAGTGCTCCCCTGCGTTCTCACTGGGTTGTTCATCCCTTCATAGGATCACTTCATCCAATCCGCAGTGCCCAGGAGTTCCCCATGTTCGCCATGCCCCAGACCGATTCGACCGCCGCCTTCGCCGCCACCCAGGGCATCCTCGCGGCGTTGGCGAAGCCCGCGTGCCGACCTGCGGCACCGCCGGTCAGCGACACCATCGCCGCGTCGATGCAGGTGCTCATGCAGACCCTGGCACCGCAGAAGAGGCTGGTGCGCGCCGGCGACCCCATCTACCGCGCCGGCGACAAGTTCGAATGCCTGTACATCCTGAATTCCGGGATGATCAAGATCGTCAAGTTCACGGCCGACGGCCGCGAGCAGGTGGTCGGCCTGAAGTTCCGCGGCGACTGGCTGGGCCTGGACGGCATTGCCCGCGGCACCTACGGCTGCGATGCGGTCGCGATGGACACCGGCGAGGTCTGGGCCGTGCGCTACGACAGCCTGCTGGCCACCTGCGGTCGCCATCCGGCCCTGCTGACGATGCTCCATGGGGCGATGAGCCAGGAGATCACGCGCGACCGCGAATCGCTGATGTCGGTCTGCACGCTGCCGGCCGACGCCCGCGTGGCCAACTTCCTGCACTACTGGGCCGAGTCGCTGGGCACGCGCGGCTTGCGCACCGACCAGATCACGCTGCGGATGACCCGCGCCGAGATCGGCAACTACCTCGGCCTGACGCTGGAATCGGTCAGCCGCGCGCTGTCGAAGCTGGCCCGGGAACAGATGATCTCGTTCGCCGAAAAGGGTCGGCGCGAAGTTCGCATTCCCGACCTGCACGGATTGGCCGCCTACGTGCAGCGCACGCTGTGCGTCGAACGCGACGTCGTCCTTCAGTGATCCGAAGGATCGAGGCCGTCCGGTCGCGCGGAAGTGAGCTTGGCGATCGCGAGCGCCAGGTCGTCGCGCGAGTAGGGTTTGCGCAGCAACTCCCAACTCGACGGCGAATCGCGATCCGCGTCCAGCAGTTCGGCCGAGAAGCCCGACATGAGCAGGATGCCCAGGCCCGGGAAGCGCCGCTGCGCTTCGGCAGCCAGCTCGGTGCCCCGGATCCCCGCCCCGAGCGCGATGTCCGTCAGCAGCAGGTCGAACGAAGCCCGGGGCCCGAGCATCGCAAGCGCCTGCTCGCCGCTGGCCGCAACGGTCACGCGACACTCCAGGTGCGCCAGGAACTTCTCGACCACGCTGCGAACCTCCGCATCGTCCTCGACCAGAAGCACTTCCAGTCCCGGCTTGACCGTCGCCGAAACGGGATCGATGCCCGGTGAATGCAAGGCCTCGGCGACGGGATGCGGCAGATAGAGCGCGACCGTCGTGCCGGCGCCGGGGGCGCTGTCGATCGAGATGGCACCGCGCGACTGCTTGACGAAGCCGTACACCGTGCTGAGGCCGAGGCCGGTTCCGCGTCCCGCCTCCTTGGTGGTGAAGAACGGCTCGAACGCCCTCGCCTTGACCTCCTCCGGCATCCCCGCGCCGGTGTCCGAGATCGACAGCAGCACGAAGCCGCCTGCGGAATCGGACACGACATCCAGTTCGCCCGACACGGCCGCAGGCAGCTTGGCGCAGGGGCTGGCGCGAAAGTGCAGTTGCCCGCCGGCAGGCATCGCATCGCGGGCATTGATGGCGATGTTGAGCAGCGCGGATTCGAGCTGCACCGGGTCGGCGACGACGGCCAGCCCGGCCTGGGCGATCGTCACGTCGATGCGGATGCGCTGGTCGAGCGTGCGGCGAAGCATGTCGGCCAGCGATCCGAGCATCGCGTCGACGTCGACCTGCGTGGGCAGCAGGACCTGCCGCCGCGAGAACGCCAGCATCTTGCTCGTGAGCTCGGCCGCGCGCCGCGTCGCGCGCGTGGCGGCCGCCAGCAACTGGAGGCCGTAGGCGTCGACCGCCAGCGAGGGCCGATCCTCGAGCACCTGGAGATTGCCCTGGATGACGGTCAGGAGGTTGTTGAAGTCATGGGCGATCCCGCCCGTCAATTGCCCCACCGTCTCGAGGCGTTGCGCATGGTTGAGGGCCTCCTCGGTCTGCGATCGTTGCAGCGTCGTCCCGAACAGGTTGGCGAGCGACTCGAGGAACCGGGCCTCGTCTTCCGAGAAGCGCTGCGGCGTCCGGGACACGGCGGTCAGCACCCCGATGGCACGCCCGCGGTCGAAGATGGGCACGGCCAACGCGCACACGGCGCCGGCTTCCACCAGACGCTCGCTGACCTCGAAGCGGATCTCCGTCCGGAGCGAATGAACGATGACGGTCTCGCCATGCATGAGCACATGCCCCGCCATCGTCTGCGGCCCGCTCAGCCCGCGCTCGCCAATGCTGCCTTCGACGAGGCTGCCCTCCCCGCTGGTGATCACGAACTCCTCGCGATCGGATTGCAGCAGTTGCACGAACGCCGCCTCGACCTGCAAGGCCTCGCAGGCGATGCGCGGCACCTGTTCGAGCAGGACCTGGGGATCCCTCGAATCGACCGCGATGCGGCCCAGCTTCGCAAGATGCTCGCTGTAGCGACCGCGCTGCAGGGCCTGCTTGACCCGCGGATAGGCGCCGATGCCCCGGATCGCGGCGACGACCAGCGGCGGCCCGTCGCGCCTCAGGGGGCTGAGGGCGATCTCCACGATCACCTCGCTGCCGTCGCTGCGCCGGGCGACGAGTTCCATCTGCGTGCCCATCGGGCGCGTGCGCGGTGCGTGCGCATAGCCTGCCCGATAGGAGGCGTGGCGGGGTCGAATGCTGTCGGGCACCAGCGAATCCACGGACAGCCCCGACAGTCGACCGGGCTCGTACATCAGGAGCAATTCCGCAGCCGGATTCGCCAGCACGATGGCGCCGTCTCCGTCGACGACGAGCAGCCCGTCGGGATAAGCGCCGAACAACGACTCGAAGACGCCGCCGAGATCGATCTTGCCGGCGGGCCCGAGCGGGCGGGACGAGTCCGGATTCATCGCACCACGACCGGCGGCAGGAGGACATAGCCCGCGCCCCGCACCGCCTTGATGATCCGGGGGTCGTCGACGTCGTCTCCCAGTTTCTTGCGCAGTCGCCCGACCTGGACGTCGATGGTGCGGTCGAACGGCGCCGCACCCCGGCCACGCGTCTGCTCCAGGAGGAAGTCGCGCGAGAGGACGTGGCCCGGATGCTCGGCGAACATGCGCAGCAGGTCGAATTCACCCGTCGTCAGCGACACCGGCTCGCCCTGGGGGTTCGTCAGGCTGCGCAACGCGACATCGACCTCCCAGCCCGCGAATTGAAGCCGCCGCCGCTCGGGCGCCGCGCCGACCGGGGCGGCCGCGGCAGCCGGCGAAGGGGTCGCCCCGGCGGTCCTGCGCAGGACCGCCGTGATTCTTGCCAGGAGTTCGCGCAGGTCGAACGGCTTGGTCACGTAGTCGTCGGCACCCACCTCCAGGCCGACGATCTTGTCCACGGCGTCTCCGCGCCCCGTCACGATCACGAGGCCGCACGTCCAGCCCTCACGCAGGCGGCGCGCGATCGACAGGCCATCCTCGCCAGGCAACCCGAGGTCGAGCAACACCAGCGCCGGCGTGTCGGCCGCCATCAGCGCCAGCAGCTCCGCACCCCGATGGGTCTGCGTGACGCGAAAGCCCCTGCTCTCGAGGTAGGTCGCGAGCAGCTGGGTGATCTCGAGCTCGTCGTCGAGGATGGCGATGTGGAGGGGCGCTGTCAAATGGGTTCCCGCGGGAGGCACGCTGCGTGAAACGCGAGCGTATCAGCTGACAAGCCTTGCCGCGACGAAAGCCGGAGGTACGGAACTGGACAAGAGCCGACGACCGGCTTGATCGGCATCAAGGCCGCTGGCGCAGGCCTGGCTATCGTGGCAATGATCAACCGCGGCCGTGCCGCCAGGAGCCCGCCATGAGTCCGTTCGTCGCCACCTTGTTCCCGCCGTCCGACCCGGTGGTCGCTGTCCATGACTCGACCGAAGAGACCGACGCGGCGGTCGATTTCCTGGGGCGCGCGGGCTATCCCTCCCGCATGCTCAAGGTCGTCGCCAGCCACGCCCGCGATCGCCAAGCCGGGCAGACATCGAAGCGTCGCCCGGCACGCGACCTCACCGCGTCGGGCATGTTCTGGGGCGTCCTGTGGGCCGCCATCGCCATGGCGGGAGCGGCCCTGATTGCGGGGAACGCCGTGCCGCCCGGAGCGATCCTGATGGCCGGTGCCCTGGTCCTCGCGATCCAGACCCTGGTGGTGCGCTCGAGCCTGGCCCCCGAGCACGTGACTCGGGCGACGTGGCAACAGCCCGGGCAATCCCAGGCCTCCTACGCGAGCGAACTCGCCGCGAACAAGATCCTGCTGCTGGTGAGTGGCTCCCGCAGCGACATCGCCCTGGCGCGATCGCTGCTGCGCGTGCGCGAGGTCGCGGCCAGCGACGCTTGACGCGCGAACGCTGCGCTCGCCACCGGCGTTGTCGCCTGCACCAAGGCCGCCTCCTCGATGTTCGCCAGAGAGCGGTCCCGCGGCGTTTTCATGAATCCCGCCACGCTCTCCATCCGGCACCACCCCTTGCTCAACAGCAGGCAGCGACTCGAGTTCTGCGACGAATCGCGCCGGCGCTTGATACAGCTCAAGGTGCCAGCGGGTCGGTCGAGAGATCCCCACATCAGTTTGCACCGAGCCGACCCGATAGCCCTGACAGGCTGATTTGGCGTGGGAGCTCGCCAAACATTCGATGATGTGCGGAATGAACGAACGCAATGGAACGGCCAGTTCTGTCAAATCGACGAGAGCGCGGGTTGCGGCCAGTCCGTTGTTTCGCCGACCGTGGCGTGATTTGCTGTCGGATCGATGAGTCCAACCGGTCTCACCTCGAAGTTGCAGATCGCTGAAGACCCCGAAATCCCTTCCTGGATTGGTCGGCGCCCGCTGGCGCTCGCTTCGCGAACTCCCTCCTTGAATGATCCATACCTCCCCTCAGTACCCCTGTTGCAGAGCTGGCATCGCAGGCTGATATTTGGGCAGGTCCTCGGAGATGCCCGATGACCACTCATCGACTGCCAGACCTTGCCCAACCAAATGTCCCTGTCCACCGATCCCCAGGCGCTGTACGACCAGACCGCAGGCAACTGGGCGCGGCATCGGCCCACGTCCTTGTCCGACTACACCGCGCGACCCCCGGTGATGGACATGTGCGAACCCCTCGCGGGCAAGCGCATCCTCGATCTTGGCTGCGGCGAGGGCTACTGCAGTCGGATGCTTCGCCAGCGAGGCGCGAGTGACGTCTTGGGAGTCGACCTCTCGCCGCGGATGATCGACCTCGCGCGCGAAGCCGAACGGGGACAACCGTTGGGCATCCGCTACGACGTCGCCGATGCAGCCAAGGTCGATCTCGATGCCGGCAGCCTCGATCTCGTCCTGGCGATGTTTCTCTTCAACTACCTCGGCGTCGAGCAGATGCGCGAGACGATGGTCAACGTGCATCGCATGCTGGCACCGGGCGGGCAATTCGTGTTCGCCGTCCCGCACCCGGCCTTTGCGTTCATGCGCGCAGCCGCGCCGCCGTTCTACTTCGACGTGGGCCGAGCCGGGTATTTCAGCGCACGCGACACCTCGTTCCCAGGGCGCATCTGGAAGCGCGACGGCAGCGCACTCGACGTGCAACTGGTGCACAAGACGCTGCAAGACTACTTCGACGGCCTGCGCACGGCGGGCTTCGTCGCGATGCCGACCGTGACCGAACTGACGGTCACTCGCGACATGGTCGAGCTGGACGAGCCTTTTTTCGGCCCGCTCTTCGATTTCCCGCTGCACATGGCCGTCAAGGTCACCCGTGCTTGAAACCCTGCATCCGGTCACCTCAAGGTCAGCCCCATGAAATCGCTCGAATCCGAATTCGTCAGCCTGCGCCACGATGCTCCGACGCGCTTCAAGCATGTCGCCGAGTGCCACCCGCTTTGGCACCATCCCTTCGTCGAGCGCTGCCGTGCGGGCCAGCTCACGCTCGCGCAAGTACGCGTGCTCGGCGCGCAGATGTACAAGTTCTGCCATCAGTTCCCGAGCTTTCTGGCCTTGGCGCTGGCATCTTGCCCGCAAGATGACGCGCGCATCGTGATTGGCGAGAACCTGTGGGAAGAGCTTGGAGAGGGCGATCCCCTGCGCGCCCATGCCGCCCTGTTCCGGCAATTCACGCGGGCCCTGGGCCTGGATGACGCGCAGTTGTCGGCGGTGCCCGCGTTGCCCGAGACCACGGCGTTGATCGACACCTATATGAGCCTGAGCAACCGGTACGGCGTGCTGGGCATCCTCGGCGCGCTCTGCTATGCCTCCGAGGGTATCGTCGCGGCCCTGTATTCGCATATTCAGGGCGCGCTGCAGCAGGCCGCCCCGTTCGACAGGCACGCGCTCATGTTCTTCGAAGTCCATATCTACGTCGACGACGGACATGCCGACAAGCTCGAATCCATCCTGCTGCCGATGTTGCACTTGCCGCAGGACGAGCTTCTCGTGGAGCAGGCGGTTCGCACTGCCATGGACGCGCGCTGCGCGTTCTTCGACGGCGTACTCCGCGAGGCCGAACGCATCGGCGTGCTCGACGCCTGCGGCACCACCTGACACCGCCCGGCCATGAATGCGCTCCCCACCTGGCTGCATGGATTGTTCGCGGTGCTGCCGACGCCGATGATGGCGGACGGATCCCTTGATCTGGAAAGCCTGGACAGCGTGGTCGAGCACTACCTGGCCGGCGGCGCCGTGGGGCTCGTACCGGCCAGCATCGCCGGCGAAGGCGACCTGCTCGACGAAGACGAACGCCGACACGTGATTCAGCGCGTCGTTCGCCGCTCGGCAGGTCGCGCGGCGGTCGTCGTCGGCGTGCTGGCCGACCGCCTGGCGGATGCGCTGGCCCAGGCCCGGGTCGCGGCCGACTGCGGCGCGGGCGGCTTGCTCGTCAAGCCGCCGCTGGGCGATGCGCAGGATGTGCTCGCGCATGTCAGCGCGATCGCACGATCGCTGCGCTTGCCGATCATCCTGCTCGACAACCCGAAGTTCGGTGCCTCCCTGCCGGCGGCTCTCGTCCAGACGCTGCTCGATGCCGTGCCGGCGGTCTGCGGCATCAAGCTGGA
>FTIP01164122.1_pt1 | contig 10633 bp, 16 predicted proteins | sample 1658301 | NCBI WGS metagenome assembly FTIP01 (sample SAMEA3914813, study PRJEB12502) | metagenome | biome: forest; material: soil | place: Canada | collected 2011-07-07 | depth 0.3 m
TGACGTTCGCCGGCGACGGCCTGGCGCTGGACATCGGCGATGACGGGCAGGGCTTCGAGCTCGATCGGGTGCAACTGGATCCGAGGCGCGGGATCGGACTGCGGAACATGCGCGAGCGGCTGGAGTCGATCGGCGGGTCGTTCGAGGTGAGGGCGGCGCCGGGGGCGGGGACGAGGTTGCGAGCGAAGGTGCCGCTGGGGGCGATTCGGAGGTTGACGGTGGGTTGACGGCCGTGATCACGTCCACCTGGCCTCCCTCAGGTGCGTTGTGCAGTATTCTCCCCTGGCAGCTCAACAACGAGATCAAGGTACCGATGTCCGCGTTCTCGGTACAGCCGTCGCCGGATCGGCACACCATTGCTTTTCGGAAGTGGTGGGTCAGGCACAAGGGGCGCAGCTTCGGAAAAGGCAGCCCGATCAGACCGAAGTCGGCGAACGCGAAAATCGACTCAAAGAGCACGCTGCCGTCTTGTTCGTGACGCACGCATTGCCCAGAAGCCTTTCGGTCGATTCGGTAGTTCAGATTGGGATTGAAAAATCATCCGCTTCGGAGGAGCCACCTGTGAATAGCTACCGGCTTGCATTCATGCTTGGAGTATCAGTGACCTGTTCACTAGCGCGAGCGGTACCTCAGACGCCCGTTGCCCCTGCGATATCCGGCAACTCAAGAGAGACAGACAGCGCATCGTGCTTTGTACGATTGGACGATGGCGGTCCGACGCTTGCTGTGCCTCAACAATTTTGGCGCCTTCAGTGTGGGAAGCCGGCTCAGCCGGTGACGCAGCAGTGGTTTGGATTCGATATCAACTATCCCCAAATGACGGCGGGCACTTGGATTGGGGTAATGGATCGATATCTGCAGCATGATTTGGGGGAGGGTGCGCCCATCAAGCAGTTTTCCGCGCGCATCGTCTGGATTTTCTTTGACAACGAAATTCCTTCGCCATTGAATAAAAACTGGCACGGGCCTGAGCCTCAGGTGTGGCGGATGAAAGAGAATGCGAAAGACATCGCTCGCCGCGAAAACGGTTTTCCGAATCCTCAAATATCGGCGTCAGAGATCCCCGGACTTATGCGGACCAAATGGGGTGAATATTTACCGCCGTCCCCCGAGGCATTGCAGCGATTGAAAGCTATTGGTTGGACACCTCCGCCACCTAATCAAGGTGAGTATACGGAGATGCCGGAGGCAGATTACGAATTGTTGGCATATTGTGATGACCGATATGCATGTGAAGGACACGTTCAGCTGAGGCAAAGTCATATTCAATACAGGTTTCTGATCCCTAATCGAGCTAAGGATCAGATGGCGAAATTCATTGCCTCAACCAATGGCATATTGCAGTCGTGGATAAGGAACTGATGGCTATGCCAGTGGAGCGTTCGATGACCAGACGGCAGCCACGCGGCCCTCGGCAGCCTGGTGTGGTCATCGGCGCTTCCCGGCTTGTGGTCATGGGCGCCTGCGGCAGCCACGGGGGCTTGTTCGACGCTGTAGAGCTGGAGTTTCATAGGAGAGCGCCTCCCGATCCAGCCGTATCAACTGCGCATAATGTGCGTTCCCGTGAATTGGCTAGTTAGCTCGCCAGCCCGCATGGATGCTGCATCCGCGTGATTTTCGGCCCCGGACAATATGACCGCGAGGACGGTCGCTGAGAGGCCCGCCGTCGCCTTCGCCAGGGCCCTCAGAAAAAGGTCTAGCTGTTCTGGACTTGCTTGCGCGTCGGCTAGCCATTGAAGCAGCGGAACCTCGTCCACGCCGGCGACTATTGCGAGCGTTTTTAGTTGCGCTGCGGTCGGCTTGCGCTTGGTGTGAATCCAGTCCGATCGGATTTGCGGCGTGATGCCGAATCGCGCGAGGGCATGCTTTTCCTCGCGTGTCAATCGATCGAGCACGGACTTCAGGCGGTCGTCGTGGGCCATTGCTGATTTCCTGTATTTGCGTATCGTGTCAGCGGTTTCCTACATTTGCGTACCGCTGCATGGACTCTACCGGACCGCTTGTCGCTCGTGAACCTGGCTCGATCCAACCTGGCGAGCCGCTGACGCTTTTCGGCTACTCGGTGCACTGCTCGCGGGTGGCGCTGGAGCGGGCCGAGGTGGCGAAGGTGTTCGTCCAGGTCCGTAAGCAGGGTGTGGTGATGTGCGGCCGGGTCGTCCAGTGCGATCGGTTCGACTCGGGGGAGTTCTTCAAGGTCGACACGCAGCGCGGGCACCAGTGGTTCGCGGCCAGGCAGACCCGCCTTTGTTCTGGCGATGGCCGCTGCACCTGTGAGGCGTCGCGATGAGCTGTGGCAACCTGTTCTTGCACTTGCCCGCGTCGGCGGTCTGGTCTTTAGCGGTGATTCTGCTGCTTGCGGCGATTGGTTTCAGCAACGTGATGATGTGGCTTGCCTTCCGCGTCGCCGAGCGGGTGAAGCCGAGCCAGGCGTTCGTGGAGCGTGTGCGGCGAGCTCGGGAGCGGCAGCGGTGAGCGGCTTCTCGGTGTTCCATCAGGTCGTGGTCACGCCGGACTGGCGCCGCATCGGGGGCGTGCCTGGTGTGGCGCTTCGGCGAGCGCAGCACGGCGAGCAGCCCGTGTCGCGGCGCCGCCTGGCGCTTGGCCTGCGGGTCGAGGACCTGGCCGAGCTTGCTGGGCTGTCGTCGTGGACGATCTGGCGTTTGGAGTCGGGCCGTGGCGTGAAGCGCAAGTCGCGCGAGCGGGTCCTGCAGGCGCTCCGCCAGGTCGAGAAGGCTGCCGCGTGAGCCGCGTGGCGCAAGGATCTCTGCACGGGCGAAGCTGCCAGAGCCTCTCGGCACGTGTCGTCGCTGTTCGCGGCCGTGCGGCCTCGCTGCTGCACCTGGTGGTCGTGGCAGCGCAGCGATGCCCCCTGGTCAGGCCGATGGATGCGGGCGCGGTGCTGGAGGCCCGACCCCTTCCCCTCGCGCTCAAAAGCCGCATTCCTGTCCCAACAGCCATGGTCGCCGAAGACGGGCTTGAGGTCGTTCAGACCTCAACCCCGCTGAAGGCCCCTGCGAATGTCGAGTGTGTACAGGCTCAAAGGAGCGCCTTGGGCGCGACGTTCTGCCAGATGGCTAGGGGGGTGGCGTGACTGTGTCCGTTCATCGCCTGGCGCCCCACCTGGTGGGCGCCGTCGAGCGCCTAGGCGGCGCTTGTCGCCGCCAGGGCGCCGACGGGGCCGAATTAGGGGAAACCCGAGGGGGAGAGGGCTTAGTAACACCTCTCCCTAGTGCCACCGGTGGCACAAACGGCACCCCAGCGCCGTTTTTCGTCGATTGGCTGAGCATCAGTCAGATCCACCCGGAGGGTGGGCTGCCGGAGGTCGACTCGGGTTGTGTTCTCGGGGTCGACGAGGACGGACAACTGCGTTGGAAGACCGTTGCCTCGGTGAAGCACGAGGGTTCGTTCGATACCTCGCTGCAGGTCAAGTGCGATGGTTTCCGGGTTACGTTCTCGGGCAACGTGTCGCGGTTTGGCCGGATGGAGAACGTCTGGGGCTACGACTTCTGGGAGTGCTTGCGTCGCGTCAATGCGGTGTTGGCGCACTACGAGTTGCCGCCTTTCACGGCCGGCTCGAAGCGGGAACAGCTCTCGAAGGGGGAGCTTCGCTACGTGTGGTCTGGGGCGCGCGTGTCGCGGATCGACATGACGGCCAACTACGAGGCTGGTTCCGCCGACAACGCGCATGCGTACCTCGCTTGGCTGGGCACCCAGCATGTTGGCCGGCATGAAGGTCGTCGTCTCGGGCAGGGCGAAACCGTCGCGTGGGGTGGCGGCAAGCGCCAGTACTGGAAGGCCTACATAAAGCACCTGGAGTTGCAGCATCACGGCTGCGAAGACCAGCGTGTGATCGACCACTGTGCCGCGCGGGGCATGGTGCGTTTTGAGGGAACGCTACGGTCAGACGCCCTGACCCGTTTCGGCGCCGCGTATCTGGGCGACTATGAAAGTGGATGGGCCATGGGTGAGCTGATTCGTGTGTTCAACGAGCACGCTTGCGTTGCTGCGCGCGCTGAGCGCGGTACTGACGATTTCGACGAGCTGCCGAAGCATCTTCGTGCCACGGCGCGCGACTACCTCGCGGGAATGGACATGCAGGCTTGCATGTCGCGTCGATCGTTCTATCGGCACCGTCGTGAGCTGCTGTCCTACGGCATCGACATCGCGGTGCGCAACGTGCTGCCTTTCCAACCTCGCGTGCGAGTTATCGAGTTGACGCGCGCAGAGGTTCCATCCTGGTACCAACTCGCTGCCTAGAAAGGGCTAACCAATGTCTCAAATGGAAATCGTGGGTCTCAAGCGCTTCAAAGGGACCGTCGACGGCAACGCGATCGATAGCGCGAAGATCTTCGTTCGCATCAAGCTGGACGGGTCGCGCAACACGGCTGACCAGCTGGCGGCTGGCTTCTGCGTCGAGGAGTTGCGCGTCGATCCGGCCGTGGTGAAGCGCATCGAGCACAACCCGCTGCCGCTCTTGTGCGAGGTCGAGACGGAGCGTGTTTCGAACGGCAAGGTGGCGCGTGAGGTCGTGATCGATATCCGGCCGATCGCGGCTACGGCGGCCGCGTTGGCCCCGGTGGTCAAGAAAGCGGCGTGACGTCATGGAGCCGGATGACTGCGATGAGGAGGGTGCTGCGGTCGTTTGCGAGGACTGTGGCGAGTCCAGTCCGGAGGATGACGTGAGTGTGGAGGATGGACCTGGCGGTGCGTCGTGGTTCACGTGCCCTCACTGTGGCGGCTGGAGCTTCGTATGAGCGCACACCTGACGACTTGGGTGCGGGTCGCGATCTACTTCGGCTTCCTGGTGGTTGCGATCGTGCGCTTGGCGATTTACGTGCGCGGGAGGCGTTGAACGTGCGCCGCGTCTTGCGAGATCTCGCCTGGCTGGCCTTCGGTGGCTTGGCGGGCCTTCTGGCTGCGATGCTGGCCGTAGCGCGGGGGTGGGTGTGATGGGCTACGCGGCGAATGGCTTTTGCTTCGATGCGCCCGATGCAGCTGCTGCCTACGCGTGCGGGCATGACTACCCGTTGGCGTCGGTGATGGTTGACGCTGGCGGCAATCCGGCGTCGGTGGTGATCGAGTGCACGTCGTCGACGGGCAACGTGCTGACGCTGCAGCGTGATGTGAACGGGGCAGTGCAGGGTACGTCGACGCTTGCGCTGACGGCGCCTGCGTGTGACGTGGACGAGTGGCACACGTTCTATCCGTTCTCGTGGTCAGCGGCCGACGGTTTGACGGTTGCGTACGCGGTTGCGGGGGCCTGGCTGGTGGGGTGGGGCGCTCGCATGGCTGTGCGCGCGCTCGGTGTTGGAGATTCGGGTTCGGCGGGTTCGTCGGACGACTAGTGCGGGAGGGCCGGGCCGCCTTTTTTCCCGGTCGATTGAAGGAGAAATGACATGAAGAAGATTCTCGGCGGCGCTGCCGCTCTGATCGGTTCGGCGGCGGCGATGGCGCAGACCGGCACGACGCCGGACACGTCGTCGATCACGACGGCGGCCACTACGGTCGGCACCATCGGCGCGGCGGTTTTTGCCGTGTATGTCGGCGTCAAGGTCTTCAAGTGGGCGCGCTCGGCGCTGTGAGGATCGAGGGGGCTTCGGCCCCCTTTTTTGAGTGCCTGGTCGTGTGCTGAAACAAGGGGAGACGACGATGGGAATTTGGGTGTTGCTGGCGGTTCTGGGTGGCCTATGGCTCGCTTTGCGCGGTTGATTGTCTGGATCCTGCTGGCGTGGGTCGTGGCCTTCTGGTTCGCGAGTGCTTGGGCGTCCGGCACAGTGCCGGCGTCCGGTGCTGCGGTGACGGAGTACACCGATGGGACGACTGTTGCGTCTGCCAACGATCTTTGTCAAGGCTGGGCGGGGCAGGCGATTGCGACCGGCGGGCCGTTTGGCGTCTACGCCGTCGTTGCTGCTGCGAACTCGTCTTTCATGACTTGCGTGATTCACTCGAAGTGCGCCCCTGGGTACTGCGGTTGCACGACGGACTATTGCGGAGACATCATCAGTGGCCAGCGGAATTTTGGTGCGGTGCAGGTGCCCGGGTGTCCGGCGAACTCTGCTGCTAACAGCGCTGGGACTTGTACCTGCGGCAACGGGTTCGGCGTGGGCGCTGACGGCGCTTCGTGTTCCAGTGTTTGCGGTTCTGCTGGTTCATCGAACAGCGAGTTTGGAAGCGGCAGCTATTCGGTGACAGGCAACCTCAACAACCTCTGCTCTCCGAATGGCTGCGCGATCTCCGCGAGCATCACGGCGACGAGTCAGGGGAGTGGCGACCAGTTTGCGTCGGGGCCGTTCACTAACACGGGTGGGACGTGCAATCCGACTGCGAGCACGACTCCCACTCAGGCGTCCGGTCAGTCGAGTTGCACTGGCGCGAATATGTGCGGTGGTACGGTGAACGGCACGTATATCTGCACGAAGTGCGGGACAGCGTCGACTGCGCCTGTGACGTCGACTTCGTCGACGACTTCGACGCCTGCTTCTGGCGCGTCTTCGACGTCGACTACTTCGACGTCGACGTCCACGACCGATAACGCTAATGGCACGTCGACGACCACGACGACGACGAAGAATGGCGATGGCTCCACGAGTTCGAGTTCCACCACCTGTGTAACGGGTACGAAGGGCTGCACGGGAGCGACCGACGATGATCAGAAGGATTCCTTTGGTGGTAGCTGTGGCGGCTCGTTCACGTGTGACGGTGATGCGGTGCAGTGCGCGATCGCGCAGGAGCAGCATCAGAGGGCGTGCACGTTCTTCCAGCCGGAGAGCCAGGTGGGTAGCGCGATTGCTGGTGAGGCAGGGAGCTACGACACGGCGAAATCGGACGGCAATGTGCCGACGTGGTCGCCGTCGCATCCGGGTAATGTGACGTCGACGGATGTTGATCTGTCGAAGAGCTTGGACTCCTCGCAGGTCTGGATTTCGTCGTGTCCTGCGGATCGTGTGTTTGCGGCGCCCATGGGGCTGGTTGTCACCTTTCCGATTTCGCAGGTGTGTGCGCCGCTGCAGCTCGCCGGCAATGCGCTGCTGGGTGTCTGCTTCTTCATCGCGGCGTTTATCGTTTTCTACAAGAAGGGTGGTTGAGCATGTGGTTCGCGCCGCTGATTGGCGGTCTGATCGACGTAATGGGTACGTTGGTCGGTCGCGTGCTGATCTCCCTTGGGATCGCCTATTTTTCGTACCAGGGCATCGATACGTCGATCATGTGGGCGAAGCAGCAGTTTTTCAGCTCGGCGGCCGGGCTGGACCCTCTGACGCTGCAGGTGATGAGCTTGCTGCGCATCGATCAGTGCGTGAATTTGCTGGTTTCTGCCATCACCGCTAGGTTGACGTTCAGCGGGATGCAGGCGGGTGCGATGAAGCTGGCCAGGTTGAAGTGACATGGCCATCACGCTGGTTACTGGGCTGCCTGGCCACGGAAAGACGCTGTACTCGCTTGTGCGCTACAAGGAAGAGGCCGAGCGCGACGCGCGCCAGGTCTGGCACAACGGGATCAAGGGGTTAAAGCTCGATTGGGTTGAGCATGATCCGTTGGTGTGGTTCACGCTGCCGGCCGGGGCGGTGATGATCATCGATGAGGCGCAGAAGATCTTCCGCCAGCGGCCTCGAGGCGGTGAGGTGCCGCCGCATTTCGAGCAGCTTGAGACGCATCGGCACCTGGGCATTGACCTGGTGCTGATCACGCAGCATCCGACGCTGGTCGACGCGCACGTGCGCAAGCTGGTCGACCGTCACTTTCACGTGGTCAGGTCCTTCGGGACGCACCAGGCGACGGTGTACGAGTTTCCGACCGGAGCGCAGGACTATCCGGAGAAGGCGAAGCGGAAAGACGGGGTCGTGCGGCACCAGTGGCGCTACCCGAAGTCCGCGTTCCAGTGGTATCAGAGCGCCGAGGTGCACACGGTCAAGCGGCGCATTCCGGCCAGGCTGTGGATTCTGGTGCTGCTGGCTGTTGTCATTCCGGTGCTGTTCTGGTTGGTGTACGAGCGCGTCTGGGTCGAGCACGGCGGGATGGGGGCGCGCGCGAAGCCTGGTGCCGCAGCATCGGCGTCTGGTGCCGCTGTTCAGGGCGTGGCGTTGGCCAGGCCGCCGGCGATGGTCGACGCGATGGCGGCGGACCAGTACCTGGCAACGTATCGTCCGCGCATTCCCGGCCTGGCCTTCACGGCGCCGGTCTACGACCACCTGACCAAGCCGGTCGAGGCGCCGTATCCGTCCGTCTGCGCGTACTCGCCGGACTTCCCGTGTCGCTGCTGGTCGCAGCGCGGTTTCAGCCTGGTCGTGCCTAAGCCGCTGTGCGAGCAGCTGGCGCGCGAGCCGATGGACCCGATCTGGCTGCGCCGCGGCGCGATGGGCTTCGAGCGTGGCGGTGCTGGCGCGGTCGAGGCGCGGGCGTCGGAGCCGGACCGTTCTGCGCCGGTGCAGCCGCTTGTGCAGGCCAGCGGGCGGTAGATCTGCCGCCTGGGCTGGCGCGTTGGGGCGTTCCTGGGCCGTTTCGACTGCGGCTGAGGGCTTGGTGGCCTGAGCGGCGGTTGATGCCTCCAGGGGCTTCGTTTGAGCCAGGGCGACGGTCAGCGTTGCCAGGTTGTGTGCTTCGCGGTCTCGTTCGGCCAGGCCGGCCCAGGAAAAAGCCCACAAAGTTAGTAGGACATGTCGCGGTGTTTCGGTGCTTTTCCAACGGCGGATTGTCCGTTCGGAGACGTCGAAGAATGCGGCCAGGTCGTGGCTCGTGAGGTGTTTCAGGAGCGGGTCGGCTAATAGGTCGGCCAGGTCGCCGAGATGCTTCGGGAATCTGTTCAGCATGGCGCGATGTCGGCTGTCGACCAGGCGAAAAAAAGCCCCCAAGTGGGGGCCTTCAGTACCGTGACCAGGCGCCGACCTCGGTCGACCAGGTGGAGCCACCAACGGCGCATAATGTGCGTTATGTCAAATCACAAATTGACCTCGATCCATCGACACGCACACAGCCACTCCGTCCCTCACCACCCCCTTCACTCCACCTGATCCACGCTCCCCACCGCCTTCGGATACGTCACGATCCCCCAAGGCAGCAGGCTGTCCGGGATGCGCTTGACCGGCTCCAGGCTCTGGGCGTCGATCACCACGATCTCGTTGGAGCGGCCGCAGGCGACGAGGATGTTGCGGTCGTCCGGGGTGAACGTGAAATGCCAGCAGCGCGTGCCGGTGGGCACGTCCTTGATCCTGGCGAAGCTGTCGGCGTCGTACACCTCGAGGGTCTTGCTCTTGGCGGCGGCGACGAAGAGCCGCTTGCCTGCATGGTCGAACGCGACGCCGTACGGGGACTCGCCGGTCTTGATCGACTGCAGGACGTGGCCGGCGTCGTCGATGACGACGAACGCGTTGCTGAACTCCAGGGTCACGACGTAGTGCTTGCCGTCCGGCGAGCGCTTGATGCCGCGTGGCCGCGTGCCCCAGGGCTTCAGGTCGATCTTTCGCAGCAGCTTGCCGGTGGCGATCTCGTGCACCGACACGTTGTTGTCGGCCTCGTTGGCCACCAGCAGCCGTCGGCCGTCGGCCGAGAACTCGATGCCCTCCGTCTCGAGGCCGCCGGTGATCGATCGGACGAGCTTGCCCGAGTCCAGGTCGACGATCGCGATGTGCGCGGGCTCGTGCTTGTCGTCGTCGTCCGGCGCGGCGGACGCCGGCGCCCCGGGCGGACCGGCGCTGGCCGACGGCTCGCAGGTCACGAAGGCCAGATGACCCCGTACCCGGACGAATTCGGGGTTGTCGCCGACGGCCACGTGGCGCAGCAGCTGGCCACTGGCCCGGTCGATGACGGCGATGCGCCCGCCCTCGCGGTTGGCCACGACCAGCAGCTTGCCGTCGGCCGTGACGCCGATGCCGCGCGGCTCCTTGCCCTGGGCGCTCACCGACGCCGTGATCTCCAGCGTGGCCAGGTCGATGACGGCGATGTCGCCGTTCTGGTTGCTGACGTAGGCCACCGGGGGCGCGGCTTTGGCCTGCGCGCAGACCCAGGCCATCAGGCCCCCCGCGATCGCGGCCCGGAGCCCGGGTCGCCGCATCGTCTTCGATCCCATTGCCATCTCCTCGCGCAAACTTCTGGACGCCCGGCTGGATCGCCGCGCCGTCGAACCGGCGGCCGAACCGGTGCGCATCCTAGCGCGAGCGAGCTTCTGCGGCGTTGCCGGCTCGATTGCGCCCCGCCGGCATTGGGTGAATACTCGGCCGAACATCCCGCCGGTCTTCATGAGGGAACCGATGGCCCCGCCCTCCTGCCCTTCCGCGCCCCGCCCGCCGCGAGGTTCGCACCACGCCGTCGCGGCCGTGCTGATCCTTGTCTCGATGGGTGCGGCCGGCGCCGCCGAGCTGTCGGCGCAGGACGTGGCGCGGGCGCTCGCGCAATCGAGCGCCGACCACCCGGCCGTGTTCGACGGCAAGGACCTGTCGGACCTCGACCTGAGCCGGCTCGACTTCCGCCACGCCAGCCTGCGCGGCACCAACCTGTTCGCGAGCCGCCTCGTCGCCTCCAACTTCGCCGGCACCGACCTGCGCGACGCCAACCTCAACGGCGCCTGGCTGATGGGCGCCGACTTCACGCACGCGCGCCTCGCGGGCGCGAGCCTGCTGTCGGTGGTGATCCTCGGCGGCGA
>FTIP01000077.1_pt2 | contig 10629 bp, 8 predicted proteins | sample 1658301 | NCBI WGS metagenome assembly FTIP01 (sample SAMEA3914813, study PRJEB12502) | metagenome | biome: forest; material: soil | place: Canada | collected 2011-07-07 | depth 0.3 m
TCGACGCCAACACCGGCGCGCAGACGGTCAGCACGGCCCGCATGGGCGTCAAGCTGGCGACCATCGTTCAGTCCCGGCTGCCGAACTGGAAGGTCGAGCCGTTCACTCGTCGCAGCCTCGACGACGCGCCGCTGCTGCTGATCGGCACGCTGACGCCGGTCAACGTCGAACGCGCGGTCGACACGCCCCCCGATGCGTTCCGCGTCTGGCTGACGCTGATCGACCTTCGGACGGGGCAGGTGGTGGCCAAGCAGATCGACCGCGCCACCGTCGACTCGGTCAACCCGGAACCGCTCAAGTACTACAGCGACAGTCCCACCTGGCACAAGGACAAGACGGTGCTGGGCTACATCAACTCGTGCCAGGTCAAGACCAACGTGGGCGACCCCGCCGACCCCGACTACCTGTCGCGCCTGCCGGCCGAGGCCACCGTCAACGAGGCCAACATGGCCTACTCCGACGGCAAGGTCGCCGAGGCGCACCAGCTGTACGAGCAAGCTCGCCCGCTGGCCGACGAAGGCGACCTCCGCGTCCTCAACGGCCTGTACCTCACCAACTGGCAGCTGGGCAACCGCGACGCGGCGCGCAAGGCGTTCGACAAGCTGGTGGACTCCGGCCTGGAGCAGAAGCGGCTGCCGCTGAAGCTGCTGTTCCAGCCGGGCAAGACCGCGTTCAACCAGGTGGGCGACCTCCCGGAGCAGTACCACATCTGGCTGTCCTCGCTGGCGCAGGAGGGGTCGCAGAGCAGCGTCTGCATCAAGGTGGTGGGCCACACCAGCCGCACGGGCAGCGCGCGCCTGAACGAGGCGCTGTCGCGCCAACGCGCGGAGGTGGTCATGCGCATGCTGGCCCAGGACAAGCGCGCGCTCGCCGGCCGCCTGACCGCCACCGGCGTGGGCTCGAAGGAGGCGCTGGTCGGACTGGGCACCGACGATCTGCGCGACGCGCTGGACCGGCGCGTCGAGTTCAGGGTCGTCGACTGCATCTGAGATGGCGACTGGCTAACGCTGCATCAAGAAGGGCGGGGAAAATGGATTCGTGGAAATCGACCCGGATCGGATACAGGCACATTCTTCTGGCACTGTGCGTGAGCTTGGGATCGGTCACCCCGGCACATGGTCAGAATGGCCCTGTGTCCGTTTGGACAACCAGCCCCTGGAACATCGACGGCAATTGCAGCAATTGTCATGCGGCCAGCCCATCTGCGCCGCCTCAACTCAATACGGGTTCCAACACGCCTATCGGGTCGTCCTTGGTCGGAGCCGCCATCACGCATAACGGCGCTCTGCCTGCCATCGGTTCGTCCCCGAATCTTTCGAGTTTCTTGTCGTGGTTCTTCACCTACGTTGGTGGTGGCAGCATGACGATGCACCAGCTCTACAACGCTGGAACCGCCCCCACTGTGAGCGCCACCGAAACAAGCAATGAGGTCAGCCTCTGGCAGTACCTGCTCAACGTGCGCGACGGTTCGATCAGCCCGAGCGCCCGTACCTTGAACGTCAATCCGTCCGGTACCCCGACTTTCAGCATCACGGTTTCCAACTATCGGGCGAACGCGGTCAACATCCCGACACCCACCGGCTGGGCGGGCACGAATTTCAAATTCGTGGACTCCGACTGCGGCATGCAGATTCCGGCCCAAGGAAATTGCAATCTCAATTTCGAGTACGACGCACCGGCCATCGGCGGCGTCACCGAGACCGCAACACTGTCCATCGGGCCGCTGGGGGGCACGGGTGGCGACCCCGACGGCCTCACCACGTTCAACGTGGCGCTCACGGCGAACGTGAGCGCTCCGGTCGCGACCCTGACAGGCACCGGCACGCTCAGCTTCTCGGCCAATGTCGGCAGTTCGGCAACGGCCTCCGCGGTGATCAGCAATACGGGCAACTATCAGCTGATCCTTCAAGGCTTCCCCTTCGGGCCCGCCCCTACCAGTTCCGCGCCGGGGGACTATGCCCTCGACTCGACGAATACGTGCACCACGACGCCCATCCCGGCGAGCGGTTCGTGCAACCTCGTGATCGCCTTCACGCCGGGCGCGCTGGGCGCGCGCAATGCCACGCTTTCGATTGCCGACAACACAGCGTCCAGCCCGATCCAGATCACCCTGAACGGCTCGGGGACGGCCGCCCCGGTGGGGTTCCTGGCACTCTCCCAGTCTTCCGTGGGCCTGCCGGATACCGTCCTGGGCACCACGTCGTACGCGAGCCCGCCCCTGACCGTGCAGAACACCGGCAACGCGGCCGTCACCTTCTCGGGCATCACCGTCTCGGGAGCCGACGCGACGGACTTCGTGACAGGCGGTTCGTGCAGCACCTCGAGCCCGCTGCCCGCCAGCGGCAATTGCACCGTGTCCATCGCTTTCACGCCGGCCGCCGTCGCACCACCACCGCGGACGGCGTCGCTCTCCCTGCAGTCGAACGCGAGCAATGCATCCGTGTCCGTGGCGCTGAGCGGCAAGGGCCTGGCTGTTCCGGTGGCGGTCGCGTCGTTGGCGCCCGCCTCCCTGGATTTCGGCTCCCAGACCGTGGGGGGCCTCTATCCGGCGCGCACGATCACGTTGACCAATACGGGCAACACGGCGTTGGCGGTGTCCTTGCTGTCGGTCGCGGGCGCCGGCTTCGCGATCGTCGACACGCAGTCCTGCGCGGCCAGCCTCGCGCCGCAGGCGACCTGCACGATCGGCATCACCTTCGCACCGTCGACCGCGGGTCCCCCGACCACCGGTTCGCTGGCCATCACCAGCAACGCCAACAATTCACCGACGCAGGCGGCGTTGAGCGGACAAGGGACGACGGCCGCCGTGCCGGTGCTGGCGTGGTCGCCGGCCCAGACGTCGCTCGACTTCGGGCAAGTGACCGCCGGCAGCATGTCCGCCGCGCAGCCGCTCACGTTGGTGAACCAGGGGCCGGGGGGCGCGATCATCAATCTGGTGAACGCCGTCGGGTCGGGGTCGCAGGCCTTCGCGGTCAGCACATCCGACTGCCCGGGCGGCCAGGTGGTCTACCAGGGACAGACCTGCACGTTCAATGTCACGTTCGTCCCCAGCGTGGCCGGCACGCAGACGGCATCGGTGCAGATCGCCTCCACCGGCAGCGCGCCGGGATTTGTCGCCCTGACCGGGACGGGCCTGGGCGCCGCCAACCTGTCGCTGAGCCTGTCGTCGACAGCGCTGGACTTCGGCACCGTGCAGGCGGGGACGTCGTCGCAGCCGCAGACGGTGCGCCTGTCCAACTCCGGCGCCGGCACGCTGCAGGTGAGCGGGATCGATGTCTCCGGGCCCTTCACGATGCAGAGCGCGACATGTCCGCAGACGCCCTTCACCCTGGCCGCGGGCACCGATTGCGCCGTCACCGTCTCGTTCAATCCCGGCTCCGGCACGGCCGGGACGGGAACGCTCTCGATCAAGTCGCAGGATCTCGCGGCGCCAGCCACCGTCGCCCTTTCCGGGCAGGGTTCGGCTGCGCCTGATCTTTCCAGCGGCGGCTGCTCGATCGGCGGCAGCGACGGCACGGTCGACCCCACCTTGTGGACGCTGGCGGCGCTCGCCATCGCGGCGCTCGGCTATCGGGCGCGCCAACGCCGGCGCGATGAGCCGCGGCAAGCGGAGGGCGTGTCGTGACCTGCCGCCCGGCCGCCGCGGGTCGCGCCCTGCAGCATGCCGTCGGCCCGTCGGCTTCCCCGCTCGCGCGAGGCCGGCCATGCTGACGCTAGCCTGGCCCGCCTGGGAGCGCATCGCCGTGCTGCTGATGCTCTCGCCTCTCGTCGAGGAGTGCGTGTTCCGCGCCGGGCTGCAGGAGTGGCTGCTGCGGCGCGGGCTGCCCACGGCGCGGGCCAACGTGTCCACGGCCCTGGCGTTCGGCGCCGTGCACGTGCTGGCGCGGCTGCAATGGGCCGCGTTCGCCGTGGCGCTGCCCGCGCTGCTGATCGGCGGCATCTACGGACGCTGGCGCCTGCTGCGCTGGTGCGTCCTCGCCCACGCCGCGATGAACGGAGCATGGCTGGTCTGGCGATCGATGTCGGGAGGAGCATGAACATGAAACAACCAGGGGCGAACCGCATCACGGGATGGCTCGCGGCAAGGGCGCTGGCGATCGCCTCGCTGTTGGCCTGCCCGCTGCTGGCCCATTCGCAGGTGGACTACAACGTCTATGGCGTGGCCGACCTGTCCTGGGGGCGGTTCGAGCCGAGCGGGAGCATCAAGGACGATCGCTTCAACAGCAACTCGCTGTCGGCCACGTTCATCGGCGTCAACGCCAAGGACAGCCTCGATGGCGGCTGGACGCCGGGCATCACGCTCGAGACCTTCTTCCGGTTCCAGGACTTCGCCACGGGCCGCAAGCCGAACGACCCCCTGCTCTCGCGCAACGCCTTCGTGTCGCTCGGCAGCAGCTACGGCAGCGTGCGGGTCGGACGCCTGCAGACCTACCTGTTCGACACCACCGTCCGCTTCAATGCGCTGGGCAATTCGATCGCCTTCTCGCCCGCGGTGAGGGACGTCTTCCAGAGTGGAAACATCGAAGGCGTCCAGGGCGACTTCTATTGGGATCGCGCCGTCTCGTACAGCACGCCCAACCTGGACGGCCTCACCGTCAACGCGATGTACGCGAAGGGCGCGGCCGCGCATCGCGGAGACTACGGCGCCACGAGTGTCGTGTGGGCCCACGGCCTGTTCGCCGGCGCGCTTTCCGCCCAGCGGGTGCACCTCAACGACGGCATCAACATTCCCACGATCGAGAACACGCTGCAGGCGGGCGCCACCTACGATTTCGGCGTCGCCCGGCTGTTCGGAGAGGGCACCTGGATCAACGACGTCGGCTTCGGCATCCGCAGCCACATCATCACGGCGGGCGCGTCCATCCCGCTGGGCCCGGGATCGCTCGACGTGCAAGGGGCCATCGCGACCGCCACCGGATCGGCCGTCGACCGCAGGCATTCCACCGGATCGGCGGCGTACCTCTATTCGTACGACAGCCTGACCGACCTCTACGTCGCGGCGATGAACGACCGCGTCCGCGGCCAGACGCGCGGCGTATCCGCGGCGATCGGGATCCGGCGCAGGTTCGAGTGACCGGACGCGAACGGCCATTCCAACGCGGTGTCCAGGCGGCCTCCAAGCGCGTTGATCGGCGACGCCGGGATTCTTGAAGAGGCACAGGCCCGATGCGCGGCCGACACGCTGGTCGCCGCGATCGGCGGCAACAGCGCCGTGGTCATCTCCATGGCCGACGGCTTCGAATTGGTCGCGGCCGGCATGGGCCGCGGACGGCGCCCCGCGGTCTGGATTCGTCGATCGTGTTCAAGAGGCGTCGCGAGTCGCATACTTGCCGCATATCAGGGCGGCGCACGCGATGGCCCGTCAGCTGCGAGGGGCGATCCGACATGACCAGCGACACATCAAGTCCTTCTCCGGTTCATTCGTCCGGCGGATGGCTCGCCTCGATTTCGCGGACGCCTGCGGGCGGAATCGCCCTCGCGTTGCTGATCCGGGTCGTGATGTTCAGCACCGTGGTGACCCTGGTGCTCACGGTGCTGCAATTGACGTTGAGCTACCGCAGCGAGAGGAGCCGGCTGGAAAGCCGCTTCCTCGAAATCGACCAGGCGACCTCGCGCAGCCTGGGCGAAAGCCTCTGGGCCCTCGACTCCAACCAACTGCGGGAACAACTCGACGGCATCTTGCGGCTGCCTTCGATGCGTGCCGTGGAAGTCAGGGAGACGGCGTCATCGAACCACGCCTTGACGGTCTTTCGCGGTGAGCATCAGGCCTCGCGCTCGGTGATCAGGGAGTTTCCGCTGACTTGTTGCGGAGCCGCGCCGCAAGTCGTCGGCGTCCTGCATATCGAGGCGACCCTGACGGACATCTACCGCGGGCTGCTCGCGCAGGCCCTGGTCATCCTCCTGAGCAATGCCGCGAAGACGTTTCTGGTCGCCGGTTTCATACTCTTCGTCGTCCACCGACTGGCGACCCGTCATCTGGTGGACATTGCCGAATCGGTGGCGGCCGTCACGCCGGATGCGAGCGCCGCCCTGCTGCGGCTGAAGCGACAGACGGGGAAAGGCGACGAACTCGATCGGCTCGTCGATGCGATCAACGCCATGCGTGAAAGACTGCGCCGGCACGCGATCGACATCGGAAACGCCAATGCGCGCATGGCTGCCATCCTGGACAACATTCCGGACCTGGCCTGGGTGAAGGATGCGCACGGCCGCTATGTCGCCGTCAATCGCGCGCTCGCCGCGGCAAAGGGCTTCGCGGAGCCCGCCCAGATGATCGGCAAGACCGACCTGGAAGTCCATCCGCCTGAAATGGCACGCAAGTACCTCGCCGACGACGCCGAAGTGATGGCGTCGGACGGCTGCAAGCGCATCGAGGAACGCCATGCGAACGCCGACGGCAGCGAAAGCCTCGTCGAGACCATCAAGACGTCGCTGCACGACGGCGACGGTCGGGTGGCGGGCACCGTCGGGATCGCGCGCGACATCACGGCCCGGGTGCGCAGCGAGACGGACCGGGATGCTCGGCGGCTCGCCGAGGCGGCCAATACAGCCAAGAGCGAATTCCTCGCCAACATGAGCCACGAGATCAGGACGCCGATGAACGCGATCCTCGGCATGTCGTACCTGGCGCTCCAGAGCGGCCTGGATTCGCAGCAGACGAACTACGTGCAGAAGATCCACGGCGCGGCCGAGTCGCTGCTCGGAATCATCAACGACATCCTCGATTTCTCGAAGATCGAGGCAGGCAGGCTTGACATCGAGTCCATTGCGTTCTGCATCGGCGACGTGATGGACGGGCTGGCCAATCTGGTGGGAATGAACGCGGAAGAGAAGGGTCTCGAACTCCTGTTTGTGCAGCCGCCAGACTTGCCGCCGACGCTCATCGGCGACCCGTCGCGCCTGCGCCAGGTATTGCTCAACCTGGGCTACAACGCGGTCAAGTTCACGGAACGCGGAGAGGTCGTCGTTTCCGTGGAGATCGTCCAGCACTCCGACGTTTCGATGAGCCTTCGATTCGAAGTGCGCGATACCGGCATCGGCATGAGCGCCGAAGAGCAGCAGCGGCTGTTCCAGCCCTTCACGCAGGCGGATTCCTCGACAAGCAGGCGCTACGGCGGCACCGGCCTGGGACTGTCGATCAGCCAACACCTGGTACGCATGATGGGAGGCGAGATCGATGTCTCGAGCATCCCCGGCGTGGGGAGCCGGTTCCGCTTCGAACTGCCGTTCGGGCGCCCGGCCGATCCGCAGGCCGCCGCCGCGCCGCGAGGTCAGGGTCTGCATGGGCGGCGCGTGCTGGTGGTCGACGACAACGCCTGCGCACGCGAAGTGCTGACCGCGATGAGTGCCGCGTTCGGAATGCGCACGGCCTCGGCAGTGGGCGGCCGGGACGCCATCCGCCAGGTGGAACAGGCGGATGCGACCGACCAACCCTTCGATCTGATCCTCCTGGATTGGAAGATGCCCGGACTGGACGGAGTGGAATGTGTGCGTCTTCTTGGCCAACGCCGCAGTCGGCGCCACTCGATGCCGGCCGTGATGATGGTGACGGCGCTCGGTCGGGACGAGGTGCGCCGGCGCCTGGAGGACGACAAGCTGACGGTGGGTGCGTTGCTGACCAAGCCGGTCACCCCGTCCGCGCTGCTCGACGCCTGCAGCGAGGTGCTCGGCCTCGCCATGACGCCGACAACACGCACGTCCGCCCGCGAGGAGGCGTTGCAGGGCCACCAAGCGCGCCTGCGCGGAGCGCGTCTCCTTCTGGTGGACGACAACGCCATCAATCGCGAGATCGCGCTGGCAGTGCTCCGAGCTTCGGGGATAGAAGTCGAGGTTGCTTGCGATGGTCAGGAGGCACTATCGATCCTGGAGCGCGAGCAATTCGACGGTGTCCTGATGGACTGCCAGATGCCCGTCATGGACGGCTATGCCGCCACGCGCGCTTTGCGGCAGCGGCCGCGCTGGCGCGACCTGCCGGTGATCGCGATGACCGCCAACGCACTCGTGGGCGATCGTGCCAAGGTGCTGGCGGCGGGAATGAACGACCACGTGGCCAAGCCCATCAAGGTCGACGAGCTGTTCTCCACGCTCGCCCGCTGGATCCGGCCTGCCACGGCCGAACCGGAGGTCGGATCGAAAGGTTCCGGCGCGACAGTGCCGCCGGAAGGGAGCATCGATCGCGTCGCCGGCATCGCGGCGATGATGGGCGACGAGGCCATGTATTTTCGTCTGCTGAGGATGTTCCGCGACCGGGAGGAAGATTTCGCAGGTCGCTTTCTTGACGCGCGAGCCAACGGTCGACCGGCCGCGGCCATGCGCATGGCGCACGACCTGAAGAGCGTCTCCGGCGCACTGGCAGCCGGCCCCGTGAACCGGGCCGCCACGGATCTCGAGCGGGCCTGCCTGGATTGCGCCGACGCCGAGACAATCGATCGCGCGCTCAGGAACGTCGTCGACGCGCTCGTTCCAGTCATGGCCGAATTGCAGCTGCTCGGCCCTGCGCGCGAGCCATAGCCCCCATGCGCGAATGACCCGGTGAATGGACGCATCGGATCCGTGCAGCTGCGCTTCGGCTATCGCTCCATCGACGAAGGCTACTGGCGAGGCCGGTAGCCGTACCAGAGTTCAGGCCGATCGTAGGGCGTCCCCGGAGTCAGCAAGGGGTTCTTGAGCTCGATCACCGTGCGGGTGCCCAGGTGCGCCTTGCTGAGCCGTTCACCGTAGTACTGCTGAAAGAGCTTGTCGAACGAGCCGTCGGCAATGCTCTTTTCAAGGCCGTTCTGGATGTCTTGCGCCAGCCTGGTGTTCTTCCGGTTCACCATGAAGTACGCGTCGTAGAAGTAATGCAGCGCCAGGTGCGGCTCGACCTCCAGGTTTCCTGCATTGAGGGCCTGTTCGTCCCAGATCTCCATCACGCTGCGCGGGAAATAGTCGAAGCGGCCGCCCGCGAGCATCTTGAACAGGCCCTCGTACTTCGGAGCGGTGATCACCGGAATGCCGTTGGCGCGAAGAATCTGGGTGTCCGGCCATTCCTGTCCCTGGGCGAGGCGAACGCGCCTCAGCTTGTCGAGCGAATCCACGCCGGCGAACAGGTGCTCGTCGCCTTTTCGAATCAAACCAAGGCGCCATCCCAGCACGCCCTTGTTCACGGGGATGCGAATCGGCAGCAGGCGCGCCTCGCGTTCGGCAGAACTGGGGATCGGAGCGACATCGAGCGTTCGGCCCGCCTCGATCTCCACGACCTGGCGCTCCTGGTTCATCGGGAATTCGGCCAGCTCGATCCGGTAGTCGGTACCGCTCTTCGAAAGACCCAGTTGCAGCAACTGCAACGCGTAGTCGTAGCGGTGATCGCCGTCGAACTCGGGCTTTGGGAATCGGACAATCTCGGTTGCGGCCGCCGCCGCCTGCCACAGCAGGAGCAAAGTGATCAGGAATCGCATCACCTTCGACATGACCTTCTCCTCTGCGAGAGCGAGTGCTGCTGCGGGAAGTCAACCCGAGCCAGGCGGGGCGGGCGCGGTCGAATGATGATACGCGTCACCGGGCGCGAAGGATGCCCCGAGTTCGATTCGTTGGAGGCCTTGCATCGGCGCGATCCCCGCGGAGCATGCCGCATCTCACTGCGAGATGTCTGCCGGACCACCGCCGATACGTTATCTTCGCGAGGTCATCCACAACGCGAGCCTCGCCCCGCCGCCATGCAATCCATCTGGGACAGTACCCTTTCCGCGTATTGGTCGGTGACCGAGATCCGCGCCAACCTGGCGATGTTCCTCACGCTGGCCGGCGCGCTGCTGCTGGGCCTGGCGGTGGGCTACGAACGCACGTTCCACGGCCGCGCGATCGGCATGCGCACCTACGGCCTGGTCTGCATGGCGTCGGCCGCGCTGACGACGTTCGTGGGCTATCCGACGCTGTGGTACGGCGGGCTGCACGCCGGCACGGCGACCAGCGTCGACCCCACGCGCGTGGTGCAGGGCATCGTGACCGGCGTCGGCTTCCTGGGCGCGGGCGTGATCATGAAGGACGGGCTCAACATCCGCGGGCTCACGACGGCCGCGTCGATCTGGTCGGCCAGCGTGATCGGCATCCTGGTGGGCGTGGGCTTCTACGGGGCGGCGATCCTGCTGGCCGCGCTGTCCATCCTGTGCATGCTGTGGGTGCAGCGCATCGAGTCGTGGCTGCCGGCCATCGAGTCGCTGTCGGTGACCGTGCAGTTCAAGCCCGGCGTGGCGCCGCACGAGCTGGAGTTCCGCGAGGCGGTGGCCCAGCACGGCTTCGAGATGGCGGCCGGCTCGCTGGCGATCCACACGACGCGCGGCGCGGCGGAGTGGCACTTCATCGCCACGGCACGCAACAAGCGCCGGCACACGTCGATGACCGAGCTCGCGCACGCGATGGGCGGCAACGAGCTCGTGGAGAGCTTCCAGCTTTCGCATTGCCGCAACTGAACCGGCGCTGGCGATCCGGCTGGCACGGAAAGCGGGTTTTCGGCGCAAGCGCATGCAAAAAAAGATTGCGCCCCACCCTGCCCAATCCCGCAGCACATCGCTTGACAGCGAGCATTGGCGCGGCCTGGCGAGTACTGCCCCGGGTCGGCCCACAGAGTTGTCCACAGTTTCGGTGGACAGA
>FTIP01001485.1_pt2 | contig 10616 bp, 11 predicted proteins | sample 1658301 | NCBI WGS metagenome assembly FTIP01 (sample SAMEA3914813, study PRJEB12502) | metagenome | biome: forest; material: soil | place: Canada | collected 2011-07-07 | depth 0.3 m
ACGCGCATCGTCGAGCCGATCCTGTTGCTGCTGGTGGCATTGGTCGTCGGCGGCATCGTCATCATGATGTACATGCCGGTCTTTGACATCGCCAGCAGCCTGAACTAACCCCGCGCTTGCACGACTCCACGTATTCCCCTCCTTTTGAGCCCATGTCCAACCTCCGAACCCATCTCGCGCGCGCGCGGCAGCAGCACCAGGCCGGCGCCGGTTCGGTGCTCGACGTGTTGATGCGTAGCAGTGGCATGCAGGGCGACGAGCTCGCCGCGTCGTTGAAGCGCGATGCCGGCGTCGATGCGGTGTTCGATGCCGAGGAGGTCGAGGTCGATTTCACGTTGATATCCATCGAGGCCGCGCGCAAGCTCGGCGTCGTGCCGCTGCGCCTGCGGGGAGACGCTGCGTTACGGATCGGCATGGATGACCCTTGGGACGACGACCGAGTCCGACGGGCATCCTCCCTGGTCGGGGGCATGCCACAGGTGGTGGCGTTACCCGGGGCGCTGACTCGGCGCTGGCTTGGCATCGGTGAGACGGCCGTGGCGCAATCCGCCGCACCTGACAGCGGCGCTTCGGCCAGCGGTCCGGTGGTGAGCTTCGTCGACGACGCCATCCGCACGGCTTTCCAGCGCGGCGCCAGCGACGTTCACTTCGAGTGCGACCGCACGGGCGTCAGCGTCAAGCTGCGTCAGGACGGCGTGCTCAATCGGCTGGCGCGCATGGACGACCCACGCCGTGCCGAGGAGGTCATCTCGCGCATCAAGGTGCTTGCTCAGTTGGAAATCACGGAACGACGCGTCCCGCAGGACGGGCGTTTTCGCGCCACGGTAGGCAACGAGGCGCTCGACCTTCGCGTGTCGATCATGCCGAGCGTCTTTGGCGAGGACGCGGTATTGCGACTGTTGGACAAGTCGCGGCTGCGCACGAAGGACGAGAAGATCTCGCTCGAGCTGTTGGGGCTGGACGACGTCAGCATTGAGCGACTGCGCGAGATAGCGGAATTGCCTCACGGCATGTTGCTCGTGACTGGGCCGACGGGCAGCGGCAAGACGACGACGGTCTATGCGGTGCTCTCCGAAATCAACAACGACCTGGAAAAGATCATCACGATCGAGGATCCAGTCGAATACGAGTTACCGGGGGTCTTGCAGATCCCGGTCAACGAGCGCAAGGGGTTGACCTTCGCGAAGGGCCTGCGCTCGATCCTGCGGCATGACCCTGACCGAATTCTTGTGGGCGAAATTCGCGACGAGGAAACGGCGGTCATCGCCGTTCAGTCGGCGCTCACGGGTCACCAGGTGTTCACCACGGTTCACGCCAACAGCATTTTTGACGTGACGGGCCGCTTTCGGCATTTCGGATTGGACATGTTCGGCTTCATGGCGGCGTTGAACGGCGTCGTCGTGCAGCGTCTTGTGCGTACGGTCTGTCCGCATTGCGTGGGCACGCGGATGCCACTGGCTCGCGAGGCGCGCTGGCTCGAGAGCGTGGGTGCTGCGGTACCCGAGGTACCGCGGGCGATGGGCTGCGACGAGTGTCGCGGCACCGGCTACCAGGGGCGCCGCGTGATCGCCGAAGTGCATGCCATCGACGACGAGTTTCGCGACCTGGTCACGTCCGGTGCTGCGGTGGGCAGGTTGCGCGCCCACGTCGTCGACTCAGGCGTCGTCACGCTGGCACAGCAGGCTGGGCACTGGATCGGCAAGGGCTGGACAACATTGGAAGAGGTCAAACGTGTGGTCGGTTGGCAGTAACAAAAGCGGGACGGTCGACATCTACCTATCGCGACAGGAGGTCGCGGTGGTCGAGGCCGATGGCGCGCTGTGGCGGCTGGATGCTGACACACTGGCTCTCGCACTCGGCGCGCTCGCCGAGCGCCTGCGCGCGACGGGATCGCCGCGATCCGTGCGTGTGTGGCTGGGGGCGGATCTGTGCCGGCCAGTGCGCGTAGCGCCGATCGCCGGCACACGCTCGCGCCAAGAGCGTTTGCAAGTGGCGCGTTTGACGGCCGTCACCGAGAGCCGCCTGGCAGCGCCATGCCGAATCAATTTCGATCCCAACGCTGAAGGTGATGACGATCTGGCCGTCGTCGTCGAGGAAAGCACTCTGACGGCCATCGAAGACGCGTTGAGCGCCGTTCGGACGCGGGCCCTCAGCATCCGTCCGTGGTGGGCGGAAGCGATGGCCTCCGCACTCCGAGCCAATGCGTCGTTGCGCGCTTTCGGCGTGTGGGAGGGCAGGGCGCTGACCACGCTGGTCGGCGAAGGCCGCACGTTTTCTTCTGCACAGACCTTGTATCCCGTCGACAGTGTCGAGGCGGCGACGGCCTCGTTCGCGCGCGCCCAAGTGTCGGCGATGGTGGCGCCCGAAGACGCGTTTGCGGTGGCGCTCGACTGGTCGTTGAACGCGGAGCTCGATGCACGCCCCGTTGGCAATGCCGCGGACGCGGTCTTCACGCCGTGGGTGCGTCGATTGGGAGCAGCGTCCTGAGAGCGTTGAATGTCGATTTCGCAGCGCCGAGCCGCTGGCCGGCGGTGATGCTCTGGGCAACTGCCGTGACGCTGCTCGTGCTGGCGGGAATTGTCGCTGCAGGGGATGTGCGGCGATGGAATGTGCTGTCCTCCGCTCGCGACAAGACAGCTGAGCTGCAATCCCAACTCGACACGCTGCGCGCTTCACAGGCCTCGCAGGCGGCATCCGCCTCGCAGCCGCCGTCCTATGCCGTCGATGCGCGGCACCGGATGGCGGTGTCGTCGTTCGATAGCGCGGGCGTTTTGCGCAGCGTTGAGTCGGCGCAGGTGTCAGGCGCTAAGGTTACGAGCCTGGAAATCGATGCGGAGACCCGTCACGTCGAGCTTGAATTGGAAGTGACGAGCGCCGACGTCGCGGCGGCGTATCTTCGCGCCCTCAATGCCGGACTCGACAAGCCCCAGTGGACGCTCTCTCGATTGCAGGTGCAGGGTGGTGTCGAGTCTGCACTGCTCCATGGCCAGGTACCCTGAGGCGATGACCATGCTTTTCAATCACTGGCGCTTTCGGAGCGGAACGCTATTGGCGGTGGGTGTGATCCTGATCGCCGCCATCGCCTTGGGTTTGGCATTGCTTGCGCGACGCCAGCTCGCTATTGAGGTGCGGCTGGAGGGTGCGCGGGCCAATGCGCTGCGGCAGGCACTCCAAGTGGGCGCTCGCGAGAACTCGCCCACCTGCTCTGCGGAAGTCGGCTACGTCCAGACTTTGCCGTCTTCTGTATCGCTCGACAAACTCGTCCAATCGCTGCAGGACAGTGCGAAGGCATTCGACGTGAGCGTCAAAAGCGTCAGCGGCGAGCCCCGTGCCATGACCGCGCAAACGTTGGCGACGCTCGATGTGAACATCGCCATCCATGGCGGCTATCCCGGCATCAAGGCGGCCCTAGCGGAGGGCCTGTCTCGTTTTCCGACAGGCACTCTGACGCACCTTCACCTCAAACGGGACGGCGCCACTCTGCCACCCTTGGAGGATGCGACGGCACGAGTCATGTTCGCGCTCCAGCCGGTCGTGTCCGCCCCCCTTGACTGCAACCTCGCCGCGTACGGGGCAGATGCGCGGGAAGCGTTGAAATGATGAGCCGGACCGACGAATCGCCGGCAAGCGGGCTGCGCAGCCCTTTGAAATGGGGGCTGGGCGCCGCCGTGTTCGCGACACTCGCTGCGCTGCTCTGGCCCGCGCCCTCTGTCGTGGGCGTTACGACGGGGCATGACGTCGCAAGGCCTTCGAGTACTTCCTCTGCAGCGGAGGCACACACTGATCGCGCGCCGACAGAGCTTGCCCAATCGCCGCCTCTCACAGAGGCAGCGGCAGCCTCGACATCCAGCGTGAGCGTCTTCGACCCCTTCGCTGGCGTGGCGGTCACACCCCTTGCGCCGTTGCCTCCGATGGTCTCGCCTGCGCCGGTGGTCCCACCCCCGCCTCCGTCCCCGCCGACTCAGGACTACCGCTATCTCGGGCGCATGACCGGCCCTGATGGCAGCCAGCAGATCCTGTTAGGTCGCGGAGAGACGTTGGTCTCGATTACCAAGGGAACGGTGCTCGACAACGGATTTGTGGTCGAGGCGATCTCGACGGACGCCGTAGTGCTGACCTATCCGACGTTGGGGTTTCGAACGTCGATTTCTATCCCCTCAGAGTAGCTCGACTAACGTGCCGCCTCTCAATTCGGCCTCAAACTCCGTACCGTTCAAATGCGTGCAACCTGTTCGCATACTCGTCGTCGCGAGCGATGTAGATGAAGTCGCTCTTGTCGAATCGACCTTCAGCCTTCGCGTTCGACGTCATCGGCTTGGGCAAGATCGCGTCCATTCCTGCGTCGTGACAGGCCTTGATCGGCGGAGCACTGTAGTAGCCTCGGTCGGCGATCGCCACCAGCTTGCGTGTCAACGGAGTTCCAGGCCAAGGCATCGCACCTCAAGGACAAAATCAAGGCGATGCGCGACCAGATGCATCGACTGGAGCACATCGAGCGTCGATTGAGCAACGAGCCTGACGGACAACTGTCGTTGACTGACAAGGACTCGCGAGCCATGTCGACCAACGGCCGGCGATCTGGCGTCGTCGGCTACAACGTGCAGGCCGCGGTCGACGCGAAGCATCATCTGATCGTCGCGCACGAGGTCACCAACGACGGCAGCGACCGCGCGCAGTTGGCGCCGATGGCGAAGGCTGCGCGCGACGCAATCGGCACCCTCTCGGCCCAGCCGATTTATGCAATGCAGCACCGGAAGCCGTCTCGCTGGCTGGTGACCTGACCGGCAGCTTCCGCCGAGTACCGGGCCTAAGGCTAGAAAGGGTGAACCACTATGACGCCGCTCGACACGGCGAGGGCAGTGGAGGCATCGTTTCATCAGCAGCGCGCCACCACCACGTCGACGTCCCCGCGCATGCGCCGTTGACAACGTTTGATCGATCTTGAACGGCGTGCCTGCCGGCCCGCTCGATGCAGACGGCAATCGGGCGATCCTCGCAGTCGATGAGTAGCGCGGCCGGAAGGTTTTCCGAGATCGGCAGGTTGTAGCGCAAGGGCTTGATGAACGACCGACCGTCGTTGACCAGTCGGGCGGTGAGTTGGAGGTCGAACCCGTCGTCGACGGTCAACCAATGGTTCGTGACCGGCATCAGCGACAGTTCATCGATCGTCGGAACGCCAGCATGGCTCAGGAAGAAGGTCGCGATTGCCATCATGTGCAGCCCGTCCGTGGCTCCCCACAGCGATAGCTGGCCTTCGAAGCGGCGCTCGAGACGTCGGTACAAGGTTGCGTCCAGCGCGAACGCCCGGTCAGGCACGTGCTTGATGATGGCCTTGTAGCCGTAGCGCGCCAGCACGATCTCCTTGACCTCTCCGATTAGCACAAGGCGCTGGCTCGGTTGTCCGGGCCGGGGCAGGGCGCGCGACCAGTGCGACAGCCGGCGCGCGCTGATTGCGTCGCGTGATTCGACGGAGAAAGGCTCCGGGATGTAGAGGCGAGCGCGCAGTGGATCACCGCGAGCAACCTTGTCGTCCGCTGCGGCGAGCAGGTGCCGCCGCACCGTTGCCCAGGAGCGCCGGCCTGTGAACCCGGGGTGCCAGCGCGTGAGATCCGCCTGGTCCCAGAGGTAGTGCAGCAAACCCCGGAGCGACAGCCGGGTGCCGTCCGACTTCACGCTGTCGTGCTGTTCGCCGACGGGCGGCGGCGTCGAGCGTCCGGGGCGTTTGGTCAACGGGAAATCCAGTTTCAGGGTGGTCTGTCCCGTCGCTGGATCTTCCACGATGGCCGACCCCAGCACCTGGCCGAGCCCTGACAGTTCGGCTGGCGCTTCGTAGGAGGGGCAGTCGGGTGCGTGCAGGTGGCCCGACTCCGGCATGCGCTTGACGATGAAGCCTTCGTTCGGGCTGGTCAGGCGGGCGATGTACATCTCGACGCCATCTTGCCGGCACAGGCAGCGTGGGCGTCGGTGATCCCCGTGGGCACGCGCGACCGCGTCGGCGAAGCCCGGTGAACTCACCGTATAGCGTTCGCGCCCGATCAAGTAGGTCTGGTCGGGCGAACTATTTGCCCGGCTGGCCCGATCAATCGTGGGAGATAGCACAGCCAACTCACCGCGTCGGGGCCGCCCGGTCGCGGGTGCGCTGCTTGTCGAGCGTTGGGGTCGCGGCGGGTCGTTGCGACGGGGCGGCCGGGTCGTAGACCTTGACCTTGGGCGCCTGGCCGGCACGGATGCGTTGCTCGAGTTTCTCCGCGGCGGCGACCATTACCGCTTCGCGCTGGCGCTCTGGCACGCCCTTGGCGAGCAGCACCGCCTCGATGGCGGCCAGCACCGTCTTGCGGCCACCTGCACCGTGCTCGGCTGCCTTGGCCTTGGGGGCGGAGCCTGTTGCGATCGTGTCGCTGGCCACGGTGCGTTCGGGCTCGATGCGGTTGACCAGGCGCGCCTCGCGTTCGCGCTTCAGGAGATCGAGGTCGATTTGCGTGGGTTCGTAGCCGAGCGTCTTGACGCCGCGCGTGTTGGCTTCCAGCCAGACCAGGCGCTTGAACTCCTCGTTGCCGGCGACGCGCAGCGCTTTCCAGTTGCGCGCCTGGGCGACGTCGACCATGGAGCGGGCGACCGACGGATTGTTGGAATCCGTTGCCAGTCGAAAGGTCGATTCGGTGAAGGCGACACGAGTCGTATCACCGCGATAGCGGTATTCGGTGTTGCCGATGGTCAAATCGCCAATTTTGACCGGTGCGCGCTTGATGACGTAGCGCTCGCTCAACGCCGCCTCCACGCGGGCCACGAGGGTAGCGCGTTCGGCCCGCGCGTCGATTGCGGCGAGGGATTGGAACGGCGCGACGTCGGGTTGCGCCGCGACTCGCGACGATCGCGTCGGGCTTGACTGCGCAGGGGCGCCTTCACGGATGGGCGTGACCTCGGCCGTGGGTTGAGGCATTACGGATGGCCGCGGCTCATTTGGCGCCGCTTCTTGCCACAAACCGGCCACTTTTTGCATGGTGGTGCGTTGGCCCTGTTCGTCGATGGCCACGAAGCGGCTGCTGCCCAACTGGTTGGCCTTGGCAACCATCTCCGGGAGGGACGTGGTGCGGTAGGTGACTTCCGCGAACGGATCGCGCAGCTCGTAGCGCTGCGCCGGGGCTTCGATGGGCGTCTGGAAGCGCTCCTTCGCGATTGTTGCGCGATTGGCGGGTTCGACGGTGCCGCCCGAGGCCGGAGTAGCCGGCGCGGGCGAACTGCGAGCAGGAGAGTTGTCGGCATCCATGATGTCCTCGCATGGGGTGGTTTTGGGCAGCTGGAATCAGGGCCGCGCAGGGGTGGCCACATTCATCGCGACTGGCAGAGCGCGATACACCTCGATTTCGACGCGTCGGTTCAATGCACGCCCGCTCGAGTCGGCGTTGTCGGCGATGCGGTCGCCGACCGGTTGATAGGTCGCGCGGATATGGCTCGGGTCGACGCCGGCGCTCACCAGGTAGTCGCGCACCGTGGCGGCGCGTTCGCGCGCGATGCGACTCTCGGCCGGCGTGTCGGCGGTGCCGTCCGTGCGGCCACGCAGAACGACCAGTGGCGCGGCGCGGGCATCGGCGATCAGCGTCGCGCGGTCGGCGGGGACGACGGCATGTACGCTGGCGAAGTCGAAGTGCACGGTGAAGATGCTGTTGGCCGCTGGTGCCTCTGCCGGTGCGGCTTGCGATGCTGGCATCGCGATCGCGCTAGGCTGGCGTGTCGCTAATCGCTCGAGCGTCGCCGCGGTGGAGTCGGCAAGTCGCCCCGATTCGACCGCCAGGATGCGGGTGTTCGTCAGGTCGTTCTTGCAGACCTGCAGTTCGACGGCCATCGCCGTGTTGGCGGGGCGCCGGGTCGACTCGTCGACGGCGGGGGGCTTGGGCGGCGAGCTGCATGAGCCCAGCAGCGCCAGCAGCAGGAGCCACGAATTCAGCGATGGAGGCGGGCGCATGGCAATTCTCCCGAAGGTTTCAGGGCAAGGTCTGTTCGCGTGTCGGCGCCGGCTCGATCAGCACGCCGTCGTCGTCGGCCGCAGGTTCGATCGATCCGCCTGACGTGGCGGTGTTGGCCGAATCGGTGCCGAGCAGATTGAGCGCGCTCTCCGCCATCTCGTCCACCGTCGCGCTGAGGTGGTCTGGCAAGGTACTGAAATCGTGCGCGAGCTGCTCGATGTGCAAGGTCTGTCCGGGCTCGAGTTCGTCATCGGCATAGCGCCAGCGCTGCTGAACGCGGGCCAAATGAAGCTCGACGTCCATTCGAGGAACGCGGGGAGGTCGCCGCAGGCGCGCCGTGAACACCCTGTCGCGGTGATAGCGGATCTTCTCCGCGAGGATGGGCTTGCAGTTCTCGAAGATCGCCACTAATCGCTCGCTGCCCAATTCCTTGAATTCTTGAGGCAGCAGAAGGGCGCGGCGTTGCTGGCTGTCGTTGGTACTCGTCGAGCTGTGTCCGTGTTGGCTAAATGACCGGCTGCGGCCGTGCGAGGTCGCGCGCTCGGTGAACTGACCCAGCATGGCGCTGTATTCGTCGGCGTCGCGCTGCTCGCGCGGGGCAAACAGGATCTGCAGCCCGTGGTTGGTGGCGAAGGTGCGGGCGTCCTTGTCGCCATAGAGGGCGTCGAGTTGCGACATCGCTTGCACCACTGTCAGCAGGCGCAGGTTGTAGCCGGCCAGGAAGGCGGCGGCGGACGTGATGACGCCCACGCGTCCCATCGCGGCGAACTCGTCATTGACCAGCAGACACTGCAGGTGCAGGCTGGGATCCTGTTCTGGCAGCGTGCGGGTGTTGAGGCTGACCAGCTGCGAGAAGAAGACGTTCAGCAAGGGCCGAGCATTGGCCAGGCGGTTCGGTGGGACTCGCACGTAGATCGACATGCGGCGGCGCCGCACCTCGCTGAGCCGAAAGTCGTCGGCGCTGGTAGCGGCATCGACGATTGCATCGGCGAAGATCGTCAGCGGCGCGTTGAAGGTGGCCACGACGCTCGAGAGTGTGTTCTCCGAGTTCGACAGCAGGCGCTGCAAAGCGTCGACGCACTCCTCGGAGAGCGGTGCAAGCGCGGACGATGATTCGGCAGGGGCAATGGATGTAGCACCGGGAACGGCGGTCGCTCGCTCGGCGATCAGACCCGTCAGGTGATCCTTCAGCGAGCGTCCCTTGCCCGAGGACTGGCGCAGCAGTTCGCCGATCGTCCGTGGCAGGGAGGGCGTCTCCAGCAACATGAGTCCAAGGCCCAGGAACAGGTTGCGCGCCTGGTCATTGAAGAAGACCTCCGAGGATGTACCGATGCCATCGCTCGGGAAGAAGACCTGTCCGATTGCCAGCAGATCTCCCACGCGGTGCAGCGGGCTGGTGCGCACGGCGGAGAGCGGATTCCAGCGATGGCTGCGCGCCGCCTCGTCGAAAGGTGAAAACGCGAAGATGTCCTGTCCGTGCTCGGCCCGGAAGCCGGCCGTGATGTCGTAGTTCTCGCCCTTGATGTCGAGGACGACCGCCGAGTCCGGCCAGTTCAGCAAGTTCGGGATCACGACGCCCACGCCCTTGCCGCTGCGCGTGGGGGCGGACAGCATCACCGAGAGCTGGCCCGGCAGCGAGAGGAACTGGCCGCGGTAGCGGCCGATGAGGATGCGCGGTGCCGTTTCCTTGCCCTTGCCGCTCAGCAGGTCGGCTCGGGTGATTTCCGCGGTGTTGGCGAACCGGGCGTCGCCGTGCAGCGCGCGTCGCGGACGCGTCGCGGCGAACAGCATGCCGGGCAGCACGACCATCAGAGTGAAACCGGATGCGACCATCGAGGCGACGAGCTTCTTGCGCAGAGGGGCGTCGTCGGCGTAGAAGTGCCAGTAGTCGACGATGCTGGCCCACCGCGCCTGCCGAGGGTCGGCCTTGTTCAGCACCAGGAACAGTGCCCCTGACAGATACACCGCGGCAACGGCCAGCGCGGCCATGCTGAGGACAGCAAACGCACCGGCTGCCACCTTGCGATGGGTGGGCCAGGCAGTCGGCGGCAGCGGAAGAGCGTTGCTCATGACGCCTCCGCGATCTCAGTGCTCTCGAGAAGACCAGCCCGGGCGCGACGTTGCCGCGGTTCATAGAAGATTTCGGAAATGAAGCGACCTCGCTCATCGCGGTCGAACTGCACGATGATGTCGACGACAACCCCGAGCAGGTACTTGATCTCGTCCATGCGCAGGCCCCCACCCGCGCCACTCTCCCGAATCATCAGAGACATCTGTTCCAGCGCCAGGGCGCAGCTGCCCGCGTGCACACTGGTGATGCTGCCAGGGTGGCCGGAAGCCGCGAGACGAACGAAGTAGAAGCACTCGTCTCCGCGGACTTCGGCCAGGAAGATGCGATCGGGCTTCATGCGCAGGCATGCCTCGAGCAGTGACTTGGCGGTCACGCGCGCCGTCCCTTGTGCGTCCTTGCTGTAGAACAGGTGCACGACGTTCGGATGGTTCGGCAACGTCAGTTCGGCCGTATCCTGGATCGTGATCAGGCGTTCGTGGTGGGCGACCTCCTCGACGAGCCCTTTCATGAACGTTGTTTTGCCGGAGCCAGTCTTGCCGCTGACGACGATCGTTTGATGTTGGCGCACGGCCAGGCGCAGG
>FTIP01047531.1_pt1 | contig 10520 bp, 7 predicted proteins | sample 1658301 | NCBI WGS metagenome assembly FTIP01 (sample SAMEA3914813, study PRJEB12502) | metagenome | biome: forest; material: soil | place: Canada | collected 2011-07-07 | depth 0.3 m
TCGATGACGGTGCGGAAGCGCTCGAGGCTCTCGCGGATGGAGCAGTTGATGTTTCGCTGCGAGAACGACTCCGACGCGGCGCCGAAGACGGCGACCTCCTCGCAGCCCGCCTCGATCGCGGCCTCGAGGCCCTTCAGGTTCGGCGCCAGGGCGCTGTAGTGCACGCCGGGCACGCGCGGCACGCGCCGCATCACGTCGGCGCCGCCGGCCATCTGCGGCACCCATTTCGGCGACACGAAAGACGCCGCCTCGATGTGGCGCACGCCGGCGTCGACCAGGCGCTCGATGAGCCCGACCTTGGTGTCCACGTCGATCGGCTGCTTCTCGTTCTGCAGGCCGTCGCGCGGGCCGACCTCGACGATCTTGATGTGTTCGATCATGACGTCGCCGCCCCTGCGCCGCGGAGCTCCTCCAGGAGCGCCGCGGCGCGATCGGTGCGCACGTCGTGCTCGGCGGCCATGCGCTTGGCCACGATGTCGATCTCCGCGCCCGTCGCGCCCGCCACGAGCGCGATGTTGCGGGCGTGCAGCGCCATGTGTCCGCGCTGGATCCCCTCGGTGGCGAGCGCGCGCAACGCGCCGATGTTCTGCGCCAGGCCGACGGCGACCGCGACCTCGCCGAGCTCCTGGGCCGACTTGACGTCCATGATCTTCAGCGAAAGCCGCGCCAGCGGATGCGTCTTGGTGGCGCCGCCGACGAGGCCCACGGGCATGGGCATCTCGATGGTGCCGACGAGCGCGCCGCCGGTGTCCTTCTCCCAGGTGGTGAGCGAGGTGTAGCGCCCGCCCCGGCAAGCATAGGCGTGCGCGCCGGCCTCGACCGCGCGCCAGTCGTTGCCCGTCGCCACGATCACCGGATCGATGCCGTTCATGATGCCCTTGTTGTGCGTCGCGGCCCGGTACGGATCGATCGCCGCGAACGTGTACGCGTCGATGACGCCCTCGATGATCTCCTCGCCGCTGCGCTCCTTGGTCTTCAGCACCTCGGGCGTGTAGCGCACGCGGGCCCGCGCGAGCCGCAGGTCGGCCAGGTTCGACAGGATGCGCAGCCGCACGGTGCCGCCGGTCAGCTTCTCCACCAGCGGGGACACCGCCTCGGCCATGGTGTTGACCGTGTTGGCGCCCATCGCGTCGCGCACGTCCACGATCAGGTGCATGACGATCATGGCGCCGCGCGGCGTGTCGGGAAACACGTGGATCTCGATTTCCCTGCAGCCGCCACCGAGCCCGATCAGGATCTTGTCGCGACTGTTGGCCACCTCGAGGATCTCGGCGCGATGCTTCAGCAGCGCCTGGCGTGCGCCGTACGGGTCGGCGATGCCCAGCACCTGCACCTGGGCCCGCATGATGGGGCCGGTGCTGGAGGTCTCGAAGCCGCCGCATTCGCGCGCCAGCTTGGCCATGTACGAGGCGGCGGCGACGACGGAAGGCTCCTCGACGACCATGGGCACGAGCACGTCGCGGCCGTTGACCTGGAAGTAGCCGCCGATGCCGAACGGCAGCTCGAACGTGCCGATCACGTTCTCGACCATGCCGTTGGCGCGCTCCACGCCCAGCGCGCCGGGACGAGTGACCAGCGCGATCTCTTCGGCGCTCAGGCCGGTGACGCGGGCGACGTGCTCGAAGCGCTGGGCGGGCGTCATCGCCCGGAAGTTCGGAAGGCGGGAATCGGCAACCATCGTTGTCTCCTTGTGCTTGTGGTTGCGGTCACTTTAGGCACGCTGTACCCATTAAGAAAGGTACAGTTTTCAAGGACAGTCGCTGATCCGTGGCATTCCGGCGTCGATCTGTCATAGTGAAAACATGACACCCGGCCCCAAGACTCCTTCGCTGCCCGCCCGGCTGGCCGACGCCATCGAACGGCAGATCGCGGACGGTGCCTACAAGGGCGGCGACAAGCTGCCGTCGCTGCGCGAGCTGGCCGAGCTGCATCGTTACGCCAAGAACACGGTGGTGGCCGCGTTCGAGATCCTCGTCTCGCGCGGCCTGATCGAACCGCGGCGCGGCTCGGGCTACTTCGTCCTCGACAAGCCCGCCGCCCCGCGCGTGACGGTCGAAGCGGGCGGCTTCGGCCGCGTCATGGACATCGTCTGGCTGATGCGCGAGCAGCTCAAGTCCGAGGCGGGCACGCTGGCGGTGGGCGACGGATTCCCGCCCGTCGAATGGCTCGCCGACGTGCGGCTGGACAAGTACCAGCAGAAGGTCGTGCGCACGGGGCTGGGCGCGCTGTTCCGCTACGGCAGCCGGTTCGGCTACGAGCCGCTGCGCGAGCATCTCGTGCGCAAGCTCGCCGACTTCGGCATCGGCGCGCAGCCGCGCCAGATCGTGCTCACGCACGGCGCCAACGAGGCGATGGACATCGTGATCCGCTACTTCGTGCCGCCGGGCGGCACGGTGCTGGTCGACGACCCCGGCTACTACCCGTTGTTCGGCAAGCTCAAGATGGCCAGCGCGCAGGTGTTCGGCGTGCAGCGCCTGGCCGACGGCCCCGACCTGGAGGCGCTCGAGCAACTGCTCGTCGCGCAGCGGCCCCGCCTGTTCTTCACGCAGTCGCTCGCGCACAACCCGACCGGCTCCGACCTGTCGGCCGCCAAGGCGTTCCGCATCCTGCAGCTGGCCCAGAAGTACAACCTGCTGATCGTGGAGAACGACCCGCTGGCGGACTTCAAGCCCGTCTCGTCGCCGCGGCTCTCCTCGCTCGACCAGCTGGAGCGCACGATCTACATCGGCAGCTTCTCCAAGTCGTTCTCGGCGGCGCTGCGCGTCGGCTACATCGCCTGCGGCGCGGACCTGGCCAACGACCTGGCCGACCTCAAGGCGCTGATCCACGTGAGCAGCTCCGAGTACTGCGAGCGCACCGTCGACGTCATGCTGAGCGAGGGCCACTACCAGCGCCACCTCACCCGGCTGCGGGCTCGGCTGGGCGAGGCCGGCGCGGCGGCGATGGCGCTGTTCGAGTCCGCCGGCGCCGAGGTCTACACGCGCAACCCGCAGACGCTCTACGCCTGGATCGCGTTTCCCGGCGTGCCGGACTCGATCACGCTGGCCGAGGCCCTGCTGCCGCAGAAGATCGTCATGGCGCCGGGGCGGATCTTCAACGTCGATCCCGCGCCCGTGTCGAAATGGTCGCGCATCAACGTCGCCGCCGTCGCCGATCCGCGCTTCGCCAAGGCCTTGCGGACGACGCTCCGGCAACTGGCTGGGTAGCCCGCCGAAATGTGTCGCGTCCGCATCAATAACTGTTTGCGCCTATCGACTGGGCGCGTCGATGGGGCCAAGATTCTCGCCAAAGGAAGTTCGTCCATGATTCTCAACGATCGCACCATCGAGGAAATGCTCGGCTGCGCCGGACAGCCGTCCGAGGCCATCCGCTGGCGCGGCACGACGCAGTCCGAAGGCTGGCGCGAGCCGCTCGCCTCGGGCCAGGGCTTTCGCCATCGCTACGGCGAGGGCGTCGGCGACGGCGGTTGGGAATTCCACCAGCTCAACGACGCGCTGTCGGTGGCCGTGGTCGACTTCCGCGCGGCCTGCCCCATCTCGCGCTCGCACCGGCACGACGATCACCTGGTGTTCTGCGCCATGCTCGAGGGGCACAGCACGATCTCCGCCGACGGCGAGTCGGCGGACGACGACTTGGCGCACGGCTTCTGCACTTTCTTCGGCCTGTCGCGCGGCGACGCCGTGCACACGGTCTACGAGGCCAACCGCCCGCTGCGCTACGTGTCCATCTTCCTGCGCTGCGACCGCATGCGCGACGTGCTGGGCATCGACGTCGAGGCCCTGCCGGCCATCTTTCGCAACTACATCGTCGACCGCACCCCGATCGGCCTGAGCCACGTGCCGCTGGGCAGCGGCGCCAGCTCGGCGGCGACGCAGGTGTTCGAGTGCCCGTACGAGGGCGAGCTGCGGCGGCTGTTCTTCATCGCCAAGGCGCTCGAGATCGTGTGCTCGGTGATCCAGTCGCATGCCGAGGACGCCGACGCGAGCGGCCCCGTGCTGCGGCGCACCGACATCGAGAAGATCAAGCTGGCCCGGCAGCTCATCGAGACCAACCTCGACGAGCCGCTGGGCGTGGCCGACCTCGCCGCGACGGTGGGCATGACCGTCAAGAAGCTGCAGCACGGCTTCCAGGTGCTGTACCGCGGCAGCGTGGGGCAGGTCTACAAGCAGGTACGCCTGTCGAAGGCGATGGTGCTGGTGAGCAAGAGCGACATGTCGATGCTCGACATCGCCATCGAGTGCGGCTACGAATGCCCGGGCAGCTTCGCGCGGGCGTTCAAGCTGGCGTTCGGCTCCAGCCCGACGGCGATCCGCACGATGACGCTGCCGCGCGTGCCGGCGCAATCGCAGAGCGACCGCGCCGGGCAGGCCGTACTGGTGAACTAGCGGACCCAGGCCTGCATGCGGGCCGGCACATGGCGTTGCAGCGCCGGGTGACGCCGCAGCGCCTGGTCGATCTCGCGCGCATCCGCGCCGCGCAGGCGCACGTCCAGGAACGCGAGCACCAGATCGTCGACCGACGCCAGCGCCTCGAGACCGTCGATCTCGCCGACGCGCGCATCGCGCTTGTCGCCGGCCAGCAGCGCCACGAGGTCGGTCATGCCCAGATGGCGGCTGCGGTCGAGCCGCACGCGCATCACCTCGGGATCGGCGCCCGCGGTCTTCCAGGGCTCGTACGCGAGATCGTTGGGACTGAAGTCCTCTTCCCGCGGCTGGCCCTTGAGCAGGCCGTAGCGCGGCCAGTCGCTGAGCAGCAGCAGCAGCGGCCGGCCCACCGGGGCGTCGAACAGGTCGGGGTCGAAGTTCTGCCCGTCCAGGTTCACCGCGGCCCGGCACTGCGGCACCAGCCGGCAGCTCGTGGCCGCCGTGGCGCCGCCGAAGGACATGCCGGCGAAGGCCAGGCGCGAGCGGTCGGCGGAGACGAGCACCCCGTGCAGCGCGCCCGTCTCGCGGACCGCCGCGATGGCCTGCGCCACCGCCAGCGTGTCGGCGCGCCACTCGCGCAGCGACCGCCCGATGCGCGTCGCCGGCAGCGCCTGCGCGTACACGCCGAGCGCCTCGCGCCGATCCACCAGGCCGGTGCCTCCCACGAGCGTGTCGAACGACTTCGTGAGGCGCGGGTCGTCGTGGGAGATGTCGAAATGGGACGCGACGACACGGCCGTCCTCGAGCCGCTGGTCGGCGGCGTCCTGCGGATGCGCGATCGACACGACGATGTAGCCGCGGCTCGCCAGGCGCGCGGCCAGCGCGCTGTTCTGCTCGGGATACATCAGCAGGCCGTGGCTGAAGACCACGACCGGGAACGCCCCCGCCTTCAACAGCGCGCGCGCGCCCGGGCGCGCCGCGACACGCGCGGCCACGACACCCTTGAGGTCGTCGGGGCCGAAGCCGAACGTGCGCGAGAGCCCCGGCAGGGTCGCCGCGGCCACCTCGGGCGCGAGATAGGGCGCGTCGCCGCCCGGCGCGCCCTCGGCCGGAAACCAGGCGACGACCGGCAGGCGCCGCGGCCCGCTGGCCGGATCGTCGACGTCCAGGCGCCGGCTCGCATCGACGAACTCGGTGCGCAGCACGCCGACCGCGAACGGCCCGTCCGGCGCCGGCAACGTCGTCGCCGCGCCCGCCGCTGTCGCCGCGGCGAGCGCGAAGGCGACGAGCATCGACGGCAGGGACATGGGTGGCCTCAGGGGTTGTGCCGACGTTCAGAAGCGCCAGTCCAGCGACGTCGTGAAGTTGCGCGGTGCCGCATAGTAGCTGGCGATGTACAGGCTGTTGATGTACTTGTGGTTGGTGATGTTGTTGACGTTGCCGCGCAGCGTCAGACCGGGCTTGAACTCCCACGCCGCGTAGACGTTGGCCGTCGCGTAGCCGCCCTGGCGGACGGTGTAGCCGCTGTAGCTGTCCTTGTTGGACGTGTCGCTCTGCCAGCGTCCGCTGAGGCCCAGCGACAGCGCCGTCAGGTTCGGCACGCGCGTGGACAGCGTCACGTTGGCCATGTTGCGCGGCACCCAGGGATAGGTCTTGCCGGTCGCGGCGCCGCTCATGTCGAGGTGCGTGTAGCCGAGCACGAGGTCGACGTACGAGTTGATCTTGCCGGTGGCCTCGAGCTCGAGGCCCTTCGACTCGACGTCGACGCCGTCATAGGCGGCGAACGCGCTGCCGTCCAGGAACACCGTGCCGACATAGGTCGCCAGGCCCTCCTGCTTGGCGCCGAACCAGGCCAGCGTGGTCAGCAGGCGCTTGTCCAGCCACTCGCCCTTCACGCCGATCTCGTAGTTCGTGCCCTTGCTGGGCTTGATGTAGTCGTGGGTGCGGGTGTACTGCTCCTGCGGCTGGTAGATGTACGAGTAGTTGGCGTACGCCGACACCGCGCCGGTGATGTCGTAGGTGAGGCCGACGTAGGGGCTCGTGTTGGTCTCGGTCTGGTTGAACGGCACGGCCAGGCTGTCCACGCCGTCGCGGTGGTACTGCGTCCAGTTGACGCCCACGATCGCGTGCACCGGATCGGCCAGCGTCAGACGCGTCACGGCGTAGGCCCGCTTCACGCGCTGGTTCAGCGAGGTGTAGAAGGTCTTGTCGCCCCAGGTCGGCTCGGGGATCGCGTCGCCGGCGTACGGGAAGCCCGGCAGCGCGCCGAACGCCGGGCCGGCGAACGACGTCGGGTAGTAGTACTGGTTCTGCTTGCTCTCGGACAGGCTGGTGCCGAACGTGGCCTCGTGCTTGCGGCCGAACAGGTTGAAGTGCCCGTTGAACGACAGGTCGAACAGGTGCGCGGGGCTGCCCGTCGTGCTCTTGTAGGCCCAGCCGACGAGCCCGGTGCCGGTGACGGGATCGAGGCCCGTGGGCGAGTAGCCCATGAACAGCTGCGACGGGCTCACGGAGCTGCGGTAGTTGTACGACGCCTTCGCGCGCCAGTCGTCGCCCAGGTCCTGCGTGTATTCGACGAACGCGGTCTGCTCGGTGTCGTTCCAGTACGTCCAGTCCTGCGTCGTCGAGGCATTGCGCGGCAGGTCGAGCTGGGTGCCGGTGTTGCTGACGAAGGTCAACGTGCCCCACATGTTGTGGCTCGTGTCGGACTGCTGGCGCGAGTAGCCGAGCGCCAGCGAGCCATGGTCGCCGATCTGGCCGTCCACCGTGGCGTACAGGAAGGTGCGGTCGCTCTTGAAGTCGCGCAGGTAGGAGTCGCCGTCCTGGTGCGCCGCCACGACGCGGGCGGCCCAGCCGCCGTCGGAGGTCAGCGGGGTCGAGTAGTCGGCCTCGACGCGCTTGGTGTCCCACGAGCCGTAGCTCACGCCCACCTCGCCGCGGGCGTCGTTGGTGGGGCGCTTGCGCACGTAGTTGATCGTGCCGGAGGCGTTGCCCACGCCGGTGAGCAGCCCGTTGGCGCCGCGGATCACCTCCACCTTGTCGTAGCCGAAGGTGTCCATGGAGTTGGTGACGATGCCCCATCCGTTGGGCATGCCGACGCCGTCGATCTGCGTGTTCTTGATCTCGAAGCCGCGCGACAGGAACTGGGTCTGGTTGGTGCCCACCTGCTCGACGCGGATGCCCGTGGTCAGGCGCAGCGCGTCGTTGATGTCGTCGGCGCCGAAGTTCTGCATCTGCTCCTGCGTGACGGTGCTGATCGACTGCGGCGTGTCCTTGGCGTCCAGGTCGAGGTTGGTCGCCCCGTTGCTGACGCGGTTCGCGCGCTGGCCGGTGATCACCACCGAGGCGATTTCCGTGGCCGACGCCGCCGGAGCGTGCGCGCTGGCGGCGGTCTGCGCGAACGCCGGGGCCGTGAGGACGGCCACGGCCAGGGCGGTCGACGTCAGCTTGAGTGCGGGTTGGTTCATCTGTGCATCCATGCAAAAGGTTTGGGGCTGACGCAAATGTGAACTGACGAGCCGCGAAATGATTCGCGAATCAGAGCGCCGACTTATCCATTCGATGCTGAAACGCTTCCGGCAGGCGTCTCGACGTCGGCTCCGGCGCGCAGCTGGCGCGCGGCCATCACGAAGCCGAACACCGAGACGACCGAGCCGACCGTGGCGGCCAGCAAGGCGTAGCGCAGCGAGTCGACGCCGAACGACGGCTTGAGCAGGTCGCTGGCGATGCCGACGAACTGCGGCCCGAGCCCGAGCCCGACGAGGTTGTCGATGAGGATCAGCGTCGCGACCGCGGTGGCGCGGCTGCGCACCGGCACCAGTTGCTGGATCAGCGCGATCGTCGGGCCGACGAACGCCGCGGTCAGCGCCAGCGGCACGACGGCGGCCGCCAGCGCGACACCGGTGTCGTGCGCGAGGAAGCAGATCGGCGCCAGCGCCAGCGGCAGCGGCAGCAGCGCCGCGATCGCGGGCACCCACGCGTACCAGCGGCGATCGCTCCGCCCGAGCCGATCGGCCACGTGCCCCGCGAAGTAGGTCGCGAGGCCGCCGCACACGCCCACGAGGAGCGCCATGGCCAGGCCGATGTCGCGCGTCGACATGCCGTGGCTGCGCGAGAGGAACAACGGAAAGAACCCGCCGAGCGAGTACGAGGTGAAGCAGGTGGCGCACGCGCCGAGGGCCGTCCAGCGGAACGCGCGGCTGCCCCACAACTGGCGCATCACGCTGCCGGCGGGCACCGCATCGGCCTTCGCGGCGTCGCCGTCGTGCGCGCCGCGCGGCGGGCTGCGCACCGTGAGGAGCAGCACCACGGCGATGACCAGGCCCGGCAGGCCTGCGGCGAGAAAGGCCGTCCGCCAGCCCCACGCCTGCGCGATGGCGCCGCCGGCGGCGAACGCCACCAGCACGCCCAGGTTCGAGCCCGATGCGTAGATCGCCTGGGCGCGCGCCCGCCGCTGCGGCGGGTAGAGGTCGGTGATCATCGTCTGCGACGCCGGGCCGGTGCCCGCCTCGCCGATGCCCGTGAGCACGCGGGCGACCGCGAGCTGCCAGAACTGCGTGACCAGGCCGCAGGCGATCGTCATCGCCGAGAACAGCGCCAGCGAGACGGCGATGAGGCGCCGGCGATCGACGCGGTCGGCCAGCCAGGCCAGCGGCAGCCCGAGGATGGCGTAGAACAGCGCGAAGGTCGGGCCCACCAGCAGCCCCAGCGCGCTGTCCGACAGCCCGAACTCGGCCTTCACCTGCGGCAGCATGATCGGCAGGATCTGTCGATCGATGAAGTTGACGAGGTAGATGGACGTGAGCATGCCCAGCGTCCAGCCGCGGCCGCCGATGAACGGCTCGCGCGCGGGGGCGGCGGGATCGACGGGCGCTTGACTCATTGGCACAGCTCGTGGATCACGCGGTCGATGAACGACTCGCCGGCGGCGAGCTGGCTGGCCTCGATGTACTCGTCGGGCTGGTGGGCCTGGGCGATCCAGCCCGGCCCGCAGACCACGGTCGGCAGTCCGGCGATCTCGAACAGTCCGGCCTCCGTGACGAACGAGGCGGCCTGGCGATCGAGCACGCCGCACAGCCGCGCCACCAGCTCGCGCGCCGGCGTGCCGGCCGCGCCGGTCAGCGCGGGCACGTTGGACAAGGCCTCGGTGGTGATGGCGCACGCGGGAAAGCGCGCCTTCATCGACGCCTCGAGCGTCGCGGCATAGGCCAGCACCTCGTCGACGACGGCCCGCGCCTCGGCCGGCGTGGTGGCGCGCACGTCCCAGATGAACTCGCACCTGCCGGCCAGGATGTTGGGCGCGGTGCCCCCCTGGATCAGGCCCACCGTGACGGTGGTGTGCGGCGGCTCGAAGCCGTTGGCGGCGGGCGCGGCCTGCGTCAGCCGCTCGGCGATCTCGCCGATGCGCGCCGCCAGCTTCGCGGCGACCATGTTGGCGCTGACGCCCAGGTGCGTCTGGCTCGAATGCGCCTCGTGCCCGAGCACGGTGGTCCTCAGGCCGACGATGCCCTTGTGCCGGTCGACGATGCGCATGCCCGTCGGCTCGCCGACGATCACCAGCGCGGGCTCCGACACCTGGGTCGAGATCGCCTCGATCAGGGACGGCGCGCCCAGCAGCCCCACCTCCTCGTCGTACGAGAGCGCGAAGTGGATCGGCCGCTTGAGCGGTGCGCCCAGCATGGCGGGCACACGCGACAGGGCCGCGGCGATGAAGCCCTTCATGTCCGCCGTGCCGCGGCCGTACAGGCGGCCGTCGCGCTCCGACAAGGTCCACGGATCGCTGCTCCACGCCTGGCCGTCGATCGGCACGACGTCGGTGTGCGCCGACAGCACGACGCCGCCCGCGACGTCGGGCCCGATCGAGAACAGCAGGTTCGCCTTGCGGCCCTCGGCGTTCGCGACGCGCGTCGACGGCACGCCCAGCTGTGCGAGCCAGGCCTCGATGGCCTCGACCAGCGCCAGGTTGGAGTTGCGCGACGTCGTGTCGATGGAGACCAGGCGTACGAGCCATTCATGCGCGCTGACGGCCGGTTGGGGGGAGGCAATGGCCACGAGCTGTCCTGTGAGTTCTGGGTCTGGCAAGCATAGTCAAGCACCGGCGCGCGCCGGATGCCGAACAAGGCTGCGACTTGGCAAAAACGGTCCGCGTTCGACGCC
>FTIP01004136.1_pt1 | contig 10389 bp, 14 predicted proteins | sample 1658301 | NCBI WGS metagenome assembly FTIP01 (sample SAMEA3914813, study PRJEB12502) | metagenome | biome: forest; material: soil | place: Canada | collected 2011-07-07 | depth 0.3 m
GCCTTCAGGCGCTTGACGTCCTGCACCTCAAGCTGGCCGAACTGCTTACGCCAGGCGTAGATCGTGGGCTCGCTGACCTTGTGCTTCTTGGCGGCTTCGGCCACCGATGTCCGATCCGCTTCTCGCAGGATCGCGACCATCTGCTCCTCGTTGAAACGACTCTTTCTCATGGGCTCCTCTCGGGTTGGGAGCCATCTTCCTGGAAATCAGTGTCTCGGAGAAACCGGGCGGGTCATATGCACTCCACAATTTGATCCAAGTGGCCTGCTCTAGTTTGCCATGACGACCCGCGCGGAGGCAAAGCCTGCCGGTTGGCACACATCAGAACGTTGGCGGCCCTTGTCGCTCCCAACGCTATCCGCGGCACCAGTTCTGATTCCCGTGAGCCGACGTTCGCCGATGACCGTTCATGGCCGACTCGCGTCCGTCACGGCTTGCGGCCACGAACAGCACTGCCGAGCAAGATCGATCCGTCGTCACTATGACACCGTCGCGTGGTGCTCACCCTCGATGTCGCGCGAGCGGCAGCGCTGCTGGCGCGAGCAGCCCTGCGCCTCCAGCCACGTGGCCACCGCAAGCGTGGTGCGATCGTGCAGATAAGGCCCGACGATCTGCACGCCGATCGGCAGGCCCTCGGAATCGCACGCTACAGGAACCACGGTGGCCGGCAAGCCGGCGAGCGACGCAAAGGCCGACCACGCCCCTTGCGCCGAGTAAAGCGTGGCTATGCCGTCGATAGGCAAGGTGCGCCGCGTGAAATCCGGCTCGTCGAAGTGCGGGAACGCCACAGTGCCGAACACCGGCATCAGCACCACATCGAACGCCTCGAAGAGCCTCCCGCATCGGGCACGCACGCGTGCCTGCTCGTCGAGCAAAGCCAGCCACTCGTGCGCCGAGATCACTGGCCCGGGCTGGCCCTGCGTCACGAAGGCCGACACCATGCTGCCGAAGGCGCGTGTGAGCGCCATCAAGTCAGGCAGCAGTGGGCTTGCCGAGTGCACGTCGGTTCCGGCGCGCGCCAGCGCGTCAGCGATGTCCTGCACCGCGGCGCGTACGTCATTCGATGCCTGCGCCGCAGGGTGCTCGGCCGCCACCAGCACTCGAAGGTCTGCCATTCGCGCATGCCGCGGCGAAGGCAACGCCACGCGCCAGCCCACGGCCTGGGCAGGGTCGGGACCCAGCAGTACGTCGAGCGCCAGCGAGAGGTCGGACGCATTGCGCGCCATCGGCCCGATCACCCCGAGTGGATCCTCGTGCGCCCCGTCGTGGCCGGGAAAGCGCATGCCGCGGCGCGCAAGCACGCCGTGGCTGGGCTTATGGGCGAAGAGTCCGCAGCAATGCGCGGGGATGCGGATCGAGCCGGCGAGATCCGTGCCCAGTTCCAGCGGCACGAAACCGGCGGCTAGCGCCGCGGCGGAGCCGCCCGAGGAACCGCCGGGCGTGCGCGACGAGGCCAGTGGGTTCACGGTGCGGCCGTAAATGGGGTTGCTGGTCTGCCAATCGGCCAGCGCGAACGCGCAGTTGGTCTTGCCGAGGATCACCGCCCCCGCGGCCTTCAGCCGCGACACGGCCACGGCGTCTTCAGTGACGGGCAGCTCGAGCGCGAAGTCGAAACCCCAAGTTGTGGGTAACCCGGCGATGTCGAACGACTCCTTCACTGTCATCGGCACGCCAAGCAGCGGCCGCCGCTCGCCGCGCGCGAGTGCAGCATCCGCGACGCGCGCCTGATCCCGAGCCCGCTCGAAGTCGCGCACGACTACCGCGTTGATCGCGGCGTCACCAGCCTCGATGCGCGCGATGGCCGCGTCGCAGACCTCCAGCGCGCTCACGCAGCGCGCAGCGAGCGCCTGCGCCAGCTCACCGGCGCCTGCCTCGGCGAGGTTGAGGGCGTTCGATTCAGCCATGATCCTGGCTCCTTCACATCAAGGGCAGGTGGAGGTCGGTGCGCCACTGCTCGGGCGGCAGAGCGCGTGGGTCGTTCACGTAGTGCTCGAAGGGCGGTACATCGCGCAAGGCGTAGCCGGTCGCCGGCAGCCACTGACCGTAGGCTGAGCCCCAGGCACGGTGTAGATCATCGTAGGGGCCGATATGCGTGAAAACCGCGTAGCGGCCTCCCGCCAGAGGCCGCCATGCCAGACTGCCGTGGAGCGCGATCGACGGTGCGAGCTCGTCGTCGAAGTCCACGCCGACAAGGATGCGCGCGTGCGGATCTTCTGGATGCTCCGGCTCGTCCGGGAGGATGCCGATGCTGCGGATCACCCGCTGCGCGAGCCCCGCCTGTTCGAGCGCGGCCCACAGCTCGGCGGCGGCTTCTCGTGCTGCGCGCGCCATGCGGCCGTGATGCATGCCGTGCCCGGTGGCAGTGAGCACCCGGCGCTCGGACAGCTCGATGAGCCGAGGCTTCAGAACCGCCTGTGAGGGCGGCGATGAGTCGCCAGCCAGCGGAACGCCGCCGGCGCGGCGCTCGAACAGGCGCTGCCATTGCGGCGTTGAGCCGGCGCGCACGGCAGTGGGCGTGGTGTCCAGTTCGCGGCGCATGGCCTTGGCCAGCGCTTGCGCTGACTCGTATCCCACGGACAGCGCCACGTCCAGCACCGCCGCATCGGGGCGGGCCAGCAACTCGCACGCTCGCTGCAGGCGCCGCCAGGTGACATAGCCGGCCACAGTGGTACCAAAGTGGGCGCGGAACAGGCGGTGAAAGTGGTACGGCGACAAGGCGGCATGCCGCGCGAGGGTGTCGTTGTCCAGCACGGCATCGAGGTGCTCACCGACGTGCGCGACAGCGCGCGACAGCAAATCGAGGTAGCGCACGGGAGGCACCTGGGAAAGGGTTTGCTTGTCCGGCATGCTGGGATTGTGGCGAGCAGGCAGTCGAGGCGCGTGTCCGGACTTGCTGAATCGGGATACTCGAAACCCGACGTCAGTGACCGGCAGGTCATGGCCGGTCAGCGACTGTCATGGAACTGTCGCACATGAACCCCGCCGCCAGGACGATTTCAAGATATACGACGTCTAGCCGTGAAGTTGAATCACTGTGATCCCATCCGCATCGGCGATGGCGAAGCGCCGTCCCCCAGTATCCACAGCAGTCACCGGCATGCTCATCTCCGACATCACTATGCTACTGGTCTGAGTTCCTGAATTGATGTGCGGCCAACTGAGCACTTCAATACCAGTATGGACGTCGATCAGTCGGGGATGCTCGTAGAGCGCGAGCACGTGACCGGTACCCACCGCGGCGATGGTGCCCAACCTGCCAACCGGCGATACCACTGTCGTCTCGCTGAAATCGCCCAGTACGACTGTCCGCAACTCCCCTTGCGACGTCGGCCCCTCGTCTGAATCGATGTCACCTTTGAGCGCTACAGCCAAGCGGCCGTCGCGGAAGAAGGTTGAGCTACTCTCCTCGGCGAAGGCGTCCAGGCCAATGCCAGCCCCGTCGAGGTGAGTCGGGTCTTCGAGCGCCGCAACAACGTCGTAGCCGCGCACGCTATCAAGGGGATGCCACAGCCAGCCCGAGCTGACTAGGAAGCGCCCATTGGGCGAGGCCGAGAGGCGCGAATGGAAAATGTCGCTGGGTTTCCTGCTATTCGACCTTGTCAGCACTTCGCCCGTGGCCAGGTCCTCGATATCCAGTCGGCAATAGTCGTCGGGACAATGGGCTACAACCTCGCGACCGGATGGCAAACGGAAGAGAACGATTGGATATTCGTAGACGTCGGCATGGTAGAAACTTCTGTTCAACTCTCGGACCACCCGACCCTCATTGAGGAGCAGCCCTTTTGTCCCGAACCGCGTATAGATCACTGAGAAGTTGCTATCGACCAGTGAAACCGCGGCGTCAAACCTATACGCATAGCGAACCGAAGCCGAAACGATGTCGCCACTTAGCCGGTAGCGTTTGCCGCCGCTCACCCAATCGACGACAGATTCACCGTCCCACACCAAGGATCTGACGCCGTTGGCAGGAAGGCGGATCTCAGTCGCAGTCAGCACTCGGAACTCCCTCGGATGTTGTCGACATACGTCATTGCTGTACGCAGCATAGCTGTTGCTGGGAGTCAGTCGACGGTCTGTACAGCCCGAAACCGGTCGCTCGCGACCGTCAGCTGCTGGCCGATACCGAGCCAATTCGATCCTACGCCAAGCACCGCCGTGCGCATCGCGCCGCGACGGCGCCGCGAGACCGCATCCAGGCTCATCTCGACTTCAGGTCGCGTCCTCACACCATCCTACTGGCCGTGCTCAGCCTCATTGCACCAACGCCCATCGGTTACGCTGCCGCCGCGGATGGGGATCGCGCGCATTGAGTCCACGTGCGTGACGTCGATACTGCCCATCGCATCAAAGTACCGCATAGCGCCCTGGCTTGTGATTGATCGCGATGAACAGATTCATCACGACGGCACCTAGCACGGAGTAGGCAACGCGCGTCGGCGGCACCACGGACAGCGACAGCAGCACGATCGTGCAATCGATCGCCATCTGGATCTTGCCCGCGCGCCAACCCTTGGCCTTCTGCAGGTACAGTGAGACGATGGTAGCGCCGCCCAGGCTGGCGCGGTGGCGCGCCAGGAACAGGCATCCCGACCCGAGCAGCAGGCCACCGAGCACCGCCGCGTAACCGGGGTGCAGCCGGTCGATCGCGAACAGCCGCGGCGACCAGGCCGTCATCAGCGACAGCAGGCTGACGGACAGAAAGGTCTTGAGCGTGAACTCGGCGCCCATACGGTTCCACGCGAAGACATAGAACGGCAGGTTGAGCACGAAGAACAGCGGGCCCAGTCCGAATCCGGTGGCGTAGTGGAGCAACAGCGCGGCGCCCGCGGTGCCGCCGGTCATCAATCCGACCTCACCGAACAGCATCAGCGAGAGGGAGACGAACAGCACGCCGGTGAAGATGGCCTGGCCGTCCTCGAACAGGGTGTGGCGTTCGACCGACGGGACCGAGATCGCGGGCGCGGGTTCCGGGGTGAGCGGGGGAGGTGTCTGCATGCCGACGAACTAGCATGATCCATGCCGTCGCGAACCGGGGCAACGCCGATGAGAGCGGCCAAACTCGGAGCATGCACCTACGCGACAACTGGACTGAACCAAGGGCGCGCATTTTTCACGAGAAACTCCATTCGGACGACTTTCGCAAATATTTGCCGACTCCGAAGCCGTCGTTCGCGAATGGCTGGTACTGGCCGAACTGCGACTTAGCGGCGGGCTCACCCTTGCTGCTGCGCACCGAAAACGTCGCGATGCCAGTACATCGTCGGAGACTTGAACCAGTGTTCGTTGCGCTCGTTCAAGAACTGTTGAAGCTGCGCCATCGGCATCCGGTAACGGTACATGATCGCAATCAGATCTCGCAAATCGCTCTCCCCGAGGCGCTTCGAACGGATATGCAGAAAACCATTCTCAACGCTCTTCACACATGGGATCTGCTGTGCCCAGGAGAAAAACGAACCTTCATCCAGCTGCGAGAAGTACCAAATTGGAGACGTGTCGATCTTGATCATGTTGCTCGGGCTTCCTGACGCGCCACCAGGCGCAGTCTAGCTTCCCCAGAACCGGACGTTCGCCAACGACCGGTTGCAGCCGGTCCCGGCCATCGATGCCAGGGCTCAGGCCGGCGGAGCGGTAGAGAGTAACCTGCTCATGCCAGCAACAATACGCTCCCGATTCTTTGTGAGCAGCGCGAACTTCGGTATCCGAGCGACAAAGTAGTCCAGCCATCGATCTTTCATGGCCAATTGCCGTACGGCAACCTTGTCTCCGGAAACTCTTGCCAGCAGGATCGGCAGGTAGGCCTCGTTCCATGCCCACACCAGACCCTCTGGCACAGTAACCTTGAAGTAGCTGTCTTCAGGCCATTGCAGGACATTGACGATGTGACCACACCGTCCACACCCGCCACGGCCCTCTATGGCGCCAGAGATCGCGCCTCGCAGAACCTCCCAGCCGCCGGATGTCTCGTCGAACCTGTGCGAGGGAACTTCCTTTGCAACGAACCTGAGGGCAGACTTGCAGCGAGTACAGATGCCGCGCATGAGCTCCGGTCGTTGATAGCGAAAGTACCGACCCTCGATCGGGTCCCAGAACCTTCGTTGACCACGCCAGCGCATCGTTGGCTCGATTTGATTTTTCATTGATGAAATCGTTGGTGGCGTAGCTATCGTACTGCCCGAAACCGGACGCTCATGAAGGACAGCTCATGGCGTCCAGCCCTCCGCCTATCGGAGAAACGGCCCGTAGACAGGGTCGTTGCTGAATCGCTGCCTCCGCTCCTCGCGATCGTAGGGCATCGACGCCAGGATTGACGATGCCTCGTTGCCCGAAACGGCATCGAGCGCTTCGAGAAGGTACGGGATGTCAGACTGGGTCGTCACATTGGCGTCGAGCATGTCAAGCGCCCCCAAGACCTCGCTCGTCACTTCGTCATCACACTCGAATTCGGAAACGGCATAACGAACCGTCGCCCACTCGTGGACGCTTGCGTGGCTCAGTTCCTGGCGCTGCCATTGGCCGAGAATCTCTCTGACATCAGCGCGGTTTATGGTTGTAGTCACAGACGGATCGTATCAAGGAAGCTGAGTTGCTACCCAGCTACGAGGACGCCCGCTGGCCCGCTCGAAAGCTGACCTCTGTAACCGTCCGCAGTTGGCCGGAACCGGCACGTCGTCAACGGGAAAGCGCCTTGAGCACGTTTTGGCGGTACTCCGGATCCTTCTCGTGGATCTCCAGGACACGTCGCTTCTTGTCGATGTTCGTGTAGAGCTCGGCGTAGTCCGACTCCGGGCCGTTCGCCGCGAAAAAGACCTTGCCGGCCATCTCTCGCTCGTTCGCATCCAAGAAGACGATGTCAGCGGTGGCGACGCGCGCGAAGAGCGCGCTGTTCCGGGGCAACTTGTACAGAGTCGCCAGGGCCTGCAGCAACGAGTCACTGCCTGGGCCGACAGAGCGGTAGGTGATCCGGCCTTGGCCATCTTTGGCCTGAATGATGGCATCGATCGCCACAGGACGTCCTTGGAACGTGCCGGAAGCACTGACAGCGCAGGCGTTCCACGTTTCGCAATCCATCCAATCGATGTGCAGATCGATGTCCACGAAGCCGGCTTCCACCGACTCCCCCTTCGGATCGTAGATTTCTCCGTCGCCTCGCGCGAAACAGAGCGACGTTGAAAGTGCGAAGACGACTGCGCAGAAGGTGTGTGAAATTTGCATGTTTCCGCAGGCGGCGTCGATCCTGTTGTCTCAAGCGTGCAGGGTAGCCTACCTCGAAGCCGACGTTCGCGAGCGGCAGTTGCTGGCCGACTGCGGCTGCTGTACATACCTCAGCCTTCGCTGACCCGCCCATTGCTGGTCTTGCGTTCTCTGCTGAAGACACGTCGTACCAGCCGCCAGAGCAACGCGCACGCAATCGCTACTACGCCCAGCATGACAAATGCAAGCATGAGCGACTCGCGAAAAAACAGCTCCACGAAGCCGGCGACCCCAAGAGGACGTCCGATCTCGCGCCCGTAGCTGAGCGCCTCAACAATTCCCCAGACCAACGCGGCGAGGGACAGGACTACGACAAGGATCTCCGCGCCAGCCGAGCGTGGCTTGCTGCGACCCCAGTCCGGATCATGTTGGGTTGACATTGTCGAAGGATAGCGTCTCGGTAGCCTTCCCGGAAGGAGTCGTCCGCGGCAGACCGCTCCTGGCCGTGGCCGACATCACCGCGAGGTCGCGGAGCCGGAGGTTGCAGGCGCAGTCGTTATAAGGCCAACCTTGCCAAGCCCCTCGTTCTGCACGATTTCCATGGCCGGCGCGATGAACCTGTATTCCGGGTTTCCGCCAGCAACGACATGAAGGTTGATCGGCTGTCCGCCGGCTTTAAGTTCGCGCAGCTTCGCTCGCAAATCTGCTAGCTCGATAGGCCGATCTTCGAGGATGTACTGGCCCGAATCTGTCACCACCAGACGTACTTCGCGGGCCTGGAATGGCTCACCAGCTACGGCATGGGTACTCATGGCAAGGACAAAAATCGACAGTACTGCAAGCCAAGCCCTCATTCCATTTTTAACTCTTCTGGTCATCCTTTCTCCCCCGGTTTTGCAATTAAGCGAACGTGTCTTCAGATCAAGTGAGCCGACCCGAAAGCCGTCCTTCCCAACCGACCGCTAGTGGCCGACATGTGCCGCCTCGCGGTAGGAGCCAAGCTAGCTCGGCTTGCCAAGCTTACTCTGGAGCAGCGCTCGAAACTCGGAAAGCTCGTCGCCGGGCTTGAAGAACCGCTTCGGGATCATCTGATAGTGGCCGTCCGAGATGTACAGCAGCAGCACTGTTCGTCCCTCGCGCCACTTGAGATAGTCACTCCATGGCTTTGTTCCATCGATGCCCTCGGAAGCGAAGCGTAGCCCTTCGGCCGTGCCAACGAAGGAGCACTCTCGATGGAGGTCCTTTCGCTGCTTGAAGGTCCGGCGAGTCCTGTAGGGTAGCCAAGCGCCAAAAGTCAGGACGAAATAGACAAGAATGCCGAGACCGGCGTAGGCCTGCCAGCCTTGGTCGCCACGACCGCTGCGGGCAAAATCCCACCACAGCGCCCAGAAAAAGAGCACCACGATCACGAGGCCGACCAGACCGATAAATCGGCGTGGGCGCATGTGCGTCCAAGTCGCTGAGGTTAGGTCGCTGGGGCTGAAGGTGCCTCGAATCATGCCTGCGCCGTTCGAATTGAGATCATGGGCTAGCCTACCCGATAGCCGTCACCGGCGAAAGGCAGCTCCTGGCCGCCAGGAGCCTGTCGCCCTGGTACTTCTGCCTGTCGTTCTGGCTTACGGCGACACGGAAGTCCATCTAAGCGCGGCGGGTTGGCTTTGTGCCAAGAGCATGTTCTTGGAAGCTAAGCGCTTGGCCACTGATCGAATCTGAGGCAAAGAGTCCTCAGCAGGCCACGCAATTCTCCAAGACGCCGCGCCACAATCAAACCGTCCGATTCGTTCGACACCCCATTTTGCGACCCGGCCACGACCCTTCCTAGAGGCCAAGCGCCGGCAGGGAGTTCGATCAAACGTCGCCGTAGCGTGGCAAGGCTTAGGCGCTGATCGCTACGCGCTTGACCGTGCAGGATCAGCTCGTAGCCGTTTGCGTTCACTATGACGTAGGCATTTGTCCAATTCCTAGCGTCGCGGATAGTACCGATTCGCTCATCGAATCGTGGCGCAATCGAGGAGAAGTGGGGCGGACAAATTTGTCCCGATACTTGCTGGGCTTGAAGCGCTCTAGTAGTCAGCAGCAGAGCGATCAGGGAGATGATTTGTCGACGCGACATTGGGTCACCTTTGACAGAGGCCACCGCGTTCGCCAGCGACGCGTTCTTCCCGTTCCGCGACGGCCTGGACGTGGTCTGCTACGCCGGCGCCACCTGCGTCATCCAGCTGGGCGGCTCGATGCGCGACGAGGAAGTGATCAACGCGGCCGACGAGCGCGGCATTGCGATGGTGTTGACGGGCACGCGCCACTTCCGCCATTGAGCCGGCGGGCAGCGCGATGAAGGCCTCGCTGTTCGGCGCCGCCTTCAATCAGTTGATCCGCCGCCGCGCGCGCCATGCGAGCGGGAGAGCGCCGGCCAGCAGTAGCCACGCACTGCCGGGCTCGTCCATCGGCGTCGGCGGCACGTCCACCTCGCTCGCACGGGCGGACACCAGCACGCCGTAGTCCACCGTCACTGCGGCGTCCGTGGCGTTGGCGAAGGTGACCGAGACCTTGCGCGATTCCGATCCGATCTGCGCGGCGTTCGCACCCGCCCCCCATCCGTCAAGGAAGTCGTCCATCGAAATGGAGGTTTGCTCGCCGTCGAGCCACTGGAAGAGCAACAACTGCACCTCGCCGTACGCAGCGGCGCGCGGATCGCTGGCGTTCCAGGCCAGCGATTCCAGGCCGGTGAAGCTCACCTGGGTCTGCGGCGACAGCACGAAGCTGCTGATGCTGGTGAGACCGTCGGTCTGGGTGTTCACGTAGTCCTCGCCGATGCCGTCGGCAAGGCCGGGAACCGCCTCCCCATGCGCCGACAGCGTCGCTCCGGCGCCGAACGGATCGCCCGCGAACGACGCCGAGCCGCCGATGCCGTGCATCGCGCCGCTGGACGAGACCGGCCCGAAGGGCGACGCTCCCAGTTGCTGCCAGAACAGGCTCCCGCCGAACGCCACCGCGGCCGCGGTCGCGGCGCTGCGCGACGACGGGTCGAATGCGAGCGACGGCGCGATGCCATCGGCCGCATCGAGGTCGGTCAACGTGATGTGGAAGTCGGACAGCGTGGTGTCCGCGGTGCTGGTGGCGTGGGCCGCGGACAGCAGCGCCACGGCGAGCGTGCCCAGGGCAAGCGAGGATCGAATCATGGGGGCTCCTTGTGGCGGG
>FTIP01003922.1_pt1 | contig 10372 bp, 6 predicted proteins | sample 1658301 | NCBI WGS metagenome assembly FTIP01 (sample SAMEA3914813, study PRJEB12502) | metagenome | biome: forest; material: soil | place: Canada | collected 2011-07-07 | depth 0.3 m
CGCGCGTCGAGCAGATCGCGCCGCTCCAATCCTGCGGCGTCGATGTAGCGGGCATTGGCTCGCTCGTAGAGCGACCAGTAAACCGAGAGTTCGTTGTCGCCCAGCACGTGGCGCTCGACGCGCACGGTATGGAAGCGGAAAGCGGAATTCGAATGATCGTCAAAGGGCTTGTTATCGAGGTACTGCACCGGTTCGCTGGCGAACGCGATGAAGCGCCAGTCCGCGGTCTCCCAGTCTGCCCAGACCGCGTCGAAGGACTGGCGCACGTTCGGACCGTCGCGCGAGGAGACAAAGCGCTGAAGGTCGAAAGCGAAGTCCTGGCGACCGACCCGGGCCTTGAGGGTGCCCGCAGCCGTGTGCTGAACATATTCGACGAACGCCAGGCGCAGATCGAGAGGGTTCTGGTCGACGGGGGTGACGGGCTTCTTGGCCCAGGCGCGCGCGTCTTCGAGCTGGGTGAACAGACGCCAATGCGAATCGAAGTGCAGGTCGGCGTGCACCTGCAGTCGCTGCAGCACGTAGGCCTCGCGTGCCGCGCCATTGACGCCAAAGTTCACCGCGTCGTTTTGCTCGTAGCGCTCGCGCAGCGTCAGCCCGAGCGACAGCCATCCGTCCGGCAGCAGGGGCGCCAGTGGATGGTACTTCCACCCATCCCCCGGTTCAGTGCGCAACGAAGGGTCGGCCAATGACGACCAATCTTCCTGCCACCGGTTCATCGCGGGTATCGGGCGAACGGAGGGGACGGTCGCTTCCTGGCCATGCGCGACCGAGAGTGCGGCCAGCGCACAGCAGGCGCTTAGACAACGGGCGTATCGCATGCGACGCAGAATCATTTCACGTTGCTCACACCAGCCGCCGAATGAATTTCGGCGATGTAGCCTCCCGGGAACTGCAACATCGCTGACATGCGTCCATCGGCATTGAACGGGGGAACGAGTACCTTGACGTCGGCGGCTTGCGCCTTGGCCAGCGTCTGCGAGAGGTCGGCGACTTCGTAGCCCGTCGTCTCACGCCCATAGGGCCAGGGCAGATGCCCATCGCTGACGATCGCTACGGCCCTGCCGAAGGCGGACTCGATGCGGATGCGGCGATAGGCCTCTCCAGGGCGACCTATCTCCGCACCAGGTGCGGCAGGCGTGTCCGAAACGACGCGGCCATGGGCGAACGCGATGAAGTCACTCACGAACGCCGCCGCGCGTTCCGGCGAGACGTAAACGCGGTCCTCCGGAATCGTCTGGAACGGTGCATACGAGGGCTTGGTCGCATGCCAATACAGCTGCATGTTCGCGCCTCCGGGCCACTGGATGATGGCGTCGCGACCGATCGGGTCGGGAAAGGGCTGCACGAGCACGTCGGCCCCGGCCTTGCGCGCGGCGTCGATGGCCACGTCCATGTCGCTGACGAAATAGCCGTAGCGCTCGGCGCCGAACGGGTAGGGCACGGGCGTTCGGAAGCCGAACAGAGAGACAGCGCCCACTGGCGTCTGTATCAACTGCGAGCTCGTGCTGCTGGACGTGGGCGTGACGGTGGCGATCACCTGGCGTGTGCTGCTGCCGCCGAAGGTGGCGACGAAGCTGCGCGCGAAGGCGTCGACGTCTTCCGCCGCGACATACACGTGGGTGGTGTCGTACTGCGGCGCGACGGCCACGGCCGGCAAGGCCGGGCTGGCGCCGCGCGCGGCGGCAAGTGTCGCGACGAGCGAAAATGCAGCGACGGTCAATGCGCGCAGCACAGGCGAGGGAATGCTGAAAGACATGAAGTACCCCGAGGGGAGTTTCGGATAGATCCCCAGGCGGTGCCGTAGCCATACGACGCGAGGGGCGTGTGGCTAGTATCGGAAGGCGACCGCCGCACGCCGACTACCAGACGCCAGGGCAGCGCTTGGTCTTTGGAGAGAGCTAGCGACGGCCTGCCGGTGGGTACGGATCGCGACGCGAGCCGCGTTGGGACGGGCAGCAGATATGCTCAAGCTTTCAATTTCGTGTCGCCGGCCCGGAGATCGCATGGACTCCAGATTCACCCGCCCCCGCCGCCCCGCCAAGCTGCTCGCGCGCCTGGTGTGCCTGCTTGCGGCGCTGGCGATTCGGGCGCTGCCCGCCATCGCGGCCGACGCACCGCCGGGCTTCGAGGACTTCGATCACACGATGTTCACGGCGCGCCAGGGCGCGCCAGGCGGCGTGAACGCGCTCGCTCAGGACACCGATGGCTTCCTGTGGTTGGGCACGTCGCAAGGGCTCTATCGCTTCGACGGCGTGCGATTCGTGCGCTGGCGTGCCACATCAGGCCTTGCGCTGCCGGACACCGACATCCTGGCACTGCAGGTACACCGCGACGGTGTGATCTGGGTCGGCACGCGCTTTGGCCACATCTATGCGATCCGGGCAAATGAGCACACCGACTATGGCGAGGGCCAAGGCGTCCCGGCGCACTCGGTGTTCAGCCTGGTCGAAGACGGCGCTGGCCAGATGTGGGCCGGCACGAGTGCGGGCGTCTTCACGTTGCGGGGTGGCCACTGGCAGGAGGTGCGCACACGTGACGGCGCCTCCCTGCACGTGATGGGCTACGCCGAGATGGCGACCGACCGCGACGGCAGGCTATGGGTCATCGGCACTGATTCGGGCGTGTTCTGCCTGCAGCCGGGCGCACATGCATTCGAGAAGCGCCGTGCGGCCAGCGAGATCAGCGGCAGCCTGATGAAAGATAGTTTCGGTGCCGTCTGGATCGCCGACGATGCCGGCTTCGCTGCGGCTGGCGAGCCCGGGCGCGGCATCCCGCGCAGCGCGCTCGAGCGCCTGGTCTCCGACCGCGACGCCCACCCCGTGTTGCGCTTCCTGGACGCCGAGGGCGTGCTTTGGGGCCACAGCAACGGCCGTCTGCTGCGCCTGCCGTGCGCGACCTGTGACGCGGGGCCGAGCACCCTGCAACGCTGGCCGCGCGACCGCGAGCTGAGCGGCAGCGAGTTCCTGACCTGGATCGAGGACCGCGAAGGCAACATCTGGACCGGTACGAATGGCGGGCTGGATCGCTTCCACAGGAACAAGTTCGAGCGCGCAGTTGCGTCCGGCGCGATGCTCGCCGATGTTGCGCTTGCCGCGGGACCCGACGGCCTCGTCGTGGGGACGCATGCCTCGGGCCTGTATCGACGCGACACGACAGGCGCCTTTGTCCGCGAGCCTTTCGGCCGCCCCGACGACAACTTCATCACCAGCCTCTACGTCGCGCGCGACGGCGCGCTGTGGGTGGGCGGTGACGGAGAACTCCACCGCATCGGTCCACACGGCTACGAGGCAGTGCCATTCCTGGGCGCGGAGGCCAACTACGAAGTGCAGGCCATGGCCGAGGACGAGGCTGGCGGCCTGTGGGTGTCGGCAGCGCTGAACGGCCTGTACAGGTTCAAGGATGGGCGCTGGACGCGCAACGGCGGCCTCGCCAACTTGCCGTCCGGGCCGCCGCTGGCGCTGCGATCTGCCGACGGGTCGGGCTTGTGGATCGGCTACCCGAACAGCGTCGTGGCCGTCGTGCGCGACGGTCAGGTACGGACGCTGGGCCCGGCCGGCGGGCTCGCCGTCGGCAACATCCTTTCATTCTGGCCCGACGGGGCTCGCATGTGGGTCGCTGGCGCGGCGGGCGTTGCCCTCGTCGACGGCGCTCGCGTGTTGCCGTTCGCGGCCAGTACCGCGGACGCATTCACCGGGGTTTCGGGCCTGCTGCGCACGCCGGACGGAGACCTGTGGCTCAACGGCGCAGAGGGCGTCTCGCGTATTCCCGCAGCGGAGATTGCAGCCTTCGTGGCGAATCCCGATCACCGCGTCACCGCAGAGACCTTCGGCGTGCAGGCCGGCATTGAGGGAGCGCCCGAGAACCTGCGTCCCGTTCCGAGCGTGGCCACTACGCCCGATGGCCGCCTATGGTTCGCGACAAAGAGCGGGCTGTTCTCGATCGACCCGCGCAACATCCGGCGCAACGCCGTCCCGCCGCGGGTGCACTTGCTCGCCGTGCACGCGGGCGGACGTGAGTACGCGGCAGTCGCGCGGATGGAACTGGCTGCCGGCACGCGTTCCCTGCAAATCGACTTCACCACAACCTGCTTCAGCGCGCCCGAGCTCGTGCGCTTTCGCTACCGGCTCGACGGTGTCGACACAGCCTGGCAAGACTCACAAGGCCGCCGCCAGGCGGACTACACCAATCTGCCGCCTGGACAGTACCTTTTTCGCGTAACTGCCGCCAACGAGGACGGCGTCTGGAGTTCGACTGATGAGACGATGACGCTGGTCGTACCGGCCGCGTTCTGGCAGACCGGCTGGTTCAAGGGCGCCTGCGTGGCAATCACCCTCGCCCTCGCTGCGGCGGCCTATAGTCTGCGCACACGCGCGCTGGCGCGCAGCGTGCGCTTGCGCCTCGAAGAGCGACTTGACGAGCGCGAGCGCATCGCCCGCGAACTGCACGACACGCTGCTGCAGGGCACCCAGGGCCTGGTGCTGGGCTTTCAGGTGGCTGCCGCCAAACTACCGGGTAGCGATCCGCGGCGCGCCGAAATGGAATCCCTGCTCGATCGAGCCGACGAGGTCGTCGCCGAGGCGCGCGACCGCGTGCACATGCTGCGCAGTCCGGACGAAGTCGGTGTCGATCTGCCCACGGCTCTCACGGCAGTCGCCGGCGATCTTGCGGCGGGTACGAACACGCGTCTGGACGTCCGCATTGACCCCGCCCTGCCGCCCGTGCGCGAGAACGTGCGCTGCGAGCTTTTCTTCATTGGCCGGGAGGCCCTCATCAATGCGTTCCGACACGCCCGAGGCCGTACCGTCTCGCTCGAACTCTCCCGCGATCCGCAGGAACTGCGCTTGGCTGTGCGCGACGACGGCGAGGGCATTGCGCCCGCGACCTTGGCCGAGGGTCATAGTGGCCACTTCGGGCTGCAGGGCATGCGCGAGCGCGCCAAGAACATCGGCGCCACACTGCAAGTGCGCAGCGAAGCCGGACGAGGTACGGAGATTGAGGTGCTGCTGCCCGCGGAACGTGCATTCACTTCGCCATCCGGCGAATGGCCGTCGAGGAAGGCGCGCTAGCGTGCGCCCGCCCGTCGGCCGTTCAAGCGCGAAAGCCATCCCCGAGAGGCATCACCGCCGCGCGGCACCCTGCCGAAGGACACACCGCACTCGGCCCTCCGACAGAGTCCGCTGCGACGCCAATGTCCTACCACTATTTGTATATCCCCGTTCGCGACCAAATCGTTAAAGTGCCTGCTCGATCACAAACAGAATGGCCCACGCCCATGCGCACGGCACCGCTCGCATTCGCGCGGCGACTAGCGACACGCATCGGCCCCCTCGGTCTGGTCGCCTGCCTCGCACTAACGTCGGCGTTCGCTTCCGACGAGCCACCGGCCCTGAGCGAGCTTGAACATCGGGTCTTCACGCCACGCGATGGCGCGCCCTCAGGTGTCGTTGCTCTCGCTCAGAGTTCGGACGGCTATTTGTGGATCGGCACTGCGACGGGCCTGTTCACCTACGACGGGGTTCGATTCCGATCGTTCGGTCCGCCCCTGAGCGCAGCGCTGCCGGACGCGGACATCACCGCGCTGGAGGCGCCACGAACGGGCGGCATCTGGGTTGGCACGCGCTTCGGCAAGGTCTACTTCATCCATGACGGGCAAGTGCGCCAATACAGTGCCGCGCAAGGACTGGTCGGAGACCACACGATCATGGGGCTCGCAGTGGACGGTGGCGGCACGGTATGGGCTGGCACAACGTTTGGCGTGGCACGCCTCGAAGGCGAGCACTGGGTCGCGGTGCCCGGCGCCGACGGTCGGCCAATCGAGCTCTCGGGCGTCGGCAGCCTCCTGGCCGACAGTGCTGGACAAGTGTGGGCCTGGACGGCCGAAGGCATCTTGCGCCACCCGCCCGGCGGGCCTGCCTTCGTGCCTGGGCGACGGTTCAGGAGCGTGTCCGGGTTGTTCGCCGACGAGGCCGGCGTGGCCTGGGCCGACACCGTCGACGGCACCTGGGCACTCGACGGATCAGGCCAGGGCATCGACGCGGCGACACGCGAGCATCCGCTTCGCAAGAGCGATCCCAGTGTCGGGATCGGCCTGCTGGATCGGCAAGGCGGTGCCTGGGGCGAAGCCTCTGGCCGCTACTTCCGCGTTCCGCAGGCGTGGTTGCGACATCCGGGCGCAACCGAGACCCCGACGGCCGAGATGCTAGCGCCCGGCGAGCGACAGAGCGACACGAACAGCCAGTTCATCTCCTGGCTCGAGGACCGCGAGGGCAACATCTGGGTTGGCACTGATGGCGGGCTGGACCAGTTTCGCGCCACGAAGTTCCGCCACCTCATGACCGACGGCAGTTCGACGGGCAACGGCGCGATCGCCCGCGGTCACGACGGAACACTGTGGATCATGAATGTTTCGGGGCTAAAGCATGTCCGGGACGGGACCACCATCGAGCGCATGCCCGCCGCATCGCTCGAGAATCAGTTCTACACGCACCTGTCGATCGGACGCGACGGCAGCCTTTACGTGGGCTCGATCGCCAAGCTGACCCATTGGCGCCCGGAAGGCAGCGAGCTCATCGAGCTGCCCGACGCGCCGCCCAATATGGCCATGCAAGCCTGCGCAGAGGACGACCAAGGACACCTGTGGATATCGGCAACGCGCATCGGCGTATTCCGGCGCGACAACGGGCACTGGGTGCACAAAGGAGGCTTCGACTTCCTGCCCGACCGGCCAGCGATGAGCCTGACAGCGGACACGCCCGGCCGCATCTGGCTCGGCTACCAGGACAACCAGCTCGCCCTGGTCGACCACCAGCACGCGCAGTTGTTCGGGGCGGCGCAAGGCCTCGCGGTAGGCAACGTGCTGGTCGTTCTGCCAACCGAATCGGGCGCCTGGATCGGCGGTACGCGCGGCGCAGCTTGGTTCGACGGGCAACGCTTCAACGCCTTGCAGCTCGAGCGCGGCGCACCGCTAGCGGGCATCTCCGGCGCGGTGCTGTCCGGGCAGGGCGACCTCTGGCTGAACGGCGTAGGCGGCGTCACGCGCATCGCCGCCGATGAGCTTGCGCGTTTCCGGCGCGACCCGGGGCGCGTCGTGGCCTCCGAGACCTTCGGCGCCGAATCTGGAATCGAGGGCGCTCCGCCCAATCTTCGCCCCGTGCCCACGGCCACGGCGACCGCCGACGGCCGCCTGTGGTTCGAGACGGTCAACGGGGTGTACTGGATATCTCCCGCGCACATGGCACGCAACACTGTGGTGCCGCACGTCGAAGTGCTGGATGTCGTCGCCGGCGACCGCCACTTCGGACCACGGCCGGCGGCGCTACCCGAGCTGACGCAATCGCTGCGTTTCGACTTCACTGCCACCGATCTGACTTTGTCCCAGCGCGTGCACTTTCGCTACCGCCTCCAGGGCGTTGACACGGACTGGCAGGAAGCAGAGGGGCGACGCCAGGCGTTCTACACGAAGCTGCCGCCCGGGCGCTACGACTTCCGCGTCATCGCCGCCAACGAGGACGGCTTGTGGAACGAGTCCGGCGCGAGTGTGAGCATCACGATTCCACCTGCGTGGTGGCAGACGACTTGGTTCCGTGCGCTGAGCGGGTTAGCCGTGCTGGTGCTCCTCTGGGCCCTCTACTCGCTGCGAATGCGCGCGCTGGCCAAGCGCGAGCGCACGCGCTTCGAGGACCGCTTGCGAGAGCGCGAGCGCATCGCCCGTGAACTGCACGACACGTTGTTGCAGGGAACACAGGGGCTGGTATTGAACCTGCAGGTAGTCGCCGGCGAGATGCCGCAGGGAGACACGCGACGCGGCCGCCTCGAGTCGTTGCTCGACGAAGCCGACAGTGTGTTGGCCCAGGCGCGCGACCGCGTGCACGACCTGCGCGACCTGCGGGCGGACGAGTCCGACCTCGTCGCCTCGCTGTCCGCGCTCGGCACGGACCTCGCCCACGGTACGAACATTCGCTTCTCGATGCGCGTCGGCACCGCCCTGCCTGCGCTCGCGCCCGACATCGGCACGGAGGCGTTCTTCATTGCCCGCGAGGCCCTGACCAATGCCTTCCGCCACGCCCGGGCACGCACCATCGAAGTGGAGATCGAGTGTGTCGGGCGCACGCTGCGCGTGGCGGTCAACGACGACGGCCGCGGCATCGACCCCCAGGTGATCGCTGATGGCGGGCGCCCCGGCCACTGGGGAATGACCGGAATGCGCGAGCGCGCCGCAAGAATCCAAGCGCGACTGGACGTGCGCGGCCGGGTACACGACGGTACGCAGTTGCTCCTGGAGATCCCGCTGCGCGTCACACTCGCTCAGCGCGCCAAGGAATGCATCCTTCGAGTTCGCAGCCGCATGCTCGCGCTCCTCGAGCGAGGTCTGCTCCCGCGGGCTCCAAGCGAACCATGACCACACCCATCCGGCTCCTGATCGCCGACGACCACGCTGTTGTCCGCGCGGGCATCTCGGGCCTGATCGACGCCGAACCCGACATGGAGGTGGTGGCGCAGGTTGAGGATGGTCGCGCCGCCGTCGAGGCGTTTGGCATCCACCGCCCCGACGTCACGCTGTTGGACCTGCAGATGGCCGGCATGGACGGGATCGAGGCCATCTCGCAAATCCGAGCTCTGACGCCCGAAGCTCGAATCATCGTCCTCACCACCTACAGCGGGGACATGCAGGCGGTGCGCGCGCTGCGCGCCGGGGCTTGCGGCTACCTGCTCAAGACCACGATCCGCACCGACATGCTGCGAGCGATCCGCGCCGCCCACGCCAGGCAGGATTTCATTCCGCCGATGCTTGCGGTCGCGCTCGGCGCGCACGTGAACGAGCAGCCATTGAGCGCGCGCGAGATCGACGTGCTGCGCACGGTCGCCAACAACGGGCGAACCAAGCGTGTGGCCGCCGAAATGGGGCTGTCGGAGGCGGCCGTCAAGGTGCACATGAAGAACATCCTCGCCAAGCTCAACGCGACGGACCGCGTGCAGGCGGTCATGATTGCAGTGCATCGCGGCATCATCGAACTCGAGCCCTGAGTAACCGCTGTCGGAGTCAGTGGCCGTTCCGGAGCGAACTACCACTATTTGTGTACTGCGCGATGCACCGTCCGTCCCTACGATCCTGATTCACAAGAGCAAGCAGTATTCCTTTCGATCAGGAGCATCCCATGACGACCGACAACAACGGCATCCGTATTCTGGTCAAGCACTCAGAGCCCATCTTCGCGATGGGACTCGTCACAATTCTCAGCCGCATGCCCGACTTCGACATGGTTGGCGACGACGCCACCTCCGCCCGGGCCGCAGGCCTCGATGTCATCGTCTGCGACTGCGACTACGACGCGAGCCTTCAGCACACTGGTGGCGCACCCGGCGCAGGCATGCGAGTCGTGGTGGTGGCACGCAAGCCGCGCGGATTCGAAATACAGGAGGCCATCGGGCGCGGCGTTCTGGGCTACGTGGCCGCCAGTTGCAGCACGGGCGAGCTCGAGAGTGCCGTGCGTGCGGCGTCCAGGGGGCGTCGATTCCTGTGCCAGGCGGCGGCCCAGGAGGTGGCCAACGGCCTGACGGCTGAATCCCTCACGTCGCGCGAGCGCGACGTCTTGCAGTTGCTCGCGCAGGGCCGCTGCAACAAGACGATCGCCAACCTCCTCGACATCGCGGTCGGCACCGTGAAAGCGCATGTTTGCGCCATCTTGACCAAGCTCGAGGCCAGTTCGCGCACGGAAGCAGCCAGCATCGCGGTCGCGCGCGGTCTGCTGCCCGAGCCGACCCTCGACGACGCGGCTATCGCCCCACGCCGCCATGCCACCCTCGTCGCGCCGCGCGTCGGGCACGCGCGCGACTTCGCGTTTGCTTGAACCTAACGCCCGATGCGGGTCGGCATTTCGACCTATCCCCGCTTGATCTCCCGCGAGTAGGCGTACGGCCTCCCAACACCGAGCATGGTGCCGGGTCCGCATTCCGCGCACCACGCAAATTCACAAGGCCTCAAGGAGCCCGACATGCCTCAAACAGCCACTCCCACGCCCAGCAAGAACCTGGTCTCGCCGAGCGACCACGCCCTGATCATGATCGACTTCCAGTCGCAGATGGCCTTCGCGACCAAGTCGATCGATGCCGTCCTGCTGCGCAACAACGCAGCGCTCGTCGCCAGCGCTGCGGCCGGCTTCAAGGTGCCGACCATCCTCACCACCGTCGCCGAAAAGAGCTTCTCCGGCCCGATGTTCTCCGAGGTCACCGAGCCATTCGGAAACAAGAAGTTGTTGGACCGCACTTCGATGAACACCTGGGAAGACGCCGCCGTCATCCAGGAAGTCAACCGCCTGGGCAAGTCGCGCCTCGTCTTCTGCGGCCTGTGGACCTCGGTGTGCATCGTCGGCCC
>FTIP01001186.1_pt4 | contig 10362 bp, 7 predicted proteins | sample 1658301 | NCBI WGS metagenome assembly FTIP01 (sample SAMEA3914813, study PRJEB12502) | metagenome | biome: forest; material: soil | place: Canada | collected 2011-07-07 | depth 0.3 m
GTCCGCTGTCAGAGAACTGCAGTCGTAAACCGCGTCCCGCGGGGGGAAAGTCGGCCGGCGAGGACTCTGTTGACGCAGTTTGAACGACCGCGTGCACGGTCACCTCATCGAACGTCCGCTTGCGGGCGGCTCGGGTGTCGCTGATCGACCCGAAGCGGAAATCGATGCGTTGCGATTGACTGCCGACAAGCAGACATGGGGGGTGACTGCCCGGCCTTCCGCAACCGTAACCTGGCGAACGCCTGCGAGTTCATTTCGGCCGTACTTCGCCTGGGCCTGACTTCCACGGTTGTCCGTCGTCGCGTGAAAACGCCCAGGGCAGACCGGCCTTCAGCTGGATGTGAGCGCCCCAACCGTAGTTGATGTCGGGGTCAGGTGTGGCGATATCCCGGCGTCGGGCCGTGCGCGATGAAATCGCGCCGATATTGATTTCCCAGTGACCGTCACCGGGGGGTGTCTGGGTCGTCGGTGACCATTGGCGGGCCGCCTTGCGCGAGTGCCGACCCCATCAGGATCGAGAGGGTGCAGCGCGTGAATAGGCGAGGCCATGTGGGGTGTCGCATTGAGCTCTCCTTGAGCTTGTGGAGGGGGCGAATCAATCGCGGGATGCGGAATTGGGGTGCCTCTGCGTCATCGAAGCCTGCCTCACTTCGTCGCGCGGCAACCCGGCCTTGGTGCCAACGACTTGGCTCAACCAACCCTGTTTGGAAAGGGCAAATCTAGTGATCTGAAAAAGTGATCGTGATAGCTAAATCGTCTCTGTTCCGCGCTTGACTTGGCTCATACCATGCGTCAACAAATCTTCACGAGGCTGTAATCTGTCTATGGAAATCCGCTCCGCTTCGCTTCTCAAGGGCAGTGCCGGTACCGCACGCGAATTGACCAGCTTTCATTTCGGCCAGCCGGGAAAGCAGAAGATCTACATTCAGGCCGCCCTGCATGCGGATGAGACGCCCTCAATGCTTGCGGCCCTGCAACTGAAGCAGCGGCTGGTGGCGCTGGAAGAGCAAGGTGCCATTGCTGCGGAAATCGTGCTGGTGCCCGTGGCCAATCCAATCGGTCTGGACCAGACATTGCTGGGCCAGTTCATCGGCCGTTTCGATCTGGAGACCGGACAAAACTTCAACCGCGATTTCCCCATCTTCGATCACGTCAACGTCAGCAAGAACCTGGGCGCCGATCCCGAAGAGAACAAGAAGATCGTCCGCGCAGCGCTGAAGCAGAAGCTTGATGCCATGCAGCCTAGGACCGAGTTCGATGCGTTGCAGATCCATCTCCTCAAACTCTCGATCGACGCCGATGTGGTGCTCGATCTGCACTGCTCGTTGGAAGCCTGCATGCATCTGTATGCCAGCTCCGCGCAGTGGGACCAGGTGGAGCCCCTGGCTCGCTATATCGGTGCCGAGGCTTCGCTGCTGGCCACCGACTCAGGCGGTGCCTCCTTCGACGAGACGCACAGCCTTTTTTGGTCCCGCCTGCGTGGGGCCGTGAGCGAGGCGACGCCGGTTGCGGATGGCTGCGTGGCCGTCACGATTGAATGCCGGGGCCAACGGGATGTGTCCTACGAATCGGCCAATGCCGATGCCGAGGCCATCATTGATTACCTGCGCTGGCGCGGCGCAATCGATGGCGAGTGGCGCCCCATGCCGCCTCTGATCGCACAGCCGACCGCGCTCAATGGCAGCGAGCAATTCTATGCTCCGCTCAGCGGCGTGCTGGTTCACCGGGCGGCCATTGGAGCGCTCATCGAAAAGGGCGATGCCCTCTTCGACATCATCGATCCGATCAGCAACCAGACCACGACGATCCGCAGCAGCACCCGCGGCGTGTTCTACATGCGGCGGGCCATCCGCTATGTCCACGCGGGCAATCCGATTGGCCGCGTCAGCGGTACGGTGCCCATCCGCAGCGGCAGGCTCATCGGTCTTTGAGGTCTGTTTTTCGGGGTAGTTCTTTTATATCAATCAACCAGGCATGTGCGCATCGCTAGCCATGTCGATTTCCGAGGAGCTGAAATGGGTAGAAGGAACAAGATGATTCCGGTTCGCACGACTCTGGCCATGGCTGCAGCCCTGGCCTTGGTGACAGACGGCGCTTGGGCGCAAGCCGATGCTGCACAGCAGGAACCCATTCGCGTGGAAATTACGGGGTCCTCCATCAAGCACATCGATGGCGAGACTGCCTCGGCCGTACAGGTCATCACCCATGAGGAGATCGAACGCAGCGGTTCCACCACGGCGGCCGAACTGCTGGCCAAGGTCTCGGCCAGTGCCGCGGCATTGACCGACGGTTCCAGCTTCACCGACGTACCGGGCCAGCGCGGCTTCAGCGGTGCGAATCTGCGCGGCGCAGGCGTGTCTTCCACCCTGATCCTGCTCAACGGCCGGCGCCTGGCCAATTTCGCCTCGCCCGGCAGCGCTTCCGGCGTGGATCTGAATGTGATTCCGGCGGCCGCCATTGCCCGCGTAGAAGTACTCAAGGACGGCGCTTCTGCCATCTATGGCGCGGACGCCATCGGCGGCGTGATCAACTTCATCACCCGTAGCGACTATGAGGGCGGCGATCTGTCCGTCTACAGCTATGCCACCCAGCACGGCGGCGCGGGCAAGCGCTCGGCCACGCTGTCTGGCGGCATCGGCAATCTCGGCACCGACCGCTACAACCTGATGGCCGTGTTGGACTACCAGGCCACCGATGCTTTGAGCGCCACGCAGCGCAGCTGGGTGGGCTCGGCCTTCGAGCCGGACATCAACCTGGACGTCAGCAGCTCCAACACCTTCCCGGCCAATGTGCGCCAAACCAATGCGAGTGGCTCGCCCACCGGCCCTCGCATGAATCCCAGCGTGCCCAATTGCAATCCACCGAGTACGGTGTACGAACCGACCAGTTTTGTAGGGGGCGCCGCTTGCTTGTACGACTACATGCACGCAACGCAAATCTTCCCCGAGTCCAAGCGTACCTCGTTGATCGCGCGTGGCCAGTTCGCGGTGGATACGGACAACACCCTGTATGCCGAGGTACTGCTCAACCAGACCGACACGACCTACCGAATCAGCCCTGCGACCCTGACCGATCTCAACTATCCCGTGGGTGGTCCTTACTACCCCACCGCCCTGTTTCCGACCAACCAGACGCCGTTGCGCGTGAGCATGCGCTTGGAAGTACTGGGGCCGCGTACCAATGAAATCGACGCCAACGCCCAGCGCTTCGTGGTCGGCGCCAAAGGCACCCTGGCAGGCTGGGACTACGACACGGCGCTCAACCACAGTGTCAATACCGTCGATGACATCTACCTCGGTGGTTATGTGAACACAGACGCATTCAATGCGGCCTTCCTGAGCGGTCAAGTCAATCCTTTCGGGCCCACTGGCACAACAGGCATGGCGATGCTGAATGCTGCCAAGGTCAGCGACAAGGCGCGCCACTCGGTGGGCACGACCGACTCCTTCGACATCAAGGGTTCGCACGATCTGTTTGACATGGCCGGCGGCATGGCAGCAATCGCCCTGGGTTTGGAAACCCGTCACGAAGGCATGCAGTTCACGCCTTCGGCGCTGCTCGCATCCGGCGAGCTGCGCGGCGATCCGGCCACCACGGCCTTCAGTGGTGCGCGCCAGGTCGATGCGGCCTATGCCGAGCTGAGCTTGCCGGTGATCAAGAAATTGGACCTGCAACTGGCGCTGCGTGAAGACCACTACAGCGACTTCGGCAACACCACGAACCCCAAGGTCGGCCTGCGCTGGGCCCCCGCCAAGCAGGTGGTGGTGCGCGGCTCCTACAGTACCGGCTTCCGTGCGCCGTCCATGGCGGATCTGTACACCCCGGCCACGCTGGACACCACCAACGGCGTCTACAACGACCCGCTGGGCTGCATCAAGACCGCCACTGTCGACAATACTCAGAACCCCGACTACTGCGGCATCAACCCGAACAAGCTGGACGGCGGCAATGCCAAGTTGAAGCCGGAGACGTCGAGGCAGGGCTCGATGGGCATCGTCTTCGAACCCAATGCTTCGCTGACCGCCTCGCTGGACTACTGGCGCATCCAGAAGTCGAATGTGATCCTCTCGCCCGAAGGCTCGTACTTCAGTGATCCGACGCTGAATGCCGCCTACATCACCCGTGGCCCGGCCGATCCGACGCTGGGCGGCATTCCCGGCCCCATCACGCAGATCGATTCGCGCCTTCGCAATGACGGCACGCTCGCTACCTCGGGGCTGGATGTCAACGTGGCCTGGCGCGCGCCGGCCAACAATCTCGGCAAGTTCGCCGTGACGCTCAATGGCACGTACACGCTCAGCTACAGGTCGCAGGAAACGGGCGGCCCGCTGCTCAGCGGCGTGGGCGCCTATGTGAACGACCAGGTGATCCAACGCTGGCGCCACACGCTGAGCTTCGACTTCGATCGAGGCCCCTGGAGCGCCACGCTGCAACAGACCTTCTCTTCGGGTTACGCCGACCAGAACCTGATGCCCGACGGCTCTGTTCACCATGTGGCGGCGTACACGCTGTGGGACTTCTCGTCGAGCTATGCGGTGAGCATGGCGCTGCGCCTGCGCGCCGGCATCAAGAATCTGTTCGACACCAACCCTCCGCGTTCGAACCAGATCTACAGCTTCCTGGCCGGCTATGACCCGACCTACACGGACCCGCGTGGCCGTGCGTTCTACTTGTCGGCCAACTACAAGTTCAAGTAAGCCGCTGAGTCGGCCCGGTGTACCTTGCGGGACGCCGGGATTCACGAGGATTCGAGACAAGACCCATGATGAAGCTTCGCCTTCTTTCCATTGCCCTGGGCGCCATGGCCCTGAGCGGAGCCCTGCACGCGCAGGGTTCGCCTGAGACCTATCACCTCGAAAAGGCCGTCACCATTCCCGGCAGCGCCACCGGCTGGGACTATCACGCACTGGACCAGGCGCGGGGCCGCATCTTCATCGCCCATCGAGGTGATGGCCTGCAGGTCTATGACATCAAGGCCGCAGCCTTCGTCACCACGCTGACCGACTCCAAGGGAACCAACACCGCTGCGCTGGCGCCCGAATTTGACCTCGGCATCGCCGGCACCACCGATGGCGACGTCATCGTGTTCACGCCCTCGACCCTGAAGACGGTGAAACGCTACAAAAGCACGACCGACGGCTTCGATGGCGCCGCCTACGAGCCGCTGAGCAAGCGTTTCGTCCTCGTTGGCGAGGCTGATGAAAAGGCCAGGCGCACGCCGGTGCTGTTTTTCGACGCACGCACGGGCGAGCCTGCCGGCACGCTGATGCTGGACAGCGCCAAGGTCGATGCCCCGCGCGCGGACGGCAAGGGTCACATTTTCCTGCCGCTGCGCGATCGCAACGCAGTGGCGATACTTGACGCCGCGCCAACGCCCAAAGTCAGAGCCATACTGCCTTTGCACGGCTGCGTCAAACCAGCGGCACTGGAGCTGGATCGCGCCACCCAGCGCATCTTCGTCGGCTGTCGGGGCGATACGAAATCGGCGCCTGCGCTGGCCGTGTTGGACGCTGGCACCCGCAAGCAGATCGCAACGCTGCCGATTGGACATGGTGTCGACGAGGTGCTGTTCGACGCCAGGGCTCAAGCCATCATCAGCGCCAACGGCGATGAGGGCAGCATGACCGTGATCCGTCGACTGCCGCAAGATCGTTACCGCGTCACCGCCACCATCGGCACGCGCCCCCGCGCCCGTACCGGGGTGATCGATGCCGACACCGGGAAGATCTATCTCGTGACCGCCGAATACATCGACACCTATCCCGAAGGCAAGGAGGTCGAGACGGCGTATCGGCCCGACACCTTCACCGTCCTGACCTACGCGCCTTGAGATTCATGCAATCCAAAAAGTGGAGTCGGGTGCTCGCCGCTGCGCTGCTCATGGCCAGCCCCTGGGCTTTGGCGGAAAACGGCGGCTCGGACAGCATGCTGCGTGTACGGCTGAGCTCCGACATCCGCTCGACCGACCCTGGCACCAACCGGGATGACAACACGGACGCGGTGGTGCAACACGTGGTCGAAGGCCTGGTAGCGCTGCGGGAGGACACGACGGTCGGCCCCATGCTGGCCTCGAAGATCGACGTGTCCAGCGACGGCCTGCGCTACACCTTCACCCTGCGCGAAGGCGTGCACTTTCACAATGGCGCGCTGCTCACGGCCGCCGATGTCGTGTGGGCCTGGCATCGCTATCTCGATCCGGCCACCGGCTGGCGCTGCCTGAATGATTTCGACGGGCGAGGCTTGACCAAGCTTCTGTCTGTCGAGGCGACAAATCCACACACCGTGGTCTTCACGCTCGAGCGCCCGACCAATTTGCTGCTGGCCACCATGGCGCGCACCGACTGCGGCGGCACGGCCATTGTGCACCGCAGCTCGGTTGGACCGGACGGCAAATGGATCGCACCGATCGGCACCGGGCCTTTCCGCTTTGTCGACTGGAAACGCGGCCAGTACATCGACCTTGCGCGCTTCGCGGGCTATGCCTCGCTGCCCGGTGAACGCGACGGCTATACCGGCGGCAAGAAGGCCGAGGTGGACAGGCTGCGCTTCATGGTGATTCCCGATGAAGTGACCGGCAAGACCGCGCTCTTCAGCGGCGCGATCGACGTGTTCAACGAAGCCCGCAGCGGCGATGTGGGCGAGATCCGCAAGAACCCCGGCACCACCATCGCCATGGCGCCGGCCATGGACATGTTTGCCCTCCTGATCCAGACCCGCGACCCGCTGCTGAAGGACGCACGCATTCGCAAGGCCCTGGCCCTTTCGCTCGATACCGGCGATATCGCCTGGGCCGTGACAGAGGGGGCGAGCAAAGTCAACAACTCGGTCATACCGGGAAGCAGCCCCTATTACGACGCTGTCCAGGCCACGGGTTTCAAGCGCAATCTTGCCGAGGCCAGGAAGCTGCTGGCGCAGGCCGGCTACAAGGGCCAGCCGATCAAGCTGATCACCAACAAGCGCCATTCGGAGTGCTTCGATTCAGCCGTTCTGATCCAGGCCATGGCCGCCGAGGCCGGCATCGTGATCGAGCTGGAAGTGCTGGACTGGGCCACGCAACTGGACCGCTATGCCAAGGGCCGCTACCAGACCATGGCCTTCAACTACTCGGCCCGTTTCGATCCTTCGTTCAGCTATGAAATGGTGTCCGGCAACAAGGACAAGCAGCCGCGCAAGATCTGGGACGACCCGCAGGTGGAGTCCTTGCTGGCGCGATCCACGCAGACGCTGGATCATGCCCTGCGCCAAGCCCTGTTCGACCAGCTGCATCGCAAGATGCTGGAGGACGTGCCCTTGATCGTGCTGTTCAACAGCTCGGATACGGTGGGCCTGCGCCGCAGCGTTGTCGGCTTCAAGCCTTGGGCGCCGGCCAAGCCGCGCTTGTGGAATGTCCGCGTCCTAACCCAAAAGGCCGACTGACCATGCTTGCCTATATCGCACGCCGCATCGCGCAGGCCGTCCCCACGCTGCTGCTGGTTGCCATCGCGGTGTTCACGCTGATTCATCTGATCCCTGGCGACCCGGCTCAGTTGATGCTGGGCGATGCTGCGGACGACAACACGGTGGCGGCGCTGCGTACGCAGCTGGGGCTGGATCAGCCGCTGCAGCTGCAGTTCGTGCATTGGCTGGGTCAGATCGCGCGCGGCGACTTCGGCCAATCGATCAGCATGGGCGTGCCGGTGTTGCCGCTGGTGCTGGAACGCTTCGAGGTCAGCGCCACTATCGTGCTGATCGCCGTCGGGCTGGCCACCTTGATCGCGGTACCGGCCGGCCTTGTCGCGGCATGGAAGCAGAACGAGAAGGTGGACGTGATGATCGTCGCCGGCGCAGCCCTGCTGATGTCCATTCCCAGCTTCTGGTTGGGCCTGCTCTTGCTGCTGCTGTTCGGGCTCAAGCTGGGTTGGTTGCCGGTGGTGGGCTACGTGGCCTTCTCCGAGAATTTCTCCGCAGCGCTGCTCTATATCTTCCTGCCGGTGCTGACCCTGGTGATGATTGAGAGCGGTGTGCTCACACGCATGACGCGGGCTAGTGCCATCGAAGTGCTGTGTCTGGAGTACGTGACCCATGCGCGGGCCAAGGGCTTGTCGGAGCGCGCCGTTCTGCTTCGCCATGTGCTGCCCAATGCCTTCGCGCCGACGCTGACCCTGATCGGCCTCGTGCTGGGCCAGTTGCTCGGCGGCATCGCCGTGCTGGAGACGGTGTTCACCGTGCCGGGGCTGGGCCGGCTGCTGGTGGACGCCATCTATGCGCGTGACTATCCGGTCGTACAGGGCGTGATGCTCTTCACCGCCGGGGTCTACGTGCTGACCAATCTGATCATCGACCTGTGCTATCCCTTCTTCGACCCGAGAGTCGCCGCGCAATGAGATTGGGCCTCTTCAAAACATCGAACGGCCTGATCGGCAGTCTGTTGGTCGGCACGCTACTGACAATGGCGCTGCTCGCCCTGGCCTGGACGCCCTACAACCCCCTGCACGTGAGTCTGCACGAGCGACTGCAGGCGCCATCGGCGCTGCATTGGCTGGGCACCGACGAATTCGGTCGCGATGTGCTCAGCCGCGTGATGGCGGGTGCTGCGGCCAGCGGGCAGGTTGCTTTGCTGGCGGTGGGATTTGCCGTCATCGGCGGCGTGTCCGTCGGCGTTGTGACCGGCTTCCTGCGCGGCTGGACCGACCGCATCCTGATGGCTTTCAACGACACCCTGCTTGCTTTCCCCGGCATCCTGCTGGCGCTGAGCGTGATGATGGTCGTGGGCGCGAATCGGTGGGGCATCATCGTCGCGCTGGGTCTGGCCTACGCGCCCACCGTCGTGCGCGTCGTGCGCGGTACGGTGCTCTCGCTGCGCGAGAAGGAATATGTGGAGGCCTCGCGCATGATCGGCAATCCCGAATGGCTGACCATGTGGCGCCACATTCTGCCCAACTGCATTGCCCCGCTCGCGGTACTGACGACCAGCATGTTTGGCTGGGTTCTTTTGTCCGAGAGCGCCCTGAGCTTTCTGGGCCTCGGTGTGCCGCCGCCGGCCCCCACCTGGGGCAATATGCTGGCCGCCGCGCGCCAGTACATGGGCAACGCTGCCTGGCTAGGGCTGGCGCCCGGCCTGTGCATCGCGTTGACGCTGCTAGGCATCAATCTGCTGGGCGACGCAGTGCGCGACCGGCTGGATCCGCGGATGGTGCAGCGATGAACGTTCAGAAGTTTCTCCAGGTTGAGGCACTCACGCTGCAAGCGGGCACTGGCGGCAAGGTGCTTGTTGATGCGCTGAGTTTCGACGTCAGCGCCGGTGAGGTCTTGGCCATCGTCGGCGAATCCGGCAGCGGCAAGACCATGACGGCGCGCGCCATCCTGGGCCTGATGCCACCAGGCATCGTGCATACCAGCGGCCGTATCCGCATGGAGGGCGAAGAGCTGCTGCGGGCCTCGCCTGAGCGCCTGCGCGCCCTGCGCGGCACCTGCATCGGCATGGTGTTCCAGGAGCCGATGGTGTCGCTGAACCCGGCCATGCGCATCGGCGAGCAGATGGCCGAGGGCCTGCGCCTGCACACCGCTTTGAACGAAGCTCAGATCAAGGCCCATTGCGTGGCCATGCTGGTGCGGGTGCAGATCCGCGATCCCGAGCGCTGCCTGCAGTCCTTCCCGCATGAGTTCTCCGGCGGCATGCGCCAGCGCATCATGCTGGCCAGCGTCATGCTGCTCAAACCCAAGCTGCTGATCGCCGACGAGCCGACCACCGCGCTGGACACGCTGTCCCAAGGCGAGGTGCTGGATCTGATGACCGAGCTGGCGCGCGAGCAGGGCACCGCGGTGCTGCTGATCACGCACAACCTGGCCCTGGTGTCACGCTACGCCCAGCGGGTGCTCGTGATGAACTGCGGCGTGCTGGTCGAATCCGGCGGCGTGCAGCAGGTCTTCGCCGAGCCGCAGCAGGCATACACGCGGGAATTGCTGGGCGCAGTGCCCAAACGCGGGCCGGCCACGCAGCGCGCCGAGGCCCAGAAACCGCTGATCGAGGCGCGCGACCTGTGTGTGAGCTATGCGGGCGCGAGGCAGGCATGGTGGCGGCGTGGCAGCCCGCGTCAAGTGCTCGATGCGGTGGACCTGACCGTGCATGCCGGCGAGACCGTCGCCGTGGTGGGCGGCAGTGGCTCCGGCAAGACCACGCTGGGCCGGGCGCTGCTCAAGCTGGCGCCGAACTCGCGTGGCGATGTCGTCTTCCGCGGCGAGGCTGTCACTCGGCATAACTTGCAAGATCTGCGCATGGCCTGCCAACTGGTGTTCCAGGACCCGTTCTCTTCTCTCAATCCGCGCCAACGCATTGGCGACATCGTGCTTGAGCCACTCAAGCTGGTGCGCGGCATGGCGGCC
>FTIP01000747.1_pt1 | contig 10343 bp, 16 predicted proteins | sample 1658301 | NCBI WGS metagenome assembly FTIP01 (sample SAMEA3914813, study PRJEB12502) | metagenome | biome: forest; material: soil | place: Canada | collected 2011-07-07 | depth 0.3 m
TGCCATAATAGCTTTCTCAGTCGCGGGGTGGAGCAGTCTGGTAGCTCGTTGGGCTCATAACCCAAAGGTCGTAGGTTCAAATCCTGCCCCCGCAACCACCGCATTATCGAGGTGAAAACCTCGAAAGCAACGCCCGCCTCGCAGTGGGCGTTTTGCTTTGTGGCCCATCCGTGGCCCACATCTGGCCCATCTGTGGCCCGCCAAAATTTCCAGCAAACTCGAATTGACCATTGGGCTTGTGGCCCAGTCGATCCTGGCTTGGGCGCGCTTCTGTGGATCGGTTTCAACCAGTGGATTTGGCGTTCGACGATCTTCGCTCAACCTCGGGTGGTTCAGAGCCAAACAAGGCAGCGCGACGATAGTGGCCACTGAGATGTTCAACGAATCTGTTGCGTTGACTGGTTGAGTCCGCCCTGCATTGCTGCCGGTTCGCCAAGCCGGTTTGGCGGGCTCATCCGACTATGTCCCCAGAGCAAAGGCGTATCCGTACTGCCTCAACGTGATGGCGGCAGCGCACGCGGAACTCTGGAACAAGCCGCGCCCGCTGGTGCACACCGAGATGCTGATCTTTCGCTGCTCGGTGAACGAGTTGATCGAGGACTTCGCGACCGAGCTCGCCAATCGCTTGAAGTAGTGCGGCGCCTGTCGTTAGGCGAGGGGCGCCCGATGCCTTCGGATTCCAGTGCGACTGCTCCGACGCTGACGCTGGAGAGAGCACTTCCGCCAGCGAAGGCGGCCGTCCCCCCTGGCGGCTCGGGGCGACTGCGGCGCTGCATAGCGGGCGTCCGGCATGCTCAGTCGGAGCACAGCTTTCTGCTAGGGTAACCGCGTCTCATGCGGCGCTGGCGGCGTTGAGCCCACCGGCCTTGGCGCTCTGGGCGAGCCGACGCGTCTCGCGTATCGCATGAGCGCCTTCGATTCACAATCGCGTGGTCGGCGAGCCGCATTCTTCTGCTGGGAAGCGGGTGATCGGCATCCTGGGCATCGCGAAAACGATGAAGGCGATGCAGTTGGCGGGGACTTGAGCCCCGCGGGGTGGCACCACCAGTCCTCGATTGAAGCCTTGGTACTGTGGTTCTTCGAGCGGCCTGCCGTCGTCGCACGAGCTGACCGGCACCGCAGCGTTCTCACACGGCCTCCAGCGGTTGCGGACATCTAGCATGTGGAGACCACCGGCGGCTCGCTGCCTCGAAGCTGCCAATTGCTTCTCAGCTCCCCCTTGCTGCTGAAGTAAATGCGATAGTGACGGAGAGCAGACAATTCACCTGTGCCGAGCTTGGCGGGGCTTGTCGACGAGCATGTTGAGCGTTCGATCGTCGATCCCTCGGCGTCGGATGCCGTATGGTCAGTTGCGAGAGCATGCCACGTCGCCGGCCCGTAGATGACTACTTCGGATCTACCGGCCGCTCCCGCGTCTGCGGCCGGCATCTACGACGCATCGTGGAAGATGATCCCAAGGGTGTTCCGAGCTCCCGAACGCATCTTGCTCACGCCATGTCGCACGTTCGCGCGGTAGGCGCCGCGCATGGTCGGAACTGGTCGGAAGTTGACCGGAACGATGACGGCCTGGCCTTGCCTGAGCGGTACAACGTCCACCAGCCCCTTCTTCTTGGCCGCAGTCTGGGTGAGTAGCAACTCGCCGCCGGTGAAGTCCGTACCGGGCTCTGAGAGCAAAAACACAACCTGGAATGGGAAGACATGATCACCATACAGGTCCTGGTGCAGGCAGCAGTAGTCGTCCGCCGCGTACCTCAGCATCAGCGGAGTCGGCCGCTGTTGCCCCGCCGTAGCGCAGATGGCCAGGAATTCCTCATGAGTGGCAGGGAACCGCTCGTCGATGTTCATGGCGCGGTGCCAGCGGTTCGCGATCGGCGCCAGGTGCACGTATAAACGCGTTCGCAGCTCGCGCACCGTGTCCGGCAGCGGGTAGCTAAAGTACTTGTACTCGCCTCGACCGAAGGCGTATCGCTCCATCACCACGCGACTGCGGAACTGTCCGGTCTCGTACAGGCCTCGCATTCGATCGCATTCGGCTTGCGACAGGAGCCGCGGTAGCAGCGCATGCGTCTGTGTCGTCAGCTTGGTCTCGACCTGATCCCACGGCGCTTCGTCGATCCGACGGCTGAGGGTGTCCGAGAACGTGGCGTCGTGGTCGATCACGGCCTCCGGCGGCGGATTGGTCAACTCAAACAGCTTCATGGTCGTCTTTTCGATTGCTGTGTCCCGGCGTCTTCCACGCCGCGTACTCGCGCGGCATGCAGACCGCACATGGTCGATACCCCGCGGCGACGGCTGTCTTCTCGTTCAAAAAGAAGACGCGGTTCTTGACGTACCCACCGCGCGCGATCGCGGCTAGCGCGGCACGGCAATCAAGTCGTCCGTACAGCTTTCCGCCGCGATGGCCACCGAGCGCTCCAGGCGTCGCGCTCGCGTATCGTTTCCCATCCGCGCCGATCAAGCTCCAGGTGCGCGCCTCAGTCATCGCGATCTGCTGCGCCGCTGCCATGGAAAACGATGGTCACGCCCAGCCGCTGACCCGAAAGGATGCGGCTGATCGCGTGCTTCATGTTGACCCGGTAGAACCCCTTCGAACCCTTGAACGGGCGTTGTGCTGCCGCAAAAATCACCCCATCGCCGCGATTTAGCGGAACGACGATCGGACGAGACTGCATCCGCGGCCGCTGTTCGGTCATGACGAACTCGCCGCCTGTGAAATCTTCACCCGGTTGCGCCAGAAGGAGTGATATCTCGAGCGGGAAGCCATGGTCGCCCACAGCCGTCTGGTGCAACGGCTCCTGCTCGCCCGCGCGCAGGCGAGACACGATGGCCTGAGGCACTTTCAAACCATCCGGCGTAAGCAGAGCTTGCAGATCCGAGAGACGCGGGGGAAACGACAGCGGCTCGTTCATAGTGGATTTCCACCGGTTCGATATCCCGGCCAGGCGCTCGTAGAGCTCGCACGCGAGGTCGTCAAGCGGCAATGGCAGTGGTGGCGTGAGTCGCCGCGCGGATCCTTCGCCGAGCTGCCAGCCCGTCACCCGACCCGGACTCCTCTCTGCACGGTCGGCCGATGCCAAGAACGAGATCACCTGCGACAGCGAAAGCAGGCCGGGCAGAACCGCGTAGCCCTCCTTGTCCAGATCAAGGCCGATCTGCACCCAGTCCAGGCCACTCAGCGCGGCTTGACTCATTGCTTGACCTCGCTGCCTTGGGCTTCGCGCGTCAACAGTTCGCGCTTGCGCTCGACACCCCAGCGGTAGCCCGAGATGTCACCGTCGCGCCGGACCACACGGTGGCACGGGATGGCGACGGCGAGCGAGTTCGCTCCACAGGCCTGGGCGACCGCTCGCACGGCCCGGGGCGACCCGATGCGCTCCGCGACTTGTGCATAGCTCACGCGAACGCCCGGCGGAATCTCTCGAAGTGCCATCCAGACGCGCTCCTGGAATGCCGTCCCGCGTACGTCGAGCGGAAGGTTCAATCCGAGGGCAGGTTGTTCGACGAAACCGACCACCTGCGCGATGAGTTGCTCGAAGCTCTCGTCTCCGCCGATGATCTTGGCCTTCTTGAACTGGTCTTGAAGGTCCTTCACCAAAGCATCCGGATCATCTCCCAGGAGGATCGCACAGATGCCCCGTTGGCTTTGGGCGACGAGGATTGCGCCCAGCGAGCATTGCCCGACGGCGAACCGAATCTCTGCGTTGGAACCTCCGTCGCGATATTCCTTCGCGGACATCCCAAGCAGAGTTGTGGACGCCTCGTAGAAGCGACTGTTCGAGTTGAAGCCCGCGCCATAGATGGCATCCGTGATCGTGGCCGAATCACTCAGTTCACCTCGCAAGCGCCTGGCCCGCGATGCGCTTGCGTAGGCCTTCGGCGTGAGGCCCGTCTCGGCCTTGAACACTCGGTGGAAATGGAAAGTGCTGAGACCCGCCTCCGACGCCATCTGTTCCAGACTCGGCTGAACCTCGGCTCCGTCGATCAGCTTGCAGACGCGCGCGACCATGTCTGTTCGATGCGTCGCAGAGGTGGCCTGGTCGGCGGATGCTCGGCGGCTTGCTCGATAGCCGGCCGCCTCAGCCGCCGCGACGGAGGCGAAGAATTCGACGTTCTCGCGCTTCGGCAATCGGGCAGAGGAGGTGGGGCCGCAATAGATGCCGGTAGTCTTCACGGCGTACACGAACTCGCCGTCCGCCGCTGCGTCTCGGGCAAGGACGGCCGCCCAGCGTTCATCGTCGCTGGCGTAGCGGCTGGGGGCTTCGGTTGGCTGGCTCGGTTTCATTTTCGGTGTCTTCGCTCGTCGATGCTTGACTGTAGGGACGTGGCCGTGCGTGCGCATTCTGTTTCTTGCGATCGAACTCAGGTCGACCGCGTCGATCGCCACAGGTACCAGGCAGCGACGGTGCGGTGCGGCTTCCAAGCCTCGCCGATCTCGCGCATCTGACGAGGCGTGGGCATCACGTCCAGTCCCTTGAGGCGGCGGTAACCGTCACGAACGCCAAAATCGTCGACAGGAAGTACATCGGATCGATTGAGCGTGTAGATCAAGAACATCTCCACCGTCCAGCGACCGATGCCGCGGATACCGACGAGTCGGTCGATCAACGCCTCGTTCGAGAGTTCAACGGCTTCGGCGCGAGTAGGCACGATTCCCTCGAGCGTTGCCTGCGCGATGCTTCGGACGGTCGAGACTTTGCTTGCGGAAAATCCACATTCGCGAAGGGCCGTCTCGTCGGCGGCTAGCACGGCGGACGCCTCCGGAAACTGTGAATCAGGAAACTGCGCCAAGAATCGAGCGAGGATCGCGTCACCGGCTTTCGCGTGCAGCTGTTGATAGGCGACCGCGCGCACCAATGCTTCGTAAGGCTCTCTCGCAGGCTTTGCCTCGAGCCGGCAGGGGCCAGTCGACTCGACGTGTCGAGCCCAATCTTCGTCGACCCCCGAAAGGGCCGTGGACGCCCGGGAGAACGCCTCGGAGGAGAGATCAGCAAGGATCATCGGATCAGAATCCAGGCAGCCGGCTAGTTTCGACTTGGCGCGTCTTCGCTGCCATCGGCATCGCACCTTCGTGTGCAAGCAGCCAAGCCTTGCGCGACAGACCCCAGGCGTAGCCTCGCAGATCGCCATTCTTCGCGATCACGCGGTGGCATGGCACAACGATCGCAATCGGATTGGCGGCGTTGGCCGCGCCAACGTCCACCGCTGCGCGTGGATCGTTGTACCCGAGCTTGCGCGCGAGCTCGCCGTAGGTCGTGGTCGTTCCATGCGGGATCGCTCTGAGCGCCTCCCAAACACGGCGTTCGAGCTCGGATCCGGGCTTCGCAACGTCGACCGCATCGATGGCTGCGAGATCGCCTGAAAAGTACCTGGCGAGAGCGCCGCTCACAGCGGAGGGGATGCCCTCACCGGTGACTTCGCCGGTGCCGTAGAGGGCCCGTAGCCTGCCTGGGAGCATGCTGGCCCTACTACCCAGCTCGATGGCGCAGACCTCTCCGCGCTCATTGGTGGCGATCGTCAGCATGCCGACCTCCGAGTCGAATTTGCCAATGTTCAATTTCATGAGTGAAGCCCCGTCCACGTGCTCTTCTGGATGCGACTGATGCCATCCACCTCGAGGAGGAATGCCTCTCCGGAGTTGAAGTGAACTTCCGAAAGGCCGCTCGCGCGGATCTTCCAAACAGCTCGACCTTCGGTGACGGCCTGTTGGAGCCACAGGATCACTCTGGTCCGTGCAGAGGCTTCGAGAGGCGAGGGGCCGAACGGAACCGCATCGTCAGTAGGCGCGGGCTTCCGTTTGGGTGTGGCGCTGGCCATGCATGGTCTCCGGTTCTTTTGTGTCGGATGCTCAGTGTGAACGTGCACCCGGTTGGGAACCATCCGTTTCTTGCTGTCGAGACTGCCCATCGGAGACGTTCCGGAGCGAGCGCGTTGGCGGCGGGCTCAAGCAGCTTTGCGAAACGTGAAATTGATTCGCTCGTCGCCGACCAGCGGGTGCGGATCTGATTTCACGGGGAGCACACCGTGATACCGCAATCGGTCCTGCCCGCCCCAGACGGTGACGTCGCCGTGATGAAGGGGAATGCGACTCGCCTTGTCCGATCGCTCGTGGCCGCCAAACAAGAACGTCGCCGGGATGCCGAGTGACACGGATACGATGGGTGCGTTGTAGTCCAATTCGTTCTTGTCTTGATGCAACGACAGGCGGCTTCCCGGGCGGTAGCGGTTGACCAAGCATGCATCGGGCGCGAACTCTTCGAAACCTGCCAGGGCCGCGGCCTCGCGGGCCAGCGTCAGAAAGAGTTCGGGCATTGCGGGCCAGAGTTGACCCGACAATGGATCTCTCTCGCTGTATCGGTATCCGCGACGGTCTGTTGTCCAGCCGAGGCGGCCGCAGTTCGTCATGGCAACCGACATGGTGAAGCCGCCGGGGGTGACCATCTGTCGAAAGGGCGCGAGCCGATCCAACTCCGCCACGCAGGCAATCAGCTCATCTGCATGCGGGAGTGCGAACCCGCGGAGCACGAATGCCTGTTCGCCGATCGCCTCGCGCCGTGGTGTCAGATCCGCAGGGAAGAGATCGTCAAGGTAGGAAGTCATTTTGAATCGTGAAAGATGAGCCCGACGGTGTTGCGATGACCCCGCAGAACGCGGCTGACGCCGTGTCGCATTGAAACCTTGCGCACTCGCCGCGCGCCAGCGGCCGGACGAGCGTTGACCGTGAAGATGACGGCATCCCCCCGGCTCAGCGCCACGACCTCTGCGCGCTGACCTTTGGGACCGGTCTCTGTCATCACGAACTCACCCCCTTCGAAATCCGTGCCTGGCTGTGCCAGGAGAATGGCCACCTGCAGTGGGAAGACGTGCTCGCCGTACAGATCCTGGTGCAAGCAGTTGTAGTCACCGACACCGTACTTCAAGATCAACGGGGTCGGACGCTGTTGCCCCGCTGCATGGCAACGCTCGATGAACTCTGGGAGCTCTCGGGGGTAGCGGACATCGATGGCCAGGGCTTCATTCCATCGATTTGCGATTGGAGCCAGCTCTCGATACAGTTCCGCCCGCAGCTTCGCGACGAGGTCAGGCAGCGGGTAGGAAAAGTATTTGTACTCGCCAGACCCGAAGCCATGCTTGGTCATCACGATCCGGGTTCGATACCGCTCGCTCTCCTCGTACATGCCGACCAACTCCGCGCATTCGGCTGCCGACAACAGCTGAGGAAGTACGGCGTTGCCGTGCGCGTCCAGCGATTTGGCGATCGAGTTCCAGTCGTATGGCCCGCCGTGGGCGACAGCCGACCCTCCGCGAATCACCGTCCCGACTCCTTGAGCAGCAGTCGACGCTTGCGGTCCGCGCCCCACCGGTATCCCGACACGGAGCCATCGCCACGAACCACGCGATGGCAAGGAATCACTACGGCATGCTTGTTGGCCGCGCACGCACTCGCCACTGCTCGGGCAGCGCCGGGGATGCCCAGCCGCTCTGCGACCTCGGAGTAGCTGAGAGTGCACCCCGTCGGGATCTCGCCCAGCAGCTTCCACACACGCTGTTGGAACGCCGACCCTTCGGCGTCGATCTCAAGCGTCATGGCGCCTTCAGCGCTGTCGATAAAATCGCGCACCTTGTCGAGGTCGCCCTGCAGCGAGTCCTGCCTCTGTTGGGCCGTACTGTCGGGAAATGCCTCGTGCAACTTGTTGCGCAAGCCTTCGGGCGTGTCATCGAGAAAGATCGCGCAGATGCCCCGCGCGCCCCGCGCCACGAGCAGTGCACCGATGGAGCACGCTCCCACGGCGTAGCTGATCAGTTGTCCGCCGACTGCCATCGGGGCATGGAAGCGAAGTTGAAGCTTGGAGGTTTCGGTCGTGTTCACGTGGATACCCTGTTTGGTTTTCGATGACTGAAGTCTAGAAACCTCGCCGGCGCACGAAACTCCGCTCCTTGCGGTTGAATTCTGATTTCTACCATCCGGGGCAGAGCGCGACGAGGCGAAGCCAATCACGGATGCAGCCGGCGTCGCGCATGTACTGAATGGCCTCGCTCGCCGGCCAGGTGCAGGGCACCCGACGGAGCCAGGTCGAATCGGGGCCGGACTGATACAGCCAGACAATGGTGGCAGCCAGCATCTGTTGCGCGGGTGCCATCGCGCGGAAGTCAGCGCGCCAAGCGGCCATCTCGTGTGGAAAGGTCTGGCCTGTCCGCTCGCTGTAGCCGCCAGGAACGACACCACGGTGATGCTCGCCACTCTCTCCATGCGTGAAAAGTCGGTGCAGCCGGTGCAAGCTGATGGCGTGCATGAGCGCCATGTGGAACGCTTCGGCCGACGGAGCCTCATCTACGGGCTTGGCGTCGGCAAGAGCCAGCAAGAGCCGCGACTCGTTGGCGTCTTTGTCCACGAGATCGTGAACAACCGCGCTCAGCCTGGTGGTGGTATCGAACGCCTCGTTGGTCGACCATCTGAGCGTTCGCACAACGAGCGCAATACTGTTGAGAGCGCTGCCGGGGCGGGTCAGCGGCAACGATGCGCCGGAACTCCCTTCGAGCGGCATGCCCTCGGAGTCAAGATCCAAGCGGGCTAGCAACTCATCGATCGATTGATGAGGTACGCGTGGCAGACCCTGATTGTGTCGTCGTGAACCTGCAGCATTGGGAGGGAGAGCCATAGCGGGATCTGGATGCGAAGTTTCTCTGAGCCTATTGCTGCGGCGCGGTTTGTGCGATCCGTTTCTTGCGCCCGTCCCACCCCCCTGTCAATGTCGGATGCTGCAAGAGCCCGGCCAGCGGCGTCCAAAGGATCTCGAACCTGAGGGTGCGCGGCTGGTCAGCCGTCGTGGCTGTCACCGGGGGGGCGAGGGCGAGCGCGGAATCCGCTCTCGCCCTCGCCCTTGCCCTCGGCTTCTTCCCTTAGCCGATCACGCGCGGCTTCAAGAGGTCCTCCATGCCGATGCGGCGATACATCTCGGTGCGAACGCGATCGGCCACGCCGTTGACGACCTCGCAGCCATCCTGCGACGGATCGATGTGCACGCGGAACGGGCGCGTCCCGAAGGGGAGATCGACGACGCGCACGATTGCGTCAGCCACGGCACTTACGTCCGCATCTGCGGGCTCGAGCGAGGAAAGCCCCTTGAGGCTCTGCTCCGGCAACCCGGCGTAGGGCCCGTCGTCATACTCTGCAGCACGGGCCTTGTCAGCCGGCGAGCCGGAATGCGCGAAATGGTTGGTGCCCTTGGTGAACGCACCGGGCACAACGATCGAAGTCTCGATGCCCCATCGGGACAGCTCGGTGGAGTAGCTCACCGCGAGCGAATCCATGGCCGCCTTGGCTGCGAAGTAGGGCGACAGGTAGGGAGGCGTGCCGCCTCGGGTGCTGCTTGACGACACCCAAACGACGAGGCCGCGGCCTTGCTTTCTCATGCTTGGCAGAGCGGCCCGGTTCACGCGCTGGGTGCTCAGAACATTGATGTCGTAGAGCTGAGCAAACTGCTCGGGCGTGAACGCCTCTGCCGGACCGAAGGACATGTGGCCAGCGTTGTGGATGACGACATCGAGACGGCCGGTGTCTGCCAATATCGTGCCGACGCCGGCCGAGGCAGAGGACTCGGACGCGACGTCGAGTTCGACGGCTCGAAGATCGACGGCGTTCTCTCGTGCGAATTTGGCGACCGCCTCGACCTGAGGCGTGTTTCGGCCGGTTGTCTCGCGCATGCTGGCGTATACGACGTGACCAGCTTTGGCGAGCGCCCGCGCAGCGAGCGCACCGAAGCCGCTCGACGCACCAGTGATGAGGATGACTTGCTTCATGGAAGAATTCCTTGGGAGATGGACTATGCGTGTGCGGGAGACTGGACGGGGCGGAACTCAGATGATTCCGCCGTTTGCGCGCAGCGTCTGGCCGTTGATCCAGCCGCCATCAGGGCCGGCAAGGAATGCGACGGCAGAAGCAATGTCCTCAGGCTGACCCAGGCGCTCGAGCGGCGCGAGCTTGGCCATGCGCTCGATCAACTCCGCGCTCTTGCCGTTCAGGAAGAGGGCAGTCGCGGTCGGGCCCGGTGCGATCGCGTTCACACTGATTCCCCGGCCACGGAGTTCCTTGGCCAGGACGCTTGTCATCGCTTCGATCGCCGCTTTCGTGGCGGCATAGGCGCCGTAGCTCGGCTGCAGCATTGCGACCACGCTGGATGAGAAGTTGATGATGCGGCCGCCGGCGCGGAGCCGGCTCGCCGCCTCGCGCATCGTGTTGAAGCTGCCCTTCACGTTGACGTCGAATTGGCGCGCGAACATCGCGTCGTCCGTATCGACGATCGGCGCCAGCTGCATGATCCCGGCGTTGTTCACCAGCACGTCGA
>FTIP01005688.1_pt1 | contig 10236 bp, 9 predicted proteins | sample 1658301 | NCBI WGS metagenome assembly FTIP01 (sample SAMEA3914813, study PRJEB12502) | metagenome | biome: forest; material: soil | place: Canada | collected 2011-07-07 | depth 0.3 m
CGCGGCCGCGACATCGGCGCCGCGTACCGCGACGTGATGGACCACTACGACGTCGCGATGAGCGCGGTGGAGGTCAGCGCGCTGATGGAGGCGCGGGCCAAGGTGGAGATCGAGGTGACGGCGGTGGTGCCGCAGGCGCTGTAGCGCGCTCACACTTTCTTCGAGCGCTGCGGGTATTCTTGCTCGACGAAACGCGGCTTCGTCGAGTATCGAGCAGCGTTCGCGAGCTCAGCCGATGCAGACTTGGGTGCAATGGCTGCAATGCCACATCGATTCAAAGGTGCCGCATGAAATCATTCCGTCTCGCCCTCCCCCTCGCCGCGATGCTGCTGTCCGCGGCACACCTGTCCCGTGCCGCCGACGCGAACCCCCAGGTACTGTCCGCTGCCGAGGGCTATCGCGGCGACGCACTGCATCTGCTCGAGCGCCTCGTCAACATCGACTCGGGCACCGGCAACGAGGCCGGGCTGGGCCAGGTCGGGAGCATCATCGCCGACGAACTGCGCGCGGCCGGCGCCAATGTGGAGACAGTCCCCGCCGCGCCGGCCGTCGGCAACAACATCGTCGCGAGATGGAAAGGAACGGGCAAGTCGCGCATCCTGCTGATGGCCCACATGGACACCGTTTTCAAGGACGGCACCGCCCGCGCCAAGCCGTTCCGTATCCAGGGCAATCGCGCCTACGGCCCCGGAGTGATGGACGACAAGGGCGGCGTGGTCATGGGTCTGTATGCGGTGAAGATCCTGCAGAAGCTCGACTTCAAGCAGTATGGGCAGGTCACGCTCCTGCTCAACACCAACGAGGAGACCGGCTCCAAAGGCACGCGGACCCTGATCGAGCGCGAGGCCCGGCAGCATGATGTCACCCTCAACCTGGAACCCGGCCGGCCCGCCGACGGCCTCGTCGTGTGGCGCAAGGGCAGCGGCACGGCGGAGATCGAGGTAAAGGGCAAGGCAGCGCATGCGGGCGTCGCACCCGAGTCGGGCCGTAACGCCGCCACCGAATTGGCGCACCAGGTACTGCAACTCGGCAAGCTCGGTGACAGCGCAAAGCAGACGACCTTCAACGTCACCGTGCTCCAGGCCGGGGATGCCACCAACGTCATCCCCGACCATGCCACCGCCTTCGCCGACGTGCGTGTGATGGTCCCGGAGGAATTCGACAGGGTGGAGCACGACCTTGCGCGTGTGTCGGCCGACAAGCTGATTCTCGACACGGAAGTAAAGACGACGCTGGTGCGTGGCTTCCCCCCGATGCCGCGCAGTGCGGCAACGGACCAACTTGCAGCCAAGGCGCAGGCGATCTACGGCGAGATTGGACGCAAGCTCACGCTGGAGGGCAGTGGAGGTGCCGCCGATTCGAGTTTGTCCGCCGGCGCCGGCACCCCCACACTCGACGGCTTCGGCATCGTGGGCGGCGGCATCCACACGCCGGAGGAATACGCCGAGGTCGAGAGCGTCGTGCCGCGGCTCTACCTGCTGTCACGGATGCTCATGGAACTGGCCGCAAGCAGGTGAATGGCATCGTCGGCCTGCAGCAGTTGCCGACGCCGACCTGCCAGGAGAGGTCAAAGAAGTGCCATCGTTCTCGTGGTTGTCTGGCGTGCGCCCTTTGAATCGGCCAATCGGCTGATGAACGTCGGCGACGCTTTTGCAAGGCTGCGTTCGGCCGTGAGCGGTAGTCAGCCAAAGTCCGGTTTCAGGTAGTCCTCCGAGTGACATCGCCTTGGTGCCTGGGCGCCGCACGGAAGGCCGCTGCTGCTCGGGCACCTTCTTGACCATTCAGGCCGTCGCGGGTACGGTAGTACGCCTCACAGGAGGCGCTGGCCGTGGTGAGTTCTCATGCGTCCTTGACCTTGCAACTGCTCGAATGGGTGGCGGACAAGCCACGCACCCATGCCGAGTTGATGGACGCATGGAAGACGACTTGTCCGCGATTTTCCATCTGGGAAGACGCATGCGCGGAGAACCTGATCGGATGTGAGTCGGGCCGCGACGGCGTGGCATTCCTCACTGAAAAGGGGAAGCGTTATTTGCTGGCCCATGCTTTGACCGATTAGCCCGTGAACTGCGACGCCTCAGCCCAGGAGCTGCGACAGTTTCCTGCCGTTGGTGTTCCCAGGCGTCGCCTTCGGGGCCGTCAACCGAGGCCGCAGAAACCCAATCCGGCACACTTCGATATCCGTCGCGCGGTAGCCGAAGTTGTCGCTGGGCCAGACCTCGGCGATCCCAACCAGAAGCTGGAGAATTCGATGCTCGACAAGATGGTGCCATCCCTCCTGGTCGGCTTCTCGCTCTGTTGCCCTGGCGTGGCGAACGCACAGGCGCAAACACCATCGCCGCCTCTGTATGGCGCCAACGTCTCGAACGAGCAGGCGCACAAGCTCGTTGCCGGGGCGATGGCGGAAGCGCGCAAGCAAGGATTTCTGATGGCGGTGGCGGTGGTCGATACGGCCGGGCAATTGGTCATGTTCGAGAGGATCGACGGCACGCAGACCGCCAGCATCAGAGTGGCCCAGGACAAAGCCACCTCTGCGGCAACGTGGAAGCGCCCGACCAAGGTCTTCCAAGATACCTTGGCCAGCGGAGGGGTTGGCTTACGTGTGTTGAGCCTGCCCGGCGCGATTCCTGTCGAGGGCGGCCTTCCCGTCATGGCGGATGGCAAGGTTATCGGTGCGATCGGCGTTTCAGGCGGCTCGGCCGATCAGGACGGCATCGTCGCGAAGGCAGGATTGGATGCCTTCGCAAAGTAGCCGAGGTTGAGGTACCTCGGAGGGAGCGTCGATCCGAGTTGCCGTGTTGGTGGGCGCAAATCGCACTGAGAGATCGCGGGTTCGTTTAGCCGACAACCGTCGGGCTACGCGGACCAGATCAGATGTTAGGTCTGCATTGCAGAGCTTGAGGATCCTCGGTTGCGGTGCATCGTATTCCGGCACTTCGCCGTCAGAGGTGCGTTCCTCAACGAAGTGCCGCCGCCACCGCTTCGTCGATCTGAAGCCCAAAGCGCAGTTCGACATCGGGGACTGTGTAGCCAAGGCTAAGTTCCAAATACGCGTCGCCGAGCACCAACTGAACGAATGTTGCTGCCCGCAATGCAGCAGTCGATTCGTCAAATCTCTTTCGTAGGATCTTGGCGGCGAAAGCACGCACGACTTTTGCGCCATTCTCGTAAAACGCTGGGCCCAGTTCCGGAAGACGCTCGGCCTCGGCCACGATCGCTCGGTAGAGCCGCAGGTAGTTCGGCTCGATGAGGCCCTTTGCGAGTGACCATCCCAACGCGCGCAACGCCACTTCGGGTGTGCCATCGGGTTGCGCGCCCTGAGTGCCGGCCAGAAGCGCGCCCACCTGCGCGCACATCGAGATCACGAGCCCGACGAAGAGCGCCTCTTTCGACCCGAAGTGGCGATACACCGTCTGTTTGCCGACTCCGGCTGCCGCCGCGACATCGTCCATAGTTGCCAAGCCGAAGCTCTGCCGCAGGAACACGGCCTTCGCACCCTCAAGGATTGCAGTTCGCTTGCGGAGTTGCAGTGGGCTAAGGTTTGTCGGTGCGGATGAGTTCACGGGCAAAAAGTAACAGATCAGCGAGCAGTTGACAAGACTGAGTAGTCTCGTTTAGATTTGACGCAAACGAGACTGATTGGTCTCGTTTGTATGGCCTTGCGACCTCGCAGGCAATTGTTTGGAGAATCCCTTGAAACTTTTCATAACCGGCGGCACGGGCTACATAGGGTCTGCGGTCGCTCGCAAGGCAATCAGTCTCGGCCATCAAGTGACAGCACTGGCGCGGGACGACAAGTCCCAGGCTGCCGGCGAGCTGATCCGTCTCGGTGCAAGCCTGCATCTAGGCGACTTGAGGTCGCCCGAGTCCTTTTCGGCGGCCGCGGGTGCCGCTGATGGCGTGATTCACGCCGCGTCGACCAACGATGCTCTTGCCGGGACTGCCGATGAGGCCGCGGCTATCGCGATGCTTTCACAAATGAACTCGGGCGCCGCGTTTGTCTATACCTCGGGCACCTGGGTCTATGGCGATACGCGGGGAGAGCCCGCCACCGAAGCGTCGGCGCTGAATCCGACACCCCTTGTCGCCTGGCGACCCGCCGTGGAAGAACGTGTGCGAGCGCTGGCGGCGCGCCGCTCGATCGCCGCAGTCATTCTCAGGCCCGGGATAGTGCACGGCTACGGCGGCGGCGTCTTCGGGATGCTCGCTGGCATGGCTCTTCAGAGCGGCTGCGTGAAGCTCGTCGGCGATCGTCGCAATCACTGGCCGGCCGTTCACGTGGATGATCTCGCCGGGGCTTACCTGAACGCGGTCGAGCGGGCGGCAAGCGGCGAGGCCGCAGTCATCGGTCAGACCTTCAACGTCGTCGCAGAAGACGGAGTTGCCATTGCCGAAATGGGTGAAGCGATTCGGAGAGCGATCGGCGCCGATCGCGTCGAATCCTGGCCGCTTGACGACGCCCGCAAATCGCTTGGGCCGTTCGCTGACGCGCTGGCCCTCGATCAGGTGGCAAGCGGCCAGCTTGCCCGGCGTGTTCTCGCGTGGAAGCCCCAAGGCCCTGGCCTGATTGCAGACCTTTCTGCGCCAGAGCACTTCCGGCAAATCAACGGAGCGTGACATGGCCTGGAACAGCGCATCCGTCGCTTCGATTCTTGCGATGCTCCTGACGGCTCTGTTCGCAGTTGCCGGAGTGATCAATCTCGCAGGACTCGGCCCGGTCAAGCGCGACTTTGCACGTTGGGGGTATCCGACATGGGTTCGTTTGCTTTGCGGGGCCCTCGAGCTCTCCAGCGCGGGATTCCTGCTTGGGCAACAAACCAGACTCTTGGGCCTGGCGCTGGCCAGCGTGGTCATGATCGGCGCGCTCTTCACGCTGGTGCGGAATCGGGAGCCGTTCCGACATCTGGCACCGGCGCTGATCTTTTCGGCTCTCGTTGTGCTTTCTGTGGCGCTCCGTAGCTAGCCTTCTTCGCTAGCAAGCGAGCCGGCCCCGAACGCAATAGATCTCGCGACAGCCGATGACTCTCGTTATGAGTCTCGACAATGCAGCGGTGTCGGCCGAACGATCGAAGGTGGCACCGGATCCGATTGTCGCCGATGCGGCGGCCTCAAGCGGGCAGCGAACGTCCCCGAACGACGGTATGCCGAGGACAGCGGTCGACGCCGTCAGCCGGTGCGTCGTTCGGCCCTGCCGCTGGCGCCGAAGACGCAGTTCGGCCAAGTGCAGACATTCGCACTTGTCAGGTTCGAGACAAGCTATGCGAGCCGCGCCGACACGCCAGCCGCCGAATGGAAGGTTTCCTCGCCTCCGCCGTCTGCCGACAGGTCGACTCGCATCGAGGTGTTCGGTGCAGACCCACCATCAACCAAAAGGAACGCCACGCGTTGCGCGTGGCGTGCTGTCCGGCAAAGCGGATTGTCAGTTGCCAAGAGACGAATTGCACTCGGCCTGGATCGTCACGCTGCGCGTACCCAACGCGGCGTGCGTCGAGGCATCGCGGAATTGCAGCTGCAACGCAGTCGAATACATCGTGTCGCATCCATTGGCGTGATAGGCGGTGACGGTCCAGCTCGAGCCGGACCCGAGGTTCAGCCATGTCCCCAGCGCGCTGCCGGAAGGCGATGCGTTGCCGCCGACCTGCGCCGCATTGACCTCGACCGAGCCGCCGTTGGTCGAGGGCGCGTTGCTGGCCCAGGAAGTCACCGACGGGCTGCTCGAGAAGCTGCCGATGCCGTCACCGGAGTAGCCCGAGGCCGACGCCGTTCCGTTAGACCCAAGGCTCAGCGTCGCGGAAGGGTCGTAATACGGCGATGAGATCGAGGTCAGCGTCGCGCCGTCCGGCAGCGAGATCGTGATGGCCGGCGGGACGGAGACCGTCACCGATGCTGTCTTGGAACTGCTCTTGGCAATGGTGTCCGTGACCGTCTCGGTGACGGTGTAGGTTCCTGCCGACGCGTAGGTATGGACGGGACTCTTGACCGTCGAGGTCGAGCCGTCGCCGAAATTCCAAGAGTACGAATTGATCGTGCCCCCGAGGTCGGTCGACTGGTCGGTGAACGTCGCGGTCAGGGCGGACACGGTATCGGTGAACGAGGCGGTCGGCCCCGTCGGGGCCGGCGTGAATGCTGTGGCGAAATTCGCCACTTGCAGCGACCCGAAGCCCGTCGCGTAGTCCCACCCGGCGCCGGCCGGATAGCCCTGGTTCCCCTGGGTCACGTCGTGGAACCAGCTCGCATGCGTCGCCGCGCCCTGGTAGAGGGTGGCCGCGGGGAACGGCAGCGTGTTGTTGTTGGCGGACTGGATCCGGGCCCAGAAGCCGGCGAACAAGGGCGCCGCGAGCGACGTGCCGCCCCACTGCTGGTAGGCGCCGTTGATCAGCACGAGCGCACCGCTTTGAGGGTTGGCGTCGAAGGAGATGTCCGGGACGCTGCGCGCCGTCGAGGAGCCGAGCACACCGGAATTGCGCTGCCAGCTCGCGGCCGTCTCGGTCAGCGAGGGGCCGCCGCCGCCGCCGCCCGACGCGCCTTGCTGGCAGGTGGAGGCACTGGAGCACGACCAGGCCGTCTCACCGGCCCACTGATTGCCGTTGTTGGTGCTCAAGGTCGTGCCGCCGATTGCCATCACATAGGGCGACGCTGCCGGATAGCTCTGCGCCTTCGAGGTCGGCCCACATTCCCACGCGCCGGAATCCCCTGACGAGACGGAGAAGGTCTGACCCTGGGCTACTGCCGCCTGGAAGATCTGGTCGTCCATGGCCTCGGAGCCGTCGTTCTTGTTGGACGTCTCGCATTCGCCGAGCGAGACGTTGATCACCTTGGCCTTGTTGTCAGACAGGGCTCGGTTGTAGCCGGCCGTCAGCGCCCCATTCGAGAACGAGGCGGCGTTGTACAGGATCATCGACTTGATCGTGCCGCCCGCCGTCGCGAGGGCCGACTGCGTGTCCATGTTCCATTCCGTCACTCCCGACGTATCGCTGCTGGCCGTGCTGATCACCGTCGTCGTGACCGGCGGCTGGGGATAGCCGGCGCTCGAGGCGAAGTTGTTCAGGTCGGTGAGCGTTTGCGACAGTGACCCGATCGTCATGATGCCGATCGTCGCGTTCGTCGCGCTGGGCAGGGTGCTCGCGCCGTAGATCGCGGCGAAGTTCGGGATGCTGATGCCGGCGATGGTGCTCATCGGATGCACCGAATCGGCGGAGGCCGCAGCCTTCGCATGCACGCTCGCGATGTGCACGTTCTGCAGCCCGCCGACGCCCAGGACGATGTCCGCGAGGTTGGCCGGAACCTGCGCGTCGGTGACGTTGGCGTATGCCGCTCGACCGTCGACGTCGTAGGCGTGCAAGTCGGCATGGAACGCGTTCTTGACGACGCCCGCATTGCCGTCGGCCTCGACCAGCAGGCGGTTGTCGGCGACGGCGATGTTCATGAAGCCCTGCGCGCGCAGGTAGTCGGCTACCGCCTTGGCCTGCGCCGCCGTGGGCGCATGCCGCTCCATGAACTGGGCCGGGATCAGCGGCGTTCCGGTGCCCGCCCGCAGCGCGGCGGTCAGCGCATCGAGTTGCGCCTTGTTGCGAAGCTTGAGCGACACGACGACATGCACCGGGTCGCCCGCCCGCAGCGGCGCGACATGCCTGGCGGCCTGCGTATCATGCGCCCGTGTCGCGGTAGAGACCCACGCCGGCGCCGTCACGGCTTGCGCCGAGACCGCGAAAGCACTGGCCAGGAGGGCCTGCAAGATCTTCATGCCGAAGCGAGTCTTGGTGCAGCACGGACGCGCCGCGGTGTGCAATGTGAACATGAGGTGCTTTCTCCCAGTCGGTTTGATTTGCGCGGGGGCACCGCTATCGCAGCGTCCACCGGGCCTTCACTCGTTGACGTCAGGCAGATCGCAAGAAGACGTTACCGATCTGCTCGCCGACAAGCCGGTCGATTTTGGCGATCTGAAAAAAACGAGTTCATGCGTATATACCCTACCAGGTAAGGTATATGACAAGTTCCGAATGGCTGCGCGCGCAGCATGCTGACGTCATCAAATCGAGCAATGCCAGATCCAACATTGCGACGTTGCGCGCAATGCGCCATCTATTGCGAGATTCGTCATGGGATCTGCTAGCTGCTTCTGCGCCTCGAGCGCCTGGGAAAGCCATGCAAAGCCGTGAGAGCGTTGCAAGAGCGCGCAGATCCTCGAAGACGACGACGACGACGCGCACGCGCACGCGGGTTGGATCGATATATTTTGCGATCTGACAATCGAGGCGAAGGAGAAGCGAGACGAGCGTACCGTTCAAGACCATCTCTCGTTCGTGTCGCCGCTATTCTCGACGGTCGACGAGGATGGCCGCTTGGCAGGCAGCCCCCCCCCCGCGGACGACCGTTTTGGGGCGGGCAGTTTGCGTAGGGCAAGGACCGTAGCGGTTACGATCTGCCAGGCCGCGTTCGGGCTGCACGCGGCCACGACCTGACAGTCGCGAACGACTGCTGTGCGGTAGGCTAGGGAAGGCGGCCGGCAGCGACTCTGCGCTACCGCTCCCCGACTGGGTACACGACCATGGACTTGTTCATTGACACCGACGTGCTGACGGTGTGCTACGCCGAACATGGGGATCCCGCTGGACAGCCGGTACTCCTGCTGCACGGATTTCCCTATGACGCGCACGCTTATGACTCCGTGGCTCCCCTACTGGCGGCCCGCGGCATGCGCGCAATCGTGCCGTATTTGCGCGGATACGGGCCGACCCGTTTCCTGTCCAGCAAGACTCCCCGATCGGGGCAACAAGCGGCGCTTGGCGCGGACCTGCTCGCCTTGCTGAACGCGCTGCGAATCGACCAAGCGGTGCTGGCTGGGTACGACTGGGGCGGACGAGCTGCCTGCATCGTGTCTGCGCTGTGGCCAGGCCGAGTGCGTGGACTTGTATCGGTCAACGGGTACAACATTCAGGATATCCCCCACTCCGGCGAGCCCGCCGCACCGGACATGGAATACAGGCTCTGGTACCAGTACTATTTCCATGCTGAACGAGGCCGCGCCGGCTTGCTCGCCAATCGGCGCGAACTGTGCCGCTTGCTGTGGCGCCTTTGGTCGCCAGCATGGAAATTCACCGATGCTGATTTCGAGCGAACCGCGCTCGCGTTCGACAACCCGGACTTCGTCGACGTGGTCATCCATTCCTACAGGCATCGCTACGCGTTGGCGGAGGGCGATCCAGCCTTGGAAGCGATCGAACGCCTGCTGGCGGCTCAACCCCCCATTGCCGTTCCAGCCATCACGCTGCAAGGCGACGACGACGGCGTCTCTTGTGGTGCAGTGCTGACTGCCGGCCGATTCACCGGGCGCCACGAGCATCGTGAGATCGGAGGGGGTGTCGGCCACAACCTTCCGCAGGAGGCGCCTGCCGCATTCGCCCAGGCGGTCTGCGACGTGATCGCGTGACGTTTCGCGCAGCATGCCGGCAACTTTCGCTTGGCGTATGTCGGCCAGAAGCGGGCACCGGCGAGGGTCGGCTTTGCGGTAGGCTATGCCTCCCGATCGATTTACCGCCAACCGAGGGAAGATGTGCCGAACTTCATGCGGACGGAGAAGTCTACGGCGACGCTTTTCGCCTTCGGTAGCTTGGTGATCGGCCTTATCGCTCTTGCCCTACCGGCAGGCGTTGTATTCGGCGCACCGATTCGCGGATACACGCTGTTCGTGGCGTCGTTCGGGTCTCTGGCCGGCCCGTTCCGCCAATGGCAGGATTGCTACATTGCTCTCTCATCGCTGGTGAACGTCGCCCTTTACCTGGTGCTTCCGTTCGGAGTGATACGTGGCGTCTGGCTTCGCCCGCTAGTCGTTGTCGCGTGGCTGGGCTCTGCATACGTCGTCAGCCTGCCGGCGGTGGTCTCAGTCGCCACAAGCATGGCCTACTTTGCGTGGCTTCTAGCGTTCATGTTCGCCGCCTACGGATTTCTGGGACTCGCCCGGCAGCAGCCCGCTGCGTGACGCAGCGTCAGCTACGCATGCAGCTTCGCAATCGCCTCGTAGTAACGGCTGGCAGCTCGTGCGTCCCAGTTCGGCCATTTGGCGTTGTCCCGCCTCGAAATGTTGCGCTGGTAGACTGGCCAACGCGCGGGAATAGCTTAGTTGGTAGAGCGCAGCCCTCCAAGGCTGAGGCGCAGTTTCGAGACCTGTTTCCCGCTCCATGAGTCCGTCACAGTGTGAAAACTCGGCGCCACCCCGTGGACGCGAAACATCGACGC
>FTIP01002668.1_pt1 | contig 10231 bp, 8 predicted proteins | sample 1658301 | NCBI WGS metagenome assembly FTIP01 (sample SAMEA3914813, study PRJEB12502) | metagenome | biome: forest; material: soil | place: Canada | collected 2011-07-07 | depth 0.3 m
TACACCAACGACCTGCTGGCGCCGCTGCCCGAGCGCGAGCGGCTGTACCTGGAGCGCTCGCCCATCCACGCGGCCGACCGCCTGTCGTGCCCGGTGATCTTCTTCCAGGGCCTGGACGACAAGGTGGTGCCGCCGTCGCAGGCCGAGGCGATGGTGGCCGCGCTGCACGCGCAAGGCATCCCGGTGGCCTACATCGCCTTCGAGGGCGAGGGCCACGGCTTCCGCAAGAAGGAGAGCGTGCAGCGGGCGCTGGAGGCCGAGTTGTCGTTCTACGCGCAGGTGTTCGGCTTCGAGCCGGCGGACGACATCGAGCGCGTGACGCTGGCCTGACCTCGGCCGCGGCCCCGCGGGCGCGGGGCCGTCACGCCTCAGTTGTCGTCGTCGCGATCGTCGGACAGCGCATGCGGCAGCACGCGCGTTCCTTCCTTGCGCACCGCCCCGAGCAGCTCCGGATCCAGGCCGAGCGCGCGGATCGCCGTCGGCGCGACCTGGGCGGTCGTCACGCGGCGATCGACGGTCTTCGCGCGCATCGACGGGTGCGAGACCAGCAGGGCGAGATGGCCGTCGTCGGGCGCGAAGCCTCCGTGCTCCATGTCCTTGGCCTGGCTCGTGGTGTAGATGACGCCGGGATTGGGCTGCACCATGAAGTCGGGCGTGCGGCCGTTGGCGGGGTCGCCGAACTTCCAGGGCACGGTGCTCAGGTCGATGACCGAGCCGCCGTTGTCGGCGCAGATCTGCGACACGACGGTCGCGACGGTCCGGGTCGCCGGGTTCACCGCGGGGCAGGCCGTGGACGCGTCCAGCACCGCCTTCGCGGCCGCGCGCTGCGACTGGTCGTTCAACCAGACGAACGCGACGTCGTCGTCGGTGACCTGGCCGTTGCCCAGGTTGTTGCCGGTGACGGGGTCGCTGCCGCCGCCGGCATAGGCCGTCAGCGCGGCGCCCACGGCGTGGCCGATCTTCTTGAGGCGCGCGTAGTCGGCAGGCGACTGGCCATGCTTGGCGGTCACGACGAACAGCGTCGAATCGGCCAGGTGGCGCGCCGCGAGTTCGGCGCTGAACTTGCCGATGGCGCCGTCCACGTAGGCGATCGCGTCCTTCACGTACGGGTTCGGCGTGAATGCCGCGTCCGCGTAGCCGCCACCGGACAGGTTGGTGGCCTTCTGCGCCACGCTCAGCGTCTGGAAGTTGGTGCCGAAGATCGTCGGCACGGGCGCGGAGGCCTTGCCGGTCGAGTCCTTGCCGTCGATCTCGTTGAGGATGTTGCGCACGTGGATGTCGTCGAACACCTCGGTGTGCAGGTAGGCCGGCGCGACGCCGTCGTACGAACCCGTGAAGTCGTTGCCGGCGGGGCCGTCGATCGAGTTGATCTCGGTCCGCGCCATGTCGTCCACGCCCTTGCCGGACGGGCCGTTGACCCAGTCGGTGCCCCACGCGTGCTTGTCCGACCAGGCCGTGTGCGCGTGGCGCAGGTTCTGCTTGACGACCTCGAAGATCGTGTTGGTCTGGATGAAGTCGTGCGGGTAGACCGGCACGCACTTGTTGCCGATCTTCCGATGCGGGATCTGCTGCGGATTGAAGGCGCCGCCGCCGTCGAGGTGCACCAGCGCGCCGCCGTTGATCGCGTCGATGCCCACCAGCTCCTGCAGGAAGACCTCCACGCCGGGCGTGCCCGTGCACGTCGTGTCGGTGCCCGCATAGAGCGTGCGGTCGTAGACGTCGTCGTAGAACAGGCCGGTGGAGCGCGGGCCGCCGCCGGTGACCAGCGCGGCCAGTCCGGGCACGGAGTCCGACAGCCCGGGCGTGTACGCGTTCGTGTAGGTCACGCCGTGGCGCGCGAGCGCGGCGATGTTGGGGCAGGTCCTGTCGGCGATGCAACGCGCCAGGTCCTGCTCATGCATGCCGTCGATGCTGACGATGAGCACGTGATCGACGGAGTGGCGATCGTCATCGGCCAGGGCGAGGGCGCTGCCGAAGAGCAACGCCGTACCGATCAGAAAGGGCTTCATGGTGTCTCTCAAAGGGTTGGTTCTTGGAAGGGAGGTTCGTGGCGCGGATGAGCGTTGCGCGTCCGGCCGCCTGGGTTTGTTCCGGCATTCGCGCAGGGCCCCGTCCGGCCGTCGATGTCGGCCGAGGGGCAGTGCAAGGTAGGACGCGCAGATGACCGAGGCGTGACTTCGGGCGCTGGCGCCGGCGAACCTTGCGCGAAGTCGAACGCGGTCGGAGGCCCCCCTAATGCGGTGGTGCCGAGATAACCGCCAGCTAACTCAAGCTCGCTAGCAGCCGCGGGTGGAGGGCGTGCTGATGACCAACGCGGTCGGCCTTCCGGGCTACGACCCCGACGTCGTCGAGGCGCACCTCCGGATGCTGCTCGTCGAGCGGCTGATCGAGAACGGCGGCATGCCCCATCCGGACGGCGGAATCCACTTCGGCCGCGTGACCCGCCGCGGGCGCAAGTGGCTGTCGGCTCAGGCCCGGGAGCCCAAGCCAACGCGGCCGGAGGTCAATGCTTTCGCGGCGCGGCGACACCCACCAGGAAGGCGTCTGCGGCAGCCGAGGGCAGGTAGACCCGGCCATCGGCGCCGTCCAGCGCGAGCGTGCGAGCGCCGGGAAGGCTCTCGAGTTCCTGGCGGACCGCGAACTGCCTGTCGGGCCGCTCGTCGGCGATGCTGAGCACGCCCTTGCCCTCGCCGCATGCCGTGAAGACCGTCTGGGTCGCGGCGTCGAAGGCGACGGCGTCGGGATGGCCGCCGATGCCGAACCGGCCGACTTCCTTGCCGTTCGACGCGTCGGTCACCACATCGAAGTGGTTCTGGCACGAAGAGATGAGCAAGGCATGCCCGGCATCGAGGGCGATGCCCGTCGGGGCGTCGCACTGCGCCAGCGGCCAGGTGTCCACGATCCGGTCGGACGCCGTGTCGATGACCTCCACCGCGGGATGGTTCTCGATGTTGAAGAAGATGCGTCCGTGTCCGTCTGCGACCGCGAACTCCGGATCTCCGCTGGTCTGGATCGTCCGGCTGATCGCCAGCGTCTTGCCATCGATGACGTCGACGCTGTCGCTGTGCCCGTTGAAGACGTAGAGCTTGTCCGCGTCGGGCGCGAAGACGATCGCGTCGGGCTTCTTGCCCGTCAGCGCGATCTTCGATCTGACCCGGAGCGTCGCCAGGTCGAACACGGTGACGGAGTTGCTCGCGCCATTGCTCGTGAACCCGACGCCCCGAGCCTCGTCGAACGCGACGCCGTGCACGCCCTCGGTATTCTCGATCGCGCCCACGAGCTCGCCCGACGGCAGCGCGAGGACGTCCACGTGATCGCCCCGCGTCACGTAAAGACGGCGATGGCCGGGCTCGACCGCGGTGTAGTCGTAGTGCGAGCGGGGGCCCAGGGCGACGCGCCGCACCAGCTCGTACGGCGCCTTCTCGGCGGCGAGCGCCGAGCCGATGGCGAGGATCATGGCGGCCAGGGCCGCGAACTTGTAGATGAGTTTCATTTCATTGCCTTGAATCAGAAGTGCAGCTCGGCACCGAGTTGGTAGGTCTGCCCGTAGAACTCGCGCTGCGTGGTGCGGTTCGACTGGCCCTCGGCGAAGGTCAGCGCCGTGTTGGTGAGGTTCTTCGCATTGAAGTAGAGCGTCAACTCCTTGTTGATCTGGTACGACGAGCCGAAATCGAGCGAGAACCGCGCCTGCGAGTAGACGTCCGTGCCGGCGCTGCCGCCGATCGCCCACAGGTTACGCGACAGATAGTAGCCGCCCAGGCGCATGTTCAATCCGTCGTGCTCGTAGGAGACGAACGCATTGACCGTGTGCCGCGAGGTGGACGGCAGCGTCGAGTTCTGGCCGGTTCGGATCGCGAAACGGGATTCGACGAACGTGTAGTTGGCGCCGAGGCCGAGGCCGTCCAGCACGGACGGGAGTCCGGGCAGGCGCTGCTCGTAGTTGAGTTCCACGCCGCGCGCATAGGCGTTGGGGATGTTCGTGAACGACACGACATGCGCGACGCCGACGAAGCCCGCGAACAGGCCGTTGTTCGGGAACGTCTGGTCCGTCTGGCTGTTGGCGATGTAGTTGCGGAACTCCTTGTCGAACACACCCACGGAGACGATGCCGGCGAACGGAAGATACTTCTCGAGGGAGAGGTCGAAGGCGTTGTCGGTGATCGGCTTGAGGTCCGGATTGCCGCGCGTGACGAAGCCGCCGGCCGTATCGACCGTCAGGGACGGCGTGATCTGGTTGAAGCCCGGGCGCGCGATCGCGGTCGAATAGGCGGCGCGCGCGACGATGGTCCGGTCGACGTCGTAGCGCAGCTGCACGCTCGGGAAGAAATTCGCGTAGCTGCGCGATGCGCTGACCGGACTGATGAAGGACGCGCCGGACGCGTCGACGCCTTGTGCGAAGGCGCTGTAGTGCGCCCGCGTGGCTTCGATCCGCGCGCCGCCGGTCACGGTCAGGTTGCCATTGACCAGCTCGTACTGGCCATAGCCGGCGAAGACGTTCTCGCGATCGTTCTGCGTCTCGAGCGCGGCGTTGGTCGCGTCGCTGCCGCTGATCGTGCGGTACTGGGCGAGGACGTTCTGCAGGACGCCCGAATCGATGTTGGGCCCGTTGTTGTAGGCCCCGTCGTAGAAGTTGACGTTGCCGCCATGCACGTAGTCTGTCAACGCCAGCGCCGGGATCCCTGCATAGGAATAGGGCTGCCCTCCCGCTGCCCGCTTTCGCAGGCGGGCGTCGAGGCCCATCTTCATTGACTCGAGCTCGGCGCCGGTCCACGACACCGGCACCTTCAGGTTGCCGGACAGCGCGAATTCCTTGTCGCGGATATCGAGCGTGGAGTTCTGGAAGCCGTGCAGCGTGTAGTTGGCCGGATTGAGGTAGTCGGCGCCGGTGATGCTGAACCGCGGCGTGCTTCCGCTGTTGCCGTTGTCGTAGGTGATCGAACCCGCCGCGGGCGTGTAGTTGAAGTCCGAGTTGTAGTCGTGGAGCTTCTTGTAGGACCCCTCGGTGTATCCGAGGCGATAGTCGGCGGCCGTGTCGCCGAACCGGTTGCTGCCCCCCACCGCGAACACCTTGTTGTCGATGCGCTCCTTCTCGTCTCGCAGGGTCTTGTCGAAGCCGTGGGCCGTCATGCCGTCCGTGAACATGCCGTTGGCGAGCGTCGGCGATCCGTCCGGTGTGACGGTGAGGCGATTCCTGAGCACCGATTCGGTGTAGCCGGCATCGAAGAAGCGGATGTAGTACTTGTCATCCTGGTCGGGCTGGTATCCGAGGTCGATGCCCTCTCCGTGGCGACGGCGGTGGTAGCGGTAGTAACGCTGGTCGAAGCCCGCGTACGCCGTTGACGGCGAGGCGTACGGAGCGGCATCGATGAAGGAGGGTTCGACGTCGTCGATGCCGCGCTTGTCCTCGTAGTAGGTGCCGGTGACGACGACCGAGAAGGGGCGGTCGGAGTACGACGTCGCCGTGCCGCGGTCGGCCGCTGCGCCGCCGAAGCGCGTGCCGGCGGTGACCGAGATGTCGGCGATGCCCGTGCCGCGAAGCGACTCGTATCCCGAGCCGATGCGCGCGTCGACGAACGGCTTGCCGTCGCGCGGCGCGGTCTTGGGGGTGATCTCGATGGAGCCCCCGAGTGCCTCGGCGTCCTGCTCGGGCAGCAGCGTCTTGGTGACGATGATGGCGCCGACGAGACCGGTCGGGATGGCGTCGAGCGCGACGGCGCGTCCGCCGCCGAACGGCGACGCGTTGTTCGAGGGCGGCAGGCGCAGGCCGCCGAACGTCGTGTTGTTCAGGTCGGAATCGATGCCGCGGATGTTGATGTAGCGGCCTTCTCCGGTATCGGTCTCGAGCGAGACGCCGGGGACGCGCCGGACGGCCTCCGCGGTGTTCACGTCCGGCAGCTTGCGCATCTCCACCGCCGTCGTGAGGTTCACCAGGTTCGGCGCCTGGCGCTGGGCGTCGCGCGCGACGCCGGCGGTCGTCCGCTGCGCCTGGATGACGACGATCTCGGCGGCAGGGGTGGCGGCAGCGGTGGCAGTGGAGGTGTCCGCCTGCTGTGCATTCGCGTCCAGCGCGAAGGCTTGGACGATCAGGATCGAGAGCAGGGTTCGGGTGTGTCGCGGGAGCATGAAGTAGGCCTTCGATGAAGTCGAAGGGCGCACTGTCGGCGGGCTTCATGACACGCCGTCGACCACGAATTTCGCGACTCTTTTGATCGTTAATTCACAGCTAACTCTCTTGCATGTCGGCTTTCGGCCGCGTGCCATCGTGCCGCGCGCATCCGGCCAGCGCGCGCGACGGGAAGTGCGCAATCCATTTCGCGCTGCGCAGGCGCCTGCATGCATCCATGCGACTTCTTCCGGGCCACGTCCGTCGATGCCGGACCGGGCGCGAACGCGGCGTTGTTTCCACGCCAGCCCCGGCGAAGTGCTTCGTCGATGAAGCGCTTCAATCCCGAAAAAATATTTTCGCCGCGAGCCGCCCGCCGGACTCACTGGCCTTCGGGCGGCTCCCACAACTCCACCTTGTTGCCCTCGGGATCGACGGCCCAGCCGAACTTGCCGAATTCGGATTCGTCGGTCTTGTCGAGCACCGTGCACCCTTCAGCGCGAAGCGCCGCCAGCAGCCCGGCGAGGTCGGCCACCCGATAGGTGACCATGAACCGCGGAGCGCCCGGGCCGAAGTCTTCGCCTTCCTGCGCGCAGACGCGCCAGGCGGTGGTTCCCGCCACGGCCTGCCCGGCCTCGTCGACCCAGTCGAGCGCCGCGCCGCCCCAGGACTGCACGTCCATGCCCAGGTGCGTCCTGTACCAGGCCTGCAGAGCCTTCGGATCCTTGGCCTTGAACACGATTCCGCCGATGCCCGTGACGCGCCGCATGTCTGCCTCTCGAGAAGGAAGGAGCACCGAATATAGCGCGGAGATTCCCGTGCGGCGGCGTCAGGCGTTCTTGCCGTTGGTTCAACGGGATCGGACGGAACTGCGGCGACTTGATGCCTCGAAAGGCTCGCGCCAGCGTGATGTCAGGCGAAAGTAGTCGTTGTCCGACAGCCCGTGATGCCAGCCCTGCGTTGTATGAGAACGCGGCACGGCGAATGCCGAGATGCCGCCACCCGCTGCGTTCCATCGACGCGCTGCCCGGACAACCGCAGGAGACACCATGATTCGAGACATCCACCCCCGCTCCGCCACCTTGCGTCGACCTGTCATCGCACTGGCGATCGCGGCGGCATTCGGCCTCGCCGCGACCGGCGCGGCCCAGGCGCAGGTTGCGGTCGACGTCGACGTCAGCGCGGCGGCGCCGGGCTGGCTCTATGACCTCGGCGCGGTCGTCAGCCTGTTCGTCGATCCGCCGATGGTCGAGCCCGAGCCCGTGGCGGTCGCGTGGGCGCCGCCGCCGATGCTGGTCGAGCTGCCTCCGCCGTAGCCCGATCCGTATGCCGTCTGGACTGGCGGCTACTGGACGTGGCAGGGCGACTGGGTCTGGTGCGCGGGCCGCTGGATGTATCCGCCGCGCCAGGAGTACGTGTGGGTGCAGCCCTACTACGAGCACCGCGACGAGCGCGTCATCTTCATCCCCGGATACTGGTCGCCCGCGGACGCCGAGTTCATCGCGCCGCCGATGGAGGGCCCCATCCGCTGGGCCTACGTGAACGCGGGCGTCGTCATCGGGCCGCCGCCCGAAGGACCGGCGGGCATCTTCGTGCCGCCGCCGCCGGGCTCGCGTCCGGGGCTCATCATTCCCGCGCCCATCGGCACGCCGCCCGCGGTCGTCATCAGCGCGCCGGCGGTGCTGGCGGTGGGCATGAGCATCACGGGTTCCGTGGTGATCGATTCGCGCCATACGACGATCAACGACAACCGGGTGACCAACTACTCGGTCACGAACGTGCGCAACATCACGAACGTCATCGTGCAGGCGCCGGCCGGCGTCACCGCGAACGGACGCGCGTTCCAGGCCCAGGTGCCGCACGAGGCGCACCTGGCCGCCGCGCTGCATCCGCAGGTCGCGGCCCGCGCGCCCGCGCCCGTGAGCCGCACGGCGGTGGCCGCGTACGTGCCGGGCCACCCGCCCGCCGCGCTGCCGGCGCCGCAGAAGGTCCAGGGGCTGCCCGCCGTGCCCCCGCATGGCGCCGCCAACGTGTCGCAGGCCCAGCGTGCCCAGATGAGCCACGCGCCGGTGACACCGGCCGAGGCGCGCCAGGCTCGCCCGAACCCGCCCGCCGAGGCGCGGACCGCCCAGCCGGCACAGCCCGCGCCCGAGCAGCCGCGGGAACAGGCGGCGCGCCAGGAACAGTCGCAGCGGGCGCAGCAGCAGGCCGAGCAACAGCGTGCGCAACCACAGCAGGCTCAGCAGCAGGCGCAACAGCGTGCGCAGCAGGAACAGCCGCAACGGGCGCAGCAGCAAGCCGAACAACAGCGCGCGCAACAGCAGCAGGCCCAGCAGCAGGCACAGCAACGTGCGCAGCAGGAACAGGCGCAGCAGCAAGCCGAACAGCAGCGTGCGCAACAGCAGCAGGCCCGGCAGCAGGCTCAACAACGCGCGCAGCAGGAACAGGCGCAGCAGGCACAGCAACGCGCGCAGCAGGAACAGGCGCAGCGGGCGCAGCAGCAGGCCGAGCAACAGCGCGCGCAACAGGCGCAGGCGCAGGCGCAACAACGCGCCCAGCAACAGGCCGAACAGCAACGCGCGCAGCAGGAGCAGGCGCAGCAACGGGCGAGGCAGGAGCAGGCGCGACCCCGCACCGAAGAAGCGAGCCGGCCTTCGAACGGCCACGAGTGAACGTTGGGGTGCCAGGCATATACCGGGAAGCGTCGAGGCCCGTCAGGCCTCGAGCTTCAGGCGGGTGCCGGCGCGGGCGCACAGCGGCAAGTGAGCTTCGCGGCGATGAGGCTGACGAGCATGGCCTCGCTCTCGCCGGCGATGGGGCCGACGCGAAGCAGGAGCTTGGGGTCGTTGTCCTCGTTGCCCACGATCACATCGGCGCGGCTCGCCAGCAGGAAGGGAACGATCGGCTTGAGGGCGAGCGTGAAGTCTTCGCTGCCGCGGTAGAAGCGGAAGATGCGACCTTCAGGCGTCGACGTGCAGACGACCTGCATGCTCACCTCCGTGGCGGTGTAGACAAGCATCCACGATGCGCCAATGTGGCCGCGTTGGATGTAGGCGTGCGGCCCGGCAGGGGTAGGACAAGATCTCGCAGGCGTGCCTGATGGCCACGCTGGCCTGGCAAGTGCATGGTGGCGCCACCAGCAAGACCCGGCATCCGGGATCGCGCGGTGTTCAGTTGTTCTCCACCGCCATGCCTTCGTGGGCGATCTCGAGAATCTCCATCATCGGACCGGAGTTGCCGGCTTCCAGCGAGGAGTATTCGAGCTTGACCGGGAACGCGTTGCGAAGCCTCCAGATCACCGCCGGGCTGTTGCCGGCATCGAGCAGGGTGACGGTGATGTCGCGCCTCTCCACCGTATTGAGCTGGATCGTGCCGATCCAGTCGTAGAACTCGTTGTCCGATTTCTCCAGCGTGCGCTTCAGGACCAGGTTCGGGTAGCGCAGGATGCCCGGCATCGTGACGTCGCTGTTCTCGACCATCGTGCCATCGCGGAACGCCGGCGACTGCGCGGCGATGGTCAGTCCGCTCACTTCGCTGAAGCCGATCCGCCTGCCGCCCCAGTCGACCGAAAAGTGATTTCTCGGCAAGGGATAGTTCATGAAGAGCCTCCTGAGAAAGGTCAGCCATGACTTGATCGGCACGGGGTTCCTGGTCTGGTTTCCGGCGTCGGTCGATTTTGTCATCATGTTCGGAAAGCGTGGGGGCGACGCCCCGTCTGAGCCGTCGCTCCCCCTTGTTCTAGGTTGCCGCGGTGGCGGGTGCGGGCGCCTTGCCTCCGGGCCCGCCGCGCCATCCCCGTCACGACACGCTTGCAATCGGGTGTCCTTGTGTATTACAGTAGTGATACACAAAGACAGGCCCCGCCTTGACCGACCTCTCCCTCTTCTCCGTCGTCGCCGGCTCCCCCGAGCCGATCTACCGGCAACTGGTGGCCCAGGTGCGCCGCTGCGTCGCCGGCGGGCAGCTGAGGGCCGGCGACGAGCTGCCGTCGGTGCGCGACCTGGCGCAGGCGCTGGCCGTCAATCCGATGACCGTGTCCAAGGCCTTCGGGCTGCTCGAGGCCGAGGGCCTGGTGACGCGGCGGCGCGGGCTGGCGATGGTGATCGCCGAGCAGCACCGGCGCGCGCA
>FTIP01039963.1_pt1 | contig 10230 bp, 7 predicted proteins | sample 1658301 | NCBI WGS metagenome assembly FTIP01 (sample SAMEA3914813, study PRJEB12502) | metagenome | biome: forest; material: soil | place: Canada | collected 2011-07-07 | depth 0.3 m
CGATGAAGGTGCGCACCGCGCTCGTGACCGCGCGCAGCGCGCCCGCGCACGAGCGCGCGATCCGCACGCTGATGGACTGGCAGATCGAGGTCGACGAGGCGATGTTCCTGGGCGGACTGCCCAAGGGCGAGTTCCTGCGCGAGTTCGAGCCGGACTTCTTCTTCGACGACCAGACGCGGCATGTCGAGAACGCCGCGAGCCACGTGCCGTCCGGGCACGTGGCGGCGGGGATCTCGAACGTCTGAAAGGGACGGGGCCGGGAGGCTGCTGCAGCGCCCTGACGGCTGGTTCGGGCGGATGCGGTCGACTGCGAACGAACCCAAGCCGTCATTGGGCTCTTCGATTTCGACGCCGAAAAGCGGTCGCGCAAGGGACTATCAACGCTCGGCGCGCGGCACTTGATATGTCACGGCACAGATGCTTGGCAGGCAGTTCGCATCGCGCAGGCAACTGCTCGGAAATCGCCCTCAAATCGTCGTTCGATGGCGTCTCATTCACGTGTCGAAGAACGAAGGCTTTCATCCCCCGGCGCGAGCGCGCGACTCGTAGCCAGCATGGCCGCGTGCAAACCATGCGGGCAGCAACTTGCCGATCAGCGATAAACCGCCAACAGAAGCCAGGCCAGCCCACAGCTCGTCCGTACGCGCATTCTGGCCGATGTTCGCATCCCCGCATGAGCCGCGCTTGCGTCCAGCAAGCGCGGCTCATGCGCTGGTGGCCACTGAGTGAAACAGCACGATGAATTTGGCGCGGTCCGGCTGACATTTCGACGTTCGCGCCGAACTCGTGCTTGACGGCGTCGAACTCGCGCAAGCCCTCATGAATCGTGGGCGGCGCTCATTGCCAGCGGACGCTGACTCGCGCGTACAGCGTGCGCCCGCGCGGGTCCGTGTAGCTCGGGTCGTAGCCGTTCTGGAAACCCGCAATCTGGTTACTGCGCGGCGGATTGACGTCAAACAGGTTGTCGATGCCACCGGCGAGCGTCCAACCCGGCAGCCCGGTATAACGCACTTGCAAGTGCCACAGGCGGTAAGGTGCGACACGGCGCGGTTCACCATTGACCAGGTTGAAGTCGCGGTATCCGCTGCGCCACGTTTGCACGGCGGTGGCGCCCCACTGCTCGCGATCGAAATCCAGCGTGGCCGTGTGCTGCCAGCGCGGAAACGAGGATCCGTAGGTGCTTTCGCCGGCGGATGCGGCCTCGTGCACACCGTCGAACGCGATGCGCGTGTCGGCCAGGTAGCTGCCTTCGAGTTTCATGCCCAAACGGCCCCAGGGACGCGACGACATCACGTAGTGCAAGGCCAGATCCACGCCGGAAGACGAGGCGCGTCCGACGTTCTGGTTCGTCTCGATGAGTTCGACGATGGGGCCGGGCAGACCGGGCCAGGCCGCCTCGACCGGACCGCGGATGATGTTGGTGAGCTCAAAGCGCGGATCGCCGCTCAGGATCACGTCATCTGGCAAGGTCGTGATGGTGTGACTCACCGTGACGTGCCACCAGTCCGCGCTGGCCAGCGCGCCCTCGGCCGGCTTCAGGACGAGGCCAAGCGTCGACTGCCGCGACCGCTCCGGCCGCAGTGCCGGATTGCCCCCCAGGCGGAAGTTGACGAACAGCTTGCAGTCCTCTTCCAGATGCGTCACCTTGCAGCGCACCGGATCCACGATGTTGCCGGTGTCGCCCGGGCCGATCCCTTGCGGCGTGAAGAGCTCGGACAGCGAGGGCGCGCGGAATCCCGTCCCGCCCGAGGCCCGCAACATCAGCGCCGGCGTCGGCTGCCAGCGCAGTGCCAGTTTCGGGTTCGTGCTGGTGCCGAAATCGCCGTAGTGATCGACTCGGACGGCCGCCTGGAGGTCCAGCCCGCGCACCAGCGGTAGCGCCAACTCGGCGAACATGGCGGTCACGTCGCGCGAGCCTCCCTTTGGATTGGCGAACGCACCGCCCGCGGCGCGACGCGAGAGATCGGTCGGCCGATCCGTCAGCGACTCGCGCCGGGTTTCGGCGCCGATGCCGACCGTCGCCATGCCGCCCGCCAGGGACGCGACATCGCGGACGGCTCGCAGGTCAACGCTGCGCTCGTCGGCGCGGGAAGTGCGGGCCACGCCCCGCAATTGCGTCGCGGCCAAGGCGGCATCCCCTGCTGCACCCGAGTCCCCGAAGGCGTTCACCTCGCCCGACGAAATGGCGTCCGCCACTTCCTGCAAGTCGACGATGCCACTGACGAATGTGTCGCTCGCCCGGCTGACAGATTGCATCGCGGCCGTGTCGATATCCCAGCCGCCGGCCCGGCCGTGCCAGCCGATCAGCACACGCGCGCTCTCGGTTCGCGTCACGTCGACACGCGGACCGAGCGGCAGCGAGCGATAGAGAGGATTGACGATGTCGCCGGTGAGGCCCGGAATCGTCGGGTAGAACCGGCTGCCGGGCGAGATGACCACCGGATTGTCGAGGTTGCCGAAGTAGACCGGCGACGCCGAGATGTGGTCGACGATACGCTGACGCGACCACACCCACTCCGCGTAGACCTGCCCGTCGACCCCCAGCGCGATATCCCCGCGAGCAAGCATGCCCAACGTGTCGCTGTCCGGCACGATGTGCGCCTGCGACGCGGCGTCGAATCGACAGACGTTCGCAATCAGGATGGTATGCGCCGGGCAGGCAGGTGCCAGCGGATTCACTAGCCCCGTCGACTGGGTGTAGAAGTTCGCGGGCCACACAGAGAACGACGTTTGATTGAGGGCGATGTCTGGCTGATAGGCCGTCGTTGAAAACGCACGCCGGGTCGCCGCGAGTGCTTGGTCGTGCTGGTGATCGACGACAGTGAGCACGTTGTAGCCGTTCGCGGCAGGGTCTCCGGCGCCCAATGTCAGCGTCTGGTGATCCCGGGCCCCGCCGCCTGCGAGCGGCAAGCGGTGCTCGACGTCGGCCTGAACACCGCGGAAGTCGCCGCGCAGGATGAAGTTGATGACGCCGGCGACCGCATCGCTGCCATAGATCGCCGAAGCCCCGTCGGTCAGCACCTCGACCCGATCGATCGCGGCGAGCGGAATCGCATGAAGGTCGGTCCCGATCGGCAAGCCGTCTTCGCCAAACGCATAGTTCGACAAGCGCCTGCCGTTGAGCAGCACCAGGGTGTACTGCGTGCCGAATCCGCGCAGCGAAGCGCCCGAGAAGCCCGGCGTCTTGGAGTTTCCGATCGTCTGTGCCTGCACCGGGTTGTTCATCGTTGCTGCGATGCGCCCGACGACCTCCTCGACATTCGCCGCGCCGCTGCGTTCGATCTCCTCGCGCCGGATGATCTGCACCGGCAACGCCGTCTCCGCATCGATGCGCGGGACCTGGGAGCCGGTGACCACGACGCGCTGGCTCGCGTCCGCGGGCGCATCCTGCGCACTGGCGGCTCCCTGCGCGACCAGCGCGACGAGCGCGGCCAGGCAGGCACCTTGGCGCGTCGGCTCACATCTGCTTGAAAAGGTGCGCATAGGGTGCGCTCACGGCGAGCGTCCTGTTGTCCCTCTTCAAGCGCAGTTCCAGCGCGCCGCTGCTCTTGCGGTGCACGGCGGCCACGGCATTCACGTTGACGATGGTGCCGCGGTGCACCTGCCAGAACACCTCGGGGTCGAGCTCCGACGCCAGCTCGGCGATCGGCGTGCGGATCACGTGGTCACCATCACTGGTCGCCACGAGCGTGTATTTGCTGTCGGACATGAAGAAGTGCACCTCCTCCACCGTGACGAGGCGGACGTTGTGGCCCTGCGACGCCCGCACCCAGCGCAAGTGGGGTCGCGTCGTGGGTTCCCGCTGCGCCAGTGTGGCCAACAGGTTGTCCAGGTCGGCTGGTCGGCCGTCGATGCGTTCCTTGAGCCGCTGCACCGTGGTGGCCAGCCGGGCCGGGCTGAACGGCTTCTGGACGTAGTCGACGGCCCCCTGCTCGAAGGCCGCCAGGGCGTACTTGTCGTAGGCCGTGACGAACACCACGTGACAGCGCCGGCTCGCCTGCGCCGCCACCTGGAGACCCGTCATGCCCGGCATCTCGATGTCCAGGAACAGCAGTTGCGGCTCGTGCAATTGCAGCAGCCGCATCGCTTCCAGGCCGTCGCGCGCTTCTGCCACGAGGTTGAGCTCGGGCCACAGCGCTGCGAGCGTCTCGCGCAACTCGGCGCGCAGCAGAGGTTCGTCTTCAGCGACGATGGCCGTGGGCGTCTTCATGCGGCATCTCCAGGATGGCACGGGTTCCGAGGCCGGGCGCGCTCTCGAGGTCCAGATGGGCCTGCGCACCGTAGAGGGCGTCCAGGCGTTGGGCGATGTTGTCGAAGGCCTCCGCATTGCCGCCCGGCACGAATGCGGCACCGCTGTCGTCGATTTCCAGTCGCACCCTGCCGTTGCCGACCCGGGTGGAGATGCGGATGCTGCCGTCGCGTGCGCCAGGTTGCAAGCCGTAGGTCAGGGCGTGGTCGATCAGCGGCAGCAGCATCATCGGCGGCATGCGCACGTCGGCGTGTCGGGCCGCGACGTCGATCGAGAACTCCAGCCGGTCGCCGAGGCGCACCCGCATGATGTCCAAATAGGCGCGCGCCAGCGCCAGCTCCTGGCCGAGCGTCGAGCTCGACTCGCGCAGATGCGGCAACGCGGCGCGCAGGTAATTGATCAAGTCGTCCAACATGCGTCCTGCCAACGCGGGGTCGTGATTGGTCAGCTCGCGGGCCTGCGCCAGCGTGTTGAACAGAAACTGCGGCTCGACGCGAGCCTGCATCGCCTGCAGCCGCGATTCCAGCGTGCGCCGGCGCGCCTGGGCGCGTGCGACCTCCGCCTCGTGCATGCGCATCGACGCGAGGCGTGCAGTACGCAGGTTCACATAGACGCTGCAGGCAAGCAGGCTGTAGAGCAGCGCGTTCATGAAGACGAGCAACGGACCGAAGCGACCCAGCCAATCGGGCGGCGCATGACCTTGCCAGATCATTCCTTCTTCCCAACCCGTCCAGGCTTCCACCCAGCGCCTCATGAGCGCTGCGATCGCACACCCGCAGACCACCGCCACGACATAGGCGCGCCAGCGGCGAGCGCCGCGGGCAACGGCCTCGTCGGCGACCTGCACCGACAGCAGCACCGCCGTCGCCACCAGGACGTCGAACAGGAGCGAGACCTTCCAGTGCTGCGGGCCCCAGGACCAGGCGCGAGGCCGGATGTAGGCGAGGCGCCCCAGGATCTGGGATCCCGCGACTGCCGCGAGGCCGAAGCCCAGCAGTTCCAGTGACAGGCGCCCGCCCACGGCGCGCAGGAACGCGCCGCGGCCGATTCCGCCGTCGGCCTCGTGCTCGTCGACGACCATGAAGCGCGGCGCTTCGGTTCGATCGCCTGGCGGTGACGGGTCGGTGCTCATGGCTCGCCTTCACCGGATTCGTTGGCGGGCAGGCTAAGCGTCGACGTGACGCCGCCCGACGCGTTCTCCACCAGCGACAGCATGGCTCCGTCCCCGTACATGGCCGCCAGCCGCGCGCGGATGTTCGACAGGCCGGTGCCGCCGCCGGAGGTCGTGCGGAAGCCCCGCCCGTCGTCGGTCACCGTCACGCTCAGGCGCGCGCCCTCGCGGCGCGCGCGCACCTCGATTCTTCCGCCCTCCGGCTTGGGTCCGAGTCCGTGCTTGATAGCGTTCTCGACGAGTGTCAGCAACATCATCGGCGGCAGCACGATCGCACGCATCGAGACGGGAACGTCGAAGTGGAAAGCCAGCCGGTCGCCCATGCGCACGTTCTGGATGTGCAGGTATGCCTCGGCCAGCGCGACTTCGCGCTCCAGGGTCGAGTGCGCCTCGCGCATCCGCGGCAATGCCACCTCGAGGTAGCGCATCAGATCGTCGAGCATGCGCTGGCCGGTGGCAAGCTCGATGGCACACAGGCGCCGGACGTTTGCCAGGGTGTTGAACAGGAAATGCGGCTCGATCTGCGCCTGCAGCACCTGCAGGCGCGCCTGCGTCATCTCGCGATCAAGCGCGAGGCGGTCGATTTCGGCTCGCCGCATGGCGTCTATGCTGTGCACCTCATGGCGGTAGAACTCGACCACGCAGGTGACCAGCGCGGCCTGTTGTGCATAACGCATCCAGAGTTCGGCAAGCAGCGGGAGGGTCACGGGTTCCGGAGGGCCGTCGTCGAAGAGCACCGCTTGCACCACGTGGAACGCGAGGCGAACGCCGGTGGCGAGCGGTGCGGCCGCCAGAGCGACGGCCGCGACCACCACGAGCGTGCGTTGCCAGCCATCCTGCGGACCGAATTCACGCGCGATCGCGATGGGCAGTGCCATCGCGGCCGCAGCGACGAGCATGCACACAAAATTGGCCGTGAAATCGGCGACCAGCCAATCGCGCATCCAACCGCCTTCCCAGGCCATGTACACCGTCTGGCCAGTGACCGTCAGCGTCCAGATGGCGCACAGCGCCGCACCGATGGCAAGCGTGCGCCAGGCGAACCAGGCATGCAGCCGCTGCCATCCCGCCGGCGGCGCAACTGCGGTCGCCCGGCCGGCCGCGCGGTCGGCGACCGACGCCGCCACGAGTCTTGTCGTTGCCTGCTCGACCATCCTGCAAGCCTTCCTCGCGACGCAGCGCAGCGCGGCCGTCGCGTTGCGCCGACCATGCCACAAGTGACAGCAAGTTGCACGTCTCATGACTGCGGGGATGGTGGCTGATCGGTTCAAGGCTCAAGACGGATGGACGGAATTGCGGCCATGCTGGCGCGTCGCGTCCTTCGGGCCCAGCGTCTTGCGACGAGTCGAGGCTGGCGCCGACGGGTCGAGTCAGGCGCCGACGACTTCAGGACGGTGCCCCCGCCCTGGGCCGACCAGAGCGCGGCGCCCCCCTCTCGCCTGCATCCCGGTCATCCGACCGCAGGGCAAAGCTCGCCAGCGCGCTCAGCCGTCCGCGCCACGCCGTACCGCACGTGTTCAGAAATGCGCCGGCGCTCGAATTCGTCGGCGTCCAGGTGGGTTTCGTCGCAGCTGGCGAGCAGCCGGCGCAAATCGCTGGCCCCGGCCGGCAACCCTGCCGATATTGGCGCTCACGCGAAACGCCAACCGGCAGCCTGTCGGTCGGGCGCTTCGCGGGGGCGCTGTCGATCGGCCCCTCCTCGATCGACCGGAAGCGCGCCGTGCGCCGCATTGCGCGTGGGAGATATCCATGGCAAAGAAAATCCGTCCACTGCGCCGCTTCTGCGGCGGCAGCAAGCGTCGGTCGCCGACGCAATGCTCGAAGGGAGGCACGTCGCGCAAAGCGGCCTGTCGCGCGAGAGCGGGGCCGTCCAGTAGCGCGTCGAGGTGCCCATCGACACGCGCGACCGCGCTCGGCAGCCGTCCCGTGTCAGCGCCGCTCGACTCGCAGCGCGCTGTCGAAAAACGACACGGCTTGTGCTGCTATGCGGCGGTGCAGGTCGTTGCGATCTACGCCAACTGGATCGGCGCAGAACAACTTGGCCACGTTGCGGCCGACTTCGGTGCAGCCAGGCAGGAACGAGTAGTGTGTGACGCCTGGCAGGATTTCGAGGGTGCTCCCGGGAATGCGCCCGGCAATGGAAATGGCGTTGACTGCGGGCACGGCCTGGTTGTCGGCCGAACCCACCACGATACGGACCGGCACGTCGATGTGCGCCAGGCTGTCATCCGTCATGGCCGGACCCAAGACCGGGGCGATCGCGAAGGCGGCCTTGACGCGGGGATCTCCCTGAGGATCTGAAGCGTGCGTGATCGCCGTCTTGACCCGCGCATTCGTGTCGAGCAGTTTCTGCAGATCCGCGGCGGTGGACCGGGCTTCCGGTGGCAGCACGCACAGGGGGCTCGCCGGATTCGCTGCGCAGAACGCCCGATGCTGAGACTCCGAAAGTCGCGCCCCGACGGCTGCGAGCGCGGTATAGCCGCCGATGGAGAAGCCGGCCACACCGATGCGCGACGCATCGATGCGTGGCCCGAAACGCGGGTCCGCCAGCAAGCGGTCGATCAGCACCGACACATCGCGAGGCCGATCCCACCAGACGATGAACCCTTCGAGCCGAGTCGAGTCTTCGAAGCCGGTGTTGCCATGGTGATTCACCGCGGCGACCAGATAGCCGTTGGCCGCCAGCGTTTCAGCGAGCCAAGCCATGCCCGCGGCGCTGCCGCCCGTGCCGTGCGACACCACGATGAGTGGAAGCTTGGCGGGCACGGCAGCGATCGGTGCACCCATCGCGTTGTGACCTGCATTGAAGATCTCGACGGTCCAGTCCGCCTCACGCGTGCCGTCCGGGGCGGGATACCACACCGCCGTCGCCAGCGGTCGGGGGCCGGAGTCGTTCCAATCCTGGCGGGTCGGGTCGACGTATTTCACGCTGGACAGGCCAACCGGGTGAGGCCCGCGCGAGTCGGCAGCCCATCCGGTGGCGGCCTGCAACGCAACGCCGATGAGCAGCAGCGCTCGCATCTGCAGCCAGATCGTTCCCGCGCTCACAGCGGCACCACCGGCAGGCAGAGTTCGCACATGAACACGCCGCTGTCGGTCTTGGCCGGCCTGCCCGGGGCGTAGTGCTCGAGGTAAGGGCGCGCATCGAGCTGCATGCCACTGGACGGGAGCCAGTCGCGCAGCAGTCGGTTCCACGCGGCGGGTGCCTCGGCAGAAATCCCTTCGAAGTCCAGCACGGCGTAGCGGCCGCCTGCAATGGTGCTTGTCAACCAGCCCGCGGACGGTCGATGTCCGGCCGGCATTTCGCAGCCTGCGTCATAGCGGCATCGCGTCGGGTCCGTGACATCGGGATCGTCGTGCACGAGCCCATAGCGCGCCCGTACGGACAGGCCATCGGCGACGATGCGCGGCATCACCGTCTCGGACCAGAAATATCCCAACGGATCGCCAAACGGACCGGTGCGCCGGAGATAGAGGAAGTCGGTGGGAGTTCGATTGGTGAGGCGCACGTTCAGGTCTTCCTGGGAAGGGGGCGACAGCGCATTCTGCAAACGCTCGAACACAGCGTCCTGATCGGAATTGCTTTTCGTCATCCGCCAAACCGACGGCGCGACGCCGAAGCGGAGCTTGAAGGCGCGCGCGAATGCCTCACCTGAACCGAAGCCGACCGCGAGCGCCGCCTGCAGCACACCGAGTGACGGTCTGCGCAGCAGTCGCAGCGCGGCTACTTCGACGCGACGTCGCCGCAGGTAGTCACCCAGCGTCTCATCGGTCCAGGCGGCGAAGAGGCGATGGAAATGAAAGGGAGAAAAGTGGGCAACCGCGGCGAGCGTTGCCAGGTCGAGCCGCTCGTCGAGGTGCAGGTCGATGTACTCGAGAACGCGATGGATCCGGCGCTCGTACTCAACGCGACTGTCGTGCGGGAGCATTTCAGTGTCTGCGCTAGGCGCGGACCGCGACAGCCATGCCCAGATTTTCAAATGAATACGTCGCGTGGACTGGTCGCTTGCAGGGTGACTGCCATGCGCGGTGTGCGTCTTCTTCGTCAGGACTCATGATTGCAGCCTACCCGAAAGCCGTCGGCTGCCAGGGGCCGCCCTTGGCCGACAAGCGACTCACGATGCCCTCGGCCAAGTCGGCCGCCCGTCATCAACGATCGACGAACTGGGTCTGACCGCCAAGTCCTGCATGCCTGCCGCTCGAGATCGAGTGCTGGACAAATGTGATCGAGTTCCGGTGACGGCTAGATATTCGTGCTCGATGGGATGCGGCTCGGCAGCAGGTATTCGTAGGGCCGCGTGCGCGCCTGGTTGCGTTGCTTGATGACGTTCTCGATCCCGACAAGCGAGCTGCGAAAGCGGTCGAGCGGCCCGCCTGGGCTCGCGATCGCAGGGTCGAGCAAAACTGGCAGGTACGGAAAGGCGTTGTCAAGATATTCGCCGAGCGGCCGGTAATACACGCCACCGAGGATGTGGAACAGCAGGATCTGCTCCTGAGCCGCAAGACTGGAGGGCAACATCTGCGACCAGCTCGCCCGGGTTTGCCCGGCGGCCGCAGCGGGCGCCTGCGCACCGCCCGTGCCGGCGCTGAACGGGGCGTAAGTCATGATCGAAGACTGAGGGAAATTGACCGCCGCGTGCTGTGCGCTGGCATTGAAGATAATCGCCGTCACTACGCTGACCAGCTGGCTGCGTGTGGTGATGGCGCCGAAACCCTTGACCTTGCCGCTCAGGCCCAATTCGGCGGCCCAGGCCTTGAGTTCGAAGTCGCCTGTCACATCGCCGTCGTTCGCGTAGTACACGGCGACGTA
>FTIP01000611.1_pt2 | contig 10169 bp, 6 predicted proteins | sample 1658301 | NCBI WGS metagenome assembly FTIP01 (sample SAMEA3914813, study PRJEB12502) | metagenome | biome: forest; material: soil | place: Canada | collected 2011-07-07 | depth 0.3 m
GGATGCAGGCGGTTCCAGCGCTCGACTTCGCGTGCGTCTCGTGCGAGCTCGCTGAAGCTGGTGGCGCTCCACACCTCGGCCGCAATGCCCCAGTCGGCAGCCAGCAACTCGGCGGCTGCGATGACCTCGCGCAGGATTGCTCCGGAGCCCATCAGCCGCACGAGAGCGTGCGCGTTACCCGAGGCTGGCGCCGACAACCGATAGAGGCCGCGCACGACGTCTTGTTCCACGCCCGGCGGCAGGGATGGTTGTGCGTAGTTTTCGTTCATCAACGTGACGTAGTAGAAGACGTCCTGTTGCTCCTCCAGCATCTGTCTCATGCCGTGGTCAAGAATGACCGCGAACTCCCCGGCGAAGCACGGGTCGTAGCTCCTACAGTTCGGTACGCCGGCGGCAAGCAGCAAGCTGCTGCCGTCCTGGTGCTGGAGACCCTCGCCGCCGAGCGTGGTGCGGCCTGAGGTCGCCCCAAGAAGGAAGCCCCGCGAGCGCTGGTCGGCCGCAGCCCAGATAAGGTCACCGACGCGCTGGAAGCCGAACATTGAATAGTAGATGTAGAACGGCAGCATGGCCTGTCCATGGACCGAGTAGCTGGTCGCAGCCGCGGTCCAACTGCTGATGGCGCCGGCCTCGCTGATGCCTTCCTCGAGGATCTGACCGTCCTTTGCTTCGCGGTAGCTCAACATCGAGCCAATGTCTTCAGGCTCGTACTTCTGACCGACGCTTGAATAGATTCCTACCTGCTTGAACAGGTTGGCCATGCCGAAAGTGCGCGCCTCGTCCGCCACGATGGGTACGATGTGAGGACCGAGCTGCTGGTCCTTTAGCAGGCCGGTCAGCATGCGCACGAAGGCCATTGTGGTGCTCATCTCCTTGCCCTCGGCTTGCGTGGCGAAAGCACCGTACTGCGCGAGCAGCGGCACGGGAACCGAGGCGCTCCGGGTGCGACGCGCCGGCAACGAGCCGCCGAGTGCAGCGCGACGCTCGCGCAAATAACGCATCTCCGGGCTGTCATCGGCTGGACGCCAGAAGGAAAGCGACTCGGCCTGCTCATCGCTCAGTGGAAGGTTGAAGCGATCGCGGAACGCGATGAGGTCGCTGCGCTCGAGCTTCTTTTGTTGGTGCGTGGTCATGCGGCCCTGGCCCGCACTCCCCATGCCATAACCTTTCTTGGTCTGGGCGAGGATGACCGTGGGGCGATCCTTGGTTCGCATGGCCTCGTGATATGCAGCGTGGATCTTCACCAGGTCATGACCGCCTCGCTTGAGGCGGTCGATCTGATCGTCGGTCAAGCCCTGCGCAAGCGCAGCGAGTTCAGGATTCTGGCCAAAGAAATGGTCGCGGTTGTAGCGGCCGTCCTTGGCAGCGAATGTCTGAAATTGGCCGTCGACCGTGCTGGCAAAGGCGCGTGCGAGGGCACCCGCGTGGTCGCGTGCGAAAAGGCCGTCCCAGTCCGATCCCCATACCAGCTTGATGACCCGCCAGCCGGCGCCCTCGAACAACGCCTCGAGCTCATCGATGACGCGGCCGTTGCTGCGCACCGGACCGTCGAGGCGCTGAAGATTGCAGTTGACGACCCAGATCAAGTTGTCGAGCCCCTCACGTGCGGCCAGAGTGAGGGCGCTCATGCTTTCGGGCTCGTCCATTTCGCCGTCGCCAAAGACGCCCCACACCTTGCGTTGATTCGCGACTTGCAGGCCGCGATGCTCGAGGTAGCGCATGAAGCGCGCATGGTAGATCGACGCGATTGGCCCGATGCCCATCGAGCCGGTGGGGAACTGCCAGAAGTCGGGCATCAGCCAGGGGTGAGGGTAACTGGACAGCCCTTGCGTTCCGTGCGAGCGCGCGCTGATCTCCTGCCTGTAGTGTCCAAGGGCATCCTCGCTGAGCCGTCCCTCGAGGAACGCTCGCGCATAGATACCTGGCGCGGAATGGGCCTGGAAGAAGACGAGGTCCGCTAAGCCATCAGCGTCCGCCCGAAAGAAATGATTGAACCCCACTTCGAACAGATCAGCTGCGCTCGCGTAGCTCGCGATATGACCCCCAAGTTCGCCGTAGGCCTTGTTCGCGCGCATGACCATCGCCAGCGCGTTCCAACGCATCAGCGATGCAAGACGCTCTTCGAGTGCAAGATCGCCAGGGAATGCGGGCTGCTGATCGGGCGGAATCGTATTGAGGTAGGGCGTGCCGTGCATCGGTCGCCACCCGATGATTGGGTCGCGTGCCGCGTTTGCCAGCATGTCCATCAATTCGCAGACGCGCTGAGGGCCGGCCACGCGAAGCACGGACGCGAGGGCGTCGTGCCATTCGGTGCTCTCCTGGGGGTCACTATCAACACCAGATGGGTGCAAGCCTGCGTCGCTCATTGAAATCTCCTGAGGCTCCACTTTAGGAACTTCGCCCCAAAACATCTGACTGGAACTGCTTTGATTGGGCCTAGTATTTGGCACAAAATGCTGCGGTAGCAGCGATTGGAAGCACGATGGAACTGGACGCCGTTGATTTACGTATCCTGCGCGAGCTACAGGCCGATGCCAGCCTATCGAACGTGGCCCTGGCCAAGCGCGTGCATTTATCGCCCTCGCCTTGTCTGGCGCGAGTCAGGGCGCTCGAAGAATCAGGGCTCATCCGACAGTACGTCGCGTTGCTCGATGCCACCCACCTCGGATTGCTTCTCAACGTCTTCATCTCGATCAGTCTCAAACGCCAGACGCGCGCTGCACTCGAAGCCTTTGAAGCCAAGGTCTGCGTGCACGACGAGGTGATGGAGTGCTATTTGATGTCCGGTGACGCTGACTATCTGATCCGCGTGGCGGTTCGCGATATGGCGACGTTGGAGCGCTTCATTATTGAGAAACTCTCGCCGATGGATGAAGTCGAGAAGATCCGCTCCAGCTTTGCGTTGAAGCAGGTGCGCTACAAGACCGCGCTGCCGTTGAAGTCGGCGCGATGAGTCGAGGTGCGCGCGCTTGCCGGGCCGTTGCGTATTTCAGCCTCGGGCTCGGGCGTTGTTGCAGCAAGGAAGCGCAGCGCGAGCTGAGCATGATCCGGGATCGTGCGCGACTGAGACGGTGTGCATCAAGGCCCGCGTCTTTTCCGTGCGCAAGGAGTTACCCAGTCGACATCGCACGGAGACGAGCTCATCGCCCAGGTTTTTGGTCTTGGCAACGCCGCCTCTGTCGGGGTGCCCTCGACTAGCCAATCGCCAGTGCCGCCAGGCGCCGTTCGCCCTTCTTCATCGTGTTCTCAGCAACGCGAAAAACGGTCGAACGACCCCTGTCAGCAGTTCATGGTTGGGGTTGGCGCGGGCCAGCACCCGGATGCCTAGGACGATGCTCAACGCGAGTCGTGCGACGTCGCCTGCAGGTTGTTCGGTAAGGATTGATCCGTCGCGCTGCCCCGCCGTGACGCAGTCACGGACACATCTCTCGACTTCGTCAAAGGCTCCGATCACAACCTGTTGAAAGGCTTGATCGTGCGGCGCCACCTCCAACGCGGTGTTCACGACGAAACATCCCTTCCGAAGGCTGTCGGCAAGTGCTTCTTCAATGAGCGCATCGAAGTATCGCTCTAGTGCGCGTAAGGGTGGGTCATCGCCTCCCAGGATTGCCGCACCGGCTTCGAGCGTCAGACGGGCATACCGGTCGAGCACGAGACGATAGATCGCTCTCTTGTCACCGAACGCGTTGTACAGACTTGGTGTCGTCGTTCCAGTGTGATCGGCGAGGTCACGCATCGATGTCGCCTCATAGCCGTTGTTCCAGAAGCGCTGCGTTGCGGCTTCGAGCACCGCCTCCTCGTCGAATTCCCTGGGTCTGGCCATCTAGATCTGCCGGTCAATGAAGAGCGGATAGCTCATGAGCTGATTTTATCACGGTCGTAAGAAAACGATTGCACGTTTTGTGACGATCGTCATAGAATGATTTCAGCCAACGCGGCGCCGGGTCTCGACCATCGATGGTCGAAGCTCGAGATCCCGGTTTCGACGCGGCACCTTTACGGAGATTTCCCGGAATCCGGGATGTCCGTCCCCCTCATTCAAAGGAACCGAGCATGTCCTCTACTCTCTTTGCCAAACTCTCCCGGCGCTTCCATCGAGTCGCAGGCGGCCTCGCCGCCAGCTTGGCGCTGGGCAGCCTGCCGGCGCACGCCGCGCTCACCCCCTTCCCCTCCGACTTCCACAACTCGCACGTGGTGAACGCAGATGCAACGATCAATGTTCGAGTCGGTGGCCACGGCCCCGCAGTCGTGCTGATCCACGGCTTCGGCGAAACCGGCGACATGTGGGCACCGCTGGCTGCTGAGCTCGAGAAGAATCACACCGTCGTCGTGCCTGACTTACGCGGCATGGGCCTGTCCTCGCATCCCGACGGCGGCTACGACAAGTTGACGCAGGCCGGCGACATTCGCGCCATCCTCGACAAGCTCGGCATCGACCACGCCGACATCGTGGCCCACGACATCGGCACGATGGTCGCGTATGCCTACGCATCGCGCTACCCGGACAAGACCACCCGCCTGGTCATCATGGACTCGCCGATCCCCGGCATCCCGCCGTGGGACAAGATCGTGCGCCTGCCTGCGTTGTGGCACTTCAACTTCGGCGGCAAGGATGCCGAGCGTCTGGTCGCCGGCCGCGAGCGCATCTACCTCGACCGCTTCTGGGACGAGTTCGCCGGCGACCCGTCGAAGATCGACGAGGCGACCCGTCGCCACTACACCGCGCTCTACGCCAGGCCCGGAGCGATGCATTCCGCATTCGCCCAGTTCCTCGCAATCGACCAGAAAGACGACGCCGACAACCTCAAGGCGATGGAGACCAAGCTGACAATGCCGGTGCTCGCCATCGGCGCAGAGAAGGCCTTCGGTGCCAACGTGGCGATCGTGATGCGCAATGCGGCAACGAACGTGCAGGAAGTCGTCATCCCGAATGTCGGCCACTGGCTGATGGACGAAGCGCCTGCGCAGACGATCGCCGCTGTGAAGGACTTCCTCGCGCACTGAGCCCGGCGAGCGCTTGTGTCCCCAAGCCACCGCCCCCAATTCGGGGGCGGATGTCTATGGCACTCGGCTGAGGGAGGTACGGCCTGCGAATCAGGGGGCCGAAGGCGCCATCCAGCGGCTGGCCTATCACTCGATTGAGATGAACGCATCTCTCCAAAGAGCCACTCCACACGGCACCTCTCACGCGGTGACGCGTGGGGTACAAGCCTGGACAATTCCGACATCGGCGATTCCGATGACTGTGATCGGACGCTGTCCAGTTCGACCAACCGTTCAGGGCGTGCACCGCAGTTCGAGTGGGTGCAGTGCAAGAGGATCTATGATGAGGACAGCAGAAGAGATCGAGGCCATCGTTCCGCTTTCGGATCGGAGCGAGCAGAGATTCCCGAAGTTGCGCGACAGCCAGTTCGACGTCGTGAAACGCTTCGCCGATAGCGATCCGATGGATTTTGCGCCGGGTGACCTGATGTTCGACGTCGGCGACCACAGCGTCCCGGCATGGTTCATCGTCGATGGGGCGATCACGCTAGTCGGACGAGACGGCCTGAACCAGGAAATTGTGCTGCGCGATCTGTGCCCAGGGGAGTTCACAGGCGAGCTGCAAGAGATCGTTGAAGGCCGGCGATCGCTGTCGTCGGGCAAGGCCGGTCCGGAAGGCTGCCGGGCGATCCCGCTGAACTCAAACCGTTTGCGTGCGCTGATCGTTGGCTCCGCCGAACTGGGCGAACTCATCATGCGTGCGCTCATCCTCCGACGAATCGGACTGCTCGAACGTGGCGTCGGCCCGGTACTCCTCGGGCGAGCCGGATCGGCGGACATGCTTCGTCTTCAGGCGTTTCTGACGCGCAGCGCATACCCTCACATGGTGTTGGACTGTGCAAGCGATCGCGGGCGACAGTTGATCGACGACCTGTCGATCCCGGCGTGCGACATGCCAATCATGGTCTGTCCATGCGGGCACCTGTTGAAGCGGCCGACGAACGAAGAGGCAGGAGCTTGGCTAGGCATCACGCCTCAGTTGGAGAAGGGTGCGGTCTATGACGTCGCGATCGTCGGGGCAGGACCGGCGGGCTTGGCGACCGCTGTGTATGCTGCATCCGAAGGACTTTCAGTCCTCGTCCTGGACGGTGCGGTCGTGGGCGGGCAAGCCGGGGCATCGGCTCGCATCGAAAACTATTTTGGCTTTCCTACCGGCATTTCGGGTCTGGCCCTGACTGCTCGGGCTCTCAACCAGGCCCAGAAGTTCGGCGCCGAGATCGCCATACCGCTCTTTGCGACCGGGCTCGACTGCGTGATCACTGGTGCAGACAGCGATGCAGTTGACCTGACCTTGTCGGACCAGGGCTCCGTGCAAGCACGAACGGTCGTCATCGCGTCCGGAGCCCGATATCGACGGCCCGACATCGTCAACCTCAAGGCGTTCGAGGGCGACTCGGTGCACTACGGGGCTTCGCTCGCCGAAGCGAAGCTGTGTGCAGGTACCGAGATAGCCCTGGTGGGCGCCGGTAATTCCGCCGGCCAGGCGACCGTCTTCCTCGCCTCGTTCGTGAAGCATCTCACCCTGGTAGTTCGCGGCAGTACGCTGGCCACGTCGATGTCTCGCTATCTCATCGACCAGATCAACGCTCTGAGCAACGTCAGCATTCAGTATTGCTCCGAGATTGTCGAGTTGCAAGGGGATCGACACGGTGCCCTGCAAGCCGCCATGGTACGAGATCGTGGTACCTCGATGGAGTGGACGTTGCCGGTCCGGCACGCATTCATGTTCATCGGTGCCGAGCCCAACACAGCGTGGCTACGAGAGTGCCTGAAGCTGGATGGGAATGGCTACATACTCACCGGCACGGACTCGGACCGCTCTCCGTCGACCGAATTGCCCCATCAACTGCAGACCAGCATGGCGCGAGTCTTCGCGATCGGCGATGTTCGTGCAGGGTCGACCAAGCGGGTCGCATCTGCTGTTGGAGAGGGCGCTGCAGTCGTGGCACAGATCCACACCGTCCTTGAACGTGACGCGCGGAGGCCGTCCATGACCGCACTCCCGCGCTTGGCAGGGACACTCGTAGTTGACTGAACAGCATGGCCCTGCGCGAAGGACACTTGTCGGGCGTCAACTGCATCAGTGCACGAATCCAGCATCCAAAGGCGCCTGCTGACGACCTGACAGAGTTCGATCGGAGTCTGCCCATGACACGGACAATTCTTGCCACAGGCACCTCGCTACTCAAACTACCTTGCCGGCAGCGAGGCGCGTGCCCGTGGAGTCGGCCCGAAGACCGGCAACCCTCACGCCTTGCCGCGCAGCAATGCCTCGGCAACTTCAGCGATGTGACGGCCCTGGAAGCGTCCGCCGGCCAGTTCGTTCTCGCTCGGCTGGCGCGACCCATCGACATTCGCGATCGTGGAGGCACCGTAGGGCGTACCGCCAGTCACCTCGTCCATTTTCACCAGGCCGCCGTAAGCGTAGGGCAGGCCCACGGTGATCATCCCATGGTGCATCATCGACGTCAGCACCGAGAACAGAGTCGTCTCCATGCCACCGTGTTGGCTGGCAGTGGAAACGAACGCGCCGCCGACCTTGCCGACCAGCGCGCCCTTGCCCCACAGGTCACCGGTCTGGTCGAGAAAGTTGGCCATCTGCGACGACACCCGGCCGAAGCGGGTCGGCGTTCCGATGATGATGGCGTCGTACTGCGCCAGTTCGCCAGGCGAGGCCACTTCCGCTGCCTGATCGAGCTTGGCACCGGCGCTGCGCGCGACTTCGGGCGACATCAATTCAGGAACACGCTTCACGGCCACGTCCGCACCCGCCGAGCGCGCGCCATCGGCCACGGCTCGTGCCAGTTGTTCGGTGTGTCCATAGGTGGAATAGTAGAGAACCAGTACCTTCGCCATGATGATTTTCCTTGCCCAGGGGCAAATGTTGATCGGTCAAATGAATGTAGCGACGGCCCTTGCGGCGATAAATGGGTCCAGGGAGAATTCAATTGGTACACCGTGTAATGCATCGATCGGCCGCTCCGCATAGACTCGCTACCCCCACTGTCAGCCGGTGAAGTTCGCATGAGGCGGCAATTCGACGACGTCATGCTCGGGAGCCTGGAGTTGTTCTGCCTGGCAGCGGAGCTCGAAAGCTTCACGGCCGCGGCCCGAGCCACGGGACTGAGCCCGGCGGCGGTGAGCCGCTCAATCGCGCGGCTCGAGGCGCGGCTGGGAGTGAACCTGTTCGTGCGTACTACTCGGCAGATTCATCTGACCGACAGTGGTCGGACCTACTTCGAACAATGTCGTCACGCGCTCAGCCTGATGCGCGATGCGGAAAGCCAGCTGACTGGCGAGCACCAGGCCCCGAGCGGACTGCTCCGTATCAGCGTGGCCTCGCCGTACGGTCACTACCGCCTGCTGCCTCTACTTCCACGCTTTCGCGAACGGTATCCGCGCGTGCAGGTTGATATCCACCTGAGCAATCGCAACATCGATTTCGCGGGCGAAGACTTCGATCTGGCGATTCGTGGCCGCACCCCGCCGGACTCGAACCTGATCGCACGCAAGCTCGAAGATGCCGAACTGGTGCTCGTGGCCGCTCCTTCATACCTCTCGCGCGCAGGCAAGCCCGAAATCCTCTCTGCGCTGGACGCCCACGACTGCGTTCATTTTGTGCTGCCAAGCAACGGGCAATCGGTGCCCTGGTTGTTTCGCCACGATGGACGCGACATCGAGCTCAACCCGCCCGCGAGCTTCCGCTGTACCGATGACTATCTCGGCACGGTCACCTTGGCTCGCCAAGGTGCGGGACTGCTGCAGACCTATCGCTTCGTCGTCCAGGAAGACTTGGCCGCGGGCCGTCTGCAGGAATTGCTGCCGGAAGCCGGTGGGCGCTCCCGTCCGTTCTCGCTGATCTATCCCAACCGACACCACACCGCGCTGCGTGTACGTGCGTTGATCGATTTCCTGGTGACGGAGCTGGCAGGCGAGCGACATCACTAGCGCCAGTGCGCCGACGCGGTGACAGGAGTCGAGCAGGACTCCGTGTACGAAGTCACGGGCGAATGTCCCGTCCCTTCGCACTCGACCACGCTCAGCGCGTGCGCCCGGCACCTCGCCCAGGCGAGATGTCTCCGACGAGAGTCGTCTGCGCAGCCATCAGCCGACTCGTCGACCTGCGCGGAAACCCTTGCTCCGTATCGACGTCATCGGCCATCAACCTCCACTTGGAGACATGCCCCGAGAACTTGAGCGTCCGAGGACTCCTTTCGGCGACGGGCGCCTCACTCAGCAGAGATGCCCGCATCTCGCAAAAGAGCCATGTCGCATGGCGCCTTTCGCGCGATGACGCACGGAGCGCAAACCTGGACAGTGGCGATATCGACAAGCCAGACGCCCGTTCTTGAAGCCACATGCCATCAATCGCCACACGTTCGGCCTCAGCCTCGAAGGCATTCCGGGCTCGGCGACCCTCGACAGCCGCGGGCGGCTGCGAGGTGCCAGTTGGCGGGCGCGAAGGCTCAAGCCCGATTGAGGGAAGTTTGAAGCCAATCGACGAGCCCCGCGACTTCCGCGGGCTTTTCGCCCGCTTCGCGCCACACGGCATACCACGCATAGCGGTCAGTGACGGCGACATCGAAGAGTCGCACCAATCGCCGCTCCCGCAAATCGTCTTCCACCATCGTCGATCGCGCCAATGCGATGCCATGGCCTTGCGCGGCCGCCTGCAACAGGCCGCCCGCCTCGTTGAAACCCATGCCGCGGGATGGCTCGGCGAGTTTGAGTCCAGCAGCACGGAACCACGGCGTCCACGGCTGGCGGCTATGGCGAAGCAATGGCACCTTGGCCAGGTCACGGGGAGCCACTGGCAACCGCCCGCCATTGAAGGTCGGGCTGCACACCGGGAAGAGTTGCTCGTCGCGCAGCTTCACCTGCGACACCCCAGGCCACCCGCCGAGGCCGTAGCGGATGGCGACATCGACGCCGTCGCGCTCGAGATCGACCACGTCCTGTGTGGCGCGCAGGTTCAGGTCGACCCCCGAATGGTGGCGCTGAAAGTCGTCCAGGCGCGGGATCAGCCAGCGCGCCGCGAAGGCCGGCAGCACGCTGACTGTCAACGTGCGCCAGCGCTTGCGCTGATGGGCCTCGGCGAAGGCCTGTTCGATCAGCGCCAGGCCCAGCGC
>FTIP01000129.1_pt3 | contig 10167 bp, 12 predicted proteins | sample 1658301 | NCBI WGS metagenome assembly FTIP01 (sample SAMEA3914813, study PRJEB12502) | metagenome | biome: forest; material: soil | place: Canada | collected 2011-07-07 | depth 0.3 m
GCTGCTTCGACCTGGTCGACGACATCTTCGCGGCCCGCGGCCAGAAGCCGCTCGTCGCGATCCTGTCCGAATGCGCGTACTCGGCGGCCTACGCGATAGCCAGCGCCTGCGATCGGATCTACGTGCCGCGCACTGGCGGAACGGGCAGCGTGGGTGTGATCTGCGCGTGCGTCGACTTCAGCCGCGCGCTCGATGCCGCGGGTATCACGGTCGAACTGATCACCTATGGCGCCCGCAAGGCGGACGGTAGCGAGTACCTGGTTTTGTCGAAAGACGCGCGTGCGCGCTTTCAAGCCGACGTCGACAAGATGGGTGAGCTGTTTGTCGACACCGTTGCTCGCAATCGCGGACTGAAGGCGTCGAAGGTCAAGGCGACCGAGGCGACCACGTTCATGGGCGCGGCCGGAGTCGAAGTGGGCTTCGCCGACGCAGTGATGGCGCCAGACGCCGCATTTCGCGCACTGCTCGAAGAGCTGAGCTGATTCTCAACGAAGGAAAGCTATGACCCTCCTCCGAACTCTCATGGCCAAGGGCGGCATGAACTTCGCGCACCTCGGCGGCATCAAGGCCGGCAAGCCGCGCTCCGACGACGCCGATAAGAAGGACGACGACAAGGACGACGACGCCGACAAGGGCAAGGACGCCAAGGCCGACGACACCGACCCACCGAAGAAGGACGACGACAAGGACGAAGGCGGCAAGGACGCCAAGGCCGGCAAGGACGACAGCGGCAAGGGCGGCGGCGAAGACGACGATGCCGACAAGGACAAGGGCGCCAAGGGCTCGAAGGCCAGCACCGACGACGCGGATGCCGATGACGACGACGAGGAAGAGATGCACGGCAAATCTGCCGCTGCGTCCGCCCGGCGTCGCGAGCGCGCGCGCTGCTCCGCGATCTTCGCGAGCCGCGCCGCGGCCCGCAACCCGGTACTGGCCGCGAACCTCGCCTTCAACAGCAACATGACCCGCAAGAACGCGGTGGCGATGCTGGAGAGCACGCCCGCGCCGCAAGCCGCGGCGCCGCAGAACGCCAGCCGTGCGGCGAACAACCCGCGCGTCGATCCGCCCGGCGCGCCCGAGCAGAACGCGCACGCGTCGCTCATGAGTTCCTGGGACGCCGCGCGCGCCCGCAATAAGAGCCAGGGCGGCTGATCCCGCCCGCCGGCACCCGCACGTTCCAACTCACCTGAAAGGCCACTGAAATGGGCAACCCCACGGTCACTCCGCTCGTCGAGAGCCGCCACGACGGTGGCTTCCTGGTCAGCGAGGCCAATGGCCATCGCAGCATCGACCAGGGCACGCTTCTGTCCGGCATGAAGTACTACGCCGGCATGCTGCTGGGCGCCATCACCGCTGCGCTCACGGCGACCGCGGCCGCGTTGGGCACGAACACCGGCAACGGCACGTTCGGCACCATCACGCCCGAGGCATTCCCCGCCACCATGATCGGTGCCTATTCCCTGGTGATGACGGACGCGACGCACTTCACGGTGACCGCGCCGGACGGTTCGACCGCGACCGGCACGACCGGGTCTGCGTTCAGCGCGCTGGGCATCAACTTCACACTGACGGCCGGGGGCACCGCGTTCGTGGCCGGCGACGGCTTCACGTTCACGACGGTGGCCACGCCCGGAAACCCGACGCTGACGTCCGCCCCGCTGGGCACCAACACTGGCAACGGCACGATCGGAAGCACGTCGGTCGCCGGCTACGCCGCGCAGCCGGGCGTCTACACCGTCGAATTCGATGACGCGACGCACTACGTCGTTTCGGCGCCGAACGGCCAGTTGGTCTCGCACGGCACGACGGGGGTCGCCTTCAAGGCCGGAGGCCTCGGCTTCACGATCACGGCAGGGGGCACCGCGTTCTTGCCGGGCGATTCGTTCTCGATCACCGTGGGTCCGGGCTCCGGCCTCCTGCGGCAGTGGGATCCGGCGAACGTCGACGGTTCCGAAGTCGTCGCGGGGATTCTCTATGCGACCAAGGATGCGACCAACGCGAACAGGCCCTGCGCCATCGTCACGCGCGCATGCGAGGTCAACCAGTCGGAACTGTTGTTCCCGACCGGGGCGAGCGGCGCTGTCGTCGCCGCCGGCGTCGCGCAATTGCAGGCCATCGGCATCATCTGCCGCTGATCGGCATACGTTCTTCCACGCAACCTCAGATAGGACGCAGCCATCATGGACATGCAATTCCTCGACGTCTTCAACCAGGACGCCTTCAGCGCCATCACGCTCACCGCCGCGGTGCAGCGCAACCCGTACCAACCGCAGACGCTCGGCGAGCTGAAGATCTTCACGCCGAACCCGATCCGCACCACGGCCGTCGCGGTCGAAGAGCGCCAGGGCGTCCTGAAGCTGATCCCGTTCAGCGAGCGCGGCACCGAAGGCACGCAGCGCACGACCGAGCAGCGCAAGATGCGCTACTTCGACACGCCGCGGCTGATGCACGACGACACCATCCGGGCAACCGAGCTGCAGAACGTCCGGGCCTTTCCAGACGCGTCTGTCGCCGGCGGCGTGATGACGGTGCCGATGCAGTTCCAGCAGGAAGTCGATCGGCGCCTGAACGGTCCCACCGGCCTGATGGCATCGGTCGAATACACGAAGGAATACCTGCGCCTGGCCGCGCTGCAGGGCTTCGTGCTCGACCCGAAGGACGGCAGCATCCGCTACAACTGGTTCGACGAGTTCCAGATCATTCAGGCGGCCGAGATCGGCTTCAACCTGTCGGCACAGAGCGCCAACTCCCTTCGCCCGATCTGCAACCAGCTCATTCGGACGATGGCGCGGAAGTCGCAGGGCGCGTTCCTGCCGTCGACGAAGGTGTATGCCTTGTGCGGCGACCAGTTTTATGACGGGCTGACCAACCACGTCGACGTCATTCGGACGTTCATCAACTGGTCGGACGCGAAGGATCTGCGCAATGGCTCCCAGGGCGGCGCCTTCAAGTACTTCGAGTTCAACGACATCGTCTGGCTGAACTACCGTGGCAGCGACGACAACGCCACGATCAAGATCCCGGAAGACAAGGTGAAGTTCTTCCCCGTCGGTGCGCCTGGCATCTTTCAGGAAGCGCTGGCGCCGGGCGAAACCCTGGACTGGGTCAACACGCCGGGCCAACCGGTATACGTGCTGCCGATTCCCGACCTGATCCGCAAGATGTGGTGGAAGGCGGAGGTCTATTCGTACCCCCTCATGCTGTGCACGCGGCCCGAGGTGCTGCTGTCTGGCCGCATGGAGGCCTGACCTCGTGGTGGACTGGGACGAGCTCGTTCACGCACCGCTGATGGCGGTGTTCGGCGAGCCCACGCCCGTCCAGTACTCGATCGCCGGCGCACCCGCGATCGGCGTCGACGGCATCTTCGACGAGGGCGCCCGCGACCTGCAGATCGTCACCGAGCCCGGCGTCAACGAGGTCGTGCCCATCCTGGGCGTGCGCCTGGCGCAGTTCCCCGCCGGGTTCAACCCGCGCAACGCGAAGGGCGACGCATTCCTTGTGCGCGGCGTCAACTACATCGTCAAGAACGGCAAGCCCGACAGCCACGGCTGGGCCTTCCTCGAGGCGGCGCGCGCATGACCGCGCTGACGCTCGCTCGCCGGGATCTGCGCCTGGCCGCGCTGGCCGCGCTCGAGGCGATCCCCAACATCGCGTCAGTCGAATGCCCGCCGGTGACTGCGACGGCGCCGGCGCAGATGCCCTACATCGGCCTGCGATGCGGCATCGAGCGCAAGGTCGGCAGCGTCCAACAGCAGCTCGCCACGTTCACCACGACGGTGACGCTCGAGGTGCTGGCGCGCGTGTCTGCGAACACGGCCGCGGCCGCGCAGGACGCGATCGAAGCGCTGGCATTGCAGGTCGAACTCGCCGTGCTCGGGCTGGTGACCTTGCTGAAGAAGCTGCAGAAGGTTGCCGGCGTGACGACCACGACCGAGATCAACGGCGAGGGGAGTGCCTACCAGGCCGGCGTCGAAATGTCGTTCGATTGCGAGCTGTTCGAGGTCTTCTCGCCCCCGGTGATCAACCCCGCCGACTACCCGCCGCTGGAGGGCATCGACGTCCACATCGACGCCGTGCGCCCCTACGACGCGAACGGCATCTACAGCGCCCCCGCGTTCCCGTCCTCCGTCGTCCCAGCGCCGCGCACAAGCGGCCCGGACGGCCGCGACGAGGGCACCCTCGTGATCGATCTTCCGCAATAGGACCGCCGCCATGTTCATCAAGCCCACTTCTCCCGAAGTCCGCGTGCCCGATCCGAGCCAGGCCGGCACGCCCGACTACTTCCTGACCGCCGAGGGCCGCGAGGTGGAACCGTCGATGTACTGGACGCGTCGTCTGCGTGATGGCGACATCTTCGTCTCCACCCCCGCTGGCGCGGCGCCGGAACCGGAAACGCCCTCGACGCCGGCGCCCTGAGCACCCCGACCGCCCGATCCACACCAGGAGCCCGCCATGAGCGCAATCAATTTCAGGTACATGCCGCAGGCCGAGCGCGTTCCGCTGTTCTATGCGGAGGTCGACAACAGCAAGGCCAATACCGCGACGGCGGTTCAGCGCACGCTGATCATCGGCCAGAAGACCAGCACCGGCTCCGGTGCGCAAGACAGCGTCAACCTCTGCGCGAGCTCGAACGACGCCTCGACGCTGGCCGGCGTGAACTCGCGCCTGGCGTCCGATGTCGCGGCCTACCGCCAGAACGACTCGAGCGGCGAATTGTGGATTGGCCTGCTGGCCGACGACCCCGGTGGCACCGCGGCGACGGGCACGCTGACCTTCGGCGGCACGCCGACCGCGAACGGATCGTTCTTCCTGTACCTCGGCGGCGTTCGCTACGTGCTGCCGGTGTTGACGACGCAGACGTCGGCGCAGCTGGCCACCGCGTTGGTGGCGCTCGTGAACGCGGATCCGACTTGCCCGGTCACGGCCAGCGCGGCCGCCGCCGTGGTGACGTTCACGGCCGACAACAAGGGCCCGCAGGGCAACGACTACCCCATCGTCGTCGGCTTCTACGGACTGCCCAGCGAACCGCCGGTCCCGGGCCTCACGGCCACGGTGGTGGCGATGGCCAGCGGCGCGACGACGCCGTCGATCGCGAATCTGCTGGTGTCTCTCGGCGACCGAACGTTCGACTGCATCGTCTGCCCGTACAACGACACGACGACGCTGGACGCGCTGAAGGCCTTCCTCAGCGATTCGACGGGCCGCTGGTCCTATGCCCAGCAGCTGTACGGCCACGTCTTCTATTCGAAGGTCGGCACGCTGTCGACGGTGGTGACCTTCGGCGACGCACGCAACAACCAGCACGAGACCTGCTACGGCATCCCGCTCGGCTCGCCGTCGCCGGCGTCGGCCTGGACGGCGTCGCAGGCCGCGACGGACATGGTCAGCCTGCGCAACGATCCGGCGCGGCCGGTGGCCGGCCTCGCGGTGCTGGGCGTCATCGCGCCGCCGTTGGCGAACAGGTTCGTCATGCAGGATCGCAACACGCTGCTTTACAACGGCGTCTCGACCTTCACGGTCGGCGACGACGGCACCGTGGCGCGCGAGCAGACGATCACCACCTACCAGAAGAATTCGTTCGGTTCGGCCGACGACAGCTACCTGAAGGTGCAGACGCTGTTCAACCTGACGTTCCAGCTGCGCTTCCTGTCCTCGCGGATCTCGTCGAAGTACGCGCGCATGAAGCTGGCGGACGACGACACGCCGGTGGGCCCGGGCAGCGCCATCGTGACGCCCAACATCGTTCGCGCCGAGCTGATCAGCGCCTACGGCGACCTCGTCAACCTCGGCCTGGCGCAGAGCCCGAAGGTGTTCGCGCAGAACCTGGTGGTGCAGCGCAACGCGCTCAACGTGAACCGCCTCGACACGCTGTTCCCGACGATCCTGATCGACCAGCTCGACGTCTTCGCGCTGCTCGCGCAGTTCCGCACGCAGGCCTGAGGCAGGCAGCACCGCCCGACCATCGATCCGACTCTAGGAGGCCCTCATGGCTGACCAAACCGACGCCCTCGCAGGCATCGTCAATTTCTACATCGACGGCACGAACTACCTCGTGGCGGGCGACGCGAAGTACCAGGTGTCCGGCATCGAGAACGAGACGCTCACCGGCCAGGACACCGTGCACGGCCGCAAGTCGAAGCCGCGTGCCGGCAGCATCTCGCTGTCGCTGCGCGACACCGGCGACATCCGCATGTCCGACATCCAGGCCATCGTTTCCTCGACGATCGTGCTGGATCTGTCGAACGGCAAGACCATCGTCGGCAGCGGCATGTGGAATGTCGGCGAGCAGGAGGTCGACACCGCGGAGGGCACCGCAGAGATCAAGTTCGAAGGCCCCTCGGTGGTGGAGGCCTGACGTGGAGGCGGAGACGTTCGGCGACGAGCTCGTGCTGACGCTGCGCGAGCCCATCAAGCTCGGCAACCTCGAGTTCACCGACCTCACGCTCGCCGAGCCGCGCGGCGAAGCGCTCTGCCTGGCGGAACGCGAGGACGCGATGGGCGGCCTGTTCACGAAGATCGCGCGCACAGCCGGCGTGCCGCCGGCCGTCGCCAAGAAGATGCGGCAGCGCGACCTGCAGCGTGCCGCGAACTTCTTCAATCACTTCGAAGCCGACGACGAGCAGTTCGAAGACGAACTCGTGCTGACGCTGCGCGAGCCGATCGTGATCGACAAGAAATCGCCGCTGGCGGAGCTGACGCTCGCGGAGCCCACCGGGGAGACCCTCCAGCTCGCCGATCGAGAGCAGGGGCCGTGGGCGGAGATCTGCGCGCTGGTCGCCGGCACCAGCGGGATCGCGATCGGCGCGATCAAGAAGATGCGGCAGCGCGACCTGCAGCGTGCCCGAAATTTTTTCAGCCATTTCGCGGGCGAGCCGTCCTCGATGCCTTCGGCGACCACGCCGCAGAGCTGACCTACTTTTTCCACTGGGGCCCGCGCGACGCGTGGGCTCTCACGCGCACGGAACTAGATTGGTGGACGCGGCAGCTGACCCGCATCACCAAGATTCCGAAGGGGTAGCGCGTGGCGAATCGCTTCCAGATCGAAGTTCAGGCCATCGACCGCTACACCAAGGTGTTCCGCGACCTGAACAACAAGGCGAGCAAGGCCGCGCGGCCGCTCGTCAACGTCCAGCGCCAGGTTGGCGCGCTGGCGAAGGAGATGCACCTCGACAAGGTCGCCAAGGGCATGGGCAAGGTCTCCGAGGCGGCCGTCACCGTGTCGCGCACGCTGGGCCTGTCGCTGGGCCCGCTGGAATCGCTGCTGGGTGCCGGCGGCGTCCTCGGAGGCCTGGCGCTGGCCGCCGGCGGCGCGCTCGCGCTGGGCGTGAACTTCGCGCGTACCGGCTTCGAGGTCGGTCGGACGTCCCAGGCGATCGGTGTGTCGACGAAGGATCTGCAGCTCTGGCGCGGCGCGATGGAACTGGCCGGCGTCGACGCGGACGTCGCGACGCAGGCGCTGGGATCGATGGGCCGCACGCTGCAGAACGCCCGATTCGGCCGCGACCCCGTCGCCCTGCAGGTGCTCCGCCAGTTGGGGGTCGGCATCCCGACGAAGAACGGCATCGTCGACCAGGTCGCCGCGCTGGAGGGCGTCTCGCAGGCGCTGTCCCGGATCTCCGACCCGCAGCTCCGCGCCACGCTCGCCGATGCGCTCCACATCCCGCCCGAGGCTATCCCGGCGCTGCTCCAGGGTGCCGAGGCGATGGCGAAGCTGCGGCAGAAGGCTCAGGAGCTGGGTGTCGTGATCGACCAGAACGGCATCCAAAAGGCGAACGAATTCACGACGTCGCTGAACGTGCTGAAGGTCGCGCTCGATGGGGCCGGCAAGAGCATCGGCTCGGCGATTCTGCCGCCGATGGCGCAAGCGCTCGACTACATGACGAAGTTGACCGTCGCATCGGGCAAGGACCGCACCGGCACGGCCTGGCAGGGCATCAAGGACGCCTTCACGTCGGGCCCTCGGTTCCTGGGCTGGCTGGGCAGCACAGCGCTGCACGGCAACGCCCCGACGACCGAAGCGCAGCGGCGAGTCACCGGCACCATCACCGGCCCGGTGGCCGCCGGCGCGCCATCCAGCGGGCGCGGCGGCGGCAACGACCTCAGCAGCGCCGAGACGGCGTCGCTTGACGACTTCACGCCCGCGGAGCGCGCGCGCCAGCAGGCCGACGAGGACAGTGCGGAGAACCGGCGCGAGCTCGTGCGTGAACTGGCGCGCCAGCGCGACCCCGGCGCGCGCGCGGTGCTGCAGAACGAGTTGACGAAGCTCGACCAGCGCATGCAGGTCGAGGTGACGCTGCGCGGCGCTCCGGCGGGCAGCAGCGCGACCGCGCGCGTCGTCTCCGATGCTGGGCCCGCGGCGACCGCGCGCGTGCAGTTCGCGATGCCGACCGGGGACATGCCATGAGCACGTCCCAGGACGCCGTCCAGGCTCTCAGCAACGCGACGCAGGCCGTCGACGCGCAGGCGGGCGACTTCTGGTCGCAGTTGCGGCCGGCATCCTTCCGCGGCGTGCCATTCTGGGTCAGCAGCGGTGGCAGCCAGATGGGACGCCGCAATGCGGTGCACGAATACCCGTTCCGCGATACGCCCTGGGTCGAAGACCTCGGCAAGTCGGCGCGCCGGTTCCAGGTTGTCGGCTTCATCGAAGGCGACGACGTCATCGCGCAGCGCGACCGCATGGTCACCGCCGTCGAGGCCGCCGGCGATGGCGAACTCGTGCATCCGACCTACGGGCGAATCCAGGCCGCGGTGATCGGGTTCGACGTCGCCGAGTCCGAATGGGGCCGCACGTTCGAATACCGCTTCACGTTCGTGCGCCAGGGTGCCCGGATGTACCCGGCCTCGACGGCGCTGGGCACCGCGCTGGTCTCCGATGCCGCGCAGACGCTCTCGGCCGCCGGCGCCGCGGCCTTCGTCACGGCCGCGGCGCCGGGCCTGGCGAATAGCGCCGCAGCGATCAGCGCCGCGGCGCAGCAGGCGACTTCGTGGACCGGCATGGCCACCTCGGTCGCTCAGGACGCCACGAGCCTGCTGAAGCTGTCCGTCACGCTGCCCGGGCAGTTCGGGCGGCTCCTCGGCTTGGCATCGGGGATCGACCTCGGCCAGATCCTCCCGTCGGTGCCGGGGCTCACGGTGGCCGACCTGACCGCGACGGCGGCCGTCGCGCGCCAGGCCGTCGCCCAGGCCTGTCAGGCGCTCACGAGCGCGGCGACGCACCTTGGGCCGAACAGCATCCAGCCGTTCACCGATGCCGTGCAGGGCGTCGCGAGCGCGATCCTCGCGGTGGCGTCGACACCGGGCGATGCGCTGCGCGGCCTGGCCACGATGGCGACGTTCCAGCCGGTGGGCAACGCCGACGGCGACGGATTGGTCGTGCAGGGCGCTTGCGCGGACGTCTTCCGGCGCGCCGCGCTGTCGTCCATGGCGATCGCGGGCTCGAACTACCAGCCGGCGAGCAGCAACGACGCGACGGCCGCGCGCAACCAGGTGCTCGACATCCTCGATGCCCAGGTCGACGTCGCCGGCGACCAATTCGAGGACGACGTCTACTCGGCGCTGAAGGCGCTGCGCGCGCAGGTCGTGCAGGACCTCAACGCGCGCGGCGCGCAGCTGCCCACGCTGGTGACGGTGAGCTTCGGCACCGAGCTGCCGTCGCTGGTGCTGGCGCAGCGCCTGTACCGCGACGCGTCGCGCGCCGACGAGCTCGTGACGCGCGCGAACCCGATCCATCCCGCCTTCATGCCGCGGCAATTCGAGGCGCTGAACACATGACCGAGCCCGTCGACCCCGTCGCGCAGCTGGTCACGGTCACGCCGAAGACGCCGCCCAACGACGACGTCACCATCGTCATCAACGGCCACGTCTATGGCGGCTGGGAGGACGTGCGGATCACGCGCGGGATCGAGCGGTTGCCCGGCGACTTCGAGCTGCGCCTCACGGACTTCTACGCCGGCGATGGCGACGTGCTGCAGATCCAGGCCGGCGACACCTGCCAAGTGCGCATCGGCGGCGCGGCCGTCATCACCGGCTACGTCGACGACGTCGTGCCGTCGATCGACGCGCGCTCGCACGACATCAGCGTCGTCGGGCGCAGCAAGTGCGCCGACCTGGTCGACTGCTCCGCAGAGTGGCCCGGCAACCAGATCTCCGGCGCGTCGGTGCTCGAGG
>FTIP01031291.1_pt1 | contig 10153 bp, 4 predicted proteins | sample 1658301 | NCBI WGS metagenome assembly FTIP01 (sample SAMEA3914813, study PRJEB12502) | metagenome | biome: forest; material: soil | place: Canada | collected 2011-07-07 | depth 0.3 m
CTTCGAGCCGCCGTCGACGCGCAACGTCTCGCCGGAGACCCATCGAGCGGCGTCGGAAGCAAGAAAGACCACCGCGCTCGCGACGTCGTCAGGCACCGCGATGCGCTTGAACACCTGAAGCCCGAGCGCTCGTTCCCGGCCCGCATCGGTCTTGGTGAAGTTCGACAGGTCGGTATCGACCACGCCGGGCGCAATCGCATTGACGCGGACGCCCTTGCCACCCAGCGCCGCCGCGAATTCAAGCATCAGCGCCTCGACGGCCCCCTTGGTGGCGGCATAAGCCGACAACGGCGCGCCCGCGGAGCGCGCGACCAACGACGACATGAAGATCACGCTGCTGCCCTTGCACATGATCGGCAGCAACTGTTGCACCAGGAAGAACGGGGCTCGCACATTGACGGCGGCCAGGTTGTCGAAGTCCTCGACCGTCGTATCCTCGAGCGCGGCCGCCTTCGAGATGCCGGCGTTGGCCACGAGCACATCCAGTCGCCCCCCGATGATCTCCCGCACTTTCGTAGCGAGCGTGTGCGCGCCATCGGGGGCACGCAGATCCGCCCGGATCTGCTGTGCTCGCCCGCCGCTTTGGCGAATCGCGTCGACCACCGAGCGGGCATCGGCCTCCGCGCTTCCGTAGTGCACCAGCACCTGTGCCCCCGCTGCCGCCAGGGCGAGCGCAGACGCCCTGCCGATGCCGCGCGATCCGCCGGTGACTAGGGCTGTCTTGCCGAAGAGCGCCGGCACAGCGGCTTCCGTTGTCTGCAATTGAGTGTTCACGTTGTTCCAGACGCCCACGACGCGGGCGCCCGCCAGGTTGTCGGGTGATGCGGCATACCCATGAACACCGCCTTGTTTCAGCGCAGCGTCCCGAATCTCCGCACAACCGAATCTAGAGGCTGGCGACACGCTTGAGAAAGACTTTCGAGAGCCCCGGGCCATGCCTTTGACGCATGGCCGTCACCGCGCGCGGGCACAAGAGTGGCGCGATGTGGAGGGTTTCGACTGTCTCGAATGAGAGTGTCGAAGCCTGCCGGACCGTCAGAGGATGTCGTGCCAGGCGGCTTGCGCGAGCTCGCGAGGCGGCGCCCCTATCGACCGAAATTCCACGCGCGGAGCAATTGCCATGAACATCGTCGAACTCGCGTCCGGAACGATCGGCCTCGGATCGCGCGGCTACCCGGTGCGCAATCCCTGGCGTGCCGTCTTCTCGGTGGCGCTGAGTGCAAGCGTCTTCTGTTCGTCCGAGTTCCTGCCCGTCGGATTGCTCCGCTTCGTCAGCGCGGGTCTCCACGTGAGCGAGGGTGTCGCGGGAACAATGGTCACGGTGCCGGGGGTCCTCGCGGCCTTCGCCGCTCCGTTCCTGACCATCGCGATCCGCAACCAGGATCGCCGGCGCGTGCTGCTGGCATTCGCGACGTTGCTGGTTCTGTCGAACCTGCTCGGGCTCGTCGCGCCCAACTTCCCGATCCTGCTGCTCGGCCGCGCCTTGTTCGGCATCGGAATCGGCGGATTCTGGGCCATCGGTGCCGGCCTGGGCGGACGCCTGGTTCCGATGGAGTCCGTGGGCAAGGCGACGTCGATCATCTTTGCCGGCGTGTCCATCGGGATGCTGGTCGGTGGATCGGCCGGTGCACTGATCGGCGAACTGTTCGGATGGCGCAGCGCCTTCGGGGCCTCGCTCGTCTTGTCGCTGCTGTCGCTGGCGGCACAGGCGGTCTACCTGCCTTCGCTGCGGGTCCACGAAGCCGTCACGACGAGGGGACTATTCGCGATCACCAGGACACGCGATGGCCGCGTCGGCCTGGTGGCCATGCTTCTCGCGCTCGTGGGCCAGTACGCGACCTACACCTACATCACGCCGCTCCTGGCCAGCGATGCCGGATACGACGGCAAGACGATTTCGCTGATCCTCCTGGGCTACACGGTGGTCGGCATGCTGGGGAACTTCGTCGGAGGCGCCGTTGCCGGACGCCACCTGAAAAGCACGCTCGCCATCACCATCCTCTTCTGTGCCCTGCCGGCCGCGTTGCTGCCGTTCGTGGGCTCGGCACATACCGAGCTCTTGATCGTGCTCGCCGTCTGGGGAATCGCCTACGGCGCCATGCCGGTCGCATTGCAGATGTGGATGGTGCGGTCGTCGCCCAAGGCGAGCGAAGGGGCGATGGCGCTCTTCGTCGCCAACTTCCAGATCTCTATCGCGCTCGGATCGTTCCTGGGCGGACTTGTCGTCGACTACCAGGACTTGCGGAGCGCGATGTTCTTCGGGGCACTCGTCGGCGCGCTCGGTTTGGCGGTGCTGTGCCTCGGGACGCGTCGTTCTTCAGAGGAAGCGGCCGATTAGCGTGGCCCTGTCAGACGTCCGCGCTCATGCTTGCGGCTCCCGCAGCGGGCACGACCCGCCTCGATCGGCGCACTGAGCGCCATGCCGCGACGAGTCGACGTCCGAACGGCGACCGAACGTAGGCCTTCCGAGAAGGCAGCGTCAGGTCGATCGCGGAGCCTCCGGCGTCGAGACGCCGGATCAGCAGGCGCGCACCGATGGTCACGGCGCGCTCACGCATCAGGCGCAGGCCGAGGTGGCCGTCGGGTGAATTCTCGAGGAATTCGAGCGGAACGCCGGCACCGTCGTCCGTGACCGAGCAGCGAAGCACGTCCGGCTCGAACTGCAGCGTCAGCGTGACGATCGATGCCTCCGAGTGACGGAAGGCGTTCACGATGGCTTCCGAGAGGATTCTTCCAAGAAGCGGCGTGACACCGGCGCGCAGCGGTCTTTCATCTCGGACAACGGCCTCGAACCCGATCCCGGTGTCGGTTGACCACGTCCGGCCGAGCAACATGAGTCGCTCGACGAGCGTCCGACCGCCATCATCTTCCGGCGCCTGCGGAGAGAACATGCGCTCGCGGCTTGCTCCGAGGGCCTTTTCCGCACGATCCAGCGCTTCGCCCATCTCCGACCTGTTTTCGTCCCCCGCCGGGAAGCGCCGCGAGATCACGTCCATTCGCCATACCAGACCGTACATGTTCTGCATCAACGTGTCGTGCAGGTCTCGTGCGATTCGCTCCCGTTCCGCTTGCTGGATGTCTGCTTCCTGCCGCAACGCACGGCTGAGTCGTCGTACCCGCAGTCGGTGCCACAGGAGCACGCCAGAAGCGATTGACAACGTGGCCAGCAGCCCCACGCCGGCGCGAAACCAGGCCGTCTGCCACCAGGCGGGCGCGATCTCGATGGTCACGTCGGCCGGATGCTGGCTCCACAGGCCATCCTCGTTGGCAGCCATGACCTGGAACCGATAGGAGCCGGGCGACAGGTTGGTGTAGAAGGCTCGACGCCGGTCACCGGCGTCCTGCCAGCCCGCGTCGACCCCTTCGAGTCGATACTTGAATTGCGCCAGTTCCGGCACGCCAAGAATGGGGGCGGTGTAGTTGATCTCGATGGCTGAGCTGCCAGCAGGCAGACGGACCATGTCTCCCGTGAATTGAGCATCGTTCGATCGAATGCCCAGCACGGCGACGTGCGGCGCCACCCGGTTGTTGGCGAGGCGTGCAGGGTCGACCGAAAAGAGTCCGGCCGACGTAGTAAACCAGAGCACGCCGTCAGGCGTCCTTGCCGCTGTCGGGATCGGATTGAATTGGACCGGCGTTCCTTCGATGCCCGCGTGGATGTCGAACAGCTCGTCGGTCACTTGGTAGGTCGGATCATGGATGAAGGCTGCCAGTTCGGCCCTCGTGACGCGCTGGACGCCTTCGAGGTCGTTCAGCCAGAGGTCCCCCTCAGGGGTCAGCACCAACCCGCTCACTCCGATCCACGGCCGACGCCGCGCGAGCAAGGTGTGCACCCTTTCACCGTCAAAATAGGCGACGCCATTCGTGCCAGCGAACCAGGCAGAAGTGCCTTGTGCGGCGACTGTCAGCACGTCGCCGATAGCCAATCCGTTTCTCGCATCGAGCCTTCGGGTTGCGTCGCCCTGAACCACGATCACATTGCCGTGAACGTAGCCAAGCCAGATCCGACCTCCGGAGGAAGATATCGACACCGCCGGCTCTGGTGTCTGGCCGCCGGCGTCAAAGCGCGCCCATTTGCCCTCGCTCAATACGAACACCCCTTTGCCCGGCGTAATCGATGCCCATATGCGTCCGGCGTCGTCTTCCAAGATGGCGTGATAGGCGCCGCCTTTCGCAGGGTTCGTCGTCTGAGCCACCTCGGCGAAGCCTGACCGCCCAAGACGCTCCAAGCCTCGTCCGCCGCCCCGGTAGAGGGTTCCGTCCCGCGCCGCCAAGATGACGCAGTCTGCGCAACGCTGCGAACGTCCAATGTCTACTTTTTGGGTCAGACCGCCGGGCAGTCGCCGATAGACACCAGTGGCGCTTTCCGCCCAGAGCGCGCCTGAACTCGATACCGCCAACGAACCTGAACCCACCGCAGTCCCATCGACCGTCACACGGCGAAATTTTGTGGCCCGAAGACGATCGAGCCCGGAGCTCGACGTGATCCAGACGTTTCCTTCGAAGTCTTCCAGCCAGTAGGGTCGGATCGCCACATCGACAGGAAACTCGTTCTCCGAAAACGGCTTCTCGGAGGGGCGAACTTCCATCGCCCGAGTCACCGGCGCTATCTGTGGAAGTGGGACTCGAAATCCACTACCACCCGGCGTCAGGCCCCATGCCATGCCTGCCGAATCAATGAAGTAGACATAGGAGTGAGCGAAGCCATTTCGCGCCGGTAGGCCTGGTAACTGTGCCGCAGGGATGCCGATTTTGGCATTCGACAGAGAGTAGATTCCCTTCTCGTCGGACAGCCAAGCTTCCCCTTGCTTATCGACAAAGATGCCCTCCGTAAGGTCGGTGGTCCGAACAAACTCAAAGTGATCCGAGTTTGGCCGCAAGACGGATACGCGCGGCGGGGCGAACGTCCACAGATTGCCGTGCCCATCAAGCTTGAGGCAATCGAGGCCGTAGGCGCTGGAAGTCGTGCCGTCGTCATTGCGAACTTGCACCCAATGGTTTTCGACAAGGCGAAAAACACCGAATCGCGATCCGACCCAGACGTGCCCCGCGATGTCGAGCGCAAGCCCGTAAAGAGTGTGCTCAGGAAGACCATCCGACGAACCGAAGATTCGCAGAGACTTCTGATTGATGTAATAGACGCGGCCGAGGCGTGTCGTCGCCCAGATTCCGCCGTCAGGTGCGGCCGCGAGCGTCGCGATGTTGGAATCTGGCAGGCGCGCCATCCCGGGCGGCTGGTAGCGACGGAACGAAACACCATCAAACTGGTACAGATCACCCGACGTGCCAAGCCAAATAATTCCGTCGTTCGCCTGTGCGACGGCCTGGATATTGCCTGGCGCCCCTTCACGCGCATGGAACGTCGTTCTCTCGAGCAGCCCCAGTGGCATTGACGCGTCGATGGCGCACGCTTGGTCGGCGAGGCAGGTAAGCACTAGCCACGCCAAGACGGCGCTTAGCGCACCACGGCACTTCATGCTCGCCCGCGACTTCACCAAGCGCCTCCCATGTTCCTTTGCAGACCGCAAAGAGGCGAGCACGGCTGAACCGAGGCTCGTGTCACGCTGGGTCATTCGTGCACCTCAGAGGCGTCACCCGGAAGTAGGTCCGAATGGCCGCGCCGCTGGCGCAGGCGCCAAAGACCCGATGCCAGCCGGCGGATGAAATGGGCTCTTGCGTAGGCCTTGCTCGAAGTCAGAGTCAGGACGATCTCTGAGCCGCCGCTCGCACCGCGCTGGATCAGCAGATGCGCACCCAAGGTCGCTGCGCGATCGCGCATGAGGCGCAGCCCCAGATGACCTTCCGGCGGTTTCTCCAGGAACTCGGCCGGAACGCCGACACCGTCGTCAGAGACAATGCAAGTGAGGCTGTCTTTCTCGAACCGCAGCTTCAACGTCACCTGCGATGCCCTCCCATGCCGGAACGCATTTACGATCGCTTCTGCCAATATCCTGTCAAGCAGCGAAACAACGCCGGGCCTCAGCTTCCTCTCGTCCTGCACGTCGAGCGAGAAACCGATGCCCGTATCTGCGGACCAGGCTTGGCCCAGTTCGCTCAGACGTTCCACCAGCGGCTGGTCGTCCTCGCTCCACGACTCCTGGGGCGAGAAAATGCGCTTGCGGCCCGCCCCGAGCGCCTTTTCTGCGCGGTCCAGTGCTTCGCTCATCTCGGTCTGCCGTTGGTCTCCGGCCACGAAAGTCCGTGAAACCACGTCCATGCGCCAGATCAATGCGTGCATGTTCTGGAGCAGCGTGTCATGCAGGTCGCGCGCGATTCGTTCGCGCTCCGCTTGCTGGATACCGGCTTCCAGACGCAACGCGCGGCTGATCCGCCGCACCCTGATTCGGTGCCACAGCAGTCCGCTCAACGCGACCAGCAGCGTGACAAGCGCCACCATGCCGACCCGAAACAAGCCCGTCTGCCAGTAGGCGGGCGCGATCTCGACGGTCATCTCCGCAGCGTGTTCGCTCCAGACACCGTCTTCGTTGGCGGCCATGACTTGAAATCGGTAGGAGCCCGGCACGAGGTTTGTGTAGAAGGCACTTCGTCGCCCGCCGACATCTTGCCAATTCGCGTCGACCCCCACGAGCCGGTACTTGAATCGTGCCAGGTCAGGCACGGCGAGTATGGCCGCGGAGTAATTGATTTCGATCGCTGAACTACGGGCCGGCAAACTGATCGATGCACCGAAGTACGATGCGCCATTAGATCGCACACCCGCCACGGCGACCTGTGGCGCGACGTGATTGCTCGCGATATGCAGCGGATCGATCGTAAACAGCCCTGTTGAGGTGGCAAACCAGAGCAAGCCATCGGGCGTTCGAGCAGCCGTCGGAAGCGGCTCGAACTGCGCGGGTGTTCCTTCCAAGCCGGAGTGGAAATCGAAAAGTTCGTCGTCGACACGGTGCTTCGGATCATTCAAAAAGGAGGTCAGCTCGGCTTTCGAGATTCGGCGGACTCCCTCTTGGCTGTTCAGCCAAAGATCCCCCTCAGGCGTCAGCACCAAGCCACTCACGCCGATCCACGGCTGGCGCTTGGCGACAACTGTGCGAACCTTGCTCCCGTCGAAGTACGCCAAACCGCCGGTTCCGGCCAGCCACGCCGCTTCGCCTTGCGCAGCGACCACCAGCACGTCGCCGATGGACAACCCGTCTGTCTTATCGAGGTGCCGGACTTTGCTGCCGCGAACGATGGCCACCTGCCCGTGGAGAAATCCAAGCCATACTCGACCTCCGGTTGAGGTGACCGACAGCGATGCCTCCTGGGTTCCCGGGCCAGTGCGAAACTGTTCCCACTTCTCGCCGCTCCATGTGAAGATACCCTTCCCCGCCGTCACCGAGACCCACAGTCGACCGTCGTCGTCTTCAGATATGGCGTGATATAGGCCGCCTTGTGTTCGATCCACGGGTTGCGACATGGGCTCGAAACCCGACCGGCCCAGGCGCTGCAGGTCCTGCCTCAAGCTTCTGTAGAGATTTCCGTCCTTCGACATGAAGATGGGACAGGCCGGGCAGCGCATCGCCTTTCCGATACTGACCCGCGTGAACTCTTCGCCGACTCGCTTGTACAGACCTGCGTCAGACTCAGTCAAAAGCACGCCTGTATTTGATTCCACCAATGCACCGGCTCCGATCGCATTGCCATCGATGACCACACGACGAAATTTCGTGGATCGAAAACGATCGAGCCCCGAACTCGACGTGATCCAGACATTCCCCTCTAAGTCCTGCACCCAGAAAGGCCGAATTGCGATGTCGATGCCTAAGATTCTTTCGCGGTACATCTCGTGTGGCTTGCCTAGTCCAGCGGCCTCACTTCGCGGAGCGAGCTCCGGGAGCGGTATGCGAAATCCATCGCCACGAGACGTCAGGCCCCATGCCATGCCAGCCGAATCTATGAAATATACGAACGCTTGATTCGGAGAACCGTGCGAAGTACCCGGAAGCTTGGACTCGGGTATGCCGACACGTTCGTCTGTAAGCCGATAGATTCCTCTCGAATCAGACAACCAAGCTTCACCCCGCCCGTCCAGGAGGATGCCCTGAGGAACCTTCAGGGTGCGCAACACCGTTACATGATCCGCGTCAGGCCTCAATACGGAGAGGTGCATCCGATCGGTCATCCAGAGATTGCCACGCCTATCCAGTTTGAGGCAATCGTAGTCGTCAGCGCTTGAGGGCGTCCCGTCGGTATTAAGAAGCTTAGCCCAACGATTCCCGATAAGGCGAAATACACCGAACCTTGATCCGACCCAGACCCGTCCCGAAGAGGCAACCACGAGGCCGAAAATGGTGTGCTCCGGCAGACCTTCCGCCGCACCAAATACCCGCAGAGAATTCCGGCCAATGAGGTAGACGTGCCCGAATCGCGTTGCCGCCCAGAGACCGCCATCCGACGCAGCCGCAAGCGCCGAAACGTTCCAATCAGTTAGGCGATCAGGCTCAGGTGGCAGGTAACGACGAAACACCACGCCGTCGAACTGATATAAGCCGCCCTGGGTTCCCAGCCACAGTACACCGTCGCTCGTCTGAACGACGGCCTGGATTCCACCGGGAGCACCCTCTCGAGCGTGGAAGGCCGTACGTTCGAGCAGACTCAGCGGAACGGAGGCGTCGACGGCGCCAGCCCGGTCGACGAGGCAGAAGAGCAGCAGCCAAGCTGCGACGGCCCCGAACGCATTTCGAAAGCCGATCTTCACGGTGTCCCTACCCGTCGCCAACTGTTGCGCCGTTGGATCGAAGACGACGCTGAAACGTCGAGCGCTCTCCACGGGCGCCCATTCTTCGACCGCGTCAAGCACAGACCACAAATCGCCCGCGAAGAGATCAGGTACGAGTGATACCGACTTCCGCAGGTGCGGTCTACCAACCCGTCGCCACAAACCGATCGGCTCGCGCCGCCTGCACGACCGCCTCCGCGTCGTCGGCCACCAGCATCGATGGCTTTCGGTACTGAAGCCAGGAATTCGGGGTCGCGAACCACTCGGCCACTTCGAGATCGTCGAGAAAGCCGCAGAGATCCGCGATGCATCGCTGCACGCCCAGCAGCGGACCTCCAACGCCGACTTCGCAAGGCGAACGGTCGAACTGGAAACGCGGAATCCATGTCTCGGCGCGCCACGTGACGTTCACGATGCGCCTGTCGACGAGCCAACGCGCGACGATGGAGATCGGCTGGCTTCGGCACGGCCGGATTTCCGACACCAACTCGTGTCCGGTCCACACGCCTCCGATCGGCATGTAGGCGGTCAGCAACGCGCCAACCCGCGCTTCGTCGGTCCACGTCGACAACGCGCAACGGCAACTCGTCGACAGATTTCGGACGGCGGCCGTCATGGCCGTCGCACCGCGAGACGCAGCACCATCGCGAGGGCGCGCCGAAGCCGCGAGGGCTCCACGAGCCGCGGTAGCCTGCTGGGGGCAGACATGACTGGGTACTGGCGGGCCGCAAATGCACTGATGAGCTTCGAATGTCGATGGCGTGTGATGGTCAAGGCTGGCTCCTCTTGGATGAGCCTCCAGTCTGGACCCGACCCACGCGCCCTGTGCCTCCCGATGGGGCTCCCAGTCTCCAGTCGATGGGTGCGCTTTTCAATGTCTCTTTTGGGGGATCGAAACGGGCTACGAGAAATCACATCGCGCAGCACGAAGATTTCATCGCGGAATAGTTTGCGAGACCTCGCTCATCGGTGAAGTGCACGCCTACAATCAATTTGGCAGGCGGGTTTCCGCCTTACGACAGAGAGAGCAGCGCTCCGGAATCGCCGCGGCCTAACCCGCCCTCCTTTGTCTCGCCAGGTGCGCAGACCGTGGGCAAGAGGCAAGCCGCTCATGTCTTCTACACCGAACGCGGGCTTGCGCGACCCGGGTCTCATCCAATCCCAGACGATGTCATGAACAAGTCTTCAGGTGTCATCCGAGTTCTCGTCGCCGACGATCATCCCCTGGTCCGGGAAGGCATCCGCTCGCTGCTGGCCGACGCGCAGGACATCCAGCTCGTCGCGGAAGCGCGCGACGGCCGGGAGGCGGTCGACGCCTTTCGAACGCACCGGCCCGACGTTCTTCTCCTGGACATCCAGATGCCGCACATGAACGGCATCGAGGTCATCGAGGCGATCCAGGGCGATGTTTCGTCCACCAAGGTCATCGTGCTG
>FTIP01388886.1_pt1 | contig 10071 bp, 13 predicted proteins | sample 1658301 | NCBI WGS metagenome assembly FTIP01 (sample SAMEA3914813, study PRJEB12502) | metagenome | biome: forest; material: soil | place: Canada | collected 2011-07-07 | depth 0.3 m
TGATCGCCGCGTTCGGATACTTCAGTCTTGCGATGGTTGCAATGAACCTTTTGCCCGTACGGGGCCTCGACGGCGCCAAGGCTTGGAGGTTGCTGCCGATCCTGGTCACCGACCTTCGCGCCTACGACGTTGCGAGGAAGACGACGAAGGTTGTCTTGCGGGGGTCTTCGGACGCCCTCAAGCGGGCATTGGCGCCGCGTCGGCGGCGACGTACTTCACCGGATGCCGGCGAGACAGCGAGCGCCGGGCCGGCCTCGGCTCGGTGGCTGGCCACCGAGTGCTCCCGTCTGTCTAACGCCGGCGCAACCTGGCCGGAGATCGGCAACGAGCTCAACCCACGGCACGATCGCCAGGTCAGCGAGTTGATCCAGCGCGTCCGTGCGTTTCACATGAGCGCACCGCTGCAGGGCCTCAAGCTCATAGAGGTAGCCAGCCTTGCCGCGTTGGCCAACAACGACGAGGCCACTGGCGTTGATGCGCTCACCGAGGCCGTGGATGGGTTGGGGAGTCTGGCGAACGCGCGCTGGTGACGTCGCAGATCGGCCAGAAGCCGGCATTCGAGAGCGACTGGTTTCGGCACTGATAGGTGCAGCGAGTTGAGCGACAAAATCGGAGCGAGCATGCCGCCTACAGCCGCCAAGGCAAATCAGAAATTCTTCAACCACTGTAGTACGGGAAGGGCCGAAGAGGCTGCCGAAATGCTGAGACTGGGCACTGACCCGGAGGCGAGGGACACGTATCACCTCACCGGGCTGATCTGGGCGGGCCGCAAGGGAAGAATCGAGGTCGCCGAGATGCTTCTCAGTTTCGGTGCAAACATCGACGCAGTGGATTTGCGCAAGCGGACAGCCTTGTCGCATGCCGTCGCATACAAGCGAAGGCCGTTCGTGAAGTACCTGATCGAACGCGGCGCCGCGGTCAACCCGGTTGATGTTCATGGCTGGACTCCGTTGGATATCGCCCTGAGCGAGCGGGACGAGCAGACCGCGGCGCTTCTGCGATCCCATGGCGGGGTAAGCGGGAAAGGTTCCACGTAGTTGCGACCCGCATGCCGGAACTCACGCACTACATCATCGCGCGGTTCGCAACCGTTGAAGCATGCTGGCTGGGTCTTGATGGGGCCTTGAACGGCAGCTTCGGAGCAGCGCAATCGGACATGGAGACTGCCGCTTTGAGTCGGCAGCGTTACGATTGGCCCGACGCCTTTCGGGCTGCACGCGGCCAGAACCAGCCGGCCGCCGACGACAGCTTTCGGGTAGGCTACGCGTCATGAGAGATCCCGCTCGAATCGACGACGTTCTGGCCGCACTGCGCGCTGCATGGGTGGAATCACCAGACCTTCGCCTTGGGCAGTTGATCGTGAACGCTGTCCGGCCCACGAACCCCTGCCCGGAAGTTTTCTACACCGAAGACGAAGCGCTCGTTCGAGGGCTGAACAGCTTTCGGGAACTGCTGCGGACGACCAAGGTGGCGGGAACCATCGTCGACAGTCGCTGACCGGCCAGGTGCGGCCGGTCGGGACCGTCCGCTTTCGAGTAGGCTAGCTGTGATGAACAAGTCGCGTACGCTTGAACAGCTTGAGGCCGACGTCTGGTCAAGCCCACCGGCGGACGGATCGCCCATGGTGACCCGTTGTCATGCGCTGCGGAAGGTGCCTCTCGAGAAACTGTCTGCCGGCGACTGCCGGGTACTCTTGACCCAGGGAATCGGCACTCGGTTCATCCTGCCCATCGCCTTAGACTATGTGGAGGCAGACCCGCTGATCGAGGCGGACTACTACCCTGGCGACTTGCTGCTCGCGCTGCTGCGGGAACCGTTGGATGCTTGGTCGCGAGACAAGGATGGATTGGGTAGGCTGAAGTCACTTGCCAGGCGCATCGACGACACGCTTACCTCGGACTCCGACCCGCAGGGGGCAGACAAGCGACTAAGCAAGGACATCCGAGCGGCGCTGGCTGCTCATGGTGCCTGACCCGATGGACTGCACGCGGCCACTACCGGACGGTCGCGACTGGCATCTAACGGGAGTTCGACTTCTCACCTGCAAGCAAAACCGCGGCCTCTACTGCATTGAGAAACTGGTGGATGTTGGTCAATTTGACGTTCAAGACGCGCAGTTCTTCGTCCGTAAGCGTCGAAATCGATCGACCATCGAGTAGCCGTTCGACGTCGAGCTTGAGGTACCGACCCGCTTCCACAGCATCCTGGAAGGAGCCAAAGAGGGCTTCCATGTCTTTCGCGCTGGAGTTGCCGGTCACTAGCCGCTGAACGACAGACCTTCGGGCTCCACGACTGCCCCATTCAGCTGCCCTTCGAGTGAAGCGATCGAGCTCGTCGAGCCCGATCTTTACAAGTTCGTCCGAGAGTTTCATTCCTTGTCCAGTGCTGCGTTCTCGGCGACTTGGCCTGCGATGAAGATCGATTTTCTATTGCCAACTGCTGCCAACTCAGTTGAGCTCACGGACTTGAGCACGCAATCAAATGCGTGGGCGTTTGCGGAGTGTGGCGTCGCAGGCATGCTGCGCATTGTGATGGATCAAGCCGGGAGGACTCCATGCGCGCAGGACCGGAACTGCCAGCGAGGCCACGGTAGCCCGTGCAGACGGCACATCTGTCCACCCCACCCTCTCGGCAGCAATCGCAATAGTCCGGCTCGGCCGAACGCTGCGGGCAGCATCAGGCAGAGAAAGTCGTGCAGGACTTGGCTACCCTTGCGGTTTTGCGGCCCGATGCCATGGTCAATGGCCGGCAAAGGAACGATAACTGTTTGCGTCAATGCCTCCGGTGAAGCGCCGATACCGTCCCACATGGGTCGGATTGACGCGTCGCATAGACGCTGCCGGAAGGCAATTCCGTTGGCAAGGGCAACCAGTGTGGGAGGTTCCATGGACGACAGCAGAATCCGGCGCCCTTTCAAGCAACTGGACTCGCTGGAGAGCGGATCGGCCGGTGCGGGGAGGCCCGAGGCCGCCAAGCAGATGGAGAGCAAGCTGCACGGGAATGGCGCAGCACCTGGTGATCTCGCCCAGCCGCGCCTCAAGCTCGACGTGCTCGAGGCGGAGCTTGCCTATCGCGGTAGGGAGCGACGCCACGGGTCCTGTGGCGGCCTGGCTAAATTGCTGGCCAGCGTGCTCGACGAAGTGGACTACGGGCTCGTGCTGATCGCAGCCGACGGCCATGTGGTCCACGCCAACCATGCGGCGCGCACCGAACTCGTGCAGACGAAGTCGTTTGAGTTGGTAGGTCGCCACTTGGTCGGACGAACGACCGCGGACCAGCATGCGCTTGACGATGCGCTCATGGCGGCACGCTACGCCGGTCGCCGCAAGATGCTCAGCTTCAACACGGATGACGCGTTGTCTGAAAGCAAGCCCTGCGCCCTGTCGATCGTGCCGTTGCCTGCCGCGTTGTCCGCCCACCACCTGGGTAACGCCGTGCTGATTGCCCTGCCGCGAAGTCGCATCGCGGAAACGCTGTCGGTAGACGCCTATGCGCGCAAACTCGGCCTCACGCGCCGCCAACAGGAGGTACTTGGCTGCCTGTGCGAAGGCCAGCGCGTCAGGGAGATAGCCGTTCGCCTTGAGATCGGCGAGGAGACGGTGCGCAGCCACGTCAAGCAGTTGAAGGTCAAGACCGGCTGCAACGGCACCGTCGACATCGTCAACCAACTGTCGCGCTTGCCGCCGATGGTCGGTGCCCTTCGCGCAATGGCTGCGGACAACCCACAGTAGGCGGCGCTGTCACTACAAGGGCTTCCGTTTGGGCCAAAGTCGCCGACCGGCCAGTTGCTGTCTTTGATCAGCGTCGGCTTCGGCGCTGCCTCCCGGTCCCCATGTGACGATACGAAAATATGCATCGCTACTGCGCTCAGATCTTTGTTCTTGTGATGGCCTTCGCTACGCTTGCAACCGCCCAGGTGCCGGCGAACTCAGCGGCGAAGGCGGATGACGTTCGTGCCTTGTCCCAATACGCATACGATCAATGCCTAGGTGAGCGACAAACGAGGCTGGCCAAGACTCAGGCCGATCATCCAGAACTCGTGCCGTTGATGAACTCGCTCCTTAGCGAGTCTTACTGTTCCTGCGCGCAGCAAGGAATTCAGCGAGAACTTCAGCCAGGCAGTGTTGCAAGCTTCACTCAGCCTGAACTGCGCCAGCGCATCGCCCCAATCTACCAGCGTTGTGCGCTTTCAAATTTCCAACAAGAGCTTCCCGCGATGTGCAAGGTCTGGTATCAAGGCCTTTTCTCGGAGCGCGAGCGAATTAGTGACGCCCAGCAGGCCTCCGCCTGTACTTGCATGGCGCAGTCGGCGAACACCCTTCGACCAGAGGAATTGCAACTCGTTGCCAGTCAGACCGTGCAGGACTATCAAGATTGGCGCGCCAACCCTTCGGCCCGATTTGTAGTGGTGCGACCGAAGTCAATCCTCGGTTCATTGGGGCGCTGCGCCCGGGACCAGGGACTTGTGAAATAAATGCTGCCCTGGAGTCGATCGTCCGCTTTTGGGCGTTCAAATGGCGAACTGCGATGTCCGCTTAGGGTCGAGAACAGCCGGTCGCGCCGCCCGGGAGCGGTCGTTCGCAAGAATGTCCGTCTTGAGGACGATCGAGCGAGCCAGTTTTGATAGGATTTTCGACTCCAGGCGTCCCCAACGACTGTTGTTCTCCGAGACCCGACATCACATCGAGACCAGGCCGCCGAGGCTGAGCTCGCTGCGCACACCATTTACGGCGTGGGGATGACCGCAATGGGAAAAATGCCGTCATTGATCATCGCAGGTCAGCGATGGCTGAAACCGACGCGACCGGCCCGTCGTTTCCGTCTACGCATTGCGTCCGATCGTCGGGAAGCGGGTGAGGCCGCGCCGCCGGGGCTTTTCTATCGAGAAATCACGTCTTCCGCGCCTGGCGAGGTCCGCCAGCGGCAGTAGGCTGGCCCTGTGCACCTGATTCTCCACGTCCCCGATGCATCACCCGAGGCTCTTGCACGGGGAGTCGCAGCCGCACGAGCGGTGTTTGAAGCGGGCTCAGCGGCTGTTCACTGCGCCAAGCCTCACGACGCCTTGCGTGAGGCCGTGGCGCTCCACACCTTGGCCGAAGTTGCTGCGATAGAGGCCTGCTTGGATGGAGCCCCCGCGCCACCGGGCTGCCGGCTGGAATGCGTCAGACTTTGTTGAGGCGACGATCGGTACCGAAGTGTCTCGGTGTGCCCAGGCCTGTTGGCCTTCGCTCAGGCGTGACGCACCCGATTGAGACCAAGCCTTGCACGACCATTCTGGGCAGTCACGCATCTACTGACCGCGCTTGATGGTGCAGGCTGGGATGCAATTGACCGACTGCGTCGGCATTCATCACGATCCTGGCCGAGGGGTGGGGCTTGCCATGTCGACCCACGCTACCACGACGTTCGCGCCGTCAAGGTCTGCGCGCTCGCGTGCGCTCGCGCTTGCGCCCTGCGGTCGTCTGCGAACCCTGACGGCTTGCGCTGCGTCGTGGTGCTCCGGTCTCGGGCAATCCCGCCCGACACAGACCGGAGAAACGTCATGTCGTCGTCTTCCAATTCCTCTGCCAACATTGTTGCTTCGAACGCGCTGCTGGTGCGCGATATCAACGGGCAGTACCGGCCGGCCAGCGCCGAAGAGGTGCTCCAGCGCGCCCGGCTGGTGCTGTCACACCGGGTGCGTCGCGGCGCCACGATGTCGTCGCCGCAGGCGGTCAAGGACTACCTGAGTCTGGGGATCGGTACGCTCGAGCATGAGATGTTCGCCGTGATCTTCCTCGATGCGCAGCACCGGTTGCTGGCGCTGAAAGAGATGTTTCGTGGCACGGTGTCGCAGACGTCGGTGTACCCGCGTGAGGTGGTCAAGGAGGCGCTGGCGCTCAACGCGGCGGCAGTCGTGCTGGCACACAACCATCCGTCGGGTTGCGCCGAACCGAGCCGTGCCGACGAATTCCTGACGCAGTCGCTCAAGGCCGCGCTGGCCTTGGTGGACGTGCGGGTGCTCGATCACTTTGTGGTCACCGTAACCGACGTCATCAGCTTCGCCGAACGTGGACTGCTTTGACGCTCGACGAGGGCGGGGCATTCAAGTCCCGCCTTCAGTCTTGCCAGTGTCGCGCGCCCGCTGGTGTCCAGGTCTTGACTCGTTGACGCGCGCGCCTTTCGCAGCGTGCTCCGGCCCTTCCCAAGCGCTGGGTTGGGCCAGGCAAGCCAGGTCGCCGCGGCTCGACCGCCGTGCCAGCCGCTGCGCTTTGTGTCACGCCGGTCGCAGAGACGCCGCGGCTCGGGTGACTTCGGCCGGCTCCGCTGCGCTGCGCCGACCGGTGTTGTGGCAGCGCCTGCACCAGTCGGCCCACCGCGCTCCCCCCACAAGCCCCGTCAGCGGGGTGAGGGGACTTGTGGGGGGATCTTCGAACGGTGGGCCGGGCAACTGGGTCACTGTTTTCCGCTGCGAGGAACTCCACCCATCCCCCACCCCTTCCCATGAGGGAAGGGGCCATGCCCACCCCCCGCCCGCCCGTGGGCGGGAGCGAGGAGTCCGAGCGAGAGGATCAGTTTTCAGGGCTCCTGGTTCAAGGGCCCGGCTGGCCGCTCATGCGAAGGAGTTTCACCATGGCCAACGTTCAAGTCTTCCAACGCCATGCGCACCTGGCGGGCGCGGTCCGGATCGAGCTCGTCAACGGACGCGACGGCAAGGTCGCCCGAGCAGTACTGACAGCGATCAGCAACACGCGACGTCCCGGCCGGTCATCCGGTGACAGCCGCGACGAAGAGGCCACCGCGATTCAGTGGACGCTGTGGGGGGCGCTGGCGGAGAGCGCTGCCGCCTACCTGGACAAGGGCTCGCACGTGAACATCGTCGGCCGGGTGCGCAACAACAACTACGAGAAGGACGGCGAGACCGTCTACAGCCTGGCGTTCACGGTCGACGAAATCGACTACCTCGACAGCCGGGCGGACGCCGAAGCCCGGCGCGGCGGCACAGCCAACTCCCGCACTGGCACCGAACGCAACCCGGCGGCCGCTGCCGAGCGGCCGCGCAAGGCCCGCCACGATCGCGCGTCCGCGCTGACGCACGCCTGAAGCCATCCCCGGGCGGGCGATCGCTTCGTTCCGCCCCTCCATGTCGATTCCCAGTTCGGAGGTTCATCATGTTCGTCATTTCAACTTCCCAGTCGCCGCGCCTGGCTGCCCGCTTCGGTCACGACACGTTCGTCGTTCGCAGCGATACCCCTTTGGTCGAAGACCAGATGCGCCGCGCCGCGCCATCCATCTTCGCCGAAGGCAAGCATTGCAGCCGCTCCGAGCGCTACACCTACATTCCCACCATCGACGTCCTGCGCGGGTTGCGTAAGGAAGGGTTCGAGCCGTTCATGGTGGCGCAGAGCAAGAGCCGCATCGAGGGCAAGACGGCCTTCACCAAGCACATGATCCGGATGCGCCATGCGGGACAGGCCACGGGCGGCAGTGCACTCGCCGAGGCCAACGAGATCATTCTGATCAACAGCCACGATGGTGCGAGCGCGTACCAGATGCTGGCCGGCGTGTTCCGGTTCGTCTGCTGCAACGGCCTGGTTGTCGGTGAGATGTCCAACGACATCCGGATCCCTCACAAGGGCAACATCCAGCATGAGGTGATCGAGGGCGCGTTTCACGTGCTCGACGACTTCGGTGTCGTGCAGGAGCACACCGAGGCCATGAAGGCACTGCAACTCCAACAACCCGAGGAGATCGCGTTCGCGACGGCAGCGCTGGCCTTGCGCTTTGGCGAGCGCACGGTGGAGGAGGGCGGGGGGCATTTGCCGGCACCGGTGACCGCGGCGCAACTGATCGAGGCGCGACGCATGGAGGACGTGGGCCACAGCCTGTGGGCGACCTTCCAGCGCGTGCAGGAGAACGTGATGCGCGGCGGGCAGCCCGGGCGGAACGCAAACGGTCGCCGGATGCACACCCGCCCGGTGGGCAGCATCGACCGCGGGGTGAGCCTCAACCGCGCGCTTTGGACCCTGGCCGAAGAGATGCGCAAGATCAAGGCCTGACGAGCCGGCGATGACTTTCCGTGGAAAGTCATCGCTCGGTGGGCGCCTGCCGTGTCCGAGGATGCGGCATGGCGCCGTTTCTTGATTCCGCTGCAAAGCTTTCGCGCTCGTCGACCGCTACGATCTGGCGGTCGATGAGCGGAGGGCGGCTGGCGCCCATCGAGGGCAGCCCGCCGCACGAAAGCACGCCTGCATTTCTGGGGGTATCAACGGGTTGTCCGGCCGACGGCGTAACACATGGAGCATTGCGATGTGTGATGCATTTGCATTACAATTACCGCATGAAGACCGCCACCATCCCCGCTGTTCGCGTCGAGCCGGAATTTCGCACCGAGATGGAAGCCGTCCTGGCCGAGGGCGAGACCCTGTCCGAGTTCGTGGAAGCGTCCGTCCGGGCCGGCGTCGAGCGACGTCGCCTTCAGGCGGAATTCGTCGCGCGCGGGCTGCGCGCGCGCGACGTTGCCCGCCGGACGGGCGACTATGTCGATGCCGACGTCGTGGTGGACGGGCTGCAGCGCAAACTCGACGCCGCGCGTGCGCGGGCGGTGAAGAAGGCCAAGTGAACTTCCGGGTTCGCCTGACGCGCGAAGCCGAGTCGGATCTCGAGCGCCTCTTCGACTTCGTGCTTGAGCGCGAGCTGGCCCGCGCCGACGGCGACCTCACCTTGCCGGAGCGCGCGATCGCGGCACTGCGCGCCGGCATCGCGACGCTCAAGACTTCACCGTTCACGTGCCGCAAGGCAGGGCAGAGCCCGTTCCTGCGGGAACTGGTGATCCCCTTCGGTCATTCAGGCTACGTCGCACTGTTCGAGGTCGAGGACGCCACTACGGTCACCGTCCTGGCCGTTCGCCATCAGCGCGAGGACGACTTCCACTGATCCTGAACGGATCAGTGCCGGGCCTTCAGCGCGGCCAGAGATTCTCGACGATCGCCAATGTGGCAGCGGACGAGGCGAGCGCGGTTGCCGCATGCGTCAGCCAGCGCTCCCACGGGTGGTCCAGGCGATCGACTTGATGCGCGACTACCCTGGCAAGTTGCTGCAGGCGTGGATCGACCCATGAATCGAACAGTTGCTTGGCTGCGTTCGCCATCGCTTGCGCCTGGCTATCCACCGAAAGGCGCGCAGCTTCATCGGTGCGGGCCAGGACGTGCTTGACTGTCTGTACCTTGGCCTTCTCCGACAAGGCCAAGACCTGGGCTTCGAACGTCGCCAGCTGTCCGGCGAGCGCGCTTTGGGCCTTGGCGAGCGTCTGACACGACTCGTCCAGCGCCGGCGCCAACGCCTCGACCTGTCGGATTAGCCGTGCAGCCTCGCCGAGGGCTTCGACGATCAGCGCTTCCTGCGTCGTGCTTGGATGAGTCATGCTGCGGGCATCGCCTGTTCATCCGACCGATGTGCCAGGTCATGCAGCTCCAGCGCCGCAAAGCATGCATCGAGTTCGGGCATCACGCCTCTGGCGAGTCGTTGAATCGCCAGTCGCTGCGCCAGAGCCAGTTTTTCTGACTGTGTGGTGGCCTGGCCGATCGCTACTTTGTAGTTGGTGCGGTCGGCTGCCAGCTCGGTCAGGGATTGACCCGTGCCACGGACCAGCGCATAGACCTCGTTGAACGAGAGGAACGCTGCCATGCGGGGCCGAGCTACGCCCGACGAGGCGCAATACGACAGGAGCGTATCGAATGTGCGGTCGATCGGGTTGTCGTCGTCGACCTGGTTGAAGACCAGGCGCAGCCTGTCCGGCGAAACGCCGATGCGTGCCAACTCCGCTAGCGTGGCTGCCGTGTCTTGCTGCTGCTTGCGGGCCGGCACCGTGGGCACGATGAAGCCGTCGAAGTCTTCCTGGCTGTCGCGGTAGCGCCGCATCAGCTTGAGAAAGTCTTCCACGTTGCTCGCACCGACGTCGATCACGACGTTGTCCACGCTTTGCAGGAACTCCTGCAGCTGCGCGAACTGCCGGCCGCGGATCGTCACCGACGGGCCGTCGTCGGCATTGATGCTCTCCACCGCCACGACCTGGCAGCCGGGAATGCGAGG
>FTIP01003658.1_pt4 | contig 10064 bp, 7 predicted proteins | sample 1658301 | NCBI WGS metagenome assembly FTIP01 (sample SAMEA3914813, study PRJEB12502) | metagenome | biome: forest; material: soil | place: Canada | collected 2011-07-07 | depth 0.3 m
CCCGCCGCCGGCCCGTCCTCCGATTTCGAACTGGGGCGCGCCGTCTCGGGGGCGCCGCAATGAAAAAGGCACTCGTCCTGGTCAACCTGGCCGCGCTCCTGGCGTATGCGCCGGCCCATGCTGAAACGATCGCCATCGTCCACGCCAAGGCCTACACCCTGACCGCCGCCGAGCCGATCGACGACGCGACCATCGTGATGCGCGAAGGTCGCATAGAGAGCGTCGTCGCGCATGCAACGGCGCCCGCCGACGCGCGCGTGGTCGATGCGACGGGCCGTATCGTCACGCCCGGGCTGTTCAACTCCGCCACGGGTCTCGGCCTGGTGGAGGTCTCGTCGACCGACGACACCGTGGACCAGGCCGTCAAGACCAGTCCCCTGGGAGCGGCCTTCGACGTGCAATATGCCTTGAACGGGAACGGCGAGCCGGTGCGGCAAGCCCGCGCGGAAGGCGTTGCGCGAGCCATCGCGCTGCCCACGGGTTCCGGCGGTGCGCCCTTCCTGGGCCAAGGCGCCCTGATCCACCTGCTGCCGGGCGTGTCGATCCTCGAGCGCCCCGGCGCGGTGATGGTCGTCGGCATCGGCGGCAGCGCTTCGTCGGGTGTGGGCGGTTCCCGTTCCGCGGCATGGCAGATCCTGCGCAATGCCCTGGACGAAGCGCGCGCGTTCAAGCGGGGCGCCGGGCGCGAAGCAACGCCTCGCGATCAATTGCTGAATCACCTCGATGCCGAAGCGCTGCAACCCGTCCTGAGTCGCCAGGTGCCCCTGCTGATCCAGGCAGAGCGCGAATCCGACATCCGGCAGGCCATTCGCCTGATGGAAGACGAGAACGTGCGAGTGATCCTGTGCGGCGGGGCCGAAGCCTGGCGTGCCGCCGGCGCGCTGGCGGCCCACCACATCCCGGTGATCCTCGACCCGTTCGCCGACTTGCCCGATTCCTTCGACCAGCTCGGCGCGCGCCTGGACAACGCCGCGCTGCTGCAGCGTGCCGGCGTGCTGATCGCCTTCGCGCTGACCGACACCTTCTCCAGCGTCTACAAGACCTACAACGCCGGCGGCGTCCTGCGCGAGGCGGCCGGCCTGGCGGTCGCCAACGGCTTGCCCTGGATCGAGGCCTTGAAAGCCTTGACGCTGAACCCGGCGTCGATCTGGGGGGCTGCCGGGCATTTCGGCGCGCTCGCCGCGGGCGAGGACGCCGACCTGGTGATCTGGGAGGGTGATCCGCTCGATGTTTCCGGCTGGCCTGCCGCCGTGTTCCTGGCCGGACAGCCCGTCTCCCTGACTACCCGACAGACGGCGCTTCGCGACCGCTATCGGCCTGCCGCGTCAACCCCGGCACCCTGACCATGACGCCCGTTCGCCGCCGACAGACGTATTCGCGCGCGCGCTCCGCCCTGGCAGCCCTCGCCCTCGCCGCCTCGCTTCCCGGCCGCGCGGCAGAGGCCGCACAGGCTGCGGCGCCACCCGCGAACCCGTCGCTGTCGCAACCGTCCGCGCTCCCGCTGAAGCCGACCCGCAAGATTGCCTTCGATACCGACGAAGGGACGTGGATGTCGCTGGACGTGTCCCCGGACGGCCGCACGCTCGTCTTCGACTTGCTGGGCGATCTCTACACGATGGACGCGCGCGGCGGCGAAGCCACGGCGATCACCCACGGCCTGCCCTTCGACGGTCAGCCGGTGTTCTCGCCGGACGGCTCGATGATCGCCTTCACCAGCGATCGGTCCGGCGCGGAGAACCTCTGGGTCATGAACGCGGACGCAAGCCATCTGCGCCAGATCTCCGCCTCCGACGACGTGACGAGCTTCATCTCTCCCGCCTGGGCGGCGGACGGACGATCGATCTTCGTCTCCACCTACAAGCCCGACCTGACGGCCGAGGAGCTGTGGCGCTACCCGCTGGCCGGCGGCGCGCCGATCCGGGTCACCGAAGCCAAGACGTCGCCGGGCCAATCGAAGGACACCCGCGTCAGCGCGCTCGGCGCCGCGCCGACGGCGGACGGCCGCTACGTCTACTACGCGCGCCGGATCGGCACCTTCGACGAAGACATGACGCTCCCGATGTGGCGCATCGTCCGCGGCGATCTGCGCACCGGCGAGCAACAGACGGCCATCGGCGCGGCCGGGCCGCTCGTCAAAGGCGTCGAGGCGTCCATCGAGGAGGACTCCGAAATTGTCAACGCAGGCAGCGCGATGCGGCCCGCCGTATCGCCGGACGGACACCTGCTGGTCTATGCCGCCCGCCTGGGTGGCCGGACCGGTCTGCGTATTCGCGATCTCCGCGACGGTGCCGATCGCTGGCTCGTCTTCCCGATCGACCGCGACGACCAGGAGGGTGTCGAGACCCGCGACCTCGTGCCGCGCCACGTCTTCACGCCCGACGGCAGTGCGCTGTTCGCCAGCTACGGCGGCAAGATCCACCGGATCGACGTCAAGACGGGGAGCGACACGGTCATCCCGTTCAACGCGCATGTGGATCTCGACATCGGCCCCTTCCTGCGCCAGCCGCTGAAAGACGAAGTCGGCCCGGTGCGCGCCCGGCTGATCCAGGATCCTCGCCCCTCGCCGGACGGCCACACGCTGGCGTTCTCCGCGCTGGGCCACGTGTATGTCATGCCACTCGAACGCGGTGCCACGCCGCGCCGGCTGACGTCGTCACTGTCGCCGGAATACCAGCCTGCATGGTCTCCGGACGGCCGCAGCATTGTCTTCACCACGTGGACGGCGAAGGCGGGGGGCGCGATCTTCGTCGCCACGGCCGACGGTGCGGGCGCTCCCCGCGCGATCGCGCAGGACGGCGCGTTCTACACGCAGCCCCAGTTCACGCCGGACGGCCGCCGCATCGTCGCCGAGCGATCGAGCAATGACGACCGGCTGCACACCTACATGGAGTACGGCCCTCTTCGACAAGGCGAGCTGGTCAGCATTGCCTCATCCGGCGGCGACATGAAGATCGTCGCGACGGGCGTCATGGGCGGGATGCCGCAGTTCATCCGCGGCGATCCGGATCACGTCTACATGAACTTCGGCGACGGATTGAACACCGTGGCCCTCGACAGCGGGGAGCACCGGCCCGTGCTGTCGGTGGTCGGCCCCGGCTTCTATTTCATCGAAGGCCCGGTTCCGGTCGACGACATCAAGATCAGTCCGGACGGCCGCTGGGCGCTGGTGCAGATCGTGCAGCAACTGCATCTCCTGGCCATGCCCGAGCCGGGGCAGAACAAGCGCATCGACCTGTCGGCGCCCTCGGTCGGGCACCGCAAGCTGACCAGCGTCGGCGCCGACTTCTTCGGCTGGGCGGACGACGGCCACAGCGTGACTTGGGCCGTGGGGTCGACCACCTATCGTCGTCCTCTGGCCAGCATTGCGCTCGACGCACCGGGCACGCCGCCGGCCACAGGCGATCGGCCGATGCCAGGGGTGGCGGGTGTCGAGATGTTCCCCGCCACGGTGGAGATCCCGCGCGACACGCCCCGCGGCGCTTTGCTGCTTCGCGGTGCCACCGCCATCACCATGAAGGGCGACGAGACCGTTCCCGATGCGGATGTGCTGGTGATCGACGCCCACATCGCCGGCATCGGCCGTCGGGGCTCGCTCTCGATACCTGCAGGCACGACCCTGCTCGACGTCGCGGGCAAGTTCATCACTCCCGGATTCATCGACACGCACGATCACTGGGCCGAGATCCGGCGGCAGATACTGGATCTGGAGAGCTGGGGCTTCCGTGCCGATCTCGCCTACGGCGTGACGGCCGGCCTCGACCCGTCCCCGCTCAGCATCGACATGCTGGCCTACCAGGATCTGCTGGAAGCCGGCCTGATGACCGGGCCGCGGGTGTATTCGACCGGGCCGGCGATCTTCTCCTTCAACCGGTTCACCAGCGAAGAAGAAGTGCGTGACGTGCTCTCGCGCTACGTGGTCGACTACCGCACCCGCAACCTGAAGGAATACCGTACCGGCAACCGGCAAGTGCGCGAATGGGTGGCCGATGCGTGCCGCGAGCTGGGCATCATGCCCACGACCGAGGGGGCGCTGGACATGAAGCTCGACCTCACCCAGATCATGGACGGCTATTCCGGCAACGAGCACAGCCTGACCGCCGTGCCGCTCTACCGGGACGTGATCGAGCTGCTGGCCCGGACGCGCGTCAGCTACACCCTGACCCTGCAGATCTCCCACGGAGGCCCCCCGGCGCAGAACTACTTCATCGAGCGCGATGGCGCACTGATCGAGCCGAAGCTGCGGCGATTCGCCCCGCCCTACCTCTTCAGCGCGAAGATGTCCCGCAGGCATTGGTACGCCAGCGACCAGTACGTATTCCCCAAGGTGGCGGAGAACGCCGCCAAGGTGCAGCGCGCGGGCGGTCTCCTCGGCGTCGGCAGTCACGGCGAAGTCCCGGGGCCGGGCCAAGTCTGGGAATTGCAGGCATACGCGTCGGGCATGACGCCTCGCGAGGCCCTGCGGGCGGCGACGATCGGCTCGGCCGAGACGATCGGCCGCCAGGCCGAGATCGGAAGTCTCGAGGTCGGCAAGGACGCCGATCTCGTGATCATGAACAAGAGCCCGCTGAAAGACATCCGCAATGCAATGGACATCGACAAGGTGATGAAGAACGGGCGGCTCTACGATGCCGCGACGCTGACCTCGCTGTGGCCGGACAGGAAGGTGCTACCCGCGCCCTGGTTCAAAGACGATCACCCGCCAGCGAAATGACGCGATGCGCCATCAGCCGCGCTCTCGGCTTGAGCGACCAGAAGGCCTTACCCAGCCGCGCGCTCCAAAGGGCTCCGGTGGCCCGACGGTCCAAAATCACTCGCGGCCTGTCAGCGTTCCACCATGGACAGGCCGATACACGTTGCAAATCGCGGGCGACTCTCTTTCGGACGCCTGACGGAAGCTGAAGCCCCCGTCCCGAACGACCTCGAGACCCAGCCGCATGCCGAGGTTTGCCGGGCCGGTGGCCATTGAACTTGGCTTCAAGCCTTGGTGCAGCTTTTGGCAGCCAATCAAGGCCGACCGATGTCGGCCCGGAACCGGCAGCGTTACGATCGACCTGGCTGCTTTCCGGATGTCCTCGGCCAGGAGCCGCCCTTGCCGAACGGCAGCTTGCGAGTGCCTGTATCCTTTGCTCCGATTGATTTCAGGTCAACTCGTCGCAACAATACCGAAGTTTTCTCGGGAGCGAAACCGTGTCGCGATGGACCGTACTGTTGGCACTGTGTGCAGCCCTCTTTGCAACGCCGCCGGTCTGTGCGGAGCAAGAAACGGGCTTCTTGAACCGATCGATCAAGGTCAACGGCGTCGAGTATCGCTACGCCCTCTATGTGCCGCGGGACTGGAGCCCCGCTCGACGTTGGCCCGTCATCCTGGCATTGCATGGCGGTGGAACCTATGGGACCAACGGCCTCTGGCCCACCGAAGGTGCTCTTGCCAAGGCCATCCGTACCTATCCAGATCGGTTTCCAGCCATCGCGGTTTTTCCGCATGGCCATCCTGACGGGATGGGCTGGCAGGGACCGAATGGCGATGCAGCGCTGGAGGAAATGAACGCAGCGATTGCGGAATTGCACGGGGACGGGTCACGCCTCTACCTCACCGGCTTTTCAGCAGGGGGTAACGGCGCTTGGTGGTTGGCGTACCACCACCCCGACCGCTTCGCCGCAGCGCTGATCATTTGCGGGTGGGTCACGCACTTCACCGGGCGCCAGAGCAGCATCGCTTATCCGCCCATCGCGCCAGAAACGTCGAGCGATGCCTATGCCGCGATCGCAACACGTGTCGGCAGCCTGCCTATCTGGTTGGTGCATGGTGATGCCGACAAAACTGTTTCGGTGGAGGAATCGCGTCGCATGTTCGCGGCCCTCAAAGCTAATGGCAACGATGCCCACCTCATCGAATTGCCAGGGGTCGATCACGCCGCCTGGGACCCCGCCTATCAGAACCCCGACATCGCAACTTGGTTGTTTGCGCAACAGCGGCCCTGAATGGGGAGTTCGGCTTTGGGTGGCGGTATCTGTGATTCGAGGTCTCGCGCCGCAAACGTCAAGTTTTCGGCACTTCATTTCAGCAACAGGGCGCCAGGTTCGAATCGGCAGCGTTACGATTGGGCCGACGGCCTTCTGGCTGCACGCGGCCAGGAGCGGAAGTTCGACAACGTCGGCTTCGGGATAAGCTGATCCGAGAATAACCGTCAGGGGGCCTGAATCGTGAATTTCGTGTCTGCTGTGCTGAGCGAGTCGGTCAAGGTCGCAGTCGCCGACGCGCCGCCCCCGGAATTCCAGACGTTGGGTGCGCGTGTGAACGACGGCGTCGCGAATCTCCCATTCACGTCGAAGTTAGAGCTGGCCACCACGCTCACAGCCCTCCAAGGGGCCGGATTCCTCTTTGCTGGCGAACCGGCCGGATGGCCGCCAGCGGCGGTGTTTCAGCAACTTCGGGATGAGTCGTTGGTGAGCGGAACGATTCGGACAGTTTCCTGGGCAGGCCCAGACCAGCCCCTTTTCGGTGAAGTTTGACAGCCGCAGTCGGCCAGGAGCAGAAGTTGGCGACCGACCGCTCTCAGGCAGTCTAGAGCGCGTGGAAGTCATTGCTCTTGGAGCGCAACAAGGCTGCCGCGAGCCAGACGCCGTAATCAATCGCTGATTGGAAATCCATGCTTCGGCCAAATCGTCAGATGCACCGGCTCCTGTGCTGCTTCTCTTTTCTATGCGTTCCGTTGCTGGTTGCGGGTTGTGGCGGCCAGGCGCGCTATCAACTCCAAGCGGCACAGGGATCTACACCAGACGAAGACCGTGTTTGGGTCCTCGATACCGTCACTGGGAGGATCAGCCTATGCTACGAGTCCGCAGCTCGGGTGAAGTGCCTCCCGCAAAGTGACGCTCCTGCGCCAGCGAGCAACTAAGGAGAATGTCGGTGGCTCCGCGGCACAAGCAAATTCACATCATCGGCACCGCTCATACGCTGCAGAAGCGAGTGGTTGATGTCGGTAGCCCGAATGCAGCAGAGGCTGAGTTTGCCAAGGCAATTTGCCAATCTGCGCTGGCCTGCGGAGCACAAATGTTGGCGGAGGAAATGAGCGTCGAAGCACTTGGCGGCGGTGCTATTTCTATAGCCCAAGAGACGGCCGCGTCGATCGGTTTGCAGCATCTGTTCTGCGATCCGACGCACGCGGAACGGAAGGCCCTGGCCTTGCTTGATGGCGGTGCTGACTGCAGCGATGCGCGCCGCGAATCTGAATGGCTTCAGAGAATTGCGAGGTTGGACGTTTTCCCGCTGCTGATGATCTGCGGAGCCAATCACGTCGACTCGTTCATGCAAGCTTGCTCAGCAGCTGGGTACGAGGCAATCGTCACAGAACGAGACTGGGCACCTCAGATTCGTGCACCACTAGAGCAACGGCTAATTTGAAGAAATCTCCTCAACGGCCGCTTTCGAGAATGATGGCCGTAGGCTAGGAGGACTGCTTCGGGTCGGGCCCTGCTGCCCGTCTGCCGACGTCGACGGCCAGGTATGCTGCGCGTAGCAGTCGGACGCCGACGCCGCCGTACCGAGCGGCCTGGCCGCCGGCGCCGAGGACGCATGTCGGCCAATAGCTGTCGTTCGTGAACGACCGGTCCGGGGACGCACATTCAAAGGCTACCGGCCCTTGCGGTCGTCCGCCCATCGGTGCGGTAGCATCCCAGCTGGGGGGGGGGGGAATATGAGCTTGATTCGTTTGACTGCGACTGTGATATTCGTGGCGTCGATGGTTGGCTGCGCGTCACGACCAGAGACACATTCAGCGTACAACGATGGCGTGGCGGCCTACCGAGCCAAAGACTACAAAACTGCTCGCGTAGAGTGGAAGAAGGCCGTCTTTGAGGGAGACACCTCGGCGATGAACAACCTCGGATACCTGCTTTCGGAGGGTCTGGGGGGCGAGCGCGACGAAGTTACCGCCGTCCATTTGTGGACCGATGCAGCCCAGCGAGGCCACTCCGAAGCCGCGCTTCATCTTGGAAAGGCCTATGAGAGCGGCAACGGAGTGGAAAGAAGCGATGTCGAGGCGTACGCCTGGTACACCTGCGCGGTGTCAAGTGCGCGCGCTGCTAGCGCGAACGGCGACGAGGTAGAGGTTGCCATCCTCAAAGATGCCAATGACGCGCTTTCCAGATTGATGGCGGCGTTCCCGCCGGAGCACTTCGACGCGGCGCAGAAGTTGGCTGGTCGCTACTTGCAAACCTACGCCGGCAAATAGTCCGAGCGCGCTGAGCATGCGTTGTCTGCCTGCGGCCAGTTGCTGTCAGTCGCGAATGACCGGTCTTGGGCCGCCTTCCGATGTGAGCCAAGTCATGACGCCGAAGGTCTTGTTCCTCACTTTCATAGGATGCACACATTGAACTCACCGGTAGAGAAAGTGTTGTTGATTGTCCTGTCGCTATCGGCCGTCTCTGCGCTTGCTGGCGGTGAGTCGGACACGGCCGCCCTCGAGAATGCGCGGCAGAACCATGCATCTGCCTTCGTTGACGGTTGCGCGGTGGGAATCACAGACTCCAAGCTGCCGGGCATGTTGGCCGCCGCCGGGGTTGCTGGTCAGACGGAGCTGACACTTAGTCAGTTGCGCGCCTCATTCCTGACTGGAACACGCTATCAGACCGAACTTCGCCCGGCCCTCGAAGCAGGTTGCCGGTGTGTGCTGGCAGATCGGCTCGACGCGATCATGCACGCGGCTAGCCGCGATCAACTACAGACTCTCACGGATCGACTGAATAACGATATGAACGGAAGCGAAGCCCGGTCCGCGTCGCCAGAGGTAATGAAGTTGCGACAACGTGCTCCGGGCTGCTTTACGGGTGAGGCAGCAGAGTTTCTACGAAGCGGCCGGTGACGCGTGTCGTGAGCAACTGCCACCAGTCTTTGGCCGTTCCAAGGTAGGCTCGCGCTCGATGCTTGACTACGACGAAGCTATAGCGCTCGTGAGGACCGAAATCGCGACGATGCCACTTCCAGAGGGCGACTCGCTCGCGGTGTATTTGGAGCACACCATCGAACGCCCATTCGGCTGGGTATTTTTCTGGGGCTCTGACATGTACGCGAAGATCGAAGAGTTTCGGTATGCGTTAGGCGGCAATGCGCCGCTCATCGTGAACCGTCACAGTGGCACAGTTATCTCGACGGGCACAGCACTGCGTACTGAGGAGTACATCCGGCGCTACGAGGCTGATCTAACCTGACGACCGCTTTCGGGCGACCAAATCGACGCTCTCGGTGTCGGCAACGGGTCGCAAGTGGCTGTCTGGAGTGCACCCACCCGCCCGCCCCGCATCTCCAAAAGTTAGCCCAGCATTAGCTCCCGCCCAAGACTTCCCCCATACTCATTTCCCGGCGACGGAAAGATGATCGATTGCCCCGCGCGACGGGATCTCGCGCAAACATGAGGAGGCAATCATGCGCATCGCATGTGTGTGTTCGGCCAACGGATCTCACTATCGCTTCTACCGAACCAGCAAGGACATGAAGCCCGACTTGACGCAGCTCGTGCCCATCCTGCTCGAGGCCCGGTTCAACGCGCGGATCGGGGGGATGGACGACGACCCGGACGTCGTTCTCACGGTGGGCCCGCTCGACGCGTCCCTGTCCGCCGAACTCCGCCGGCACGTGATGGATCACCTGGGCGTCGAGCCGCTGTGCGTCACGGGCGAGCCGAACCTGTAGGCCGCAAGACCACCAGGCCCCTCAGGCGGGCTTCTTCAGCTTCTTTCGTGCGTCCGCCGCCTTCTCGCGCGCGTGGCAGCCCTCGTAGTGGTCGTTGACCAGCCCCATCGCCTGCATGAACGCATACACTGTGGTGGGCCCGACGAAGCTCCAGCCGCGCTTCTTCAGGTCCCTGGACATGGCCACCGCCTCGGCCGACGGCCCCAGCACCACGCCCGTCTCCGGCTTGTGGGGGCGGGTGTCGGCGGCCGGCTCGTAGCGCCAGGCGTAGGCCGCGAGCGAGCCGAACTCCTTGCGCAGTTCCAGCACGCGCTTCGCGTTGTTGATGGTCGATTCGATCTTGCCGCGGTGGCGCACGATGCCCGCGTCGGCC
>FTIP01000561.1_pt3 | contig 9976 bp, 4 predicted proteins | sample 1658301 | NCBI WGS metagenome assembly FTIP01 (sample SAMEA3914813, study PRJEB12502) | metagenome | biome: forest; material: soil | place: Canada | collected 2011-07-07 | depth 0.3 m
CGCCCGCCGGCACCGCGCCGCCCGGCCCGATGTGGATGCTGTTGTAGACCGCGGAGTCCTTGCCGAAGCCCAGCGGGTTCGCGAGGGCGATGTCCGGATCGATGGGCGCCGCCGACAGGTTGGCGGCCGGGATGATCGCGTAGGTGTTCGGCTGGGCGAGCGCGTCCTTGCTGCCGCCCGAGCCCGGGACGAATTCGACCGCGGCGACGTCGCCGCCGCCGGACACGTCCACCGTGGCGCCGGTCTTCACGTCGATGGCCGGCGCGGTGAGATGGATCTGCTTGGCGGGCGGCGCGGTGAGCGACGCCGTCAGCGGGTTGCTGCCCGTGGCGCCGTAGGTCCAAGTGACGCCGCCCTGGGTCTCGCCGTAGAACACCGTCAGGCCGTCGGCCGACACCGAGGTGCTGCTGTTGGGCGCCAGCACGAGATCCTGCCCGGCGACCAGGTTGAGCGTCCCCAGGGGCGCCTTCACGACGCCTCCCTGGACGATGTGGTCGGCCGACAGCGTGAGGCTGCCGCCGGCGGAATACACCGCGCCCGGCGTGGCGCCGCTGCTGCCGATGCGCAGCGAGCCGCCCGGCACCGGCGTGCCGGTCAGGCCGTCCGCGACGGCGATCGTGAAGCTGCTGGCAGTCGTCGGGTAGACCTGTGCCGCGTTCAGCGTGAGGTCGCCGGCGGTCCGGAGCCTGCCCAGGAACTGGGCACCGTCGGCGGTGTTGGCCGCGCCGATCGCGCGGCCCGACAGGCGCAGGTCGTCGACGGCGTTGAGGCTCTCGCTGGCGGTGCCGCTGATCGTGACGCTGCCCGTCACGTCGATCGTGTTGGCGTTGGCGACGAAGGTTCCGGTTCCCGCCAGCGTGGGCTGTGGGGCGGTGCCCTTGGTCGAGTCCATGACCCTGCGCGGATCATCGGCCGACACCACCGCGCGCAAGCCGAAGGAATCGGCGAGCTGCACGGAGACGCCCGAGACCACCGCGTGCGCGCCGTTGGTCACCGCTATCGATTGCGAGTCCAGCGTCACGCCGCGCTGGAACGCCAGCGTGGTGCTGTCCGTGAACAGGATCTGGTCCTCCGCGGTCAGGCGCAGCTTGTCGAACCCGCTGCTGGCCAGCTTGTCGGCCGAGACGAGCACGGCCTTCACGCCGGCCACCGGCGCCACCGCGGCGCCGCTCTGAGAGACGTCGATCACCCGCGTGGAGGTCGTGTCGGCGAGGTCGCCGCGCTCGGTGAAGGTGAGCGCGAAGCTGCCGCCGGCGGCCGAGCCGTCGGCGTTGGCGCGCAGCGCGCCGCCCAGCGTGACGCTGTCGTCGGCGGTGATGCTCAGCGTGCCCGCGTTGCTCGACTGGGTGACCTTGGTGTACGGCACGGTCGAGCCGGGCACGGCCGGCCGGTCCACGACCTGGCGCGCGCCGCTGACGTCGATGATCGAGCCCGCGTCCAGCGCGATGGTGGCCTTCTGCGCCTTGATGTTGACGCTGCCGGCGTCCAGCAGCGTGCCGGTGACGAGGCCCTTGTCGCTGGGGCTCTGCACGAAGCTGCCGCGCGCCGACAGGAAGCCGGCGGAGCCGAGCTCGAACTTCGGCGCAATCGTCTGGCTGTCGAGCGCGCTCACGCTGACGTTGATGGTGCCTGCGGGCGCGTAGACCGTGCCGTCGATGCTGACGCCGGACGAACCCGAGAGGCCGACGGTGCCGCCCGCATCGAGTCCGATGCCGCTGTTCGACTGCATCGTCAGCGTTCCGCCGCTGCTGGCCAGCGCCAGGTTGGTGGGCTTGCGTACCGGATCCGTCAGCACCGAGGCCGTCGTGACGCCGCGCAGGTCGCCGCCGCTGGCCAGCAGCGGCGCGTTCACGGGATCGAAGACCAGGTTCTCCTGCCGCGGCGCCAGCACCGTGCCCGACGCCACGCTCAGGTTGCCCAGCGCCGTCACCGAATAGGCGCCGAAGCCGCCGGTGGTGAAGAACGACGGATCCAGTTGCAGGGCGGCGCCGCCGCCCACGCTGCCGCCGATCTGCACCGTGCCGGCGGTCGACACGTTCAGCTGCCCTCCGGTGGCGAAGCCCTCGCCGCGCAGCGTGCCGGCTAGTACCAGAGGCTGCGCCGCCTTGGTGCTGCCGGCCGACAGCGTGATCGAGCCCGCGGAGCCGCCGGTGAGCGCGCCGCGCGTGGACACGCTACCCCCGGCCGAGACGTCCAGCACGCTGCCCGCGGCGAGCGACACGGTGGCGCCGGCCAGCGAGATCGCGCCGCCATTGGTCGCCGACTGGGCCGCTCCGAAAATGTCCAGGAACGCGCTGGGCGCAGCCGCCGATGCGCCGGCAAGCGCGTTGTTGATCCAGGCGCCGCGCGTGTCGATGCCGGCACCCTGTGCCACGACGATAGCGCTGCTCGCCACGGGCGAGTCGGCGGTGCCGGCCGCCGCGACGTTGTTCAGGTTCACGGCGCCGGCCGGCACGCTGATGTGGCCGTCGACCTCGATCTGGTTCGCGTTCACCGTCAGCGTGCCGCCGGCCGGCCCCGCGAGCGTCACGCCCTCGGGCACCGTGACACGGCCGTTGGCGTTGAGGTTGATCGTGGCGAAGCCGGTCGACACGCTGTTGTCCCCGCTGGCCGTGCTGGTGCCCGTGAACAGGCTCGTCGACAGCGACACCTGCGCCTTGTTCGCGTCGCCGAGGACGGACGTCGCGCCGAATCCGGCCGGCAGCGACGACAGCGTGCCCGGCATCACGACGATGTCGCCGATGCCGAAGTCCTGCGTGCTCTTGCGGGGATCGAGCAAGCCGATCGTGAGCGTACCGGCGCGCGGCGCCGCGGCCAGCTGCTGGCTGCCGGTGGTGACGCCGCCCAGGTTGGCGCCGTCCAGCACCAGCCCGTTGTCGCCGGTGCCCAGGGCGAACGCCAGCGTGCCGCCCGCCGCGCCCTGCGTGTAGTCGGGCCGCTTCAGGCTGCTGCCCATCAACAGGTTCGACCAGGTCTGGCTGTAGCCCCAGCGCGACTGCGTGTCCACGAAGGTGTCGGCCACCCGCGTGTAGGCGAGCTGCTCGGGCGCCGTGGAGATGTCGTAGAGCTTGCCGTCGGAGCCGATCAGCTTGCTGGTGGCCTCGGTGGCGCCGGTGTAGTGGATGCCGCCGCCCGACACGTTGACCGTGGCGTCGGTGCGCTCGACGACGGAGCCGCTGCTGGTCATGTTCACGCTGCCGCCCTGCGCGGCCTTCTGGGCCAGCGTGCGGGCCTGGTTGGCCTGGTAGCCCGAGAGATCCAGCAAGGTGCTGCCGGCGCGCAGGTCCACCGTGACGGTGGCGCCGCGGAGCACGCCGTTCTTCTGGTCGGGCGAGTTCGCGAGCTCGTTCGAGGTCACCTTGAACGTGAGCAGGTTGGCGCTGTCGAGGGCGTCGCTCCACGCGCCGGAGGCGTCGATCGTGCTGCCCGCGCCGAGGTAGATCCGCGCGTTCGCCTTGTTCGCCGGATCCAGCGCGTTCAGCGTCACCGCGCCGCTGGGCGACGTGATGCGGCCCTCGACGTCGATCTGCGCGCCGGTGAGCTTGACGACCGGACGGTACGGCGTCCAGTCGTCGCCCTCGTGCATCGTGGTGGTGTCGGTGGTGTCGAGCGGCGTCTCGGTGACGCTGCCGGCGGCCAGCGTGAGGTTGCCGCGCTGGCCGTCGTTGAGCGTGTTCGCCTGCAGGTAGATGGACCCGTTGGTCAGCATCGCCGACGAGGCCGACACGCGTCCCTCCTGGTTGATGGCCAGGCCGGCCAGCGTCACGTTGCCGCGGTCGGCCTGCAGCGTCGCGCCGTTGCGGATGAAGCTGGTCAGGTTGCGGTCGCTGTTCTTGGGCGCGTCGACCTGGACCAGCATGCCGCGGAAGCCGGGGTCGTTCGTGGCGCTGAAGTCCAGGTAGGCCGAGGTGCCGGCCGCCAGGATCACCTGGCCGTCGGGCGAGGTGATGATGCCGGAGCGGTTGTCGATCACCGGCGCGATGATGACGATCGCGCCGCCGGTCTGGGCCGCGATGGCGGGCGCGGCCGCCTTGGCGTCGCCGTTGGCGCCCACGAGGACCGAACCCGTGGTCGCGCCCGCGATCGTCTTGCCCGTCGGGTCGTAGCCGCCCGTGAACGCCGGCGTGAACATGCCGCCGGAGGTCACGCCCTTCTGGAACACGGTGTCGCTGATGTTGAGGCTGGACGCCACCAGCGTGTTGACGTTGATCTGCGTGCCGCGGTCGAACAGGATGCCGTTCTGGTTGACCAGGTAGACCTGCCCGTTGGCCTTGATCGCGCCCTGCACGATCGTCGGGTCGAGGCTGTAGATGCGGTTCAGGACGGCCGAGGACGACGAGGGCTGGATGAACTGGACGACGCTGCCGTTGCCGATGTCGAAGCTGTTCCAGTCCAGGATGATCTTCGGGACCAGCTGGTTGATGGTCAGCGTCTTGCCCACGCCGCCCGCGTTGGCGATCGTCGAGAAGGTGGCGCTCTGGCTGTAGTCGGACACCAGGCCCCGCAGCACGGGAATCGTGTTGGGCGGCAGCACGGTGCCGGCCGGCGCGGCGAGCGCCGGACCGGCGAGGATCGTCGACAGGCCCAGCGCGGCCAGCGCGGCGCGATTGCACGGCGTGCGCATCGGGTGGGCGCGGCGGGTCTTGCTGGCGATGACGATCATGACGACTCTCCCGGGACGGAAACGCGCGGCGCGCGACCCGCCCTCAAAACTGGTAGTTGGCGCTGGCTTGCATGCGCGGTTGCAGGGCCGACTGCGCGCCGATGGAGTTGAGCGGCCACGCGTAGTCCCCGCGCAGCGTGAAGCCCGGCTTGGCGGTCATCGTCACGCCCAACCCGTAGCTGCTCAGCTCCCACGACGCGCGCGAGCCCGGCAGCGGATAGAGCGTGCGCAGCCAGGCGGTGTCGAAGAACGTGCGGAACTGCAGCAGGTCGAAACGCGCCGCCGGTGGCCGGAAGTTGGGCGTTCTGAACTCGATGGATCCGCGCACGGCGATGTCGCCGGTGGCCGTCGACTCGAGGTAGCCGCGCAGCGAATCGACGCCGCCCGCCACGTACTGCTCGTTGCTCACCAGCGCATCGCCGGTGAGCTGGCCATCGATCGCCACCCGCAGCGACGTGTCGGCCGGCAGCTTCTGCGTCCGCGCGGCGTTGAACCTGAGCAGCGAGAAGTTGGAGTGCGCGCGGAAGCGCTTGTCCTCGAACTGCGATTGACGGCTGTCCAGGTCGCGCACCGCGAACTCGAGGCCGACGCCGTAGTCCGAGCTGCCGTGGGCGTCGACGCTGGACGCCGCGTAGTTCAGCGTGAACGGCACGTAATGGATGGGCGTGGCGATGCCGGTGCCGTTGGTCAGCGCCAGGCTCTGCATAGCTTCCTTGTATTCGACGCCCCAGGTCAGCGACTGCTGGAACTCCGTGGGCCTGTCGGTGGCGAGCGGCTCGACGAAATGGGCGCCGTAGACCTTGCCGTTGCCGAACACGCCGATGCCGTCGCCGACGTAGCTGGTGCTGTCGGAGCGCACCGCCGACAGCATCAGCGTGCCGCCGGCCGCCGGCATCGCATAGGTGCCGACGAACAGCTTGACCTCGCGCGTGTTCTCGGGCGAGGTCTGCACCTGCAGGCCGATGGTGTGGCCGCGCTGGAACAGGTTGGCGTAGCGCAGGCTGGCGTTCGCGCGCAGGCTGGTGGTGTTGGGCGCGTGGGCGTTGTTCAGCTCGGCGCTGCCATGCAGCGGCAGCTGGTCCTCCACCTGCAGGTCGACCTCGGTGGTTCCCGGGAGCTTGCCCGGCCGCAGCAACGGCGTCACGCGTTCGTCGGCCGACGTGTTGACGGCCGCGAGCTGCTGCTGCACCTCCTTGAGGTTGGGCACGCCGCCCTCGGCGAGGCCCGGCACGAGTTCGAGGATGCGCTCCTGCGAGTAGTAGCGCGAGCCGACGACGCGCACGCGCGCGATCGTGCCCTGGACGACGTTCAGGCGCACGATGCCGGCCTCCACCTTCTGCGGCGGGATGTCGACCGAGACGGTGCCGAAGCCGCCGTCGCGATACGCCTTCTCGAGCGCGGTCCGCGCCGCCTCGACGGCGTTGATGTCGAGCCCCTCGCCCATGAACGGATAGACCGCGCGCTCGATGGACTCGGTGTCGAGCACGGTGTTGCCTTCGACCTGGTACTCCATGACGTCGAAGCGCTGCACGGGCGCCGGGTTCTGCGCGAAGACGGCGCAGGACGCGAGCAGGCCGGCCACGCAGGCGACGAGGCGCCGTGGCAGCAGGCGGCGACGTCGCGGAGGCGCTGGGAGGAGACGGATCATTCGGACGTGGAAGTGGCGCGGCGCGCGCGTGGAACGGCATCTCGGATCGCTGCGCACCGGCCGCATCCCGACGAATGGAAGACTACGCAGCACGCGTGACACGGGAATTAACAAGGCAGCAAGGCGGTACCGCCGACGGACGATCCAACCCAAAAAGCCGGTCGCGGAAATCCGCGACCGGCTCGGGACGGAGGGCGGCGTTCAGGCAGGGCCGTGATCGGGCCCCGCCGTCGTCGCCGGCTTGACGCTTACTCCGACTTGTAGCCGCGCGACGGCTGCGGTTGCGCGCACAGGTTGTAGCCCGTGCCGTAGCCGCGCGACAGCGGGTTGGCCGGGTTGGCCAGCACGCTGGCGTCCGAGCGCGGCACCGCCAGGTTGGCGGCCACCGGCAGGCCCCAGCCCACCGCGTTCTGGCTGTTCGGCTGCGCGCCGAGCAGGCCACCGGTCCAGCCGCCGATCGGTTGCTGCAGGCCGCTCGAGATCGCCGAGAGGTAGGCCTGGTCCGCCGACGCGGTCTTGAAGCGGTTGTAGAAGTTCGCGAGGTCGCCCGGGGTGCCACGGCCGGTGTTGTAGGTCAGCGCTTCTTCCGACCACACCTTGTACTTGCCGTCGATCACGTTCAGCTGGGTCGGCAGGTAGCCGTCGACCTTGATGAAGCGGTAGCCGTCGGCGGCGGTCGGCTGGTAGTCGGTGGAGACATAGCCGATCGAGCCGATGTTGGACGCGTTGAAGTTGGCGACGCAGGCGACCATGTCGTCGCTGTCGGCCGCCTGCTTGCGGCGCGACGTGGTGCTGCTCACGCAATCGGTCGCCGGGTTCGACAAGTTGGTGTTCGCCGTCGGGGTGGACGTGACCATCGGCTGCAGGCCAGGGGTGCAGAACTGACCCACGAAGGCGGTGTTGAAGGCGCGGTTGCTGCCCGAGCCGTCGCCGCGGCGCACGACGTAGATGGGGTTCTCCGAGAACACGCCGGTGGTCGCGGTGCCGATCGCCTGGCTCCACAGCGTGACGTTGCCGGTGAAGATGGCGTTGAGCTGGGCCGAGCTCAGGCTCGGGGTGTTGGCCAGGGTTTCGTCGTTGCTGACGCCGAACTGCTGTTGCTGCAGCACGTCGCGCACGTTCTTGGAGACGACCACGCCGAAGATGATGCCGAACGGATAGGCCGTGGTCAGCTGACCGGCGACGCTGCTGTTGAATTGCGCAGGCTCGGAGTCGGCGAAGCCGAAGTTCACCTGTTCGCTGTCGGTGCCCGTGCCCGCGTTGCCGGCGGTGGTGCCGCAAGCCGACAGGGTGTAGGCCGGCAGGCCGGCGGCCGCGGGGATCGCGGCGGCGGCGACGGTGCAGGACGCGATGTCGGCGGTCTTCAGGAACAGCGCCGGCGCGGCCGTGTTGGACAGCAGGTTCACGCCGTCCGACGACGAGTTCGTGTTCTTGTGGACGGCGATCTTCGTGTTGCCCGAGGCCAGGCCGAAGCCGTTGGCCGTGGTCGTCTCGCAGGTCCACAGGTAGTAGGACTTCACGCCCGTGTCGGAGCGGTAGGTGTCGAGCGTGCCGGCATCGCAGGCCTTGGCGAAGAACTTGGTCAGCGCCAGGTCGACGGCCGACGAGCCCGCCAGGTAGACGTTGGTCGTGTCGGCGCCGGCGTAGTTGGACAGCGGGCGGTTGGTGCCGGACGGGTCGGCCAGGGCCGAGGAAGCGACCAGCGCGAGGCCGGTGGCGGCGGCGATGTGCGAGAGAGCGAACTTCATGATGGGATTCCTTGAACTTGGGGCATGACTAGGCCATGACCGGCGCCCGAGGGCCGCCGGTCAGGCAGGCTTGCGAGGAAAGCGGAACGGGCGGGCGCGCGGGCCCGCCCCGGACTCAGGCCGCCTTGTTGCGGCGACCGAAGCCGAACAGGCCCAGCAGGCCCGGCACGAACAGCAGGGCGGCGCCCGGCAGCGGCACGCCGGAGACGGCGGCGACCGACGTCCACTGCAGGTCGCCGGCGGCGTTCAGCAGCGTGAAGTAACCGCCGTTGACGTTGCCCGCGCCAAAGGACGACAGCGCCGCGTTGGTGAACAGCTGCGCCACGTCGGCGGTGCCGTTGTTCTGGTCTTCGGTGATGCTCAGGAAGTTCTGGCTGGAGCCGACGCCCACCGAGGCCTTCGGGTTGCCGAAGCTGGCTTGCCTCAGCATCGTGATGGCGTTCGTCTGGTCCGTCTGCGTGGTCGAGCCGGTGTACTCGCCGTTGGCCTTGGCGTAGCCGTTGGCCGCCAGGTCCAGCTGCGTCAGGGCGCCGAGATTGCTGGTCATCGTGCCCACCACGGCCGGGACGTCGGTGTCGAAGCGACCTTGGACGTTGTTCGAGGCGTTGGTCACGTACACGACGTCGGCGGCGTTCACATTGGTGAGGGCGAAGACGCCCCAGTCGATGTTGGCGGCGCTGACGCCGGCCATCTGCGTGCCGAAGATGCTGCCGGCGGGCGCGCTGAACAGCGTGTTGGCCGTGCCGGTGAGCTGGCTGACCGAGCCCAGGTCGCGCACGTAGGTCTTGCCGCTGCCGGCGGCATCGTAGGCGATGAACAGCAGATCCGGGTTGGCGCTGGTGTCGATCGCAGCGAACGCACTGCTGGACAGAGCCAGCGCCGCAGCGGTCGCCCACAGCTTGATCTTGAACTTCATTACTTGCTCCTGATATCAGTTGATGATCCAGACGGAGACGAGGCGTCTCCTCTTTCCTCCGCGGCCGCAGACGTTGGGCGCTGCGGCGATGCCAATGTAGGCACCGCACGTGACGTGGCACCGTTCATCCGGAGGGACCTGCCAGCCCATACAGGCTAGTCCCGACCACCCTCGCCACCGCGATGCGCGACGCACGCTCATGCCCCACCCTCATGCTAGGAACGGGGCGTGTCCATCGCCGAGTCGGGCGTCACGCGCGGGCTAGCCACTTCGGACTAGTCCCGGAGCCCCCACGAAGCGGTCAGCCGCCGTTCGCGGCGGGCACGGGCGCCGGATGCGTCGTCGACCACCGGGCCGGCGGCTCGCCGTCGCGGTCGTAGTTCCAGCCCGGGATCTTTCCGGGGGTCAGCGGCCGGGAATCGTCGTCCGGCGCGCTGCCGCCGGCCGGGCCCGCCGCCGCGTCGTCGAGCGCCGAGAAGATCCAGTCGCGATAGGACTTCGCCGCGCCGAGGTTGATGGTCTCGTCGGGATAGGGCGACGTGGAGCGCACGGGGCGGGCGGTCGACAGGCTGAACACGCCCGTGATCCCGCCCTGCGCGTTGCGCACGAGGCCCCAGGCGTCGTCGCCGGTCATCGGATCGAAGAAGAGGCGGCGCAGGTAGCGCCGCGGCGCGAGCCGGTCGCCGTCGTCCAGGAGCTGCTCGAGCGCCGTCGGATAGGGCTGCGGCCGCCCGGCGTGGGCCTGGCGATAGCGCTGGATGGCCGCACGGTATTCGCGCCCCGCGTAGAGGAGCTGCAGTTCCTTGTCGCGCCGGCTCGCGAAGCTCCAGGTCGTCGCCGCGGCCGTGGCCGCCAGCGCCAGGATCATGATGAGGAACATCAGCCCCAGGAACGTGAAGCCGCGCTCGGTTCCGCGTTCGCGCATGGGCGGCCTAGGGCCTGTTCACACTAAATGCGTGCCCGCGCCGGCTGCCTGCGAGGCCCCAGGCTAGGCGGACGCG
>FTIP01000072.1_pt1 | contig 9879 bp, 11 predicted proteins | sample 1658301 | NCBI WGS metagenome assembly FTIP01 (sample SAMEA3914813, study PRJEB12502) | metagenome | biome: forest; material: soil | place: Canada | collected 2011-07-07 | depth 0.3 m
GTCAAGCTCGCCGATGTCAGGGCGGCAGACTTCGATGCCGTCTTCTATCCTGGGGGACACGGTCCGCTGTGGGACCTTGCTGAGGATCGCGCCTCGATCTCCCTGATCGAAACTTTCTACGGTGACAACAAGCCGGTGGCCGCGGTCTGCCACGGTCCGGCAGTGCTGCGCAATGTGAAGTACAACGGGACCGCGCTCGTCAAGGGCAAGCGTGTCACCGGCTTCAGCAATAGCGAGGAGGAAGCCGTGCAGCTGACCGCGATCGTGCCATTCCTTGTCGAGGACGAGCTTGCACGCCTGGGCGGGCACTACGAGAAGGCTGCCGATTGGCAAAGCTTTGTCGTCACTGACGGTCGACTGGTCACAGGCCAGAATCCGGCGTCGTCGGGTGCTGCCGCGCAAGCGCTGCTCGCACTGCTGAAGTGATGCTTTCTCGTCGACGCGGGGCGCGACGCTGAGATGAGAAGACGTACACCACACATTGCCTTCCATCCCGGAAGATGATTCCGTATCATCAGAACCATCTCCGCCTGTGATGAGGTGCTTCCATGGAAATGCGACAGCTCAAGATCTTCTGCGCGGTTGCGGAAGAGGGCAGCTTCACCAGGGCAGCCCGTACCGTGCATACCGTTCAATCGAACGCGACCATGCGGGTTAAAGAGTTGGAGGAGGAGCTCGGCCAGCAACTGTTCATCCGGCAAAAGAGCGGGGTGTTGCTGACGTCGGCGGGGGAGACGTTCCTTGGCTACGCTAGGCGCATCCTTCAATTGAGTGAGGAAGGCAGGCATGCGCTGCTGGACGACACGACGCCCTCGGGAGCATTGAAGCTTGGCTCTATGGAGACGACTGCGGCCATACGATTGCCGGGCGTCCTGATCAAGTACCGCAAGATGTATCCGCGGGTGCAGTTGTCCTTGTCCACCGGCACGACCTCGGAGCTCATCAAGGCGGTGGAGTGCCGCAGATTGGACGGGGCGTTTGTCGGCGGCCATCACCAGAACCAGGCGGTCATCCAGCAGGACGTCTTCAAGGAGGAACTGATCCTGGTCAGCAGCAGCGAATACAGGTCGCTGCGGGAATTGACGCGACAAATGCCGCAGCAAACCTTGCTCGTGTTCCGTGCGGGTTGCTTCTACCGTTCCACACTGGAGAACTGGTTCTACCAGATCGGCCTGATCCCGAACCAGATCCTGGAGCTCGGCACTCTGGATGGCATCCTGTCATGCGTCGCCGCGGGCATGGGCGTGACCATGTTGCCTCGTTCGGTCGTCGAGCGGTATGCGTCAAGGGAACTGCTACGCTGCCACTCCGTCCCTGCGGAATTTGGGCGCATCACGACGGTCTTCATCACGCACGTCGACTCGGTGCCGACAGCGGCAGTGCGGGCGTTGGTAGATCTGGCCCTGCACCCAGAACCGGCGCGGGTTGCCGCACCGGTCGAGGCCGCGGTTGCTTGAACAGGCGCATTTGCCTGACCGTCCCTCCGGCCAACTCGACGTCAACCGAGCGACTCGATCGCCCCTATCACCGTTGTCGTGTTCGTCATGAGGACGCGACGTCCGGCGCGAGTTGCCGCAGTCCGGTCGACATCTCCAAGGCCCGAGCGCGCGCCATCTGGAAGTCCAGCTGCTGGGCGGATGACGTCGTGACGTGCAGCAGGCCGGCGGCGAGTTCGGCGAATCGATCTGTCGCCGATATGACGCCAGAGACTTTGCCGACGCCTTGACCGGCGTAGAGCGACAGCTTGCGTGCAAGGCGCGGCGCATCGATTGCGCGCGCGCCACCGCCGATGTACTTCAACACATTCCAGCGATCCTCGTTGGGAATGACGCGATGGGGCGTGCCGTATGTCCAGCCGAACGAGTAGCCGACGCGACGCTCGGTGTCGTCCGCAGTGGCATCGACGATCTTCTGCTTGTACAGGTCGTGAGCGTTTGACTCGTGCGTGGCGACGAATGCTGTGCCGACCAGAACGCCGGCCGCCCCCATTGCAAGCGCTACGCGGACATCATCCCGGTTCGTGATTCCGCCCGCGGCAATCACTGGGCGCTTACCCGCAACCTCGAGGATCGCTGGCACGAGCACGCTCAGGGCGATCGTGCCAGGGTTCATGTGGCCGCCAGCCTCGCTGCCTTGCGCCACGATGATGTCCGCGCCGCGAGCGACGGCTTCCTTCGCCAGTGCAACCGTGCCGACCTGCACCATCACCTTCAGCCCCGCATCCTTGGCTCGGCTGATCATGTCGGGATAGGCCTCCGCGTAGAACAGCGACAGCAACGACGGACGCTCCTCCAGGATCACCTGGAACTGCGCCTCGAACACATCCGGGCCGCCAAACTGCGGCACGAGGTTGACTCCGAAGGGCTTGTCCGTCAGATCTCGAGTCTCGGTGATCCATCGACGAAGCAACTTGGGCGCCGCGCGTAGCCCGCCAACGATCCCCATGCCGCCGGCGTTCGACACCGCGGACACCAGTCTGGGGCCCGAGATCGCCGCCATGCCGGCCAGGAAGATCGGGCACTTGATCCCGCAGATCTCTGTCAGCGAGTTGTGGAAGGCAATGGGTTCGGTGGCGGACATGTCTCAAAGCTCCACGTGTTTGCCCAGCATGCGCCGGAGCGAATCGTTCTTCAGGACGAAATGGGATTTGCAGGCGCCGAACACATGCAGCGCCAGGCCACCGAAGAAGGGCACCGTGCCGATGACGAAGAGGATGTCGAGCACTCTTCGGACGCCCGCGTCCTCGGCCAACGGCGCGGGAAGCAGGTAGCCGCCAACCAGTTCGACCGCCTCGCCGCTCGCAGACATCGATAGCCAGGCAGCGATCGGCAGCAGGATACATGCCAGCGTCAACGAGATGGCCACAATGCGGCTGGCTATCAGCTCGACTGGATTGGGCGTACCCACGGGCAACGGATGGAATGACGACAAGCGTGCCCAGAAGCGATAGCAGGACATGAGCGCGAGCAGCAGGCCGAGCGTGTTTCTCAGCTGCTTGAGCTCCGCGGTCGCCGATGTGTCGCCGGCATTCGAGATCACGAGCTGGAGAAGTGCCAGGCAGAGGACCACGAACGCGGCCGTCCAGTGCAACACGATGGTGATGGGCGAGAAGCCCAAGCCGTTGTCCCTTGCTTGCATGGCGTGTTCCCTGTATGAGAATAGCTTCGGTGTGGCAGTGCAGCCGTGGCGGACGGTCTCCAATGGGGCGTTCATGTCGACCGAAGCGACTGATCGAAAGTTAAGCGCCAATAAGCATCGTGTCGAATGATGAATGATGATGTATTGCATCGGTTGGGTCGATGGCTGCTCCCCCACCAGGTTTCTCTCAAACTGATGGCTAGCATCACAATGAATCGCTTTACTTCATGACACGGATGGCCCATCTTCGGGCTTGACACCCGGCATGGAGAGAAGCATGGACGTCGTCGATCTGCGAGTTTTTGAAGCGGTAGCCCGACATGGAAGCATGAACCGGGCTGCGGTCGAACTGCATACCGTCCAGTCAAACGTCACGGTACGCATCCGCTCACTGGAGCGCGACGTCGGGGTGACGTTGTTCCAGCGACACGCGCATGGCGTCAGCATGACCGCGGCGGGCCAACGAATGCTGCCCTTTGCTGCGAGGATCGCCAAGATGGTGTCGGACGCGAAGCTGGCGGCACGCGACGACGGTACGCCGGGTGGCACGTTGACCCTGGGAACGCTCGAGACGACGGCTGCGCTGCGGTTGCCGCCGATCCTGCGCAATTTCGCCGGCGCTAATCCACAGGTCAAGCTGTCGTTGACCACGGGCACCTCCTGCAGCCTGACGTCGGATGTTGCGGAGTGCCGCCTGGATGGCGCATTCGTCGCAGGCCCGATCAACCATCCCGACCTGGAGGCTGAAGCCGTCTTCCGCGAGGAGCTCGTTCTCGTGACGCCGCGGGCCCTGCGCTCCTTCGAGGAGATCGGAGCGATTCCCGATCTCAAGATCGTCGTGTTTCGGTTGGGCTGCTCGTATCGTCGGCGGCTGGAGAGCTTGCTGGTCGAGATGGGCATCCAGACTCCGACTCCGCTGGAGTTCGGCTCGATCGACGCCATCGTGGCGTGCGTCGCCGCCGGCATCGGAGTGACGCTTCTTCCGCGCGGTATCGTGTCGACGGCGGCCAAGAGCGGACAAGTGAGGCTACACACGCTGGCCCCGGAGAAGGCACTGGTCGATACGCTGTTCATCCGGAGGCGAGATGCCTTCATGACCAGTGCGATGCACGCATTCCAGGCGGCAGCGCGGCGCCAGTTCGAGCCCGTGAGGGTGGCCGCCTGATCATTGCCGTGCCCGTGCTCCGAGCGCCTCTTCGAGCATGGGGCCACCGATCAGTGCGCCGTGAATCCCGACGACGCTCACGATTTCGATCATCTCCATGATCTCTTCCTGCGTCGCTCCATATCGAATTGCACTGCGCATGTGAGCCTTGATGCCCGGCTCGTAGAGATGGGTCGCGGCGGCGTCGATGGCACAAAGGACAAGCTCCTTGACCCTGGGCTCCAACGGACCCTTCTTCCACGGCACCTCGGCGAACCGGACGTAGCGTTCGAAGAGGTCCAGGTCCAGTGCCGCCAGCGCGTTCCATGACGAGTCCCAGTGTCCGTGGAAGGCCTTGAAGTCAGCCTTCGATCGCGCACGTCGCTGGTCATCCTGGTCCAGATGGCAGGCCACGCCTTCCTCGGCGAGGACTTCGCTCAGAACGCGGACCCCGACGTTCGCGCCATGGATACCCACGCTGCTCGCCAGCTGCAGCACCTCCATCAACTCATCGCCTGTCGCCCCAAAATCCAGTGCCAACTTCAGGTGCAGCGAGACGCCGGGGGCGAACATGTGCGTCGACGAAACGTTCATCGCGAGGTAGATGAATTCCTTGACCTTGTCTTCGAGGTAGTTGTGCTCGAAGGGCACCGCTGAAAGCTGCAGATACGAATTCAGGCACTCGCAATCCAGTCGAAGAATGCTTTCCCACTGAGGGGCCCAGGTCTTGCGGACCTGGATGAATTCATCCTTGACTTGCTGCTGCCTGGCGGTGAGCGTCATGTTCATTCCCGTGTGATCGACGCACGGTCAGCGAGCTGTCGCGCCGGACATCCCGCCCAGGCGAGCACGATCCACGGCCGCATGCTCGTCCTGGCCGAGGATCGAGACCAGCCAGCAGGTGATGAACGCCAGCGGCATCGTGATGATGGCGGGAGGATCGATGGAGATCAGCGGCGCGGCATGACCCAGCACGGTCACCCAGACAGCGGGGCCGGCGGCGGTGAGCAAGATGGCAGAGATCAGGCCGACCGAACCTCCGGCCACCGCACCCGTAGTCGTCAGACGATTCCAATAGAGGGCGAGAAGCAATACCGGGAATGTCGAACTGCACGCGACGGAGAACGTCAGCGAGATCATATAGGCCACGTTCAGTGTCTGGAACGCGATGCCGAGCGCAATGGCGATCACGCCGAGCGCGAACGCGGAGAGGCGCGACACACGCGCTTCCCTGACCGGGTCGGTCGCACCCTTACAGAAGACTCGGGCATACAGGTCGTGGGAGAAGGCCGACGAACCTGCGAGCGTCAGTCCCGAGACGACAGCGAGGATAGTGGCGAACGCGACGGCCGAGATGAACCCCAGCAACACGTCGCCGCCGACCGCGTTGGCCAGATGAAGGGCCACCATGTTGCCGCCGCCGATGGGCTTGCCGGTGGCGTCGAGGAATGCCGGGTTCGACGCGACGAGCGCGATCGAGCCGAAGCCGATGATGAAGACGAGACCGAAGAAGGTGCTCATCACGGTCGCGGCCCAGAAGACCGAACCGCGTGCGGCCCTCGCGTCGGGCACGGTGAAGAAGCGCATCAAGATGTGCGGAAGGCCGCAGGTACCGAACATTACGGCCAGTCCAAGCGAGAGGGCCGACAGCGGGTCCTTGGTCATCGCCTGGGGAGCCAGGATCGCGACACCCTTCGAGTGGTTCTTCACGGCGCTGGCGAGCATGGCGCCGAAGCTGAACCCGAAGGCCTTCAGCACCAGGAAGCTCATCAGGAGTGTCCCTGTCAGCAGCATGACCGCCTTGATGATCTGTACCCATGTCGTCGCAACCATGCCGCCATAGGCAACGTAGAGGATCATGAGGAAGCCGACCAGGAACTCGGCGTAGATGTAGTCGATGCCGAACAGCAGCTTGATGAGCTGGCCAGCACCGACCATCTGGGTGATCAGATACAGCGATACGATGCAAAGCGACGCACAAGCGGCGAAGATCCGAATCGGCCTTTCGGAGAGGCGCGTCGAAACCACGTCCGCGAACGTGTACTTGCCCAGCTTGCGAAGGCGGGTCGCCAGCAGGAACACCACCACAGGCATGCCGGTGGCATAGCCGACGGCATACACCAGGCCGTCGAAGCCCTTGCTGTAGACGAGCGCCGTCAGCCCGAGCAGCGCTCCTGCCGACATGAAGTCACCGGCGATCGCGAGGCCGTTCTGGACGGCCGTGACCTTGCCTCCGGCTGCGTAGAAGTCGTGCTTCGACTTCGTGCGCGCTGCAGCCCAGTAGGTGATGCAGAGCGTCATGAGGACAAATATGAAGAAGAACGCGATGGCGATGGCGTGGTTGGAGTTCGCAGTGCCTTCTGGCGCAGCCAAGCACGGAGCCGCAGCTCCGCACAGGGCGAGAATGAGCGCTGTCATGAAGCCGTTTCGAATGGTTGTCATCTTCCGACCCAAGAGGTGAAATATGGATGCGACGCGGGTTGGCGGGCCGCTCAATCGGACCCGCTCTCGGCCAGGACGTAGAGCCCGGTGAGCAGCACGCTGATGATCAGCACGGCGAGGCCGAGCACGAATGCGGTCGTCACGACCGAACCTTCACAGACCGGTGCTGCCATCGTCGCGGGCGACAGGATGCCGACCAGCAGAAATCCGAAGAACACGGCGGCCTGAAGAAGGGTCAGCAGCGTCGCCAGCCCCATTCGCTCTCGGCCGGACGCGATCCGGTTGTCGTCGTCGAATACGCCAATCATGTTGTCTCCTTGGTCTGTCCGTTCATGAGTCAGATTGCGCTGGGATTGAGCGGAGACATCATCCGGTCTTCTTCAACTTGAAGTCCTGCCCGTTGATTCGGCTGGAGATGCTGATATTGCTCGCCGGGTGTTCGTGGATGATCACGTTGATGATCTTCGGATCGGAACCGATGGCGTCATGCGTGACCTGAATGATGTCTCGCATGAGATCCTCGCGACGTTCCTGACTCAGGCCAGCCTTGATGTGGCATTCGATGAAAGGCATGGCTGTCTCCCGGCTATTTGAGGCGTTGGATCAAGGCTTGGTCGTTCGCGGCACCTTCCACATATTCCGGAAGATGCTCACCGTGCTCGACGAAGTTGATGCCGCGTCCTTCGCGAATCACGAAGAAGATGTCGTCCTTCGTCTCGCCGGTTGCGGCGCTTACCACACGCAGCAGTCCGGCAGCAAGTTGTCGCTTTTGCTCGTCGCTCCTGCCGAAGCGCATGTCGCATGAAATCAGGGCCATCTCCATATCTCCTTGATGAACGGGTTATTGAATTCCTGGCAGGGTCGCCGGGTAGTGCGCGTCCGGACTGACCATCGACAGCAGTCCGGCGAGTTCGCGGATTCGATGTCTTTCGAGATGCGCGACCAGATCCACGATCCGTGACCGAAGATCCTCGTTCGCGTGTCGCTCGCTCAACCAGTGGAACTTTTCCACGACCCGCTCCCATGAGAACGGGTTCTCGCGACCACCTTCGAACCCGATGTGCTCCTTCTTGAGCACGCGGCCATCCCTGCAGGTGATCGTGATGCGGGTATTGAGCGCGGCGGGGTAGTTCGCGGTGAAGACGGGATCCGGGCGGACGCTGACCCGCGCAAGCAGCGACTGCGCGTCCTCTGCCTGGATGCGTTCCGCCTCGAGCTGGGCCGGTCCGACCTGGTCGTCGAGGATCGCCACGGCGATGAGGTACTGGAGGTTGTAGTCCGCCTGCTCCTTCGTCGTCGGATGATTCTTGGGGCCGAATCCACCCCCGCCAGCGATGTCGTATCCCGTCTGGAAGATGTCGCAGACGACGCCCTCGACGTCTTCTGCGGCCAGACCGGTCTCGCGCTTGAGCGCCAGGGTCGCCTCGAGTACCGGTTGGCCGTGGATGAGGGAGCAGTACTTCTTCATCACGGTCTGCTGGACGACGTCCAGGCGCGGGTCTTCCCAATCTGCTTCCAGGGATTGATCGAACATCCGCTCGAGGCCGTTCGGCCCCTCGAACAATCGCTGGGGTCCGGTGAACCCGCGCTTGGCCAGCGATGCCGCGTAGATCGCGCGCATGCCGGTCATGCCTGGCGAGAACCCCTTCCATTGCGACACCGGCTCGGAGTGGACGCAGGTCAGCGAGATGTTGTCGACCGTGGCGATCGCGATCGCGTTGCCGAGTTGTTCGATGCCCAGCCCGAGCAATTTCCCCGAGGCTGCCGCCGAGGACATCGCCAGTTGGATGGCGTGGTTGAAGCCCTTGGCCATCACAGGAACGATCGCCGTGATCCGGCAACCGATCTCGTAGGAAACCGCGAGGGCCAGGATGAAGTCCTCGCCGCTTGCCGACGCGTGTTCCGCGGCCGCGAGGACGGGGCCGAAGTTGTCGCTGGGGTGGCAGAGACCGCCAGGCGACATGTAGCTGTCCAGCAAGTCGACGTAGCGAACCAGGCCGGAGTTGTACAGGGCTGCCTGATCGGGTGAGGTGGTGCCGCCGCCAATCAGCGTGCAGGAGCTGCTTCCGCCGTACTCGGCAAATTGCTCACGTAACGCGCGGAACGGTTGTCCCGGCAGGGCCGCGATCGCGCAGCCGAGACTGTCGAGGATATTTCGCTTGTATAGCGCCAGCGACTGGTTCGAGATATGGCCAACTCGGGCGTCATGCGCAAACCTGGCGATGCGCTGAACCGTGGTGGGGGCATTCATTTGTCGACGTCTCCAAGGTGATCCGACCTCCTCGCCACGCTGTGGAATGAAGTCGGTGATTCATCGTCACACCGACTCGACACGGATTCAAGCGAAGCTATTTCATAGGGCTATCTGCATTCGAGATACGTGCCGCGGCCGTCTCCGGTCGTGATCAGCGTCGCCTTCTCCTGCGCGGCATGGTGCATTGGTCATACCCGTGTGCACTACTGGCGCCGGGAAGCGCACCGCGACTGAAGGCGGATGCAGGGGCGCGCGCGTACCCGAACAATGACCAGACCTGCTGTCCATGGAGCGGCTCATCATCGAACCGGACGATCAAGGCGGATTCAAGCGGAACCATTGCGCGAGAGGGCCTTGCGGGCAGGGGGGCGGTCCGCCGCAGTTACGGCACCGGCGCGTTGCTGTTCATGCCCGGCATCGTCATCAGGATAGACGCGGTCTTGTCTGCGTTCTTGCGAAGAGTGGAAGAGCAACTGTCGAACGACGGCTATTCACTACGCGACGGACCGCCATCAAACTTTCTTCACACCAACTTCGGATTCTCAAAAATGAATTCACGTGTCCTATTCACCGCACTCGTCGCCGCCGGCGTCGCGTTCACGGCTTCGGCCAACGCCCAGAAGACGCCTTCGACTGCACCGGCCGCCAAGCCTCAATCGGTCACTGAAGCAAACGACCAGATTCGGCTGGTTCGCGTCACGCCCGAGTATTGGCGCGTCACCTTCCACAACCCGCCCTTCAACATCTACGGACCGAACACGATGCCGCAGTTGAACAAGGTCGTGGCGGCGATGGAGACCGATCCGCACGTCAGGGTGGTGGTGTTCGACAGTGATGTGCCGGGATTCTTCCTGACTCACTACGACTTCGTGCCGCCGTTGACCGACACGACCAGCATGCC
>FTIP01388902.1_pt1 | contig 9856 bp, 10 predicted proteins | sample 1658301 | NCBI WGS metagenome assembly FTIP01 (sample SAMEA3914813, study PRJEB12502) | metagenome | biome: forest; material: soil | place: Canada | collected 2011-07-07 | depth 0.3 m
TCGACGCTGAACTCGCGCACCGTGTCGTCGCCTGCGTCGGCAAGCGTTGCCGTCCCAGTGTGCTCGGAGGTCAGATGCAAGGTCATCGGCCCTGCACGATCGCCGAGGCCGCAGGGATGGATGACGACATTGGTGATCGCATTCAGTGCAAGGTTGGCGCGAATCGCAGCGACGCAGTCCGGATTCGGTTCGAAGCAGTCAATGCGGCCGTCGTCGCCGACCAGCGATCGGGCGTGCAGCGTGATCATGCCGATATTGGCGCCAATGTCGACGAACCGATCGCCGGGGTGCAGCAGCAGATCGAGCGTCTCGAGCACGCCAAGCTCGTAGTAACGGCCGAGGAAGAAGGTCATGCGCTCGGCCCAGTCCGACAGGTCCAGGTTCATCAGCTGGTGGTGGCGCTTGCCACGCGCCACGACCTTCGCATGCTCCCGCCATGCGCCCTTCAGGCGCTCGTCCCAGTCGGCGGACACCATCTCGATGACCTTCGGCCACTTCGGAACCTCTGCGCGAGTGAGTGGCAGGGCGAGAAAGGACAGGCGAGGATGCATGGGGCCTCCATGACATGTGGCTCTGGCACAGCGACGCCCGAAAGCGGAACGGTTGACCGTAGCGCTCGTGCCCGGGGCGCCCAGTCTACTGAACGACCTGCGGCGCCACAAGCGCGCCTGGCAACATTGGGCCGCCGCGAGGGCCGATGAGTTCGCCGTCCGCTGCTCGACTGGACGAACGTCGCTTCGGGGCGCCCAAACCGGCGCAGGCGCTGTCGAGTTTCGGTCGGCCGCTGCTGCCCGGCGAACGCCGTCCAGAGGCAGGTATGCTGGTCAAGGCGGACAGACACCGGTGGACGAAGCGTCGTGGAGCCAGACCGCCGACACCGATGACGCATGCCGGCCATGAGCTGTCTGTCGCGAGCGTCCGGTATCGGGTAGGCCAAACATCAACAGTGACCGTCCATGGACGTATTTCACCAGGACTGGGAGAGCCTAGTTGCGCCAAGTTTCCAGTCCTGACAGTCAGCCCTTCATGAGTGACTGTTTTGGGGTGGGCTACTGCACGTGCTAAGCCTCACCAAGGCGGAGCCCGCGGGCGGTCAACACCTCGCGCACTGCGTCATCACTGGAGGCGTCGGCCTCGGCGAGCGCCCGACCAAACGCTACGAACACCTTGCTCTCCTGGGTCGGCGGTTGCCATTCAAACCACACCTTTGCGAGAAGCCTGTCCGCGGTGGGACCGCCTAGCCTTTTGCGAAGCGCCCAGAAAGTCGCCGCCCAGTTGTTGGACCCGACATCGTACGAGTCCACTTCGCTGCGAAGCTTGGGTGTGTTCAGTGGCAAATCCCGCTCAAGGTCGATGGCCAGGTCGGTCGTCGAAGCGTGGATGGAACTTCCGCTGAAACTGCAGACGTAGTAGACCGAAAGACCCGAATTGAGCGCAGAAAGCGAAAGCGTCGGTGTCGTGTTTGGTCGATCCAGCGCTCTTCGCATCAGCTCATGGAAGGCCACATCCGGATCGTCCGCATACTTGCTCGCAATTCGAATCGTATTGGTGTTGGGATCGTAGAGTGAACTGAATTCAATGCCGTCCACATCGATCCGATCGCCGGGAACCACTTCGTATCTGATGCGCGTTGACGAGAGCTTGAATCCCGCCTGCTTCAGGAAGCGAAGGAAGGCACCAAGTTCTCGTTCCCGACGACTTGTGAGGCCCGCCCCGACAATCTCCGACGGCAGTTGCCACGACCCGTTCTTCAGCAGCTTCGTGGTCTCGTCATCGAACTTCACATCGCTGTTCAGGTTGAGAAGATCGACAGCCCACGCCCTCAACTCGTTGCCGACTTTGTCGTTGTCCGGCTCGCGAAGAATCGAGATCGCCAGGGCCACGTACTCTTTGCGAAGCGATTGCTTTTGGATGGTGCGCTGCAGTACCCACCCTCCGACGGCAAGCCCCACCGGAATCGCAGCGATCGACAGCGCTTTGGAGACCTCGATGAAAAGCTGCGATCCATCCATGTTGCTGCTCCCAGAGCCAGACCAACCGCCAGCCATGACTAGCGGGTACCGCAAGCTTACGCGATTGGGCTTGAACTGCGCTTCGCGAGCGGGGGCATGGGGCCCGCCAGCAACGAGCGTCAGTAGCCGGCCAGGAGCTGTCCTCGGCGATGGTCAGCTTTTGGGGGCGTCAGTGAAGCTTTTGGCCGGCCCACGCTCGATTTGGACTGCCCATGGAAATGGGCGAAGTCCCGAATTGAAGCTCAGGGTGCGGGCGCCAGGGCCTGGTTGATGTCGGCGACGATCTCGCCGAGCTTGCTTGCCGAATAGCCCTCGTAGACCTTGATGATGCGGCCATCGCGGCCGATGATCACCATGTGCGGCAGACCGTTGACGCCGAACGCGGCACGCGCACCGCCGCTGGCGTCGCTCGCGAATTCCAGGTGCATGCTCTCGTTCAAGATGCGCGTCGCGCGTCGGAACACCTCTCGTTCCTCGGTGTTGACCGCGATCACTGCGATGCGGTCTTTGCCGGCCTTGTTCTGGACGTTCTCCAGCACCGGCAGCTCTTTCAGGCAATACGGACACCAGGTGGCCCAGAACGTCACGATGACGGCCTTGCCTGCGTAATTGGCCAGCAGCACACGGTCTCCCGACAGCGTGACTCCGATGTCGGACGGCGGCATGTCGCCGGGCCCGGGCCCGCCGGCGCGGCAGGCCGCCGCTAGAAGCGCCAACACGGCGCCGAAGGTCAGTGCACGAGCTTGGGTGAACAGGGTCATGAGCGCATTCTGACGTATCCGCACCTTCGCGGCGACGGAAAGCATGGAGAACACCCCCTCCTGCCACATGCGATCTCATCCCTGAAAGGTCGAATTCGAGACTTGCTTTAGGATCGGGCGATGAGCACGAGTCCCACGAAGCTGACGGGGTTGCCGCTGTTTCCGCTCAACACCGTCCTGTTCCCCGGGGGCTCGCTTGCGCTGCGCATCTTCGAGGTGCGTTACCTCGATATGATCGGTACCCGCCACAAAGCGGGCCAACCGTTCGGCGTGGTCTGCTTGAGCGAAGGTAGCGAGACCCGCCGTCGGGCGAGTGGCCCGATCAGCGGCGAATCCGCCGGCGATGGTTTCGCGCACGAGGCGTTTTTCTCCATCGGTACGCTCGCGCGCATCACCAAGTTCGAGCGGCCGCAGCCAGGCTTGATGATGATCGCCTGCGTCGGCTCGCAGCGCTTCCGCGTCACCCGCAGCGAGCAACGAAAGCACGGTCTGTGGGTAGCCGATGTGGACCTGCTGGCCGACGACGCCGTTGTACCCGTGCCCGACGACCTGAACTACACACGCGAAGCCTTGCAAGCCGTGGCACGCGACATCGAACAGAGGGTCGAGCAAAGCGGCGCGGACGCTTTCGCCGCGCCGCTGCTCAAGCCCTACCATTGGGATGACTGCAGCTGGCTTGCGAATCGCTGGTGCGAGCTTTTGCCATTGAAGCCGGAAGCCAAGCAGCGCTTGATGTCACTTGACAGCCCGGTTCTGCGGCTAGAGCTCGTCGCAGACGCTCTCGGTCGGCTCGGGCACAATCCGCCCGAGTGAAATGTCGTCCCGAGTTGCTCCCGTGCGACCGTTTGCTGGTTGCGAGTGGACGACAGTCGGCCAGGAGCCGTACTTCCCGAGCGTCGGCTAACGGCAAGGTTGGTCAGGAATATGCGCACCAGTGCTAGTCTCACGGGATGCGCATCCGATTGCTTCGCGAAGCACTGATGGCCGTGACCGTGCTGTCGAGCGTTCCCGCCAACGGCGCCGAGATCGTCCTGGAGCAGTCCGCCGTCCAGAAGCTGGTCGTCGAGTCGCTGTTCAAAGACAACGGCCGCTATTACATCCAGCGGGGCGCATGCAGCGCCTTTCTCGACAGTCCGGCCGTGACGCTCACCGGGGGGCGCGTGGTCATCCGTTCGCGCCTGAACGCGCGCCTCGGCATGGACTTCGGGGATAGTTGTGCCGGTGTCGATCTGGTGTCCTGGACCACGGTCTCAGGCGAACCGAGCGCACAGGGAACGAGCGTGCGCCTGGCAAACATTCGCATCGAGGAGGTCGGCGATGCGAACACGCGGATCGTCCTGAATTCCGGCCTGGTACCGACCCTGCCTGGAGCAGTCGAGCTTGACGTCCTGAAGGCCGTCCGATCGATGCTCCAAGGCGCGAACGGTCAGCTCCAGGTCGAGGTGCTGGCCCTGAACATCGAGTCCGTCCGCGTCGCCGACAACAAACTCTCGGTCCGCTTCGACTTCAAGGTTGCGGGCCGGTGAGTGACGATCTTCAAGACGGGCCTTGGCGTTGCGATTGCCGCCCATGATGGAACTCGCAATCAATGGCCGTGCACTCGACGCAGGCTCGGCACAAGCCTTCGATGCCGCTCTGAACGAGGCGAACGCGGAGCCTGAATTCGAGCTTTGGGCCTCCCTCCCTGACGGCCGTGCGTGGCCGGAGACCGGCACGGCCGCGCCTTGCCGATCACGCGCTGCGAAGCCTTTCGCGGCAGCGGCTCAGCGCTTCCACCGCGAGCATCGTCGTCAGCGCCTCGGATCCCCACCAGGGCGTTCTCGGGTGCGGCTCCAGCCGGCGCCTGCCCATGTGGTAGAAGCCTACATTGGGCCAGCTCCCGTCGTCGCGTTGTGCCGCGAGTAGCGGTACGGGATCGGGGATTTCGCCCCAGAGTGCGAACGTCGCGGTCGCGGTGGCGAGGTCGAGCGGATTGCCGGGTACAGCGGCGCGGAGTCGCGGCAGGATGATCTCGCCCGCCTCGGGCGCGATGCCGCGCAGGGCGTGGGAGAAGAAATACCAGACGGTGTGGGCGCTGCCGTACCAGATGGTCGATTCCATCTCGCCGCCTGCCCGCAGCACGGCGAGCATGCGTGCGATGGCAGGGCGGGTCTCTTTGCAATCGCCGAGGTAGAAGACGGCGTTGGCGTTGACCACCAGGTCGACGTCTTGCGGCTCCGCGACATACTTGAAGAAGTGGCGCGTCAGAAGCGGGTGCGGCCACCAGCGCACGATCCAGGTCCGGAACAATCCGTTAGGCTCGCGCTCGCGCACCAGGGCGCGGCGATTGTCGGGAACCGGCCGTCCGGCTGCGCGCAGCGCCGCGGAGGCAAGGGCGGTGTCGTCGACGTCGAGCGGCGTGTAGACATGGTCCGGCTTGGCGGTCGACGGGTGGCGCCACAGGCCGCCGCGGCGCATCTCGCGCTGCAGGAAATCGCAGGCGCGCGCGCAGACCCGCGCCGCCTCGGGTGTGCTCGACAGCGCGCGCGCCGCCAGCGCCGAGCAGAAGACGACCGGCTCGGGCGCGCGCTCGCCCGACATATCGGCGGCGCCTGCGATCTCGATCGGGATTTCTCCGCTCGCCAGCTGCGCCGCCTCGAGGAAGGTCACGCCGCGTCGGATGGCGAGATCGATGCGATCCCCCTCCCCCGCTGTCGTGCCTTCCGCTTCGCGCGACTCCGCACCATTCGACATCGATCTGCACCAGTTGGTTGTAGGCGGAGAGCAGGTTCTGCCGCAGTACCCGGAACAGGGAAGCTGTTCATGAAGTTGGCCACCGCTTTGAAGCTGGAACTCAAAAAGCATGGTGCCGACTATCCGAATCGAACCTTGACAAGGTGTCCATCAAACCGGCAGCAGCCCACGTTGCAATGTCCCCGCGGCAACGATCTCATTGCCGCGGCGCGCGTCGCAATTGTGGCACCTACGAGGTGACGCCAGGCCGCGCCCGCTGTGGACAGAGCGCAGTGGCTAGGCTAGGCACCAGCACGAGAACCCGTGCCGGTCCCGATCCGCGCCCTCTGCGGTAACGTCGCGGTTCGGCCAATAGCGGCCGATCGAGTGCGACCGCTTTCGTATAGGTTGTCTCGCTCGCGAGCATGCACATGGTTGGCGATTCCACCCCACGTGCCACAGACGTGAGGCACTTTGAAGGTGGTCTCCGCTGCTCGGTCTCCGCTGCTCGGTCTCCGCTGCTCGGTCTCCGCTGCTCGGTCGGCGCTGCGAATCGAAGGAGTGAAGCGATGCACAAACTGCATCGGGCTGACGTTCTACAACCATCGCCATCTTCATTGACGCTGCGTTGCGTCAGCCCTATCCACTTCGAACGGGTTGGCCCGTTTCCCAGGAAGATCGAATCGCTTGATCTCGATCGTCGGATGTGGCGGACGGGGCCGACGTCGCGTCTCACGTGCTATCAATGCGAGGCGTTCGCCCGCGACGCTACCAACTCTCAGTCCAAGCTACAAAGCCGCCGCAGTCAGCATTGACACTCAAGTGGTCCGTGCAAAATGCCGTCCTGCGGCTTGCGGCCGGGACATCAATGTATTCCGGGTACTTGTGAAGCTTCTTCGACAAGGAGATATGAATCGTCCGAGAGCATGTATTCTCAAATGTCACTTCATATCGCTCATACCTGCCACTTCCTTGACCGCGAACTTCTTGTTTGGTGATGGCGTTGATACAGGCCGTCCCATCCAAAGCGAGCAATCGCGTACCCTCCGCATAGGTCGCCGAGGCGCTGGCAAGAAGGGCGCACGAAGTCGCGAAGAGATGATCAAGTCTCATGGCTGCTCCTAAAAACCAATGATTGCAGGCGCACCTCAAAATGCGGCCCTGCTGCCGCCTGCAAGTTCAACGGCACGTGCAAGTGCTCTTGCCAGACGCTCCTTCTGTCCACCGGAGCAACCTGGAAACGTGACTGCCTTCAAATTCTTCTCAAGATTGTGCGAGGAGCCACTCGCGTACATTCCGACGCAAGCGCCGCGGGTGCAGTTGAGGCGAATGTACTCAGTTCCTAGCTTGGCGTCCGTGCCGATCTCGATTCTTGGGTCTAGATCGCGCAGCCGAAATGTCCAAGTGAACTTGTTGCCTTGCCAACCGGCCTTGCCGACTTCGCTTGCCTTGGCCATTTCCGTGAACGTGCTTTCGCCGTTGGGGTCGTCGCTGATGTCTGACGCATACACGTCAGACTGAATTCGAATGACTTCTCCCTTCGGTCCGTACATGTGACCCAGTGTCGAACAATCCGCGAGTTGATCGCGGACAAAGGCTATGGTCTCTCCTAGATTTGGATCGCCTGCAGCATGGGAAGGCCCAGTGACGTTGACCAAGAAAACCAGTATGAATTTGAATGATCTGATCGCGTGCACGCCGCCCCCTAGTTTCGGAAGACCATGCCGGCCCAGCGGAGTCTCGAAGACGCTTCGGTGACTATGGACATGCGGGTCCATTGCAATCACGTGTGGTAGATGAGCTCGAACGTTTTGTGGTCGAAGACGAACTCGAATTCGTCGATCGCGTCGGTGCCGCACTCACAGGCGTTTGATCCGACTTTGCTTTGGCGTAGGCGTCCAATCCTCCCTTGATATCGAACTGGTCGAGAACAGCGCAGCCACTCAGGCCGACGCACAGCGGAAACAACAGACCAAGACCGGACGCTGCGATGGATTTCATGCTTGCTCCGTCAAAAAGTGGGACGAGTGCACGTCGGAGACTGCCAAGAGAGCCGTCCTGCGATCCCCGACCCGGTAGAAGCGACTGTTCCATGCTCGCCGCCGCCCGCCCTCATCAAATTTGACGAGAAAGGCGGATCTCTGGTGTAGTCGCACACAGTTCTATGCCACAGCATCATTGCAAGGGTAGCGCCATGACTCAGTTCGATGAGACCGCCTTTCTGGATATCGTCACGACGGCCAACGAGGCGGCCTTCAATGCAGGCCTTTGGGTCTCAGTCGCTGCTAAGGTGCGGGACGCCGTCGGGGCAACCGGGGGCGCCGTTTCGACCTACGCAGAACCGACTCACGAGCGTTTCCTGTGGGCTGACGCTGGCCTTGGTCCGGAATTGAGTAAAGCGTACGGCGAGTTGTGGATTCAATACGATCCATGGTCTATTGCAATGCGGCAGAGAGGCGCGGCCACGCCAGCCGGCGATCTGGTCGTCGGACGTGCGCTCGTCCCGTGGTCGCAGCTTCTTAAGACCGACTACTACAATGAGTTCGCGCTCCGAGCAGGGTTGCGAGGTATCTCAGCTCTGGTCATCGAAGGGGACGAGTCGCCAGCCTTGGCGCCGCGAACTCATCTCGCTGTCTGGCGCGCACAAGGCCTTGAGGACTTCGGTTCGACTGAGCATGAAGCCTTGCGCGCCCTGCACGCGCCACTGCGTCGTGCCCTGCGAGCATATCGAGCATTCGAGCAAGTTCGTCGCTACGCTGATGCAGGCGAGCAAACGCTGGAGTTGGTTGCGATTCCCGTTTTCGTTCTGTCCTGTGAGGCTCAGATCGAACACGCTAATGGCGCGGCGGAGGCGCTCTTGCGGCGTCCCGGAGCGGCACGTGTCAGTGGAAAGCGTCTTCTATCCCTTGGCGATATCGAGGCGCCGCAACTTCTAACTGCCATCCATGCTGCCGCTGTTGGTCAGGCACGCGATTTGTGCGTTGGCATCGAATCTGCGGCACACCTGGAAGTGGGTCTCCTGCGCTTGGTGCAATTGCCAAAACATCACTCGATTCGAGTCACCTGGCCACGTGCCGAAGTTCTCTTGCAAGTGGAGGTTCGCGATATGCAAGCGCTGCTTCGTGCTCGGATAGACAGACTGAGCCGCAGGTATGGCTTGACGGAAGCCGAGGCCAACGTCGCAAAATTGCTTTGCAGTGGAGCGAATGCCGAGGAATTGGCGGTTCGCCTCGGCGTGCGAGTTTCGACCGTGCGTACTCATATCAGGAACCTGTTCGAGAAGTCCGAGACCAGCCGTCAGGCCGATTTGATTCTGCTCTTCCTTGGGACGTAGGCGTTACCGGCCGAAGCCCTGTCAAGACCAGAATCGTGCCAGCTGCATGCTGGATCCAACGCCTCCTGCGCATCCTGAATCGACAGGCGCTGCGCGGACCTTTCAGGTAGTGGAGTAACGGCGACAACCCAACACGAACTGAAATGCGTTTTCGCCGAAGACTCTCAGAAGGACCGTCTATGAGTAATTCGCCTAGCTGTTCTGTAGATGCTTTGGCATTTGGCTGGTTAGCTGTCTTCGCACGGATGACGGCCTTCTGGCTTCGAGCCTGAAGAACTGAGCGGCAGCAAGGGGTCGTTCTGCGACCTGCACCCCTCCAGCAACCGGTCGTTCGCCCCACCAAACAATCATGAACGCACACCAGCCGCGAGCGCCGAGGCCTTTGCGACCTACCCCAGCCCTCCGCTGACCGGTGCAACTTGAAAACAGTCACGGCACTTCGCGGTCTCAGGCAGGTCACCTCGACTCCCCGGGACGACCGCGTGTCTTCCCTCGCCCGAGACCCGTACGACCGCTGTCATCGCATAACTGCCATGGCCTGCGGCACCTGGAGCCATGGCCAGGCGACCCATCAGAAGCGCACCGGTTTCCGACATTGTTGGCGCCGAACAGCCGCCCGTGCCCGTCGACGCGCCACTCACCCCCACCCGTCCCCTATCATGCGGCAGTGCACAAACGCGCGCCCCTTCTCCTTGCCGCCCTCGTCTCCGCCCTGCTCCTGGCCGGCGCGCTGGCCTACGGCCTGAGCCAGGGTGCCGAAGTGGCCGTCGCGGCGGGACCGGCGCCCGTCGTGGCGAGCGTCGAGGCGCCCACCGCCCCGCTCGATCCTGCAACGATGCCCGTCGTCGCCCCCGCTGCGACACCGGCCAGCAAGCCCGCCCCCGATCGCTACGAATCGCTGTCCCAGAAGGTCGACCGGCTGAGCCGTTCCGCCGATCCGCTCGACTCCTTCGCCGCCTACCAACTCGTCACGGGCTGCCTCTGGGCGCGCGACCACGAAGGTTGGATGGCGCGCCACATCCTGCCGGGCGACCGCG